>Ga0214468_1000009_pt1 | contig 62043 bp, 63 predicted proteins | sample RVTome_9_FD_187334 | JGI IMG/M metagenome (GOLD analysis project Ga0214468, IMG submission 187334) | Soil microbial communities from uranium-contaminated site in the Upper Colorado River Basin, Wyoming, United States - RVT155D38 HiSeq ...
CAAGGCGGTCATCGCGGTCGCGGCGCTCCTGGTCGCCACGACGGTCCCGGTCTTCCTCGCGCTCGACAGCGAGTTCATGCCGCCGCTCGACGAGGGGGCGATCCTCTACATGCCGACCGCGCCGCCGGGGATGGGTGCGACCGCCGCCGCCGAGGTCCTCGAGTCGATGGACGCCCGGCTCGCCGAGTTCCCGGAGGTGGCGAGCGTCTTCGGCAAGATGGGCCGCGCCGACACCGCGACCGACCCGGCCCCGATGGGCATGGCCGAGACCGTCGTCGTCCTCAAGCCGCGGGACGAGTGGCGCCCCGGCGTCACCTGGGACTCGCTCGTCGCCGAGATGGACGAGGCGCTCGCCTACCCCGGGATGCCGAACGTCTGGTGGATGCCGATCCAGACCCGCACCGAGATGCTCTCGACCGGCATCCGCAGCCCGCTCGGGATCAAGATCTTCGGCGACGACCTCGCCGAGATCGAGGCGGCGGCGGTCGAGATCGAGGGCGTCGTCGCCGACCTTCCCGGCACCCGGTCCGCCTTCGCCGACCGCTCGACCGGCGGCTTCTACCTCGACGTCGTCCCCGACCGCCGCGCCGCCGCCCGCTACGGCCTCTCGGTCGCCGACGTCCACGACTTCGTCCGCGTCGCCGCCGGCGGCCTCCCGGTCGCCACCACGGTCGAGGGGCGGGAGCGCTACGCGATCCGCGTCGCCTACGCCCGCGACTTCCGCGAGAACCCCGAGTCGCTCGGCCGCACCCTCGTCCCCACCCCGGCCGGCGCCCAGGTCCCCCTCTCCCAGGTCGCCGACCTCCGCTTCGCCACCGGCCCGCCGATGGTCCGCAGCGAGGGCGGCCGGCTCGTCGGCTACGTCTTCGTCGACCCCGGCGAGCGGGCGATGGGGGAGTACGTCGCCGAGGCGAGGGCGGCGGTCGCCGAGCGCGTCGACCTGCCCGACGGCGTCCGCATCGAGTGGGCCGGCCAGTTCCGCTACCTCGAGCGCGCGCGCGAGCGCCTCAAGGTCGTCGTCCCCCTGACCCTCTTCCTGATCGCGCTGCTCCTCTACCTCAACACTGGCAGCGTGCCCGAGATGGCGATCGTCCTCCTCGCCGTGCCCTTCTCGCTGATCGGCGCCGTCTGGCTCCTCTGGGCGCTCGGCTACCACCTCTCGGTCGCCGTCTGGGTCGGCCTCATCGCCCTCGCCGGCCTCGACGCCGAGACCGGCGTGGTCATGCTCCTCTACCTCAAGCTAGCCCACCGCCGCCGGCTCGAGTCCGGCACCCTCCGCACCCGCGCCGACCTCGAGGAGGCGATCGTCGAAGGCGCCGCCCAGCGCATCCGCCCGAAGCTCATGACCGTCCTCACCACCATGCTCGGCCTCCTCCCCCTCCTCTGGTCCACCGGCACCGGCGCCGACGTCATGCAGCGCATCGCCGCCCCGATGGTTGGCGGGTTGGCGACCTCGTTCCTGCTAGAGCTGACGGTGTATCCCGCGGTCTTCGGGCTGTGGCGGGGGAGGGACCTCGGGAGGGGTTGAGGATCGATTAGCTACCCTCCGGTGCGGGCGGATACCGGGCCCTCGTGCTCCCTGGCCTGCGAAGTGCGACCGGAGCAGCACGCTGGTTCGGCGGCAACAGCGCCGTGTTTTGAGTGGACTTCATCGATATTTTACCCTGACCCACTCCCTCAGCCACCACGCTGAAGGTTCGGCAGCCGACTTCTCGACGCAGCGGATCTTCTGGAGTGTAGAAAGTGCGGCTTCCAACTGGAGCGGAGTCATAGGATCTCGGGAATATAGTCGGCGCTCTTGGTTGACAACCTCAAGCAAATTCGGCAATGATACGCAGTTTTTCTCGTCGCGGTTCTTCCAGAGCGTCCACAACACCGCGGCGTCATCCTCAGACAGTTCGATGGTAAGTTCAGACCAGACTCGATTCCAGAGGACGATGGCTGCCAACATCAAAAGCCATGGAGCGCTGGTCGCACCTGACATCACAAGGACACCGCTGGCGATAGCATCTGTAAGTCTCCGGAGGTTTAGTTGGAAATTGCCTGGCTTTACACTGGTGCCGCCGCCTCGGCCACCACGGTCCATGGTCACCATGTGCCTCAGCACTGGCGGCCTTTCAGGCGGAGTAATATTAGTGAAGTTATCTATAAGTGCCTCCGCTGTGTCCTCCGCAGAGTGGCCAGCGACATCCGAGAGCGCTTGCTGCGCGAGCTCTATAAGCTCATGATGCTTCTCATCCGCCCGTTTCGTATCGAACTCCATGGTCTCCTCAGGGACGAAACCTCAGAACGAATCGGCAAGGACTACCGCCGAACGGCTACCCGACTGAGCGTGCGGCGTCAGGCCTCCGCTCCACCGGTTTGTTGTGCGGCTACTCCGCTCCACGATATCTTCTGGCATCAGTCATAAGCCACTCGAGCATCTCCCAGTTGTCGAGTTCCGTAGCTTCGTTGCCAACACTCCGTCGGATCTCAAGTAGGAACTTACCTAGATGAGACATCATCTCTTTGGTTGTATGTTCAGTGGCAGCTCCTACACTCTCCTCCCGTCCACGTTCGAAGGAGAACTGCATGAGGTCGTTGTACGCTCTCACTACTGCATCCGATCCAAACAAAGACATCTTAAAAGCTTTGCGGCGATACTCTACTGATAGCATCTGACGAGTGGCAATTTCGTTCCTGTCCTTGTTCCTATTTTTCGGGTCGGAGAGCCAAGCGGCATCGCTCATCAACAGCAGCGTGAAGGGCTCGAGAATATCGTTGTAAGTATCGATTCTGTCTTCGCGGAGCTTGTCCTCAAGTTCCAGTCTCCTTTCCAGCCTTCGGCGGAGACGCCAACCCACCGCGGTCAGCGCGAGCACAAGTAATGGGGTGGCCATGGACCCGACCGCAGTGACATAGGCCAACCAATTTGCGTCGTTCATCCTGAGCATCCTACCTCTTGGCCTGCCGCACAACGGCTTTCGAACTCAGCGGGCCGTAGGGTCGGCGTACGCTGCAGTGAGTAGGTGTGGCGGCTACGGTCAGGCCTTGGCACGCGAAGAGACTTCAGCGCAGTATGATATTGATTAGGTGCCTGTATTCGATTAACACGCATCGAAGGCGTCTACGGGCTGAGCCAATAGCCTAGAATCGTCCCGAGGCTTCCGTAAGCCCACTTCGCCGTCGCCTCGGGATAGCGTTTTGAGAGAATGACGAACAATGCCGCCAGGAGGACCAGGATACTCACTGCGACCTGCATCAAATCCCGCACTGGGATTGGGATCGCCTCGCCCATACCGTGGAAGCCTGGCAGCGGAAAGGGTAGCAATTCAGGAGAGGATCGGATCACCAGCAGTGCGACAACGCTGAAAACAAACAAGAGGGCAGGGAGACGACGTTTCTTGCCACCGGTCTTTTTGGTCTCATTCATCTTTCTTACCGTGTTCAGCCATTGCACAACTGGCAGCTAACGTGATTGAGGTGCGGTGCTTCCCGCAGGGCCGTGACCGCTTCACCGATGGGTTGGCTGCAGATGTTCCCAGCATCAGGTGCCGCCGCCCGCGAGCTGGAAGACCCGGACAAAGGCCCACGCCGCGGTACCGACTCCGAGCACCATCGGAAGAAGGAAATCTACTAACCCGCGAGCTATGATGAGCCGGCGCCTCGTTGGCCACTTTTGCCTAATTCTCTCCAGATCCTTCTCAATCTGGTCACGACCGTGATACGCGTCCTGCCATTCGGCACCATGCCGGCGCTTCATCTGTTCGTACAGCCACCCCTTCTCTGACTCCTCAAGCTGCAAGAGGAAAGTCTGAAGATCTGAAAGAGCGTAGATTGTGAACTCGAACAGAAAAAAAAGAAGAAGGATCGCCGTAAGTGCGAGCAGCTTGGAGGACTCCAGACTCGTGAAGTCTATGCCTAGAACTGAGATTCGTTGCGGAAGAAGACCAGCCCACACGGCTGCGACAACAAGGGCCGAGAGCCCGAGAACCGCACGGCGCAACTTCCGGGTCGCTTCCCGAAGCGGCTCGGCGAGCGCTGGCGTCTCTGGCGGCCACTTCTCGAGGAGAGCTCGGATCCGTTTCCCCTCGGCTTTCATGTCCCACGCCTCGAAGTGTGGCTCTACCTGCTTCTGCACCTCATCGGCCACGACGCGACCAAGCCGCTCCTGCTCGGTATTCTCTGCCATTCTGATCACCATTTTGCTGTCGCTTGGCACTCTAGGTTGTAGCTAACGATCTAGAGCTGAGCGGCGGCGGAGCCGACCGCTCGAGCGACTGGTTCGGCGCAATCTCGCCGGAGGTTTCCCCGTAACGTCAACTTGCCTATTCGCAAAATCGTCCACAGCAGTTCCCTAATCCGTGGCACGCCTCTGAGGCGGTGCATTCTCTTGGCGAACCTGCGGCATTGCTTCTTCAGCAGCCCTTTCCAAATCGGGGGCGCCGCGAATCTTCATCCAGTACTTCAGGCTTTCTTCTAAGATGTGGTCAAGCCGGTTTTTAAATTTCTCGAGCTCGGCTGGATCTGCCTCCTCGTCTTCAAGTCCGGCTGCCCAGAACCGAAGATCTCGCTGGAGATCCTTAAGGCGTGCAAAGGTCACGGTCTCCCTTACCCAAAGCGAGCGGGGATCGAAGAAGGCGTCATAGGCGCTTAGAATGGTGATGAGACCTCCCAGGACGAGGGCGATGTTGCTCAACTCCATGCGCGGAGACGCATCCTCCTGGAACTTGAGGCCCAGCAAAATCGTGATCGTGGTTGCTAATAGTACCGACGTGATCCGCAGCACAAGTGCTCGGTTCTTATACTTGGCACACTCGCGAGCATACCGAGCCACAAGCTTATCGAGCTCGTCGCTAAGGCAGGTAAGCCTCTCTTTCGGCTTCATTCGGTGCTCCTGTCTACGGATGTGACCCCATCAGCTAGAGCCCACCGCCTCAGTCGCCGAACTATTGAGTAACCGAACGCCTCGTCCGCGATCACGGCCCGGTTTCATTCGTCTAGTGGCCGCGGCCATGGCTCACTCTCTTGTCTATCTCCCTGTACTTCCTGGATTTCCGCAAAGCTAGCAGGCTCGCCCAGGGCTGTCAAGCGAACGCCCGCGGTGCGTCTAACGGTGAAGGCGTGTTCGTCTAGCGGGAAATCCGCCCGGCCGTGAGCGAGTCAGAAGTCCGGCGCGTCTACCGGGCTCCGGAGCCCCCGACCACCTCGGTTGAGTACGTGGGTGTAGATCATCGTGGCGGATGATCCCGCCGGCGCTGCGCCGGGCTCTGGCCTACCAGGGACGGCGGCACGTACCGCAGCGGAACGCGGCCCCCCATGGTCGGCGGCCTGGCCACCTCGTTCCTCCCTGAGAGTCTACCCGGCGGTCTTCGGCCTGTGGCGGAGGCGGGGGTTCAGGGGCGCGTATTCCAACACGTAGTTGCCTCCTCAGTCTTCGAAGCCAGAACCCGGTCCGCCTTCGGAAATTAGCGAAGGCCAGGACTCCGCGGGACTCGGATCAGTCTTCCACGGCAGCGATCTGCGGATCGCCGAAGGGGCCCTCAACGCTTTCGTCGCGCTTCATCTTCGCCGCCTCCTCGCGCTCCAGGCGAAGGCTGTAGAGGTGTTCGGCCGCGTCGACGAGGACGACGCCGAAGCGCTGATCGACCCGCTCGGGATCGAGAGCGTATCGCCGCTCGACCTCCTCGAGGGACGGCGGGCCACCGTGCCAGCGGATGCCCATCAACACCATCGACATGGCGGCAGTCTACAACCCGTGGGCAGCAGCTCCGGTCATCAGGTCGGCGGCTGGGCTGCGAGACTGCACCCATCGAGGACGCCCCAACCGAGCTCCGGGCTGTGGCCTGTCCCCCCCTGTGCGTCGGCGTTCTCGATGAGATGGCGCCGCAGGGCGGCCGGCGACGTGGCCGGCAGGGAGGGGTCGTACCGGAAACGGCTGCGCAGCGCGGCGATGACTCCCGCCGCAACCGGCGCGGCCGCCGAGGTGCCGCTGTCGGCGGCGGCGACACCCGAGCCGGAGAAGTGGGTGTAGCAGCACAGGTCCGGTTTCTCGCCCGTCAACCGGCCCGGGCCGGTCGACGAGTAGCCGACCCGCCGTTTGTGCGTGTCGACTCCGGCGACGGAGAGCACCGCAGGGTGCGAGTTTGCCCCGTAGATCGTGCGGGAGGTGAAGTCACCGCACCTTCCGTCGGGGCAGTCGGGGCCGCAGTTGCCGGCGGCGAAGACGATGTCGGCGCCGAGGCGCTCGAGTGCGGCGACCGAGCGGTTGAAGAGATGGTTCGGGTTATCGCTGTAGTTCTCGGGATCGCCAACTGGAAAGTCCCATGCCGGATGGAACATCGCCCAGCTGTTGTTGACCACGATCCCGCGGTAGCGCTCGAAGAAGCCCGGCGCACCGACCATCTGCTGCAAGTGCCCGTAGGCGCTCAGGGCATCGCTGAGCAAGCCGTCGAACGACATCGACTGGAGGATGGCAACGTCCACCAGGGTGCAGTCCGGGGCGGCGATGCAAGCGTCGAACGCGACCATCGTGCCGTGCCCGGCCTTCGCTTCACCCGGCTTCACACCAGGGACCGAGCTGAAGCTCATCCCGGCATCGAAGCCAGGCGTCTTACCCTTGCCCTTCAGGTACTCCCTGCTGACACCGCCGTCCACGACGACGACCAGGACGCCCTCTCCTTGCATCCCTTGCTCTTGGAGGCCATCGACGCACAACAGCCGCTCCACGTCCTCGGCCGTGCCGAGCGGCGGATCCTGCGGGCAGACGGGAGCCGCTGCGATCACTGGATCGGCGAACAATCCCACGACCCGCGGATCCTCCTCGGCCGCCGCCCGTAGCACGTCGACCTGATCCTCGTCGACGGCGCCGCGGACCGCCACCGTCATTCCCTCGACGAAGGCGAACGGAACCTCACTCTCCGCTCCCGGCACTCCCTCCCTCGGCGTCACGGGAACCGGTGCGAACGCGCGATCCCACTCCAGCGGGCCGAGGTGGGGGCTCAGCGGCCCCGGGAAGCCGACGTCTTCACCTGCCATCGCCATGGCGGCAACGGAAGCCAGTTCCGTGTCGGACCTCACTTCAACCAGCACTCTCAGTTTCCTGGCCACGGAGACCTCCTGGATCGGGATTTTCGCCTTTGCTGTCTGCACCATCGGACGGACCGCACTCCTGGTTTTCCAAGGGCAGCTCGATCGCCCGCTCGAGCTTCACCAGGGAGAGACGCAAAAGTCCGCTCCGATCTCGCAAAAGCCAGGGTCGGTCGCCGAACACGTCGACCCGCCCGAGGGCGCGCTCCTCCTCTACCTCAACACCGGCAGCGTCCCCGAGGTCGCGATCGCGTTGCTGGCGGTCCCCTTTTCCCTGGCCGGCGCCGTCTGGCTTCTCTGGGCCCTCGGCTACCACCTCTCGGTCGCCGTCTGGGTCGGCCTCATCGCCCTCGCCGGCCTCGACGCCGAGACCGGCGTGGTCATGCTCCTCTACCTCAAGCTCGCCCACCGCCGCCGCGTCGAGTCCGGCACCCTCCGCACCCGCGCCGATCTCGAAGACGCCATCGTAGAAGGCGCCGCCCAGCGCATCCGCCCGAAGCTGATGACGGTGCTGACCACGATGATCGGTCTGTTACCGCTCCTCTGGTCGACCGGCACCGGTGCGGACGTCATGCAGCGCATCGCCGCCCCCATGGTCGGTGGGTTGGCGACCTCGTTCCTACTCGAACTGACGGTGTATCCGGCGGTGTTCGGGTTGTGGCGGGGGAGGGGGTGGGGGACGGGTTGACGATCAGCGGAGGTTTGGCAGGCGACGGAGCCGCGTCAGGCTGTGAGAGCCCGTCATCCAGCAACCTTGGCGACATCACGATGCAAGCTGGCTTCGTTCGCCTGAACTTCCGGTGAAAGGCGCTCGCATTTTCGGAACACTTGCCAAGAATCGCTTTCAGAACGCTGGCGCCGTGTCGTCACATGCAACCGTTTGTTGGACGGCGCGCACTCGGGCGAGGCGCCGGCCAAACGTCAGCCCAGCCGACCTCGCAGGCCAAGTACTCGCTGAGAACGATTCGCACGGTGACCACGCGCGCGACATAGGCGAGATACCGATAGCGGCCTGGCTGAACCACCACCCACTCGTGCGCGTAAGACTCCGCGAGCCGCTGCATTGCGCGACTGCCCGCCTCGGGCCAGAGGGTGAGAGCGGGCGGGCGCTCAAAATGCTCCCGGGAGCTCTCGTCCATGTCCTGGATCGGAGAGATGTCGATCTTGGCCGGATCATCGTGCTGCGGGCAATTGAGTTCATAAAGAGCATGCCCCTTTGCGAGCTTGAGCACCACGTTCCGAACGCGGCTAAGTTCGACCTCGAATCGCGTGGCCGAACCTTGACCGAAACGCGCGGCCGCGAGCCGTGCTGCCAGCGCGGGCTTCTGGGACAAAATCTCGCGCACCTTCGGGCGGTGCGCGGGGCCGGGCGTCGGATCTCCGGCAACGATGCAGTCAATTAGGCAAGCGACGTATACCTCGTCAGAGGAGAATGACTGGTTGCAGGCGCCGCAGGAGAGAACGATCGGGAGGTTGTCGGGGTACGGCTGGTCGAGGAGCACCTTCGATGGTACGTGATCGCGCGTTTCGGTCGCACCGCCGCAGTGCGCGCAAAAGGCCCGCTGCCTCTCGTCTCCGAAGTCGGTCAGTTGTCGCATACGGCCTCGCACCGCGTCGTCCAATGTTGCTGCGGGTGAGCAGCCGGAGCAAGCCGGTCCGTCTCTACCCGCGGGTTAGACCGCGGGCATGATTCTGGCTCAGGAATAGAGTCCATCCCGAACGGCCTCCAGGTGCTCCCTCGAATCTGAGAAAACCTGCCTGTGCGCGGCTTTTACTATGAGGTGGTTGTACCCATGAATATCCTCCGACCGCAATGTTCGTGTAGTGCCCGTCAGGCCGGTCGCTCGTGTCACCAAAACGGCCAAGCGAGGAAGCAAGGGGTAGTACAACTCGAGCTCTTCGACCTGCTGTCCCGGCAGGGCTTCGGCTCCGCGAGTATTCAGAGTCGGCTGGTCCCCGCTAAGGAAGGTCCTGGTAGTGGTGTTCTCCAGGAAGACCAGAGACCAGTTGGTGCGTTCAAGATAGATCGTTCCCGCCACATTGGTGGCCAAAATGTGCCTGAGGATTGTCCAAATTCGCCTAAGCTGGTCTCTGTCTGTTGCGGGAAATGCCGCCACCACAGACTGCTCCATCTCTTGGGTCCGAAAGTGCTGCAACGCCAGGAAGTGGAGGAAGTCGGCCGCCTCCGCGTCGTTCGTGAAGAAACTCGCGTCTGTGCTGCGAAGCGCGTTGAGGTGTTTGACGGAGGAGTTTTCGATACGGCTGTGAAGTTCTTCCTCAAAATTCGCGTGGAAGGTGTCAATAAACTCGATGTCTTTGCTGGTCCGACAGGGGTGACGCTCAAGAATATTGATAAGTTTCAACGGCACCCTGAAGGTCTCGATCCAGCCCAGGTTCAGCTGATGGACTTGAGGAGCCATTGACTCCACGATGCGCTCAAGGAGCTCGAAGTCGACGGTGGACAATCTCTCGAGTCGGTAGAACTCGGGTGCGCTGGCGACCCTTCTCAGGCTACGACTGCGAACTCTGCCCTCCTCGAGACAGTAGATGAGGCCATTGCTGGCCCACGCCTTGAGATAGTATCGCCAGACGTAGTGCTGGTTCTTCTTTTTTGCGGGGGGCGTGGTACTCATGCGTCGACTCATCCTGGTCTAACGGCCCTGCCGTGGCAACACGCGGCGCAACGCGACGGGTTGGCATCCGCTGAAGTGGCTGGAATTAAAAAGCTCGTTCATCACGCAGAACTCAGTTCATGCTTGCATAACGGCGTTGCCCCTCAGTCGCGCGCGAAGCGCGTCCGACTGGAGGGGCCGGGTTAGATGGCACGATTCCGCCGCTAAGATACCACAGTTCGGAGATCGTTCGGATCGAGGATATCGCATGACAACTTGGCCTCAGAGCGAAGCCTCTCGAGTACACGTTTCATTGAGGTGTCCGCCGTGACCACCGAGCAGTACGTTGCAATCCAGAGGTGGAAGAGGTCACCGAGGTCGGAATCAGCGACACGCCGCTGGAAATTCGATGGTACCTCGACGTAAGTGTGAAGAAAGAGGAGGGAGGAAAGCCGAACGCTTGGGAGCTGACGGGTTGCCCCGAGAGTGAGGTCGATGAGGTTTCTTCCAAGAGCCCTCCACTCATCGGCATCCAGGACTCCAAGGAGCCGGCGATCGAGCGAAAGTAAGAAGTCCTCGCGAGCGACTGGCGTGGGAAACCGGTAGGTCGGGCCATCTTCCAACAGGAGTCCCTTCCTCACCGCATCATCGAGGATTGTACGGAGGGAGTCACTCCACTTCTGCTTCATAGCTGCGTAGGACGCAGCCCACTTGCGAACGTCTCTGCCTTGGGCGAGGAAGAGCGGGTCTGACCGGAGAAAGCGGAGGAGTACCTCGCGCCGAACGTGGTTTCCTATCAGGGAGAGATCGAGCTGAATCGGCATTCTAGGCAAAGGGTCGGGATACGATCGCAGTTCCGCACGAATCACGACGACGGGGTCCACGATGCTACAGGCGAGATCAGCGATCAATGAGGTTGTGCGTTCCCCTCGCTCAACTCCTGGGGCATTGGCCCAACCAGGATTGAAGAGCTCCGTCAGTGACAGCGAGTTGACTACGGGGAGGTAGTCGTGGGTCGCCATGTACGACACCAAAGCGGCGGACTTCCTCGGAGTGGAATACTCGCTGAGAGCCCACGAATCGAGAAAGAAATACCTCTTCTTCGCTCCTGTATGAGCTGCGGCCATGGTCGAGTGCCGCCTTGTATCTTCCCCGCATTGCCCATGACCACCCATCAACCGCCGCCGCCGGCGCTGCAGTAGCTGTGGAGGTAGCCGGCTCTGAAGAGGCCAGGAGCTTGGTTAGTGGGGGGCAGGCTCCTCCTGCTCTCTAAACCCCGGTCCGGTCATCCGGAGCCAGGAAGAGCACCTGTAGCTCCCTCTGGACTACGCGTTCGTCGTTACCCAAAGAGGGTACCTCCGTGGAGCCAGTCGGTGATCCAATAGTGTCGCTCCGCAGAACGGCCTTACCCCCTAACCGGCGGCGAAGCCGTCCGGTGCAGAAGTTTGGTTGGGCGGCACCTTCGTAGCTGTACTCCTTCCGAGCCGTCTTAGAATTCGGAGCCTCCACCAGATCCTCGCCTCAAAGGAGCGGAGGTCACGGTAGAGGGTTCGAAGTGAGACGGTGTTCGCAATCCTCAGATCACCATCCGGTTCGATCGACAGAGACCACGGCTCCGCTTCAGGGTATTCCAGTGCAAGCTCCTGCGCCGCCCGTTTAAGTATGCCATGCCGAAACCCGCTACGCAGTGCATCCCAGTGCTCATGAATGTCCCGCAGAAGATGCAATGCTCGCCAAGTCCCCGTCGGCGGGCGGAAACCCTCCAGATCATGCTTACGGAGACGATGGATGGAACGTTCGAGATTACGACCCGCAACCAAGAAGCTGTGGAGATCAAAGGAGGTGGCTGCGAAGAGCTTACGGGCCTTCCAGTAAGGTCTTTGACCAACGGGAAACTCGGCACGCAGGCTGTCTATCAGGCGCTTGGCCTGAAGACGAGTGCAGAAGCTCCACCATTCAGCGTCGGACAACCTTTCCCACTCAGGGTCAGGATGGTCACGCTCTAGCGTCGAGCGCTTCAACGGGCCCACGTTTTTGAAGGTGACCGTGAGTCCAATGGCAGGCTGCATGAAGTTCTTCTCAGGCATTCTCCGATTCTGCTCTCCGGCGGCGGCTCGCTGGCGCCGCCCAACGCTCGGCATCAGCGGCGGACGGCTTCTCGCGGCAGGCACCACTCACTTCATGAAACCTTTCGTCCCGATCTGCTCACCCGTATACGCCCACTGTTGGATCTTATCCAGGCCAGCGTAGCCGGTTCTGACGAGCTCGCGCGCTTCATGCGAGGAGACACTGTCCGAGGGCTGACGGGGCCCAAGGTCATCGTCGATATCTACGTAGAGCGCATCCATGCGCTTCGGAAAGGAGGGAAGGACCGCATCCGCTGGAAGCTCACTGAACGCGCCATGAGCCCAGTAGGTGGCCCAGAGGCTCTGTTTGATTTTGCGACGGTGATCCCGAAATGCACGGTCGAACTCCTCTCGATCGATAAAGCCGGTGAACAGATCCGCTGCAAGCTGGGACTTGACAACCTCCTCAATTGCGGTGAATGCAAGGACGTATGCCCGAGGGTAACTGCCTCGCTCCAAGAGAAGCTCCGCGTCCGCAAGAAGGTCGACGGCGTTGCCCAAGCACGCCCTATACGTGTCTAAGAGCTGGCTGTTTCCTTGCGCCATTTCAGTACCTGGACGTCCAACGGATTATGAGTTCAGCGGCGCCACCGGCGGAAGTGGAGGCGCGAAGTGAGCTGGTGAGCCAAGACACGACATCGACCGCTAGGGGTACTCGAGTGGCGTCCACTGCAACGAGGGGTTAGGCGTCTCTGAACGACAGGTCGAGCAGGCAATCTTGATTGACCGGCTCGCGCACCAGACTGACTTCGGCGACATCGACTCTTTTAATTGTGTTGATACACATCTGGCCATCGTACTCGACGCCGGAGATGTGCGGACACTCGGAATAGTCGGCGCCACAGATCGAGCATTCGGACCGCGTTGCAATGCCGCCAATGCTGACGCCCCGGAGTTCGCCGGACCGTATGCGCCGCCAAGTCTGTGAGTCCGTGATCTCGGCACTCATTCGGAGGCCGATCGCGTCCTCGGACAACTCTGCCCACCCGGCGATGTGACTCGTGTGTTCGACACAGACCGGGAACCTGCCGTCACCGGCGGCGCGCGCGTCGGCGATTGCGATCAGCGTGTGACTAAATTCCCTCAGGAGCTGCATGACACGCTCAGCTGCTTCGGGGGAAACCGGAGCGCCGGCGGCCGAGTAGAAGGAGGGTCCGCTCGCGTGGTCGATGCGAAGCACCACGCAGGAGGGAGGGGTCTGCCTGTCGCCTCCGCGGTACCGATCGTAGAGCCAGTTGGCAAAGAGGCTGGCGGCCACACTGATGGGGATGTTCGCGAGCAGTGCAATTACGGGATCGGCGAGAAGAGACGGCTCGCCTTTTCGGACGAGGTAATGGACTGGCGTGCCGTCGTCCGGCTCGATCACAACCTCTGAACCGCGGTACCGAAGAGCCTTTACCAGGTCCAGTGTGGTGCGGTTCACCAAACGAGTATGGCCACCGTCATTGAGAGGCCGCGTGTAGGCGAAGATCGTGGCTCGCTCTGTTGACATGCGGTGACGTTACCTTGATGGTCCGAGAGACGCCTAACTATTGAGTAACCGAACGACATCGCATCGCGACCCCGCTCCGTTCGTGTATTGGCTACGGTCATGGTTCATGCTGGGGCTCTATCTCCCTGAGCTTCCAGGATTCGGGAAGGCTAGCGGGCTCGCCGGCGGCTGTCAAGACGAACGCGGCCGGTGCGTCTAGCGGGTCCGGGGGCGTTCGGCTCACGGGAAAGCGGGCTGATCATGGGCGAGGCGAAGTCCAGCGGCTACTGCCCAGGGGGAGCGAGGGCTAGCCGAACGCGCCTCCGCCGGTACGAGCGTGGCACGGAATCGGCTGGCATCGGGCAGACGCGGGCTTGACTTACGCCTTGTTTATGCTGTAAAATCGGTGCTGTCGACGGGCAGCGAAAGTCTTTCGACGGGCCGATCTTTGATGCGGCCGGCACGCGACCGGCCTGAACGCGAAGCGGCCCGGGCGAGCGGTCACTCGCCCGGGCCCGACCCCGAATGGAGGCTTGGCTCCATGCGAGATCCGTATCAGTTTACCCCGTCCGATCCGCCGGTCTACTCACCTCGGCTGCGACGCGATCAGATCAAGGCTCTCTACCATCTCAAGGAGAGGTCGGGCCGGCCGATGACTCGGCTGGCTCAGGAGGCGGTGGATCGGTATCTGGAGGGTTTCGGCGGGCCGGCGATGGTGATCCGCGAGGCGGGAGACTCTTTCGAGACGGCGGCCGAGGGGAGCGATCACGACGGCGCGAGGGAGGCAGGGTCATGAAGGGTTTCGAGGAGAGCTTCGAGGAGAGCACCTGGCCGAGACGGCCGGAACCGGAGTACCTCCGGCGGAGCCGGGAGAAGGAGGCCGAGCTCGAGGCGCTCGGCGAGCGGATCGCCGAGCTCTCGGCGTATATCCAGGCGGCCACGTATCGGTTGCTGGTGCTCCTGCGGGAGTTCGACGAGCGCGTGGGCTACGGCGACTTTCCCTCGTGCGCTCACTGGCTTCACTGGCGGACCGGGCTGAACCTCGGGGCGGCGCGGGAGAAGGTGCGGGTCGCCCACGCGCTGGCCGAGCTGCCGCGGATCTCAGCGGCGATGGAGCGCGGGGAGATCTCGTACTCGAAGGTGCGGGCGATGACGCGGGTGGCGACGCCGGCCAACGAGGAGTATCTGCTGATGCTCGCGCGCGACGGGACGGCTGCGCACATCGAGAAGGTGGTGCGGGCGTGGCGGCGGGTGAGCCGGCAGGAGGAGCTTGCGGCCGAGGAGCGGCGGAGCCAGAGCCGCTACCTCCAGGCGTACACGGACGAGGACGGGATGGTCGTCGTGCGGGCGCGGCTGATGCCCGAGGCCGGCGCGGCGCTGCTCGCGGCGCTCGAGGCGGCGCGGGATCAGCTCTACGAGAAGGGGAAGAAGCGCGACGGGGCGGCCGAGGTCTACCCCGACCAGCGGAGGGCGGACGCGCTCGGCCTGGTCGCCGAGGCCGCACTGGCCGGCGGGCTCGACCCGGGCACCCGAGGCGACCGGTACCAGGTGGTGGTGCACGTCGACGAGGCGGCGCTCGCCACGGAGAACGAGGAGGGAGAGTCGGCGCTGGAAGGAGGGCAGCACGTTTCCGCGGAAACGTCTCGGCGCCTCGCGTGCGAGGCGGCGAAGGTGGAGATGCGGCACGGCGCGAACGGGGCGATCCTCGACGTCGGGCGCCGGACGCGGACGATCCCGCCGGCGTTGCGACGGGCTCTGGCGCACCGGGACGGCGGGTGCCGGTTCCCCGGCTGCAACCTGACCTTCTGCGATGCGCACCACGTGGAGCACTGGGCGGACGGTGGGGAGACGAAGCTCGATAACCTGATTCAGCTCTGCAGGCGGCACCATCGGGCGGTGCACGAGGAGGGGTACACGGTGGAGGTGCTCGAGGGCGGGCGGGTTCGGTTCCGCAGGCCGGACGGGCGAGGGATCCCCGACGCGCCGCCGTTGCCTCCGGTCGAGGAGGATCCCGTCACCGAGTTCGAGAAGCTCCTCGCGGCCGACGGCATCGAGATCGACCCGCGGGCCTCCTGGCCGACGTGGGACGGCGGGCCGGTCGACTACGGCGCGGCCGTGGAGCACCTCCTGACGTTGGACTAGTCCGGAGGGCGTTTACCCGTCGCACTTCGAGCTGTGGCTGGGAGGGTGACCGCGACGCGTAGTGGACCGTCCGCTGCAACCGGTTGGGGAGCCGTCATCCAGCGACTTTGGCGACGTCACGATGTCCCTTGGGGCACGCAAACGTGACGAAACTCCTCCCGAGCAGTCTCCGCAGAAGTGCAATCGGCACTGCCTGCAGTACCAGATCCTCGACTTCTTCTCGCCGCAGAAGTTACAGGCTGGCTTGGCCATGAGATCTCATGCGGTTCGCTCGAGCCTGCGAACTGCAATGAGATCGGTGTCACCGACTTGGCGCACGTCAGACCCCTTCAACGTCACCAGCGCTTCAGTGAGTCCGGAGGCGGTTACAAACTCCACCTCGAGACCGTCCGGCTCGTAGATCTCGACGATGGCGCCTAGATCGCCGGCACGCAAGCCCTCTTCGGGTAGGTCGTGTGCGAGGGCTACGGTATCCAACAGCTTGTGCTCCATGGCTCAGTGCTCCGGGTACGCGGTCACGAAGCGGGGCGTCTCCTCTCCGTCGAGGACGATCCACACCGGATCCGTCCCTTCACCTCTGGCCAGGGCGAGGCGGCTTCTGGATCCCGGCGGTACGCCTCCAGGCGGCGGTCGATCGTCTCCCGCTCCGCCTCGGATAGCGGAAAGGGCTCTGGCAGCTCCGAGACACTCGCCCAGATCGCCTGAGCCAGCCTCACCCGCTCCGCCGCCGGGAGCTCGAGGATCTCAGCGAGGTGCACTCTGCTCATGAGGTAATGATACCAGAGCATCGCGGGGCTCGGACGCATGGAAGCAGGGCTGCGCCATGAGCTGCGAATATCTCGTTCGAGTCGCGGACTGGCCCGAAGGGGAGCTGGAGTGCGTTCTCGAGTATCGAGTGAGCACGATCAGGGCGGAAGAGCGAGGACTCTGATTGCAGAGCACCGCCACCGAGAGCCGCTGCTGCCGCTGAGGGTAGCTAGCCCTGCTTGTTGCTCGAAAGCAGTGAGTAAATAAAGGCAACACAAATCCAAGTAACGATGATTAGAACTGCGCTGGCACCTGCGGTGGCGATCCCGCGCGCTCCTCTTAGGGTGAGGTCTATCACAAGAATGTATTGTGCAGCGCCAATGAGAAACGCTGCTGCGCACGGACCCTTCATCCGTCGGACTGCCCAATCGAATAGAAGTACCGAGAGCAAAGCGTAGATCAGCAGGTTCAATGCGGGCGGCACGAGCACAGCAGCGGCTTCGTCGGCCTCCTCAATGGGTCGGAACCAAAAAAGGACGCCGATGAGAGTGACGATGCACATCGTCACGAAAGCCCCGAAGGTAGCTTTCCAGTCCGTTCTCATGTCTGGCTCCAAGCCGTCATGGCGCACGAGAGATCATTTGCGCCTGGCAGCTTCGTCATGGACAGTCTCCTTCGGCCGCCAATGCTATCGCGCAGGGGAGCGGCGGACGACGCAGGCGACGAGCGGCCGTCACCCAGGAGGCTTGCCGCTCCCCTGGGCGTCGGCGTTCTCGATCAGACAGCGCCGCAAAGGCGGAGCGGTACGACATCACAGTCGTGTCAGCAAGGCATCGTACTCGGCGTGCGAGCCTATCCAGAACCAGATGATCGTGTCGCCGTGTCGAAGGCCGACGGCTCGCCAGTCGAGGCTGATGCGAACGGAGTGAATCGGCTGCCGCGGGTGAACCCGCTTGAACTGTAGGCCGGGATGAGCCGGGTTCGCCTTCCAGAGCAGATAGCTTGCACGTGCCCGCCGTTGCACGTCGCCTGGAAGGTCTCGAAACAGGCGACGGAACTCGGCGGTGACGTGGGATCTCAAAGCTCGTGGAACCCCAGCTCCTCGGTCCGTCCCTCCCGGTACTCCTCGAGGGCCTCCGACGCCAACCGCTCGAGCTCGGAGGAGGAGGCGGCGAACGAGGCGTCCCACCTCGCATCGTCTGCCAGCTCCTGGAGGAGGCTCGCTCCGATGCGGTCCTGGGCGTCCTCGGGCAGCTTGGCGGCCTCGGCGAATGCCCTCTCTAGCAGCTTCGTCATCGGCAGTCTCCTTCGCCCCCGATGCTACCGCACCGGGGAAGTGGCGGACGATGCCGGCGACGAGCGCCCACACCCGGCGGAGGGAAGAGGGCGGAGACTATGGCGGAGACTATACTGACGCTCGTGGATCGGAGCCAGCTCCTCGCTGCCGCCTGCCGGCGTCATGGGCTCGCCGCCGTCTACCTGTTCGGCTCCGCGCCGACGACGGTAGGAGGGTCTTGGGCGGCGACGCGGTCTCGGCCGCCGGGTCGGATCTCGACGGCCCCGGATCCTCTGGCCGCCGACCTCTACGAGCTCGTCGTGATGCGCCGGGGCGCCGAGCTCCTGCCCATCGAGCGCGAGCTCGAGCGGGACATGTTCGGAGTGAGCACGGCGTGACGAAGTCGCCGGTCCTGGAGATCCGTTCCCCGCGAGAGGTGGTGTCTCATGAGTAAAGAGCGACAAGGTAACCTCGATTCCGTCGAGATGATGCGCTCGATTCGCGATGAGCTGAGTCGAGAGCTCGAGGACATGACTCATGAGGAGCAGCGCCGGTTCGTCGAGGAGCAGTTAGCGAGCTCGGAAACGGACGAGGACGACGAAACCCAGGGGCTCGCCCCGGTGCGGGGTCGCGACCCGTGCTACGATCGACCTTGATGCGGCGATTCATAGAGGCCCGGTACGAAGAAGGTCTACTGAAGCCAGAGAAGCCGCTGGCGCTCACGCCGGGCGAGCGTGTAGCACTGGTTGTCGTCCGTCATCCAGACCCGAAGCGATGGGACCTCGATCGCCTGGCGAAGGGTGGCGAGAGGGAAGATCGGGCGCTCGCTGAACAGGGACTTGGCCAGTGGGCCGACACCCTCGACCAGGAAGACCAGTCGAGAGGGCCATAGTTGGAGCGCGGTGAGGTGTGGTGGGCCGACCTCGGCCCCTTTCGTCCGCGTGAACAGACCGGTCGCCGTCCCGTAGTTGTCTGGCAGAGCAACGCTCTGACCCGCGTCCTTCAGTCAGTCTTGGTGGTACCCCTGACCACGAACCTCGAGCGGGCGAATCTCGCTGGGACGGCCATGGTGCATGCCTCGCCTGAAGAAGGTCTTCCCGAGGACTCGGTCGCGCTCGCGTTCCAGATGCGAGCGGTTCCGAAGTACGCCCTTGATGTCCGTGTCCGTAGTCTCACAGAAACGGAACTCTCTGAGCTTGAATTGGCCACCGATGAGGCTCTCGGGCGCATATCGAACGAACCTGATTCCTGAGACGTGCAACGCGCAGCATCAGCGGCGGCGCGGAGCGCCCTCCGTACTCGGTCGAATCACGGTCAGCCCGCGGCGGAGCGCCGGTAGGTGTTGACGAGGACTCCGGATCGCAGGGCGCGGGTCTCGACCAGGGTCAGTCTGGCGAGCGCGAACCCATCGGAGAACAGCTTCTTGCCGGTGCCCAGCACGAGCGGGTAGACGGCGAGCCGGTACTCGTCGACCAGGTCGTGCTCGGCCAGCGTCCGGATCAGCTCGGTGCTCCCCCACACGCGGATCTCGCCGCCCGGCTCCGTACGCAGGGTCTCCACCGCAGCCGGCACGTCGGGGCCGAGAAGCTGCGAGTTCTGCCAACCGAGCTCGGTCAGGGTGCGCGACGCAACGTACTTGGGGATGCGGTTGTACCTCCTGGTCAGCTCCCCCTGGAAACCCTCGGCGTTCTCGTCCCACACACCCCAGGAGCCGGCGAAGATCTCGTACGTCTTGCGGCCGAGGAGCAGCGCCTCGGTCCTGGTTTCCCACTCCTCGACGATCTTCCCGCCCTCGCCGAGCTCGTCCATCTGCTCGTCATGGTCCATCGCCCAGCCGCCGTACTCGAAGCCGCCCTCGCGATCCTCGTCCGGGCCGCCGCCCGCCTGGACGACGCCGTCGAGGGTGATGAACGCCTGCAACACGATCGTGCTCATCGTCGGTACTCCTCGGAATCGCCTTGGTTGCCGGGTTGCGCGGCCTACTACCGAGCAATGAGAATAGGCCCTTCTGGCACAAAGCCACGTCCATCGTGGGAGGGCGCCGCGAGGAATTCCGAGGTGGCGATTCGGCTACCGAAAGCGGGTCCGGTGTAGAATAGCGGCATGACTGAGAAGGAGCGACTGCACACCCTTGTGGAGGACCTCCCTGAGCCCGAGGTCCATGCTGCACTGCGATTCGTGGAGTACCTTCGTCGGGAAGCCTCGGATCCCGTGGATCGAGCTCTCCGCGAGGCTCCCTTCGACGACGAGCCGCTGACAGCCGAGGACCTCGAGGAGCTAGAGGCCGCTGAAGGTGACCGGCAACAGGGTCGCGTGGTCTCCCACGACGAAGCGCGACGCCAACTCCTCCGGGGACCGTGAGCTGGGAGGTACAGTGGACCCATCGTGCTTTGCGGGTGGCAGGAAGGCTTGATCGGCCGACTCGGGAGAGGATCACCAAGGCGGTTGAGTACTTTGCTGCCACTGGACAGAGAGTGTTCCTTTCCAAAGAAGAGGAACGACTCCTCGTTCGTGCGATTCGACCTCGCGGCGACGCTTACTAGAAGAACGGGTTCTCTTGGAGAAGCGTCGGCGTCTCTCGGGCGGTGAGGGGAGGGCGTAGCGGCCACGGCAGCCTCAACATCGGCCGAATCGAGAACCGATCCCCGAAGGACGCGAATCCCCGTGAGGGGATCGAGCCGCGCAGCCGGCCGCACGAGGACCGTTACCTCATGCCCCCGGCCCCGGGCCGCGCGCGTGAGCCACCGGCCGCATCGGCCCGAAGCTCCGAGGATCAGCAATCGCATTCAACGTGGGTAATCGTGCGCGGTCCAACGACGGAGTTGAGCCGCCGCGAGGAGGCCGAGCGGTCCGCTCGAACGATTTGTTATGCGCCAGCGAACGGATCTTTGCCAACCCGCGTCACCTTGCCACCAGGCAAGCCCAGTTCTACCTGCGCCCATACGGAATCGCCCTATCCGAGCTGCTCGGCAAGACCGAGGATGATGCCCTCGGGGCCGCGGATGAAACAGAGCCGGTAGATGTCCTCGTACCGGGCGACTTCGCCGACGAGCTCGGCGCCATGGGCGCGCAAGCGCGCGATGACGTCGTCGATGTCATCGACCGCGAACATGATGCGACGGATGCCCAGCGTGTTCGCCGGCGCGTTCCTCGGCTCGGAGCCGACCGCCGGCGGGGCGTGGAACTTGGTCAGCTCGACCCGACCGTGGCCGTCCGGGGTCCGCATCATCGCGATGTCGGCTCGAACGTTCTCGAGCCCGACGACGAGGTCCACCCAACGTCCCTCGACTTGCGTCTCGCCCTCCAGTTCCATACCGAGCTCGACGAAGAACGCCTTCGCAGCCTCGAGGTCGTCGACCACGATGAGAACGTTGTCCATCCGTTGAAGCGTCATATCTCTTCCTTCCACCATGGACTGGAAACGCGCGGCACGCGTGGGCCGAGGGCGGAGACTATACTGACGCTCGTGGATCGGAGCCAGCTCGAGGAGGTCTTCCAGCCCCTCCGCGTCGATCTCGTGGCCCTCCAGCACGTGGACGCCCTCTTCCAGTTCGAGGCGATCGACGGTCACCGGGTCGCGGCACCGGATCCTCTGGCCGCCGACCGCTACGAGCTCGTCGTGATGCGCCGGGCCGCCGAGCTACTGCCCATCGAGCGCGAGCTCGAGCGGGACATGTTCGGAGTGAGCACGGCGTGACGAAGTCGCCGGTGCGGGGGCGGAGCTGAGGACTAGCGCTTCTGGCGCGAGGAGAACAGTGGCCTGCCGGTTTCCTTTCGGCTGCCGATGGTGTCGAATCCCCGTATGAGCCTCCGGCTCCGCGACCCCCGCCTTTTCCAGATCGCCACCCTGGCGGCGCTCCTCGCCTGGGGGCTGGTGGCGCTCGACCTCGAGGTGCGGCCGGCGATCGCGGCGACGATCCTCGCGGTCGCCTTGGGCACTCAGCTCGCCGGCACGCGGCTCTGCCGGCTGCCGCGCTTCGATCCGAAGAGCGCGCTGATCTCGGCGCTGTCGCTGACGCTGCTGCTGCGCACCGGCTCGCCGGCGATCGCGGCGCTCGCCGCGCTGCTCACCCTCGGCAGCAAGTTCGCGATCCGCGTCCCCGGCGCCGGCGGCGGGCCGGCGAAGCACGTCTTCAACCCGACGAACTTCGGCATCGCCGCCACGCTGCTGGCGACCGACGCGGCCTGGGTGTCGCCGGGGCAGTGGGGCTCGGCGGCGCTCGCCGCCTTCGCCGTCGCCTCGGCCGGGATGCTCGTCGTGCGGCGGGCGGAGCGGAGCGACGTGACCTGGGCCTTCCTCGCCGCCTACGGGGCGGTGGTGGTCGGTCGCGCGCTGTGGCTGGGCGATCCGCTGGCGATCCCGCTCCACCAGGTGTCGAACGGCGCCTTCCTGATCTTCGCCTTCTTCATGATCTCGGACCCGAAGACGACGCCGGACTCGCGCGCCGGGCGGATCCTCTTCGCCGTCCTCGTCGCCCTGGGCGCCGGGTTCGTGCACTTCGTGCTGTTCCGGCCGAACGGGCTGATCTGGTCGTTGGCGGCGCTCTCGCCGCTGGTGCCGGTGATCGACCGGCTGCTGCCGGGGCGGCGCTACCGGTGGCCCGGGGCGGACGCGACAGCGGCGGTGCCCGCCGTGCCCGCCGCCACTCCCGCGCCGGCCCCCGCCGCGCCCGCCCTGGCTTTCGCCTCCACCGTCTCCACGCCGACCGCCGCTTCCGAAAGGAGCTCACGATGATCCACCACCGCCGCTCCACCGCCCTCGCCACCGCCGTCTCCCTCGCCGCCGCGCTCGCCGCCGCGCCGCCCGCCGCCGCCTTCTGCGGCTTCTACGTCGCCAAGGCCGATGCCGAGCTGTTCAACGAGTCGTCGAAGGTGGTGCTGGTGCGCGACGGCGACCGCACCGTGCTGACCATGTCGAGCGACTACCGCGGCGAGCCGGAGGAGTTCGCGCTCGTCGTGCCGGTGCCGACGTTTCTCGAGCGCGGGCAGATCCACGTCGGCAACCAGGCGGCGATCGACCACCTCGACGCCTACACCGCGCCGCGGCTGGTCGAGTACCACGACGACAACCCGTGCCTCCGCGAGCGCTACCAGGAGATGGCGGTGGCCGCCCCGCCGACGGCGGGCGCCGCCCGTGACGCCCGCGCCGAGGCTCTCGGCGTCACCATCGAGGCCGCCTACACGGTGGGGGAGTACGACATCCTGATCCTCTCCGCCGAGGAGAGCCAAGGGCTGGAGACCTGGCTCACCGAGAACGGCTACCGCATCCCCGAAGGCGCCTCGGCCGTCCTCGGCAGCTACCTCCGGCAGGGGATGCGCTTCTTCGTCGCCCGGGTCAACCTCGCCGAGCAGCGGCGGCTGGGCTACTCCTTCCTCCGCCCACTCCAGGTGGCCTACGAAACGCCCAAGTTCATGCTGCCGATCCGCCTCGGCACGGTCAACGCCGCCGGCCCGCAGGAGCTCTTCGTCTTCGCGCTCACCCGCACCGGCCGCATCGAGACGACGAACTACCGCACCGTCAAGCTGCCCTCGGACGTCGACGTGCCGCTCTTCGTCGAGGACGAGTTCGGCGACTTCTACCGCGCGATGTTCGCCCGCCAGGTGGCCGAGCACGACATGCGGGCGGTCTTCCTCGAGTACGCCTGGGACATGGCCTGGTGCGACCCCTGCGCCGCCGAGCCGCTGTCGGCCTCCGAGCTGCGCGACCTGGGCGTCTGGTGGGTGCCGGCGGACGGCGGCCCGGAGCCGGCGCCGCGCCGCCGGGCGCCGATCCTGCCGCCGGGACCGCAGCCGGTTCCGCACGACGTCTTCGTCACCCGCCTCCACCTGCGCTACGACGCCGCCCGCTTCCCCGAGGACCTCGTCTTCCAGTCCACCGGCGACCGCAGCAACTTCCAGGGCCGCTACGTGATGCGCCACCCGTGGACCGGCTCCGACGAGTGCGCGGCGGCCGACGAGTACCGCGCCGACCTCCGCCGCCGCCGCGAGGCCGACGCGACGCGGCTGGCCGACCTCACCGGCTGGGACCTAGCGGAGATCCGCCGCAAGATGGGCCTCCGCGGGCAGCCGGCGGCGGAGGAGGAGAGCTGGTGGCAGCGGCTGTGGCCGGGCAACTGGTGAGACGTTGCAGCCGAAACGTGCCGCCCTCCGACCCTCGTGCAGCCCTGCCGCGGCCGTGTCAGGCCGCGACGGACGGTTTCGTGAAATTGATCGTATAGCTCCATCGACCACCGCGCATCTCGGAGTCGACGAATCCGACCGAGGCGATGCGCTCTCGAACCTTCTCGGGCGAACGGAAATCGGGATCGGGCAGGTGCTCCGACACGGACAGGACACCCCCGGGTTTCAAGGCACGGCGTACCTCCCTCAGCACCGTTCCAGCGTCATCGACTTCGCCGAGGACCGTGACCAGGAGCACGAGGTCGAAGACTTCCGTCGCGAACGGCAGGCCTTCGGCAACGGCGACGACCAGCTGACTCCTGGACGTCCCGGATCGTATGAACCGCCGGCGAGCCCGATGCAGCATGCTCAGTTGAGCGTCGACCAGCACGAGCTGGCCCGAACCGACGCGTTTCCGTACCGCCCCGGCTACGACCCCGGAACCAGCGCCGAGATCGAGAATCCGCATCCCCGGTCGCAGAGGAAGAGTGTCGAGGACACGCGAGAGCCCCAGCAGGTGTTGCCGGAGCGGATGCTCGAGTAGAAACGCGAACCGGGCCGGACAGCGCTTCGGGCGAAGGATCATGGAGTCTCGGGGCGGTCGTTGCGGCGGCTGGTCGTGGGCGCGTCGGAAGGCCAGCGCGCGCGGGCGAACCCGCGGATCCGGTCAGTCGAGGTCGAGGAGGAGGGCCATCGCGTCGCCGGCCCGGGTCCGGAAGGCCGCGAAGCCTCGGCGGTCGAGGGTGAGGAGGTCGAGGACGTCGAGGCCTTCGGCGAGGAGGAGGAGGAGGGTGGCGTCGGCGAAGTCCATGGGGACCCGGGCGTAGCGTTCCATCAGCTCGGCGGCCTCGTGGAGCTCGGGGGACGGGTGTGAGAAATCGTGGATCTCGAGGTTGCTCGCGGCGACGAAGTCGGCGAGGAGGCGGGGACCGCGGGTGTCGGCGGCCAGCAGGTGCATCGATTCGGTGATCACCGCGCTGGTCGTGGCGAGGCGGCCCGCGAAGCGATCGAGACGCGGTGCGACCTCGGCGTGGGCCGGGTCCTTCGCGTCGAGGTAGGCGACGATCGGGCCGGTGTCGACGAGGCACGTTCTCACGAGCGCCAGTTCCGCTCACGGAGCTTCGTCCTCCAGGGCTCGATCTCCCGGCGCGGCAGCTCGAGTCGTCCCCGGAGATGGCCGGTGCGCTCGCCGAGCGGACGGTCGGCGAGCGCGGTCTGGAGGATCTCGCGGACCACCTGCGACAGGCTCTTGCCGACCGACGCGGCGCGCTCCTCGAGCTCTCGGCGCAGGGCCTCGTCCGTGCGGATCGTGATGGTCGTCGTACGCACGTCCTACATTGTACACCTTCGTCGTCCGTGAGAGCGGCGGGGAGCCGGCGGTCTACCGAGCGGTGCGCCAGTGCGCCGCCATGCCCTCGGCACCCCGACCGGCCGGAAAGGGCACAGCTGGAGATTCTAGCTGCGCTCCATGGTAGGCTTCATGTCGAGCTTCGTAGCTCGGAGGGAAACCCGCCCATGCAGAAGATCATCGGAGTCACCGATCTCCAGCGCCGTTTCCGAGCCGTCCTCGACGAGGTCGTGGGGCGGCACGTGCCGTACGTTCTTACCCGGGGGAGCCGCCCCGAGGCGGCCCTTGTCCCCTACGAGGACTACCTTCGGTTCCAGGAGCTCGAGGAACGGGACGTCCTCCGGCTCTTCGACCGCTGCCGGGCGCGGCTGGCAATACGAAACGCCGAGGTATCGGACGAGGAGGTGGCTCGGGACGTAGCCCGGGCGCGGTCCGAGCTGGATTGAGGCCCGTCCGGAGGATGCCCGGGTCGCGCGTAGTTCTGGACACGAACGTCCTCGTCTCCGGCCTCATCAAGCCGAGCGGGACCCTCGGGGCCGTGGTGGACGCTCTCCGCGACGGCCGTTTCCTCCACCTTCACAGTCCTGCCACGCTCGAGGAACTGGTGGATGTCCTGGCCCGCCCATGGCTCGAGGAGAGGTACGGCATTCGGAGCCACGACGTGGAAGCGTTCCTCAAGCTGCTCCTCTTGCGGGGAGAGCAGGTCGACCCGGGCCGGGAGATCCGCGCGTGCCGCGATCCGAAAGACGACAAGTTCGTGGAGGTGGCGGTCGCGGGCCGTGCGGATGTCCTGGTGTCCGGCGACGCGGATCTCCAGTCGCTACACCCTTTCGAGAGGGTCCGGATCCTGAGCCCGGCATTGTTCCTGGAGCGCCTTTCCAGACCCTTGCCTCGCCCGCCGATACCGTAGGCCCCGAGCGCTAGTGGAGCTCGAGGCCGAGGAGCGGCGGAGCCAGCGGGGCGATCCTCGACGTCGGGCGCCGGACGCGGACGATCCCGCTGGCGCTTCGTCGTGCTCTGGCTCACCGGGACGGCGGCTGCCGCTTCCCGAATCGCTCGAGTCCGCTCAGAGCGCGGCCGCCGCGACGGCGGCTGGCTGGTAGCGCAGCAGGAGGCAGCGGTCGCCGAGGGGCCGCGAGTCCAGTAGTTGCAGCCTCAGCGGCTTGGAATCAGGCTTGAAGAGCGGGCTGCCCTTGCCGAGCTTGACCGGCACGAGCCCGATGCGGTACTCGTCGAAGAGCCCGTGGCGGATCAGCGTGGCGGAGAGGTCGGCGCTGCCGAAGACGAAGAGATCCTTCCCCGGCTGCTCTTTCAGTCGCGCCACCGCCCTTCCGGCGTCCTCCTTCACCAGTTTGCTGTTAGCCCAGTCGGCGCGCTCGAGCGTGCGCGAGAACACGTACTTCGGCACCGCGTTCATGAACTCGGCGATCTCGCCCGTAGCGGTGCGCCAGTGCGCCGCCATGCCCTCGTACGTGTGGCGGCCGAAGAGGAGTGCCTCCGCCTCCCGCCCCTGCTCGAGCGAGAATCGCTCGAGCTCATCGCCCCAGGCGTACTCGTGCCATTCGAGGTCCCACGGCTGCGGACCCTCGAACATGCCGTCCAGGGTCATCAAGTTCCACATGATGAGCTTGCCCATGACTGCTCCTCCGGAGGGATAGGAGATTCCAACGTGCGTCGCAGGTGGCCATCTAACGCGACTGAGGTCGCGGCGTGGCAGGCGGCTTTGGGGGTTCGAATGGATCGACGACCTCGAGGCCGCACAGCTCGAAGTCACGAACGTTTCGCGTGATGGCAGAGCGACGAGCCGTCCGACATCGGCCATCGCGACCGCCCCCACCGTCCCGCGAGGCTACGTCGGCCCCAGGTCCTCGGGCACCGGCGCGTCGAAGTCCACGGGCTCCCCGATCGAAGCCAGGGCGGCGCGCCAGAAGTGCGGGTACCCCAGGGGAACGCGCGACACGATCCGTCCCAGGCGCGCCCGCAGCTCGCCGTCCCGGCGCGCCAGGCGGTACAGCTCCCGCCAGTCGTCCAGCGTGCCGCGGTCGAGGAGCTGGGCCAGCGTCTCCTCGCTCCGCAGGTCGAGGTGCGAGCGGTTCCACAGCGCCGGCGAGCGTTCGAGCGGAGAGCTCACACGTCACCGCCGAGGAGGCCGCGGGCGAGCAGCTCCGCGAAGTGGAGGCCGCGCGCCGCGACGTGCGGCCAGCGGTCCCAGGGAGAGACGAGTCCCTTGTACGACGCGAGCTCGACGTCGGCGAGATCGACCGGAGCTGCAGCGGCCAGCCGATCGACCACCTCGACGGTGACCGACGACCCCGGCTGTGGATAGAGGGCGTCGAGAGGCCGGAGAGCCTCGACCGCGCCGTGGTCACCGAGGCGCTCGAGGAGAACGACGAGGTCGAGATAGTCGCGCACGGTGCTCCGCGTCGCCAGCAGCCACGCCTTGATCCGCGCCATCTCCGGCAGCGTCGGCACCTGGAGCCCCTCGACCGTCTCCACCTCGAGCGGCGCGGTCCGGCGGAGCTGCCGGATGCCCGTCGCGATGCCGTCGAGAGCTCCGAGCACGAGCACCGGCCGTCGCACGCGCTCGGTTTTCCACCCCGCCACCGCTTCGAGCGCGGCGAGCACCTCGTCGAACCGGCCGCGGAGATCGGTGAGGACGTGGTCGCCGTCGTGGCTGCGACGGTGCCCTGCGTGGAGCGCGGCCGCGGTTCCGCCGACGAGGACCGTGCCCGGCACGAGCGCCTGCACGTGCCGCTCGGCGGCCAACAGCCGTTCCCAGTCGGGCAGCTCCGAACGCGGGTTCATGGCGGGAGGAGCGTAGCACCCGGCGAGGAGGCGCCGATCCGCTCAGATCCTCGAACCGCGTCGCTCATCGGAGTGCAGGCCCCAAGGGTGGGCGGGCTTTAGCCGTGGCTGGGCAGGGGCCTCGCGGTATCCTCTTGGCATGACGCTCAAGGCCCGTGTTCACAACGGCCGGTTCGTAGTGGATGAACCCACGGAGCCCCCAGAGGGAACAGCAGAGCGACGAACCGTCCGACATTCGGCGTCGCTGGTAGAGTTTTGGCGATGGAGCGGCGTGGACAGGCGAGGGATCGTCACGGGCGGGTGTGGACCGCCACGGTGCTCGAGCAGGGCGAGGCCGAGGCGGAGGATCTGCGTTTCTGGCGCGAGGAGATGACGCCGGACGAGCGCGTCGCGGCGGTCGAGGAGTGCCTGGCGAGCGCGCTGGCGGCGAGGGGGATCGATGAGCTCCCGCGACTACGAAGAGTTTCTCGCGTCATTGAACGCCCACCGCGTCCGCTATCTACTGGTCGGCGCCCACGCGGTGGCGCACCACGCCCGGCCGCGAGCGACGAAGGACCTCGACCTGTACGTCGAGCCGACGACTGAGAACGCCGAGCGCGTGCTCGCCGCCATCCGCGACTTCTTCGGCGGCGCCGATCTCGGTCTGAAGGCAACCGACTTGACGGCGCCGGAGCGCGTCGTCCAGCTCGGCGTCGCGCCGGCGCGCATCGACCTGCTCTCCTCGCTGGCCGCCGTGCGCGACTTCGCCGCTGCCTGGGAGCGGCGGGTCGATGCCCGGTTCGGCGGCGTCGAGACCCACTTCCTCGGTCTCGACGACCTGATCGCCGAGAAAGAGGGGGCAGGGCGCGATCAGGACCGGGCCGACCTCCGCTCGCTGCGCGCCGCCCGCCGCACCCGGCGGTGAGTCACGCCTCCAGAGGCAGTGGCCTGCCGCAGTGGTCAGCCGCCTCCGGGCGCTTCGCGGGCGCTAGTGGTCTGAGTCACCGGGTCGCGGCGCCGGATCCTCTGGCCGCCGACCGGTACGAGCTCGTCGTGATGCGGCGGGCAGCCGAGCTACTGCCCATCGAGCGCGAGCTCGAGCGGGACGTGAGAGGAGGGAGTCTTCTCTAGCCTGAAGCACGGGATTGAACCAAGGGGTTCCAACTCGTGCAGGAGGACCTCGGTTCCGTCTGACAGGTGTTCGAAGGAAGAAAAAAAGCGGCAGCATTCTGGAGCACACTCGAGCGAGTCGCACTCTGAGCCGAAGCCGCCGTCGTATGGAGTCTCATCGCAGCGTGAATCACGTCGGACTCGCAGGGTAATCACCTGACCACGCCCCGGAAGTCGATCCTTGCTGAGGCGGTCGCCGAGACTTTCGGCCTCATTAATGCAGAATCGCATGGTCCGTGGAGTGCTCTTCGGACCAATAGTCGTCGCACCTTACGATGAAGGACTGACTGCAACTCGACTGGTGGTTGCGGCAATGCTCGGAATCACTCTGAGCGACCATCAAGAATTCCATGGTTACATCGCGCTCCTCTTCACAATCAAGAAGCGATCCGTCAGCGAGGATTCTGGGACACATTTCCTCCGCATTCTCCTCCGCATTCGTCAGGAGGGGCGAACCCGCTCGAGTCCCTTCGCTCTTGCGGAGCACTTCTGGTGTAGTCGCCGGCGCAGGGGCGTCGGGTACGCCTGCCCCGGGCTCGCGGATGGGCGTGTTCTGGAAGGCGGCGATGCTCCACTTGCCGTCGTCTTTCGTCATCACCATCAGGTTGATGTTGTGACCTCTCGGCTCGCCGCCCGGGCGCGTCCACAGGCGCCCTTCGACGTGGACGACCGCCACGTCCGGGCGTAGGAAGCGGATGCTCTGGACCGCACGGAGGTTGTGGCTCTCCTTGTGGATGGTCGAGAAGAGTGCCGTGTGCTCCTTCTCTATGACGTCTCGACCTGTCGAGTATCTCCCGAGGACGTTGACGTAGTCGGCATCGGGGGCGAACGGGGCGGCGAACGCTCTGCCGTCTTTCGCGTTCCAGGCGTCCTGAATCTGCTGGACGACGATCTGCCGAATTGCGGCCTCGTCCGCACTCGGATCTTGCGAGGTTCGTGCGTTGCTCGTCACCGCGCCGAGCGACACGAGAGCCAAGGCGACTACGGCGCACAGGCTGAGACGCTGCGACATCAGGTGGTCCTCCTTTTTTCGTTGTTCTGAAGAGCGGAGATGAAGCAGGCCGTCAGCACTCTCGGTAGATGCAGCTCATCGATCATGGCGCTGCGGTCGCCTTGGGATCCGGTCAGTCGAGGTCGAGGAGGAGGGTCGTCGCGTCGCCGGCCCGGGTCCGGAAGGTCGCGAAGCCTCGGCGGTCGAGGGTGAGGAGGTCGAGGACGTCGAGGCCTTCGGCGAGAAGCAGGAGGGTGGCGTCGGCGAAGTCCATGGGGACCTGGGCGTAGCGCTCCATCAGCTCGGCGGCCTCGTGGAGCTCGGACGGGTGTGAGAAGTCGTAGATCTCGAGGCCGCTCGCGGCGACGAAGTCGGCGAGGAGGCGGGGACCGCGGGTGTCGGCGGCCAGCAGGTGCATCGATTCGGTGATCACCGCGCTGGTCGTGGCGAGGCGGCCCGCGAACCGATCGAGATGCGGCGCGACCTCGGCGTGCGCCGGGTCCTTCGCGTCGAGGTAGGCGACGATCGGGCCGGTGTCGACGAGGCACGTTCTCACGAGCGCCAGTTCCGCTCACGGAGCTTCATCCTCCAGGGCTCGATCTCCCGGCGCGGCAGCTCGAGCCGTCCCCGGAGGTGGCCGGTGCGCTCGCCGAGCGGACGGTCGGCGAGCGCGACCTCGAGGATCTCGCGGACCACCTGCGACAGGCTCTTGCCGACCGACTCGGCGCGCTCTTCGAGCTCTCGGCGAAGGGTCTCGTCCGTGCGGATCGTGATGGTCGTCGTACGCATGTCCTACAGTGTACACGCTCGTCGTCGGTGAGGAGCGCGACGCCCCGGCGTGATCAGAAGTACAGCCCGACCTCGAGCAGCGTCGCGTTGCGCTCGTCCTGGAACCGTTGCTCCAGGGTCACGGACAGGTGGGTGGGCAGGCGCCCCGGCCAGTGGTGGTGCCAGGTGGCGTAGGGGAGGAGCGCCGGGTCGGCGCCGTCGCGGGAGCGGTCCTCGACTCGCGCGCCGATCCCCCAGCGCGGGCCGCGCAGGTACTCGCCCTCGAGCGACCAGCGGGTGCGCTCGGCGCCGGCGACCTCGTCGACGCCGGCGACGGCGGTCCAGTAGAAGGGCGCCCGGCCGCCGGCGGCGACGGCGCTGGCCAGCCAGCGGTCGCCGTCGTCGTAGAAGAGGTGGCCGCCGTACGAGGTGATGCCGCGCCGGACGTAGCCCTCGACGAGGACGCCCTTGGCGGTGAGCTCCAGCTCGTTCGACGCCTGGCGGCGCGCCTCGGAGTCGAGCGGGACCGACAGCTCGCCCGCGAACGGCACCGTGGCCGACGCCGTCCAGTCCCACGCGCCGGACCACCGGTCGCTCCACGCCAGGCGCACGCCCGGCGAGCGGCCGGAGGGCGAGAAGGCGCGCAGCGAGCGGCGCCGCGGCGTGCTGCCGCCCTCGCCCGGCAGCGAGGCCGAGAGCGCCAGCGGCTCGCTCAGGCTGAGGCGGCGGGAGACGTCGACCTGATCGACGCCGCGGAACTGCCCCGCGGTCAGCGCCAGGCGCCCCGGCGAGGCGACGACGAAGGCGTCCTCGAAGCGGCCCGAGCGGTCGCGCAGCGAGCCGTCGCCCTGCGCCTCCTGGCTGACCAGCCGCCACTCGACGAAGTAGGAGAGCCAGGGCCGCGCCAGGCGGCCGCCGGAGATCAGCTCGACGCGGTTGAGGTAGGGGTCGACCACTTCGCGGTCGCCGTCGATGCGGCGGTACTCGGTGCGGCCGCTCACCCAAAGGCTCGCCGGCACCGTGGAGCGGGCGGTCAGCTCGGGCAGGTCGTAGCCGGCGGCGACGAAGCGCTCGCCGAAGTCGTTGAGCTTCGGCGGGATCACGTGGCACTGCCCGCAGGAGACGTCGAAGCGGCGGGCGAACTGGGGGATCGCGTCGGCCTGCGGCGGCGCCGCGAGCGCGAGGATGGCGGCGGCCGCGAAGGCCGCGGGGAGACGATGGCGGAGGACGGGCCTGCCGGCCGCAGCCGGCCGGCGGGGCTCGATGCGCTGTTCGATCGTCCGTAGCATGGATTTAGACTAGTCAAAATCTGCCGCCGTGGCAAGCCCGGCGTCCAGCGCACCGCGCCCGGGACGACTCTCGGCCGTGGCGAAAATTGACCGCGTCGTAGCCGCGGACTCGGTTCGGGGTGGGGCCCGGGGGCTGAGATCGCGAGGCCTCAGCGATCCTCTGCGAGGGTTGCGTGCGTCGAGATCCGAGGTCTCGGCGATCCGGTCGAAGTGGCCGTCGAGGTGCTGGTAGACCCTACTGCCCGCGAAGGTTCCTGACCAGCTCGGCGACCTCGCGTTCAGTCTGGTAAGGAGCAAATCGGATAGCCCAGCCCTGGAACCGATAGGAGACCGTCACGGTCGAGCCTCCGTCCTGTGAAGGCTGCACCTCGAACTCGATGGTGTGCTCCAACCACAGCTCACGGCCGCCCAGGTAGTTCCACAACGCCCTTCCTCTCCTGAACCGCCTCCCCGACGGTGCGTCCACAGGGAATGCACCTCTGTTTCGGAAGAAATCAGTGAGAGTCCGGGGCGATCGTGGTCCGCCTTTTCCGCAGCATGATCGCCAGCATGAGCATGAAGAGAGGCGCAGTGATCGCCCAAGGGAAGCCGAGAAACAGCAGGTTGGTCGAAAAGGTCGGATAGAAGTAGACAATGCTGATGAGCGGGGTCACGAGCGCATTGGCAATGAGCGACCATCGGACCCACCGCTCGAACCCGACTCGGTTCACCGCAGGAACGGCAAGCAGACACGCCAAGCCCATCGAGACATAGCCCACCGCGTCGTAGTCCCAGAACATGGAGTGTGGGGTTTGTTCCAGGACTCGGATGGCCTCGGATGCTCCTCTCAGCTTCGCAGGGATGACCGTGGCGAGCTGGACCACATAATTCGCGGTGACGAAGACCGCATAGATGATCGTGAAGATCAGGGATGCATGGGTCCAGAACCGCCTGTCCGGCGTGGTCAGATAATGAAAGGCCAGCATCTCCAGAATGAATGGCACGACGATGCAGAGCGACGTCCCGTAGATCAGAATCTCGTCAGCGGGAAACCGAAGCACGCCAGCAATCTGCAGGATCTGCACGACATCGTACGCCACGGCCGATGTGAAGGCCGCCAGGCCAGACCAGTACCCCACGTTGCTAATGCGCTCGGTCAAACGGCTCCCCTTCTCGAAGCTTTGCACCAGCGGATCCCGAGAGATGATAGCGACGCCTCAGTGACCCTCGGAGAGATTGCGTGCGTCGAGCTCCGAGGTCTCGGCGATCCGGTCGAAGTGGCCGTCGACGTGGTAGAGCGGTGCGGCGTGGCGAATCGCCGAGGCGGCGACGATGAGGTCGGTGGCCGGGACGGTGGTACCGCGCTGACGTAGCTGAAAGCCGAGATCGCTCGCGAGATCGAAGTGGCGAGCGTCGAGCGGCAGGTGATGGAAGGCGCGGAAGTCGGACGAGAGGGCCCGCCTCTCCTCCTCGCTGTGGGCGAAGGCGAGGATCTCGACCTGGATGATCCCGTTGACCGCAAGCCGGTCGGCGGCGACGACCTCGGCGACGGATTCGCGAACGCGGGGGTCGCCGCCCGGGCGGTAGTACTCGATCAAGGCCGAGGTGTCGACGACGATCATCCGAGATCCCGTAGGCGCCGCAGCCGTTCCTGATCGAGGTCGATCTCGATCCTCCCCGCATGGTCGAGGACGCGCTCGAGTCTCCGCCGGCGCAGGCTCTCTTCGAGCGCCAGGCGGATGGCCTCGGACTTCGTCGCCACGCCCATCGCCTCCTTGGCGGCCTCGATCAGCTCTTCGTCCAGGGTCACCGTCATCCGTGACACGAGAGTCACCTCCTCGGTACACCAGGAGGATACACCACCAGCGAGCACCGCGGTGGGCCGGGCGGAGCGCAGGGTCTTCAGGGCGCCCCGGGGAAGGCGGTCGTCACGACCGCGGGCGGACCAGGTCCGGGAGCGATTCGGGGGGCTCGAGGCCGAGCCACTCCGCACGGTGGGCCGCGAGGTCGGCGTAGCCGAGCTCGGCGATCTCCTCGACGCGGAGATCCAGGGTTCGCTCGGCGGTCCGTCGCTCGACGATGCCGATGCCCCGGTCGCAGTCGAGCACGCAGACCCGAAGGTCCGGCCGCTGCGAGCGAAGGTGGAGGATGGTCTTGTACACGTCCCCGCACCACATCCCCTCCCAGCCGTCGCCCGCCGCTCGGCGTGCCTCGTCCGGGGAGTGGGCAGGGATCGCGGCCGCGGCCGAGGGCGGCGAGCAGTCGTGCATCAGCACCACCCCCTCCGGCTCGAGGTGGGCGAGGCAGTTCTCGACGTCGCGGAGCGACTGCTCGTAGGTGTGGAGCCCGTCGACGAAGGCGACGCCGAGGCCGCTCTCCGCGAAGAGATCGCCGTGGCGCGCGAAGAGCTGGTCGGAGGTCAGCCGGTGGATCCGGCTGCGGCGGTTCGATCCGTTGCGGAACCGCCAGCGAAGCCGCTTCAGGGCGCCGATCCGCGGCGCCGGGTCGACGGCGATCTTGCGACGCGCCCGGATCCGCAGGAAGGTGTGGCCCGTGCGGACCCCGATCTCGAGGTAGGTCTCGAGACCGCGGCCGTCGATGAAGGCTTGTATGACCTCGGTCTTCTCCATGCGGTGAGGCTCGGGAGCGCGGGTGAGCCCGTGGATCCGGTCCGTCGAGGTCGAGGAGGAGGGCATCGCGTCGCCGCCCCGGTTCCGGAAGGCCGCCGGTCCCGGTACCTGTGCAAAGCGCACTCCAAGCCGCCGGCGCACGACCGCGAGCCTCGTTCTCCCGGATGGGAAGCGGCCGGACCACCCCCGGCGTTCTCTCGTCCGGACGGCCTCCGCCGTCCCGGCGCCGCGATCCCCGCGGGCCGTCTTTCTTTCGACGAGGAGCTCTCATGGCGGTGCGGCGTTCTCTCGGCGGTCTCGGGGTGGTGGTGGCGAGCGGGGTGCTGGCGCTCGGGTTCGTGGTGGCGGCGGTGGTGGGGGGCGCGGCGGTGGCGCGGGCGAAGGGGCCGGCGCGGACGATCACGGTGAAGGGGTACTCGGAGCGGCCGATCGAGTCGGACCAGGCGATGTGGAGCGGCAACCTGGTGGTGCGGGCCGACGAGCTGGCGGCCGGGTACGACAAGCTGGAGGAGGATCTGGCGCGGGTGCGGGCGTATCTGCGCGAGACCGGGGTGCCGGACGAGCAGGTGTCGGTGTCGCCGGTGGGGATCGGGTTGCGCTACGAGCAGTCGGAGCGCGGCTGGACCGGGGTGGTCGAGGGGTACGACCTCAACCAGCAGGTGACCGTGACCTCGTCGGACGTCGGCGCGATCGAGCGGGTGTCGCGGGAGATCACCGCGCTGATCCGGGAAGGCGTCGAGCTCAACTCGTTCCCGCCGCAGTTCTTCTACACGAAGCTCGACGACCTCAAGATCGAGATGCTCGGCGCGGCCGCCGCCGACGCGCGGCTACGCGCCGAGGAGCTGGCGGCGAAGGGCGGCGGGGAGGTGGGCGAGCTGGTCTCGTCGACCCAGGGCGTCTTCCAGATCACGCCGCGGTTCTCGACCGAGATCTCGGCCGGCGGGATGTACGACACCTCGTCGATCGACAAGACGATCCGGGCGGTGGTGACGGTCACGTACGGCATCACATGATGCCGTACGTGGGATACGGCTACGCCGGCTTCCGCGCCGTGACCTCCAGGCTTGTCAGGTAGTCGGCCGGGGTCGTGCCCGCCGGGAGCCGCTCGGCGAGCTCGCGGTAGAGCGGGTCCTGGAAGCTCTCGAGGGCGGCGACGTACTCGGGCTTCGCGCGGAGTGTGATCTCGGCTAGGCCCGCCTCTTCGGCGTGGCGGCGGTGCTCGTCGACGGTCACCGCGCCGGCGACGCAGCCGACGAGGGCCTCGACGCTGGCCGCGACCTCCTCGGGCAGCGGGCGGAGGAGCGCGATGTCGGAGATCGCGACCCGGCCGCCCGGCCGCAGCACCCGCGCGACCTCCCGCCACACGCTCGCCTTGTCGGGCGAGAGGTTGACGACGCAGTTCGAGATCACCACGTCGACCGAGGCGTCGGCGAGGGGCAGGTGCTCGATCTCGCCGAGGCGGAACTCGACGTTGTCGAGGCCGGTGCGCTCGCGGTAGGCGGCGGCGCCCTCGCGGGCGCGCTCGACCATCTCGGCGGTCATGTCGACGCCGATCGCGCGCCCCTCCGCGCCGACCCGGGGGCCGGCGAGGAAGACGTCGAAGCCGGCGCCGGAGCCGAGGTCGAGGACGACCTCGCCCGGCGCCAGCGCGGCGAGGGCGGTCGGGTTGCCGCAGGAGAGGCCGAGGTCGGCGCCTCCGGGGAGCGCGGCGAGGTCGGCGGCGTCGTAGCCGATCTGCTCGGAGATCCGGCCGCCGCCCGTGCCGCAGCCGCAGCCGGGACGGCAGGAGCAGTCGGGGCAGTCGCAGTCGCTGCCGGGGCCCGAGCCGCAGCAGCCGGCGGCCTCGCCGGCGGCGGCGTCGCGGGCGATCCGGCCGTAGCCCTCGCGGACGGCGCGGCGGACGTCGGTCGGGTCGGAGAGCCCGCCCGGCGGTGCCGGGACGGGCTCGGGGGTCGTGGTCGTGTTCGTGGTCGGTTCCATCTCTCGTCTCCTTGCAAGCGGCCGGTGTGTCCGGCCGCGGGTCGTCAAACCCGGCGGGGTTGCCGCCGGAAGAGCCGGCCGTGGGCCGGCGGGATCGTAGAGCGTGGGGCGCGGGCCGGCGTCATCGGGCACCGCCCTCCTCCCCGGCGGCCGGCCCGGCGGCGCCGAGCGCCTCGGGCAGCCGCTCGACGAAGGCGCGGATCTCGTCGCGTACGCGCCGGTAGTGGCTCATCGCCTCGTCCTCGGACGCGGCGGCCGCGGCGAGCGCCGGGGGGTCGTCGAAGCCGACGTGGACGACTGGGACCGCGCCGGGGAAGAGGGGACAGGTCTCGTGCGCGTGGGCGCAGACGGTGACGACGACGTCGAAGGGCGGATCGCCGGGGGCGCGGCCGTCCTCGGAGGATCCGCCGGCCAGCAGCTCGTCGAGGGTCTTCGAGTGTTGGTCCGAGACGTCGACGCCGGCCTCGGCCATGGCGCGGACCGCCCGCGGGTCGAGCCCGCGTGCGACGAGCCCGGCCGAGGACGGCTCGACCGAGTCGCCGCGCAGCGCGCGCGCCCAGCCCTCGGCCATCTGGCTACGGCACGAGTTGCCGGTGCACAGGAACAGGATGCGGAGTCGAGGGTCAGGCATAGGTTCTCTCTCGATCAGCCCGAATAGTCCGGGCTAGGCGTAGCAGGCGGTGAGCTCGTCGAGGTCCTTCTCGAGGACGCAGCACAGGCGCGAGCGGTCGGCGGCGGCGGCGGCGTCGTCGGCCAGCCCGCGGCGGACCCAGGCGAGGGCGCCGGCGACCTCGGGCGGCGCGCCGTCTCCGGCCAGGCGGAACCAGTGCCAGCGGCCCTGCTTGCGGCGCTCGACGAGCCCGGCGCGGCGCAGCAGGTCGAGGTGCTTGGAGACGGTCGAGGGGGCGAGGCCCAGGAGGTCGACGAGCTGGCACAGGCACAGCTCGCCGCCGTCCAGGGCGTGCAGGGTGCGCAGGCGGCTCTCGTCGGCGAGGGCCTTGGCGACGTCGAGGAGGCGGTCCATGTCGGGATCTCGGGGCGGTCGTGGGTGGGCGGTCGCTGTGTCGGGTCGCTACGTCGATTCGCGATCTATCGAAGTGACTCTACGCCGCCGCCGCGGCGCGTGTCAAGCCGGGACCCGGATACCCCGCCGCCCGCCGCCTCGCCGATCGCACCGGGTCGGCTCCCGAGATCGCCGAGAGCCGGAGAGAGCGGAGAGGAAGCCTCTTCGTTTCCGTGCTTTACGCGAGCCGACGGGGTCTCGGCGGCTTGTCCGGGGGACTCCGTGCTTTTCTCGTTTGTGCAATTGCGGTTGAGAAGCCCTATAATGCGCCCTCGGACCGATCCTGAGACCGCGCGATTCGGATCGTCGCGAATCCCGGCGAGCTCTTCACGGCAGAGGTAGGCGAGCGGTTGCGGTCCGAAGAGGCGTTGACTCGAGGTTTTCGAGCCGTGGGAGCGGGGCACCGGGAAGCAGGGACGATCTAGTTGAGACGGGCGGGCCGGCCGGCGCAAACGGGCCGACCCGCCGAACGACCACGGGGTGCGGGCGATCGGCGTCCGCCACCCGGACCCACCGGAGGAACGAATGAAGAGTGAGGGGCAGAACATGACCACCGAAGAGATGGCGCAGATCCGGCAGAACCTGCAGGGCACCTCGGACATCGAGGAGGCGGCGGATCTGATGAACCTGGCGGGCAACTCGACCCGCCTCAAGCTGCTCTACCTGCTGGACAACATGAAGGAGCTCTGCGTCTGCGACCTCGCCGAGCTGCTCGGCGTGTCGGTCTCGGCGGTCTCGCAGCACCTCTCGAAGCTCAAGGCGTACGGGCTGGTCAAGCCGCGTCGCGACGCGCAGACCATCTACTACAGCCTCACCGAGCACACGTTCAACGAGAAGCTGCGCGACAACTTCTTCCGCCAGTTCCAGGTGTAGGCGGCGGACGCGGCCCCGGTCCGGCTCCCTCGGGGGCCGGCCGGCCGGCCGCTGTCCCGCCCGACGAGGGGCCCCCGCGCGCAGCGCGCCGCGGCGGGTCCCTCGGCGTTTTCGGGCGTGGTGTGAGCCGTGTATGATGGCGGCTCTTCGCCCGCGGAGGAGCCGGAAACGATGGAGGAGAGGGCCGGATGAACGACCACCAGCGACCGAAGTTCACCTACCTAGGGCACTCCACCGTCCGCTGCGACCTGCCGGACGGCGAGGTCGTGCTGATCGACCCCTGGGTGGAGAACAACCCGAGCTGCCCGGAGTCGCACCGCGGCTTCGACCGGCTCGACGCGGTGCTGGTGACCCACGGCCACTTCGACCACATCGGCGATGCGGTCGCCCTGGCCCGCCGGCACACCCCTCGCATCGTCGTGGCGAACTTCGAGATCTGCCACTGGCTCGAGGGCAAGGGGGTCGAGAACACCTCGGCGATGAACGTCGGCGGCACCCAGCAGGTGCTCGGCCTGTCGGTGACCATGGTGCGCGCCGACCACTCCTGCGGCATCCTCGACGACGGCGAGCTGGTCTACGGCGGCACCGCCGCGGGCTACGTGGTGCGGCTGCCGGGGGGCTACACCTTCTACCACGCCGGCGACACGGCGCTGTACTCCGACATGCAGATCATCGGCGAGCTCTACCGGCCGGAGCTCGCCTTCCTGCCGATCGGCGACCTGTTCACGATGGACCCCGACCAGGCCGCCCGCGCCTGCCGCTACCTCGGCGTGCGCACGGTCGTCCCGATCCACTGGGGCACCTTCCCGGCCCTGACCGGCACCCCGGAGGAGCTGGAGACCGCCTGCGACGACCTGGGGATCAACTGCCGGGTCGTCCGCCTCGAGCCCGGCGAGAGTCACTGAGAGCTTGTGAATCAATCTCCGCCCTGCTGCGGGCGCCACCGAATCGCCGCTCGCTGTGTTGCAGCTCCTCGACATAGGCTCGGCTATGCCTGCGTCGCCGCGCCTTGCGAGCGGCGCCCGGAGGACGCCCTCGCCACGGCCGGAGATTGATCCACAAGCTCTGAGCGGCGCCGCCCGGCGCTCCCGCTCACCACCGAAACGACCCGAGGAGATACGGAGATCACGAAGCCGACCGAACCCCGCGTCAACCAACAGATCCGCAAGAGCCCCATCCGGCTGATCGCCGAGGACGGCGAGCAGCTCGGCATCGTCTCGCTCGACGACGCGCGCCAGCGCGCCGAGGACACCGGCCTCGACCTCGTCGAGGTGGGCCCGACCGCGAACCCCCCGGTCGTCCGCCTGATGGACTGGGGGAAGATGCGCTACGAGAAGCAGAAGCGAGAGCGCGAGGCGCGCAAGAAGACCCACACCATCGAGGTCAAAGAGGTCAAGTACCGGCCCGGCATCGGCGAGCACGACCGTGACCGCAAGACCGGCCGCGCCCGGATGTTCCTCGAGCAGGGCAACAAGGTGAAGGTCACCATCTTCTTTCGCTACCGGCAGCTCCGCCGCCCGGAGCTCGGGCAGGAGATCCTCGACCACGTCACCGAGCGGCTCGCCGACGTCTCCAAGGTCGAGTTCCGCAGCCGGGGGATGGAGGGCCGTCAGATGACGATGATCCTCAATCCCGTCGACCCCGCCGAGCGCGCGGCCCACGCGAGGGCCTCGGGCGGGTCGTAGACCCCTCTCTCGATGACCAGCTGAACCGGGGGACCGCCCCTCAGACCGAGCCGTCCGCCGGCTCCTGCGCTCGGGCGAGCCCGCCGCTCGGCGCGAGCTCCCCGCTCGCTTCCGCGAGCGGATGGGCGAGCTGTGCGCCGGGACCGCGGGCGACCGCCGCGGCCCCGGCGGCGGTCAGCGCCAGCGCGCCGTTGCGCCGCTCGACCAGCCCGCGCCGGACCAGCCGCTCGGTCGTCCGCCGCAGCCGCCGCTCGCTCCACCCGAAGCGCTGCTGCAGGGTGGCGGCGGGGGCCGCGGTCTCGGCGAGGTGGAGCAGCAGGAGCTGGCCGGCGAGCCGGCCGCCGAGCCGGCGGCGGGCGGCGAGCTTGGCGACCACGCCGTAGCGCGGCGAGCCGACGAGCGCGGCGGCGAAGATCAGGCCCGACACCGTCGCCATGGCGCCGGCGATCGAGACGTCCCACCAGCGTGCCAGGGCGTAGCCTCCGCCCGCCGAGGCGAGGCCGAAGCCGACCCCGAGCGCGAGCATCGCGCCGAGCCGGTCGGTGAGCAGGTACGCCGTCGCCGGCGGTACGACGAGCATGGCGACGACCAGGATGGCGCCGACCGACTCGAAGGCGCCGACCACGGTCACCGACACCGCGCTCATCAGCAGGTAGTGGATCAGCACCGGCGAGACGCCGAGCGCGGCGGCGAGCCCCGGGTCGAAGGTGGTGACCTTGAGCTCCTTGTAGAACAGGCCGACGAGGAGCGCGTTGGCGACGAGCGTCCCCGTGTTGACCCACAGCGCCTTCGGCCCCCACGACGCGTCGCCGACGAAGAGCAGGTCCCAGGGGGCGTAGGCGATCTCGCCGTAGAGCACGCAGTCGAGGTCGAGGTCGACCTGCGCGGCGTAGCGGCTGATCAGGATCACGCCGAGCGAGAAGAGCGCCGGGAAGACGACCCCGATCGAGGCGTCCTCCTTGAGACGCCCGCTGCGGTGGAACATCTCGACCAGGAAGACGGTGAGGACGCCGAGGACCCCGGCGCCTATGACCATCGGCAGCGGTGCGCGCCGGCCGGTGAGAAAGAAGGCGATGACGATCCCGGGCAGCACCGCGTGGCTGATCGCGTCGCCGAGGAGCGCCATCCGCCGGAGCACGAGGAAGGTGCCGACGATCGCGCAGCTCGCCGAGACCGCGCCGGCGACGAGCAGGATGGCGAGGGTCGGGCTCACGGCCGCGCCTCCGCCGCCTGCCGCCGCGGCCCGGTGCCCGTTTCGGCGGCCTCGGGCGGCGGGATCGGGCGGCCGTGCGGGTCGACCGGCGGGTAGCCGAGGAGGCGGTCGAGCTCGGCGACCGTCTCCGGCGTCAGCGCGTGCTCCATCGCCTCGGCGTCGCGGTGGACGTGGTCGCTCGGCAGCTCGAGCCGGCGGGTCAGGTAGAGCTCCCACAGGCGGTGGCTGCGGACCACCCGCGCCGCCTCCCGCCGCCCCTCCTCGGTGAGCCGCATCGCGTCGCCGCGCCGCTCGACGAGGCCGGCGCCGACGAGCGGCCGGGCGCTCGCCGCCAGCCGCGCCGGGCTCTGCCCGCGGAGCCCCATCAGCCGCGGCGCCGGGACCAGCCGGGCGAAAGTCCCCTCCGCCTCGCCGACCCGGTAGAGGTCCTTGAGCAGGTTCTCGCGCCGGATCCGCCTCGTGACCCGCCGCTCCCTGACCCGCGACCAGGCGAGCCCGCGCTGCGGCGCGAACAGCAGCGACACGACGAGCACCGCGCTGGCGACGATGACGATCACCGGCCCGGTCGGAAGCCGCGGCACGCTGGCGCTGGCGAGCGCCCCGACCACTCCCGAGGCGGCGCCGATACCGGCCGAGGCGACGATCATCACGCCGAGGTTCTCGGTCCACTGGCGGGCGGCGGCCGCCGGCGTGACCAGCGTCGCCACGATCAGCACCACCCCGACCGTCTGCAGCCCGAGGACGACGACCGTGACCAGCAGCAGCGTCAGGAGCATCTCGATCCGCCCCATCGGCAGCCCGAGGCTCGCCGCGTAGTCCGGGTCGAAGGCGAGGATCTTGAGCTCCTTGTAGAACAGCGCGACGGTCGCCAGGGCGAGCGCGGCGAGCGCCGCCATCACCCGGACGTCCTCCCACACGAGGGTCGCCGCCTGGCCGAACAGGAACTTGTCGAGCCCGCTCTGGTTGCCCGCCGGGAGCTTCTGGATCCAGGTCAGCAGCACGATTCCGAAGCCGAAGAAGACCGACAGCACGATGCCGATCGCCGAGTCCTCCTTGATCCGGCTCCAGCGCACCGCGGCGAGGATGACGAGGGACGCCGCGAGCCCGGCCGCCAGCGCGCCGACGAAGAGCGGCAGCGGCGCCTTCGAGCCGGTGAGAAGGAACGCGAGGCAGACGCCGGGGAGCGCCGCGTGGGCCAGGGCGTCGCCCAAGAGGCTCTGCCGCCGCAGCAGGGCGAAGCAGCCGAGGACCCCGCCGCTGACCCCGAGGATGGTCGCCCCGAGGAGGACGTTTCGGGCGGTGAACGAGAGGACGCCGTCGAGCATCGGGGCCGCCCGCTCAGCCGCCGCCCGCGGCGCGCTCGCCGAGGAGCGACTCGGCCGCCTGGGTGAGCACCGTGAGCTTGCCGCCGTAGGTGCGCTGGAGGTTCTCGCTGGTGAAGGTCTCGGCGACCGGTCCTGCGGCGACCAGCCGGAGGTTCAAGAGCACGACGTGGTCGAAGTAGTCGGCGACCGTCTGGAGGTCGTGGTGGACGGCGACCACGGTCCGGCCGGTGGCGCGTAGCTCCTTGAGCAGGGCGAGGATCGCCCGCTCGGTCGTCGCGTCGACCCCGGCGAACGGCTCGTCCATCAGGTAGAGGCGGGCGTCCTGGGCCAGCGCCCGGGCGAGGAACACCCGCTGCTGCTGGCCGCCGGAGAGCTGGCTGATCTGCCGCCCGGCGAGGTCGCGGATGCCGACCTTCTCGAGGCAGTCGAGGGCGATCTCGCGGTGGGCGCGGGAGGGGCGGCGGAGCCAGCCGATCCGCCCGTACAGCCCCATCGTCACCACGTCGAGCGCGCTCGTCGGGAAGTCCCAGTCCACGCTCTCGCGCTGCGGCACGTAGCCCACCCAGGAGCGGCGCTTCTCGTACGGCGCGCCGAAGATCTCGACCCAGCCGGTGATCGGCCGCACCAGCCCGAGGATCGTCTTGAGCAGCGTCGACTTGCCGGCGCCGTTCGGGCCGACGATGGCGATCAGCCGCCCTTCCGGCAGGGTGACGTCGACGTCCCACAGCACCGGCTGGGTGCGGTAGGCGACGGTCAGGTCGTGGACCTCGATCGCGGGGACCGCCCCGGCGGGAGCGGCCGCGGCGCGGGGCTCCCCGTCGCTCACCGCAGCGCTCCGACGATCGTCTCGACGTTCTCGCGCACCATGCCGACGTAGGAGCCCGCCGGCGTCCCGGCCGCACCGAGGGCGTCCGAGTAGAGCTGGCCGCCGATCGCGACCTCGCGGCCGCGGGCGCGCACCGCCGCCTGCACCGCTTCGATCGACCGCCGCGGCACGCTCGACTCGACGAAGATCGCCGGCACCCCACGCTCGACGACCAGGTCGACCACCCGCTCGACATCCTGGAGCCCCGCTTCGGCCAGCGTACTGATCCCCTGGAGGCCGACGACCTCGATCCCGTAGCGCTGGCCGAAGTAGCCGAAGGCGTCGTGCGCGGTGACCAGCACCCGCCGCTCCGCGGGGATCGAGGCGATCTGCTCGGCGACCCAGCGGTCGAGCTCCTCGAGCTCGGCGCGGTAGCGGGCGGCGTTCGCCCGGTAGTCCGCGGCGTGCTCCGGGTCGAGCCCGGCGAGCTCCTCGGCGACCACCTCCGCCGAGCTCGCCCACAGGCCGACGTCGAACCACAGGTGCGGGTCGTACTGGCCGAGGAACTCGGGCGGCTCGCGTAACCTCTCGGGCGGCGCCTGCTCGGTCACCGCGATGACCGGCCGCTGCCGCGCCATCTTGACCAGGATGTCGCCCATCTTCCCCTCGAGGTGGAGCCCGTTGTAGAGGATCAGGTCCGCCTCGGCCAGCCGCCGCACGTCGCTCTCCGACGCCTTGTAGAGGTGCGGGTCCACCCCCGGTCCCATCAGGCTCTCGACCTCCGCGTGCTCGCCGCCGACCTCGCGCGCGACGTCGCCGACGATGCCGGTCGTGGCGACGAGCCGGAGCGGTCCGTCGCCGGCGCGCCGGGCGCCGTCGGCCGGCACTTCACCGCCGCCGCCGCAGCCGGCGAGGAGGGTCAGGGCGACGAAGAGGACGAGCAGGGCGGGGAGGTGTGGCTTGACGTTCCGCAGCATGGCGGGTAGCGTAGCATGAAGTTTTTTGGCAGGTCAAAATATTTGTTTTGAGTGGATCGCGGCGCTCTCCTCACCGCCCCCAGCGTAGCCCCAGGTGGACCATCGCGCCCGGGGTGGTGAAGCCGGCGAGCTCGGCGTGGTCGTCGTCGAGGAGGTTATCGACCCGCAGGTAGGCGGTGAGGTCGCCTCGGAGCTCGTAGCCCAGGGCGAGGTCGACGCGCTCGTAGTCGTCGAGCGGGGCGCCGCCGGACTCGACGCGGTCGCGGACGGCGTAGGCGGCGAGGCTGGCGTCCCAGCGGCCGGGCGGGTCCCAGACGAGGGCCGCCGAGGCGCGGTGCTTCGGGCGGCGGGCGAGGGGGAGGCCGGTGGCCAGGTCCTCGGAGTCGGTGCGGGTGTAGGCGGCGCGGCCGGTCCAGCGGGACGACGGGCGCCACTCGAGGGTCGCCTCGAGGCCTTCGGTCTCGGCGGCGGCGACATTCTCGGCCCGGAAGGTGGCGACGTCGAAGCCGATCAGGTTGTCGAGCTCGTTGGCGAAGTAGACGAGGTCGGCGACGAGGCGGCCGGCGAGGAGCTCCTGCTCGACCCCGGCGTCCCATCCTTCGGAGGTCTCGGCGGCGAGGTCGGGGTTGCCGAAGCCGGGGAAGAAGAGCTCGTTGAAGCTCGGCGCGCGGAAGCCGGTGCCCCAGGTGCCGTGGAGGCGGGTGGCGCGTGCGACCCGCCACCAGGCGGTGCCGCGCCAGGTGGTCTCGGCGCCGAAGACGGAGTGGTCGTCGTGGCGCACGCCGGCGCCGAGCCGGAAGCGGTCGCCGGCGGCGAGGCGGGCCTCGAGGAAGGCCGAGCCGATGTCGGCGCTCTCGTCGAAGCCGCCGGAGCTGGCGGCCTCGCGCCGCTCCCAGCCGACACCGCCGGTGAGGCCGGCGGCGAGGCCGGTGAGGCCGGCGTGGGGGGCGAGCGGATCGGCGCGGCCGAGGAGCGCCAGGTCGGCGATCCAGGTGGCCTCGGTCCCGCGGGTCGCCAGGGCGAGGGGATGGAACGGGGTGTCGGGGTCGGTCGCCTCGTAGTCCTCGTCGGCGACGCCGAGGCGGAGGCGGTGGCTGAGCCGCGGGCCGGCCGGCTTGGTGAGGTCGACCGAGCCGTAGAGCGCGCGGCGGCTCTGCCGGTAGTTCGGGTCGTCGACGGGGCCGCCGGCGAGGAACGAGAAGCCGTCGAGGCCGAGCTCGGAGTCGCTCCAGCGGACCGCCGCCACGGCGCGGCCGTCGCCCCAGAAGGAGGCGCCGGCGGTGCCGGCGACCGCGGCGCTCTCGTAGGGGTCGTCCTCGTCGTTGCCGGCGGACTCGGCGGCCGAGGAGAGGCCGCCGACCTCGCGGCGGGAGGCGGCGAGGGTCCAGTCCCAGCGGTCGGCGCCGCCGCGCCAGGAGGTGCCGACCCGCCACGACTCGTCGCTGCCGGCCTCGGCCGAGGCCGTCCCGTCGAGGCCGGCGGCGCCGCGGCGGGTGAAGACGCTGACCACGCCGCCGATCGCCTCGGATCCGTACAGCGCGCTCTGCGGGCCGCGGAGGACCTCGATGCGCTCGACGGAGTCGGTGGTGAGGTCGGCCCAGTCGAAGCCGCCGACCGCCGGGCTGTTGACCCGCACGCCGTCGACGAGCACCAGCGTGTGGGCCGAGGCGGCGCCGCGCAGGAAGACGCTGGTCGCCGACCCCGGCGGGCCGCCGCGGACGACCTCGACGCCGGGGACGGTGCGCAGCAGCTCGGCGACGGTCGGCTCGCGCCGCGCCTCGATCTCGTCGCGCCCGATCACGGTGACCGCGCTGGCGACGCGGCGGCGCGGCTCCTCGACGCGGCTGGCCGACACCACGATCTCCTCGCGGACGGTGGCGGCGGGAGAGGGCTCGGGCTCGGCGGGCTTCTCGGGGGAGTCGGAGGTCTCGGCGGCGACGCCCTCCGGGCGGGGCTCCTCGTCGGGCCCTCGGGACGGAGTCTCCTGGAGGGCCGCGGCGGGCGGGGCGAGCGCCAGCGCGCCGAGCAGGCAGAGGACGGCGAAGGAGCGGACGGACGAGAAGAAGAGCGAGCGGACGAACGGACGGAGAGCCGCTGCGGCGGGCGGCCGGCGGGACTGCGGCATGGGTTCCTCCCTTTCCCCCCTCGGGGAACGTGGTGGACGGCTCCCGCCGCCGCGCGGTTGAGCGCGCGTGGCGTGGAGCGGTGTGGGCCGGCCAGGTCTCCTGGCTCTCGTTCGTCCTACTCGCCGCGCCTTCCCGCCAGCCGGGAGCGGCGCTCCCGGGCTCGGCAGTGGCCGCGGAGCGCGACCCCTCGCTGACCACGCGTGGGCGGCTCCGCCTGCGGCTTTCGTCCCGATCACAGTCGCGGGGCGGCGGGGGACTCGCACCCCCTTCCCTTGACGACCGGCCTCGGCTGACAAAGATCCCCGGGGCTCGCCCGGGCCCCGCCACTCTACGCCATTCCGGACCCGGGCGCTGCGGTAGGCTGCCGGCGTGCCCACCAGCACGGTCGAGGACTACCTCAAGGCGATCCAGCTCGCCGAGCAGGGCGAGGCCGGGGCGCTCGTCGGCATGGGGCGGATCGCCGCGGACCTCGGGGTGGCGCCCGGCACGGTGACCGCGATGGTCAAGACGCTGGCCGACAGCGGCCTGGTCGCCTACGAGCCCTACAGCGGCGTGCGGCTGACCGGTGCGGGGCGGCAGCTCGCGCTCCACGTGCTGCGCCGGCACCGGCTGATCGAGCTGTTCCTCGTCGAGGTGCTCGGGATGGACTGGAGCGACGTGCACCGGGAGGCCGAGAGCCTCGAGCACGCGGTGTCCGACCGGGTGATCGAGCGGATCGACGCCATGCTCGGCCACCCGGCGGCCGATCCCCACGGCGACCCGATCCCCGACGCCCGCGGGGTCGTCCGCGAGCGCCCGCTCGCCAGCCTCCTCGACTGCCCGGCCGGCACCGCGGCGACGGTCGCCCGGGTCGCCGACCAGAGCCCGGAGTTCCTGCAGCTCGTCGAGCGCCGCGGGCTGATGCCGGGCCGCGAGGTGGCGGTCGTCGGCCGCGACCCGGCGGCCGACATCGTCGAGCTCGAGCTCGGCGGCGGCGGCCGGCTGTCGCTCGGCGCGCGGGCGGCCTCGAAGATCCTCGTCGAGGTCGGCGGATGACCGGCGCTCGGCTCTGGTAGCCTGCCGGCCCATGACCGCCGCGTCGCCGATCGCCGACCGCGTCCCCGCGATCCAGGAGGCCCTCGCCGAGGCGGGGGTCGACGGGTGGCTGTTCGCCTGCTTCCAGGGCAACGATCCGATCAGCCTCGAGCTACTCGGCCTCGGCGGCGACCACCTGGTCAGCCGGCGCTGCTACTACCTGGTGCCGCGCGAGGGGCGGCCGCGCAAGCTGGTCCACCGGCTCGAGCCGGCGATGCTCGACCACCTGCCGGGGGAGAAGACCGAGTACCTGACCTGGCGCGAGCACGCCGGGCAGCTCGCCGCGCTGGTCGCGCCCGGCGGCGAAGGGACGCGGCTGGCGGTCCAGTACAGCCCGGAGGGCGCGGTGCCGACCGTCTCGCGTCTCGACGCGGGCACCGCCGAGCTGCTGCGCAAGGCGGGCGCCGAGCTCGTCACCTCGGCCGACCTGGTGCAGCGGTTCGCCGCCACATGGAGCGCCGAGCAGCTCGCCGGCCACCGGCGGGCCAACGAGCACCTCCACGGCATCGTCCACGAGGCGTTCCGGCGGGTCGGCGACGCGCTGGCGGACGGCCGCGAGATCGACGAGCACTCGGTCCAGCGGTTCATCCTCGAGCGCTTCGCCGAGGAGGACCTGTGGACCGAGTCGCCGCCGATCGTCGGCGTCAACGCCCACTCGGCGGACCCCCACTACCAGCCGTCGGCCGAGCGGACGAGCCCGATCGTCAAGGGCGATTTTCTGCTCGTCGACCTGTGGGCCAAGGAGAAGCGGCCGGGGAGCGTCTACGCCGACATCACCTGGTGCGCCGTCTGCGCCGCCTCGCCGGCGGACCGCCAGGCCGAGGTGTTCTCGATCGTCGCCGCCGCCCGCGACGCCGCCCTCGCCCTCGTCGAGAGCCGCTGGCCCGGCGGCGAGGTGCGCGGCTTCGAGGTCGACGACGCGGCCCGCGGGGTGATCCGCGACGCCGGCTACGGAGACTTCTTCATCCACCGCACCGGCCACTCGATCCACGTCTCCGACCACGGCCCCGGCGCCAACATGGACAACCTCGAGACCCACGACACCCGGCGCCTGCTCCCCGACACGGGGTTCTCGATCGAGCCGGGAATCTACCTGCCGGGCGACTTCGGGGTGCGCAGCGAGATCGACGTCGCCCTGACCGCCGACGCCGTCGAGGTCACCGGCGGCGAGCCGCAGCGGGAGCTCCTGGCGCTCCTCGCCTGAGGCGAGAGCACGCACGCGCAGCGCGCCCCGGTTACGGAGTAAAATCACCCGTCCGGCTGTTGGAGAGGGCGCATATCCGGATCGGTTGAGACCCTACCGATCTTCCCCCTGGCAGAGGAAAGGAGAACCATGTCTCATAGCACTCGCAGCGCGTTCCTCGCCCTGCTCGTCCTGCTCGTGCCGGCCGCCTCGGCCCTGGCCGTGGGGCAGGGCAGGCTCCAGGCCGAGGTGGTGGACGAGAACGGCAAGCCGGTCGCCGGCGTCACCGTCCGGGCGACGAACGATCAGATCGGCTACGAAGGCACCTTCGAGACGAACCAGAAGGGCAAGTTCCAGATGCTCGTGGTCGACGCCACGCGCAGGTACACCCTGACGCTCTCGAAGGAGGGCTACCGCACCGTCACCGAGCAGGCCAAGCTCGAGCCGGGCGGCATCACCAGGGAGACCTTCACCCTGCCGTCCGAGGGGGCGGCCGCGTCGCCCGCCGCGTCCGCCGCGCCGCCGACCGGTGGCAGCAAGGCGGTCAACGCCTTCAACGACGGGGTGCGGGCGCTGCAGGCCGGCGACAAGGCGGCGGCGAAGGAGCAGTTCCTCGCCGCGGCCGAGCACGACCCGGGCATGCCGCAGCCGCACTCCGTGCTCGCCGGGATCTACCTCGACGAGAAGGACTACGCGAAGGCGATCGAGGCGAGCCGCAAGCTGCTCGCGATCTCGCCCGACGACCCGCGCGGGCTGCAGGTCCTCTACGACGCCTACTCGGCGACGGGTGACGAGGCGAAGGCCGCCGAGGCGCTGGAGAAGCTCTCGTCGCTCGACGGCGGCGGCACCGACGCGGCGGTCCGCGTGTTCAACCTCGGCGCCGAGGCGGCGCGCGTCGGCGACGTCGAGGGCGCGATGACCCACTTCCGCAAGGCCGTCGAGCTCGATCCCGACCTGGCACCGGGGCACGCCGCGCTGGCCCGCATCCACCTCGACCGCGAGGAGTACGACCAGGCGCTCGCCGCGGCCGAGGCGGCCATCGACATCGACCCGGACCTCGTCGACGTCCAGCGGGTGCGCTACGAGGTGTACCGGCGGACCGGCGACGAGGCCAAGGCGCAGGAGGTCTTCGCCGTGATGGCCGCCGCCGACCCGGAGGGTCTCGCCGAGGCGCTCTACCGGCGCGGCAAGGAGGCCTTCGACGCGAACCAGCCCGAGCAGGCGAAGCAGGCCCTCGAGCAGGCGCTCGCGGCCGACCCGGACCACCCCCGCGCCCACTACGTGCTCGGCCTGGTCTACGTCAACCTCGGCGACACCGCGAAAGCCAAGGAGCACCTCACCCGGTTCCTCGAGCTGGCCCCGGACGACCCGGAGGCCGCCAGCGCGAAGGACATGATGGGTTACCTCGGCTGAGCGCCCGCCGGCGCCCGCTCCAGGCCGCCCGCTGGCGAGGTGGGGGGCCGGGAGGGGCGCCGGCCGCCGCCCCCGCACGCTCTCCGCCGTCCGGCGGCGCGCTTCAATCCTGTGGACAGACGTTCAGAAATTTGGATAAGACGGTCCTGCACAGGCTCGCCGGCCGCCTCGGTGCAGCGAATAAGTCTCCTGTTTTCAAAGACTTGATCGGTGCGGCAGGAGTGGGCACGCTGCGTGCTACTCACAACGTCGGCACACATTAGATCTATCGCCGGCACGTGTCCGGCGAGGCAGCAGATTCTCAGGAACCCCACAGGAGAGACACATGAAAACGAGCTGGATGAAAGGCGTGGCCCTGGCGGCCGCGTTCGCGCTGCTGGCGCCCGCCGCCCTGGCGCAGACGACCGGCCGCATCGAGGGCCGTGTCGTGACCCAGGACGGCGCGGCGCTGCCCGGCGTGACCGTCGAGATCACGAGCCCCGCCATGCAGGGCGACCGGATCGCGGTCACCGATGCGAGCGGCGACTTCCGCTTCCTCAACCTGCCGCCGGGCGATTACAACCTGACGGCCCGCCTCGAGGGCTTCACCACCCTCGAGCAGGAGAGCATCAACGTCCGGCTCGACCGGGCGGTGAGCCTGGCGCTGGAGATGCCGTCGGCCGAGTTCGGCACCGAGCTGACGGTGACCGGAGCGGCACCGATCATCGACACCACGTCGACGACCTCGGGCGCGAACTTCTCCGAGGAGCTGTTCCAGGACCTGCCGGTGACGCGGACCTTCCAGGGCCTCGCCTTCGCCGCGCCTGGCGTGGTGAGCGGCGGCCTCGGCAACAACCCGTCGATCGGCGGCGCCTCGGCGGCCGAGAACCGCTACGTCGTGGACGGCCTGGACACGACCGATTCGGCCTTCGGCACGATCGGCACGACCGTGCCGTTCGAGTTCATCCGCGAGGTCGAGGTCAAGACCGGCGGCTACGAGGCCGAGTACAGCGGAGCCCTCGGGGGCGTGCTCAACGTCATCACCAAGTCCGGCGGCAACGAGCTCGAGGGCGACATCTTCGGCTACTGGCAGGACGACGGCCTCCAGTCCGACGCGAAGGCGCTGGACGAGGACGTGACCCGGGAGGGCTTCACCGACTACGACTTCGGCGGCGCGCTGGGCGGGGCGATCATCCAGGACAAGCTGTGGTACTTCGTCGCCGCCAACCCGAGCACCCGCGACACGACCTGGAGGAGCCTCCAGGGGGTCGAGTTCGAGGAGTCGACGGACAGCATGTACTACGCCGGCAAGCTCACCTGGCAGCTGAACCCGAACCACCAGCTCGTCGGCACCGCCTTCGGCGATCCGACGGAAACCGACAAAGACGCGTTCCCGACGACCGCCGCCGGTCTGATCGCAGACGACACCGAAGAGGGCGCGGACAGCTACAGCCTCGCCTACAACAGCACCTTCGGCACCGACGTCTTCGTCGAGGCGCTTGCGGGCAGCTACCAGCAGACCGACACGCGGACGCCGATCGACAACAGCGTCAACTGGTACCGCGACCGGACGAACACCGGTCTCTACGCGATCGCCCAGAACTGCGGTCCCGCCGCCCCGCTGGCCGGCGTGGGCCTGATCAGCTTCAGCCCGACCTGCACGGGCGGCACGTTCGTCACCGAGGACGGCGATCGCAGCCGCGACGAGGCTCGCCTTTCGGCCACCGTCTTCCTCGGCCCGCACGAGCTCAAGCTCGGCGGGCACCTGCGCGACGTCGAGTACACCGACTTCGCCCACTACCCGAACCCGTCGCTCGGCACGCCGTTCGTGGACAGCAACGGCACCGTCGTCGACCCCGACGGCCTGGTCGGCGGGCGTTTCGACCTGTTCGCCGGCTCGATCCAGCTCTGGGAGTACGATCAGCGCTCGGTCGGGACGACCGACGAGCAGGCGATCTTCGCCCAGGACACCTGGCGCATCGGCGACTACTTCACGCTGAACCTCGGCGTGCGCGCCGACGCCTCGGAGAACACGGGCGAGGGGAGCAACGACCCGACCAACACGCTTCCGCGGTCGCTCGACTTCGGGTTCGGCGACATGATCGCCCCGCGCATCGGGTTCACCTGGGATGCGCTCCGCAACGGCCGCTCCAAGCTGTACGGCCACTGGGGCCAGTTCTACGAGTCGGTGCCTCTCGACATCAACGTGCGGGCGTTCGGCAACGAGAACTTCAACGTCCACATCTTCGGATATCCGGCGAACGCGAATCCGGCGAACGGGATCGTGCCGACCTACGCCAACCCGGGGAACTACGCCGGAACGGTGTCTTTCGGTACCGCGACGGGCGTCGATCCGAACGTCGACCCGATGTACACCGAGGAGACGCTGCTCGGCTTCGAGTACGAGATCGTTCCGAACCTGGCCCTCGGGCTGCGCGGGACGATGCGGGACATCAACGACGTCATCGAGGACATTTCGGTCGATGCGGCTCACACGTACTTCATCACCAACCCGGGCGGCGACATCTGCGACAACCCGCTCGGTGACGTGCTCGACGACGTGACGGAGCAGCCGGTCGACTGCGTGAACTTCCCCGAGCCGACGCGGGACTACGAGGCGCTGGAGTTGACGCTGAACAAGCGGTTCTCCAACAACTGGCAGCTCTTCGGCAGCGCCGTGTACTCGAAGAACGAGGGGAACTACGGCGGTCTGTTCCGGCAGGACAACGGGCAGCTCGATCCGAACATCACCTCGCTCTACGACCTGCCGTCGCTGCTCGAGGGGGCGTTCGGTCTGCTGCCGAACGACCGCGAGTACCAGTTCAAGCTCTACGGCTCGTACGTGTGGCCGTTCCGCCTGACCACCGGGTTCTTCGCGCAGTACCTCGACGGGACCCCGATCAGCCAGCTCGGTGCCCACGACCTCTACGGCACGAACGAACGTTTCGTGACGTCGCGAGGCAGCGCCGGCCGGACGCCGGACATCTGGAGCCTCGATGTCTCGCTCCAGTATCCGTTGACGCTCGGCGGGACGGAGCTCCGTCTCCTGTTGGACGTGTTCAACCTCACCGACCAGCAGGAAGTCACGGTCGTGGACCAGACGTGGACCTTCGCGGCCCCGTCCGATCCGAACCCGAACTGCGGCGGCCCGGATTCAGGCGCCGGCTGCCCCCTGGGCAACGATCACTGGGGCGAGCCGGATCAGTTCCAGTCTCCGCGCACCGTCCGCCTCGGCGCCCGCCTGTCCTTCTAGGCGACGCCATCATGGTGCAGTGATCGAAAGGGGGGCTTCGGCCCCCCTTTTTTCTTGGCTCGCGGCGTCCGTCGGGAGAGCCGACCCCGTATACTGGTGGGCCGCGGCCCCTCTCGACCCTCGACTTCGCCACCTCGGCCGGCCGTGGCGGCGGAAGGAGTACCCACCATGCTCGAGCGCCCCTCCCACCCTTCCCGCCTCGCCGTCCTCTCGATCGCGCTCCTCGGCGCCGTCCCCTACTTCGCGTCCGCCCGGCAAGCGTCCGCCGCCGATCTTCCGCCTCTGGTCGAGGAGATCAGCGTCGAGGTGGTCAACGTGGACATCGTCGTCACCGACGGCGCGGGGCGGCCGATCACCGGGCTGACCGCCGACGACTTCGAGGTCTTCGAGGACGGCGTCCGGCGGGATATCTCCAACTTCTTCTCCTTCCGTCTCGGCCATCTCCAGCTCGGAGGAGAGGGCGCTCTCGGCGAGTCGCCGGCGGCGAAGGGTCTGGCGGATTCGCGAATGCGGCGGCGCATGGCCCTGCTCTTCGACAACAACACGCTGGAGAAGCGCCATCGGGCGCAGCTGATCCGCGACCTCGAGCGCTTTGTCCTCGAGCAGTTCGACGAGTCGTACGAGTGGTCGGTGGTCGCTTACGGGAACGAGCTGCAGCTGATGCAGCCGTTCACCAGCGACAAGACGACCGTCCTGGGCGCCCTCGGCCGGGTCGGCGAGCTTCCGGTGCCGGTCCGCCGCCGGCGCCCTACCGACCGGACGGAGGTCGAGCAGCTGTCAGGAAGCCGCCGTGCCGCCGCCGTGAATCCGGGGGCGCGAGGCCTCGAGCGGGGCGCCTCCAAGACGGTCGTCAGTCTGGCGGACTTCGAAATGAGGGAGCGCATGCTCGAGGGCCTGCAGATGTTCGATCGCACCTCGCGAGCCGTCATCCAGACCATGCGCGCACACATGGGCCTCGACGGGCGCAAGTCGTTGATCCTCGTCTCGGGCTACCCCTCACTGCTCCCCGGCGCCGACCAGGTGCTCGGTCGCGGCTTCCCCGGGGTCGGCTCCGGGCGCGACAGCTCCGACCCGCTGGTCAACGCTCTGCACGGCGAGCTGCTCAGCCGCTACGAGGCGATGATCAAGATCGCCAACGCGGCCGGCTTCTCCATCTACCCGGTATCCGCGAGCCGCGGCATCGCGTCCCACTCCTCGTACCTCGACGTGGAGCGCAAGGTGAACATGACGGCGACCGGCTATCTGACGGAGTCCTCGTCGTCGATCGACCTCGACGGCAGCTCCCGGACGCTGGCAACGAACACCGGGGGAAGCTTCTATTCGACCGACAACTTCTACGGCGCCTTCGACGACATCGACGATCGAACCTCCAACTCGTACGTGCTCGGTTTCGCCACCGACCATACGCCGGACGGCCGGTACCACGAGATCCGCGTGCGGACGAAGCGACCGGGCCTCCGGCTCTTCCACCGCCAGGGCTACCTGCACCTGTCCCGCGAGGACCAGCTCGCCGAGGAGCTGGCGACCCCGCTGGCCTTTCCGAAGGACCGCGGAGACTTCGAGGTGGCCATCGAGGTGGTGCCGTCGGAGCCGGGACGGCGCAATGAGCCGCGACGGCGCAATGAGGTCGACGTTCTGGTGGCGGGGCTCGTTCCGATCGAGGAGCTCACCCTGGTACCGCAGGGCGAGGCGGCCGTCGGGCGGGTCCACGTGTACATCGCGGTCTACGACCGGAGCGGCGAGCTGCTGACCCTGGTGCGGGAGCACCAGGACCTGCGGGTCGAGGCGGATCGGCTGGCCGCGGCGCCGGACGGCTCGCCGGCGCGCGTCGGCCTGACGCTGCGCGGCGTGCCCAAAGGCGAGTACACGATCTCGGTCACCCTGATCGACGACGTGACGGGTCGTTACGGGACCGACCTGTCGGCCGTCCGGCTGTGATCGAGCGAGTGGCGATCGTGGCGCTCGGTTCCCGGACGTAGCCACGACGGAGGCGAACGATGAGCAGGGAGTGCCAGTTGCGCACCCCGAGGACGGTGCCGGTGCGGGTCGTGCTGCTTTTCGCGCTGCTCGTCACGACCCTCGGGCCGTCGGCTTCGGCGCAGCGGCAGCCACCGGCCCGCGAACCGGCGCAGGAGCCGGCTTCGGACCCGCAGGAGCGGACCTTCTCCGGCCGCGCTCAGGTCACCGCCGTCGACCTGGTCGTCGAGGTCACGGACGAGACCGGGCGGGTGCCGCAGGACCTGTCGCCGGAGGACTTTGCAGTGCTCGAGGACGGGAAGCCGCAGCCGGTGGTCGGGGTGGCGACTTTCGGGCCCGGTGGCGGGAGCCGCTCGCCGCCCGCGGGCGGTGCGCGGGCCGCGGCGTCGGCGGTGCCCTCCCACCTGGAGTGGCATACCGCTGTATATCTCGACCAGATCCTCACCAGCACCAGCTCGATGCGCCGGGCGACCCAGGCGCTGGCGGGCCAGGCCGGCCGCCTGACCGATCTGGGCACGGTGGAGATCGTCGTCGCCGACCCGCATCCGCGGCAGCTCCTGGCACCGACTCGTAGCGGCACGCTGGTCGAGCAGAAGCTCCTGCAGCTCAGCCGCGAGTTGGCGGGCCGGGACGAGCTCACCCGGATCCGCCGCGGCTTCGTCGAGTTCATCCGCCTGCAGCAGGAGGTCGCGGGCCGCGGAGCGACCAACCTGGGGACGCGCGTCAACCAGATCTGGAGCTCGGTCCTCCAGGAGGAGCGGCTGCTGCGGGTACAGCACGACAACCTCCTGGCCTGGGCCGCGAGCAGTCTGGCGGAGGGGCCGAAGAGCCTGCTGCTAGTGAGCGACGGCTACGACCTCGATCCACAGGACTTCTACCTCGTGGGCATCGCCGATCCCGGGGTCGCGGCCGAGACCGCCAGCCTGGTGCGGGAGTTCTCCCCCCTGTCGCGGTTCCACCAGATGACCAGGGTGCTCGCGGCCGAGGGATGGGTCTGCGTCAACGTGGCGCTGTCCGACCCGAGCGTCAGCTTCCTGACCACCGCGGCCGAGGCCGCCGGCCGGGGTCGCATGGGCGACCTCGGCCGCGACCAGACGGAGAGCGGCACCGATCTCCCGAGGCAGCTCTTCTTCCGGCCCTTCGACGGCCTGCGCAACCTGGCGGAGGAGACCGGCGGCGAGCTCGTCCGGGGTCCGTCGAAGATCCCCGAGGCCTTGGCCGGGCTCGCCGAGCGCGTCGTCTTGACCTACCAGGTGGAGCGTCTGCCCGACGGCAAGCTGCACGCGGTCGAGGTGCGGCCGTTGCGCGAAGGTCTGCGGGTACGGGCACCCGACTGGTCGGGCTCCCCGGCGCCGGACGCGGTGGCTTCGGCGCGGGCGCGGCGCCTGCTCGCGGACGGGCGGGAGACGGGGGACCTGCCGCTCGTGGCGGCCGTGGGCATCGCCGACAGGAACGTCGGTCTCCGCGATCGCAGCGACGGCGCCCTACAGGTCCGCGTGGACCTCGCCGGCTTCCCGCCCGGTACCCTGCCCGAGACGAGCAACCTGAGGGTCACCTTCGCGGTCGCCCTCGGCGACCAGATCCCCTTCGTGCGCCAGGACGTGGTCGAGGGTCAGCGGCTGGACGGCGTCGCCTCCTGGACCTACACCGTGCCCATCTCGGTCCCGCCCGAGGCCGAGTCGATCGCGGTCGTCGTGGAGGATCTGACCACCGGTTTCTGGGGAGGCACGCTCGCCTCCGAGGTCGAGGGCCCGCTGCCGCCGCCGCCGGCCGAGCGGCACACCTCCGCGATCGCGGCATCGGGCGTCGAGGAGGGCGGCCGCGGGACCGTGGCCCTGGGAGAGCCGCTCCCCATGGACCTGCTGCCCGAGCCCAAGGTGTTGGCCCTGGTCGCGCCGGCCGGCGAGATGCACACCGGCGACACCCGCTTCGAGGCCCTGGTCACCAGCCGGGCGGTGGACCGGGTGGCGTTCTATCTCGACGGGGAGAGGGCCCGGACCGCCGACCGGCCTCCCTTCGCAGCGCACCTGGACCTCGGCAGGCTGCCCCGCCCGCGGACCGTGGAGGCGGTTGCGCTCGACCGCCGGGGCGAGGAGCTGGGACGGGACTCGCTGGTCGTCAACCGCGGCGCCGGGTCGTTTCGGGTGCGGTTGATCGAGCCCCGGCTCGCCCGGCAGGTGGGCCCGGTCGACGTCGAGGCCGAGGTGCAGGTCCCGGCGGACGACGCCCTCGACCGGGTGGAGCTCTCGTGGAACGGCGAGACGGTGGCGACCCTGCACGCCCCCCCCTTCCGGCAGCGGGTGATCGTGCCGCCCGAGTCGCCGGAGGGCTTCATCGGCGTGACCGCCTTCCTGACCGACGGCTCGACGGCAGAGGACGTGGTTTTCATGAACGGCCCCGGGGGCGACGAGCGGGTCGAGGTGAGCCTGGTCGAGGTGATGACGGTGGTGACCGATCCGTCCGGCCACCCGGTCGTGGGCCTCGCCGCCGTCGACTTCCGGGTCAGCGAGGACGGCCGGCGGCAGGAGATCGCCGCCGTGCGGCCCGGAGCGGAGATGCCGCTGTCGCTCGGCCTGCTGCTCGACAGCTCGGCGAGCATGGCCGATTCGATGCGCCGGGTGCAGACGGCCGCCATCGATTTCCTGTACCTGACGCTCGAGGAGGAGGACCGCGCCTTCTTCGTCGACTTCGACACCGTCCCGAAGCTGGCCCAGAGCCTGACGGGGGACCTGGAGGCGGTGGGCCGGAAGATCGTGCGCACCCGGGCCGACGGCTACACGGCCCTCAGCGACGCTCTCGTCTTCGGGCTGGTGCACACCCAGTCCGTGCCGGGCCGCCGCGCTCTCGTCGTGTTCTCCGACGGGGCGGGGCGGGAGGAGCGGGTGCCGTGGGCCACCTCGCTGCGCGTCGCCCAGCAGGTCGGTGTCCCGATCTATGCCGTCATCCTCGACCGCGACGGCTCGGAATCGACCCGCGCCGGCCGGCTTCAGGAGGTCGTCGCCGCGGTCGGGGGGAGGGTGTTCTTCGTCGAGTCCCTGGCGCGGCTGGGGGACGTCTATCGCCGTATCGGCGAGGAGCTCGACGCCCAGTACCTGCTGACCTACTATCCTGCCGACCGTCCGGCCGCCGCCGAGGGGGGGGCGGGCGTGGACGAGTTCCGCCGCGTCGACGTCGAGGTCCTGCGGCCCGGCCTGAGCGCCCGGACGGTGGCCGGGTACTGGCCGTAGGGCCGCGTCCCTCGCCTCAGGGCCTACGGCGCCGTGACGGTGAACTCCTCGCCGGCAGTCAGGGTGGTTCCCGCTTCCGTGTCCCGCACCAGCAGGGTCATCTCGTAGTCTCCGGCCGGGAAGCGGTCGGCGCCGAGGTCCATGCCCGACGCGACGACCCAGCAGTCGTCGCCGGCCCGGACCGGTTGCACCGACAGCGTGTCGCGCGATCGGGACGGGCCTTCGAGCTTGGCGGTCACCCTCAGTCCCGGCGAACCGTCCTCGCCCAGCGTCACCTGGCAGGCGTGGAGGTAGAACCAGAGCACGCTCCCCTGCGGGAAGCTCCGGTCGCCCTTGGGTACGACCACGATCCCCTGCCAGGCGTAAGGCTCGAGCATCTGCTGGGGCTCCTCCATCGGGAAGATCGAATCGGAGAGGATCAGCTCGGAAATCCAGAACTCGTCGCCCGGCGACGGGACCTCGACCCTCTCCTCGCCGACCCACCGGATGCCGCCGGCGTCGTCCTCCACCCCGACCCTGAGGACGTATTCGCCGGGCGGAGCCACCAGAGTGTCCTTGACGTAACGCTGTCTCGACCGCTCACTCCAGCTCTGCTCGAGGCGGAAGGCGAGGAGCGGGCTCGCGGTGCGCTCCTCGGCGGGGGTGAGGGTGCCGACCACGCGGGCCACCTGCGAGCCCGGATCGGCGTTCGTGGACACCTGGTAAGGGAGGATCCAGCGGCCGTCGCTGGCCTCGAACGCGCCGGCGTCGAGGTGAGCGGCCAGGTCGCCGTCGGCGTCGGCCAGGGCGGCGTTCAGCTCCTCGACGGCGCCGGGCTCGGGGAGCTCCTCCCCCCTCCAGGCCTGCGGTGCACCGGCCGTCGGGCCGCCCTCGGCGACCTCGGCGACCGCAGGACCGCCCGTCGAGACGAGATCGGCGGCGGTCAGCTCCGGTCGAACGACCGCCAGAGCCCGGGCCTCCGCCATGTAGCCGAGCACGTTCTGGCCGTCTCTGAGCTTGACCTCGTCGGTGCCCGGCTGGGTGAGGAAGCGCACGGTGAGACGACGCACGTCGACGAACTCGGGCTTGCTCTCTTCCTCGTAGATCCACCGCTCCTCGGACGCGATGCCGAGCCGGTCGGTGTTGCCGCCCCGGCCATAGCGCCCCCCACCGCCGCCGCTCGGGATCGACCCGCTGGTGCTGAAGGCGCCCTCCTCGCCCATGCTGCCGCCGGCCGTAGATCCCCGGGCGCCCGGGTTCTGCACCCGCCGTGGCGGCCCCATGAGCAGGAAGACGCGCCCGCGGTCGGTCAGCGAGCCACGCGTGTCCTCCTCGGCGAACGTCTCGTCGGCATAGGCGACGCGCTGCTCGAAATCGCGGCGGGCCTCGTTGAGGACCGTGCCGACCGTCGGATCGCGACGGGCCCAGAAAAGCCGCACGAAGGTCTCGGCCTCCTCGTCGGACGCGACCGCCTGCCACGCCTTCTCTTCGGCGGGCGTCATCAGCACCTGGGCCGGTCCGGAGCGCCATTCGCGGTAGGTCTCGGAGAGGTCGGCCGGTGCGGCGGCGGCCGTAGCGCCGCCCGCGGTGAGCAGGGCGGCGAGAGCGGGGACGAGGGCGCGGCCGGGGCGAGGACGGGCCGGAGCGGGGCGTGGACGGATCAGGCAGAGTCGGGTCATCGGAGCTCCCACGGGGATGTCACGTCGAGGGTGCGAAGCGTCCCGGCGGCGGGCGAAACCCGAAACAGGCGCGCCGGTCGGCGAAACCGGCCCCAGTATACCGCTCAGGCGGTGCGCCCCAGCGGCAGGCGCAGCCGCGCCTCGACCCCGCCGCGCGGCAGGTTCTCGAGCGTCAGCGAGCCGCCGTGGGCTTCGGCGATCTGGCGGGAGAGCACCAGGCCGATCCCGGTGCCCGAGGGCTTCGTCGTGTAGAAGGGGACGAACAGGTTCTCCGTGTTCGCCAGCCCGGGGCCGCCGTCGCGCACCCACAGCTCGACGCCGTCGAGCACGTAGCGCCAGCCCACCGCGACCCCGCCGCCGGTCTCCAGCGCCGCGTCCGCCGCGTTGCGCACCAGGTTGATCAGGAGCTGCTCGAGCTGGGCGGTGTCGGCGTGGACGACCAGCTCCGGCCCGCCCGCCACCTCGACCGGGAGCCGCGGCTCGAGCGCCGCAACCCGCTCGACCAGGCCGCGGATCCGGGTCGGCTGGAGCTCGGGCGGCGGCAGCCGCGCCAGCCGCGAGTAGGCGGCGAGGAAGCGCGACAGCGCCTCGGCCCGCGAGGAGATCACGCCGAGCCCGCCCCGCAGGTCGCTCTCCCAGTCCTCGGCCCGCGGCGCCCGGTCGACCAGCGCGGCCAGCGTCGAGGCCATCGACTTGATCGGCGCCAGCGAGTTGTTCAGCTCGTGCCCGAGCACCCTGATCAGCCGCTTCCACGCCTGCCGCTCCTCCTCCCGCAACGTCCGCGACAGGTCGGTCAGGACCAGCAGCCGGTGCGGCCGCCCCTCCTGCCGGAACGAGCTCCGCCGCACCGCCCAGCGCCCGGAGCCGCCCGGGAACTCGGCCTCGAGCGTCCACGGCCCGCCCCCCGGCGCCCCCGCCCCGGCGAGCGCCCCGGCCAGCCCCAGCTCCTCCGCCGACCGCCCGAGCAGCCGGTCCGCCGGCCGGTCGAGCAGCCGCTCCCCGGCCCGGTTGACCAGCCGCAGCCGCCCCCCGTCGTCGAACGTGAACACCGCGACGTCGATCTCCTGCACCACCCGCCCCAGCAGCGCCGTCGCCTCCCGCGCCCCGAGCCGCTCGTCGCGCAGGGTGTCACGCATCGCGTTGACCTCGCGCAGCACCTGCGCCAGCGCGTCGTCCCGCTCCGTCCGCCGCGCCCTGAGCGAGTAGTCCCCCACCCGCAGCGCCTCGAGCAGGTTCGCCAGCGTGTACAGCGAGTAGACGAGACGGCGGCGCAGCGCGAACGCCAGGCCGAGCCAGCCAGCGACCACGAGCAGGGCCAGCGTCCACCGCAGGCGAGCGGAGTAGTCCCCGGCGAACAGCAGCCCCAGCGCCACCGCCGCCCCCGGCAGCCCCACGAGGACCGCCGAGAAGAGCAAGCGGCGGTCGAAGCTCAGCCAGCGCGTACGCACAAAGGAAGTCTACCGACCTGGAGGAAGGCCGGCCCTCGGGCGGGGGGATGAACTAAGGCGGCCGATAGACCTCGCTCCGATGGCCGATCCGTAGGACAATGATGACTCTCGAGTCATGCACGACTTCATAGATCGCGCGATAGTCGCCCGCTCGCAGCTTGAAGTAGTGCACCAGCTCCGCCTTGAGTGGCTCGGGACGGATCCTCTCGAAGTTGTCGGCGAGC
>Ga0214468_1000010_pt1 | contig 61323 bp, 109 predicted proteins | sample RVTome_9_FD_187334 | JGI IMG/M metagenome (GOLD analysis project Ga0214468, IMG submission 187334) | Soil microbial communities from uranium-contaminated site in the Upper Colorado River Basin, Wyoming, United States - RVT155D38 HiSeq ...
GCTATGCCCACCGTGGCGGCTCCGGCTCCCATGGGGGCATCCCCCCACCCCTATATGGGGGTATGTGTGCGGGTGCGCATACATACGAGGGAGGTTCGAGTCGGGCGCCTCATGGCCATGGGACGCAGGCTTGTGTGGGCTGTTTCGATCGGCTTCTCTGCCCCGGTGTTGATGGTGCTGCGATGGCGTGGACTTGGGTGGCCGTACCGGCAACGGTGGATGACGGTTGATCCCCGTCCGTATTCGACGGTTGCCGTCGGGGCCGGCGGGTGGTGGTCGCCGGTCGATGGGTTCAGGTGGCCGTCCGGATGGCGGTCGGGCGGGCTGAGCCGGTTCCGGTGACGGGTTGTTGGTGGGTCGAGCGCGGTAGGTCTCGGTGCTCGGTGGTCTCGGTTGGTCCGGTCTAGTCCTGGGCTGGCCGTTGGGGCGATCACCGTGCGGTTCACTGCCACGTTCGGGTTCGCGCTCAGCGTTCCAGTTCAACCGTGATCGCTGATCTGGATGGTGGGCCGGCCGGTTCAGGTCTCGGGTTGCCGGGTTCGGCGGGCAGTGAACGGTGTGGGGCCAGGGCGTTCGATGGTCGAGGTGTCGGGGTCGCCGGGGTCTGGGCCGTTCGGTCGGGCGCGGAGATGGCTCGGGGTTCACTGCGCCCTGCCATGGTTCGAGGGGTAAGCAGTCGGTGAGCCGGTGCGGTGGCAGTGCCGGCTGGGGTGGCTGTGGTGCCTGGCTTGTGGCTGCGCCGTCCTTGGTGCTTCACGGGATACCCGTCCAGTGGGCTGGGGGCTTGATGGGCCGGAGATCCCGGCGTCCGACCGGAGGGGGGTAGGGGGTAAGGGGGGGTGGTGGGTGGTAGGGGGTGGCCGCCGGTGGTAGGGGGTGGCGACTGAACCTCCCTACAGCAGGCCAGGGTGGCGGGGCTTGGGTCGTCGAGCGGAGTGCGCTGCCCTACCGGCCGCGGCCTCCCGTTGGATCTTCACCTTGTGGCAGGGGATGCACAGCGTCATGCCGTTGTCGACGGTAGGTGTTCCGCCACGGGCTACGTTGTGGACCTCGTCGGCTTGCAGGGTGCGGCCGGTGCGATCGTGGTGTCCGCACTTCTGGCACGTGTAGCTGTCGCGCACGAGAACCGCCCGGCGAAACCGGCGGTGTTCCGGCGTAGTGGTGCGGGGCCGGCCGCCGTTGGCCCAGGCCATCAGAGCTCCACCGCCCAATCGGTCCAGCGCTCGCGGGTTCCGGTGCGCCACGCCACCCGGGGTTCGGTGCGGGTCTTGCCGTCCCGATGCTGCACCAGAGTGGGTAGGTCGCGATGGTTGACCAGGCTCGGCCACGCATACCCGATGCTATGGCCACGGTTGCGGCACCACATGCCCATCCGCTCATCGATCGGCAGGGTCGAGGTGTTCGCCCACTCCAGCCAGTCGTCCCGCAGCTCGGCACGCATCACGATCGCCACAGCGTGCAGCATGTGCGTACCGGTGACCCAACATGCGCCTTGCTCCCCCGCAGCGACGAGCGCCCGGGAGATCCGGTCCTGGAACCGCTTCGGCTTCGACCGGCCCAGGTACAGGGACACGATCGGAGTCGGCGCTACGGCCAGTGCTGCGTCCACCTGCTCGGCGAACCTGGGCGCCAGGATGGCGTCGTCTTCCATCACGCCGAAGTGTGTGGCGCGGGGGTGGTCAACCCTGCTCCATGCCCGGAGGTGGTTGTCGTCGGCGCCCAGCGTGCCGTCGTCCATGGAGGCGACAGCATCGAGGGAGTGGACGAGGTCGGTGGCGTGGATACGGCGGGACTCGTGACCGACGACAGCCCAGGAGATCAACGCGTGGCCTGCCAAGCATCGAAGTCTTCCGGCTTGTCGAAATCTTCGGTGCGGTCGTCGATGTACCTGTAGCACGGGTAGCGGCGATGGAACCGCATCGCTTCACCGGTGGCGCCGGCCATCGCGCGGGCGATCTCCCAGCCGCCGGAGCGCTTCAGCTGCCCGGCACGGTGAGCTTCGGCCGCGGCCTTGATCGCATCCCGGTAGCGGCCGTGATGCTCTGGCCAGAACGACACCGCCCAGTTCTCGCCGAAGCTGCGATGCCCTGGGAGGGTGTTTGTTTTCGAGCCGGTGAAACGGCACCAGTTAAGCCACTCTCGCTCATCACTGGCGAGGATGGTGTCGAGGCCAGCGTCGGAGAACCAGACGTCGCCGTAGCAGATGATCGTCCGGCCGAGGGTGTTCCAGAACGGCTCGGTGTTGGCGAACTTCGTCGCCCCCAACCATTCATCGGTATCGGCGAGCACGTCCGGGGTGAACACTTCCACGTGGGCGGGCACGTATTCGGCGTAGTAGGCGGGCCCGGACACCATGACGTCGGTGATGCCGCGTTCGGTGAGCTGGCGAGTGGTGCGGGTCAGCAGTGGTTCGCCGTCTGGCTCGCACAGGTGCTTCGGGACACCGCCGAACGGCTCTCCGTCAGCGCCACGCCAGCGTTCCCCAGAACCGGCGGCCATGATTATGCAGCGCATCTCAACAACCCTTCAATCGGCCATTTCGCATGCTTTCTCTGATTGCACGCGGCGCAAGCTGGGCGCAAATTCGCGAGAATGTGTGCCCCTCCTTTGGATAGCGGCTTCACATGGTCGATGTGCTGGTAATCGCTATCTCGGCACATCCAGCATTTGCCTCCGTAGTACGCAATCCGCTCGGCCAACTGACGCTCGGTGAACGGCACGTAAGACGCCGCGTGCCGCCTTGCGCGTCGTCGCGCTGCCGCCTTAATGCGTTTCACGCGGTAGTCCGGATCGGTTTGCCGATAGTGTCGGTCGCACATGTCCTTACGTACGGCGATTTCAGCGCAAGAGCCGATGATGCATGCATGACCTCGCCTTAGCACTTGCCGATGCAGGTCATGGCCTCGGCGATGCCTGAGGTAGTGGGCGACGCAATACCCTTTCGACTTATGGGGTCGGCCACATTGCGCGACCGTGCAAGTTTCGGGGTGATTTACACGATCAATCGGCGTTAATGGTCGACCAACAGACTGTTGCCAATGATGCGTGCTGCATAGGCCGTTCCCGTGAACGTATCCGCCGCAGCCGTCGAACACGCAGTTCTTCCGGCATTCACCAGGGATGCGACCGCGACGCCGACCTGATTCGCCGGGATGTCCCAGCCTTTTCCAGCGCTGCCAGTGCATCGAGCAGTAACCTCGACCTACTGTCGGTCTTTCGCACCCATCGATTGAGCACGTACGATCAGCCATGTCGATCTCCTATACAGATCGGCCACACCCCGGGGCAGTTGACGCTGTCGCCGGGGCCTTATGTTTGAAATCTATTGTCGCAGAGCAACAGCCATGATGATCACCCGCACAGCCCGACCTCCTTCAACACCCGCTCCATAGCCGCCTTCCAGGTGTGGCGTTCACCGATCAGGGTGATCGCCGCGTCCCGCATATCGCGGATCTCCCGGTCGGACATCGACGTGTACCGGTCCAAGATGGTGTCGAACTCGCCGCGGGGGAAGCGGATCAGCGTCTCGTCGGTGAAGCCCTGTTCGTCCATGCCCTCCACGTACGGGTGGGCGAGGATGCCGCCGCGGCCCAGCGTGCGAGGAATGCGGTCCGACCAGTAGTAAGGCGCGTCCGCCGAGTCGCCGAGCACGATGTCAGCGGAGGCATACAGCCGGTTCAGATCCCAGCCCCAGACCTTCCGGTCCCGGCGGGTGCCGTACAGGGCGTAGCCGGCGCCGAATGTTTTCTCGGCCCACGCGAGTAGTTCGCTGCGGTGTCGTCCGTGCAGTCTCGGTATCGGCCGGCCGACGAACACCGCCTGGTGTCGGTACCTCTCCACCGTCGGGGCGAGGCCGAGATATCGGGTACCGAAAGCCGGAGGGAACCACCGGTGGTTCACGCCCCGCCAATCACGGGGCCCGCCGTCCGCAGTGAACACGTACTGGCAGGACCACCACGCGGTTTTCCCGATCTCGTCCTGCCGGGGGCTCAGCCCGTGGAACAGGTCCATGTGCAGGCCCACCGTAACAACGCCTCGGGACTCCAGTTCACGCAGGCAATCCCGGACCTCACGGTCCGGGGATTTCGGGGTGTCCTTCAACCACAACAGCATGTCCGCGTCGCGGGCGGCGTGGCGGATATCGGCGACGGTCGTTTCGTCGTTCGGCAGGGTCGCGGTCACCCGGTGGCCGAGCTGACGTAATCCCTCGACGGTGTCGGGGCGCCAGGACTCGACGATGTGGTTCTCGTGCTTCCAGCCCAGAACGACGATGTTCAAGGGGTTACGCCAAGATGGTCAAGACTGCGACGGCGACCTTGGCCATGACGAGCAGCAGATCGAGGCTCACGGATCCCATGTTCAGTTCTCCTAATCGGTCATATCGGGCGAAACATACCGGGTGGATTAAGGCCACCTGCGGTTATGGAGGAGTTCAGTAGCGGAATCGGGCGATCCGCAGCAGGAAGCGGACCAGCCGGAGGTGCAGGGAGTCGAGCAGGGCGTTCAGTCGGTCCATCCCCGAGTCCGCTTACGCTGCTCCTCCTGGGCCCGGATGTATGCGCTGGCTCCCCGGGTCATGTACTCCCACACCTCGTCTTCGGTGAGCTCCGTACCGTAGGTCTCCCGTTCGGAGTACGGCGGCCACAGCTTGTTCTGGAGCCACTGGGATACCTCACCGATCAGGCCGGCCAGCCAGCGCCGCATCAGCGCTTCCCACCCCACATGTCGCTCTGGAGCTTTGCGCCCCGCTCGACCATCTCGTCCCAGGGATTGCGGGCAGCTACGGCTCGGCGGGCGTTGATGAAGCCTTCCGCAACCGCGGCCGGCATGCCCTTCACGAGTTCGCGTTCCTCGTCGGTCAAGTCGTTCACGGCAGCGGCTCCCAGTTCAGTTTCCGCATCGCGTCCCGCACCGCCTCGATATCATCCTGCGGGCCCAACGCGATAGCGATGAGCCGGCGGACTTCCAGTTCTTCGGCGTAGGTGCGGGTCTTGTACTCCCGGCCGGAGGAACCGGTCAGGGTGGTCATTCCCCGGCCATCTGTCGATGACGATCAGCACGAGCACGGACAGCTTCTGCGTCAGCGCGATGCGCCCGGGACAGCTGCTCGGCATACGGGCCGTCGTGGATGCCCGCCAGCTTCTCGAAGTGGTCAGCGATGGCATCGCACTCCGCCGCGGCGATCTCGTGCTCGCGGGAAGATAGCTCGGGGAAGCTCACCACGTCACCGCCATCAGCACGGTGGGCTCCACGAACACCAACGGCTTCGGGGTGGGACGACACAGGGAGTGCAGCAGGGCGGCCAGGTCGATCACAGATCCTCCTCTGGCCACTTGGCCATCAGTTCCAGCCCGGGGCGCCAGCGTTCGATCTCGGCGTCGATCATCTCGGAGGTGATCTCCGCAGCCGCTGTCCGCTTCTCGCATGCCCGGTCGCCGCGGGTGCAGCAGCCCCGAGAGCAGGACCAGCGCATCATTCCGGCCATCGGCGAACCATTCACTCTCGGTTAAGGGTTGAAGCAGCAGCGCCGGTGACCTTTGAAACGTGCCGGTCAGGTCCTTTGACGATCCGGTCTTACCTTGCCGAGACTGCTACGAGGGCCGCAGCGCTGCGCAGGGGGTCGCCGGGATGGCAGTTGCAGCGCTACGGAGATTGTGGGGCCAAATGGCCGATGGTGGGATTTCGAAACACCTTGCGCGGACACATCACGCGCGAATGCGCTCAGCATAGCAAATAGGGTGTCCGTAAGCGTCCGTCGGGGTCAGGACGCTTCCGCGTGTCGTTCTCGGATCGGCACGGCCAGGTGCGCGTCCAGCACATCACCTACCCGATACAGTGCTGGCCAATCCCTACGCCACGGCCCCGGAACCGGATGGATACGCTTCGCCTCCTTGAGGACATGCACGCGGCGCTTCGTGAGGTGCCGGTACTCCTCCCCCAACTCTTTCGCGAGGGCGACTATCCCCGAGATGTTCAGGTACATGCGCCGGGCCCGTTCGTGCTTCGCCTCGTCCCACGTCACTCGCATCGCGGGAGGGCACACCACCTTCGCTGCTCGGTCCTTGAGGTCGCCCAACTCATCCAGTGCGCCCTCCGCGCCTTCGGTCATGCCGAGGGAGATCAGGTGGCGTTCCAGCCATCGCGCCAGCCCGGCCGTGGAAGTCGGTCCCTTGTACTCCATTGCCCGCTGCTCACAGACGAGGCGCACCCAGCCGACGAGGGCGCTGTGGAGCTCATCGGCGATCCGAGCGGCGTCGACGTGAAACGGGAGTGGCTGCTCCGATGGCCGGCGGGGCTTGCGTCCGCGCCCGACCTCGCCGAGGCGTGCCTGTTTGGTGATGGTGGTGGGTAGTTCGGCGGCGATGGAGGGGATCTCCTCCAGGATTTCCTTGAGCTTCTTCAGCTCGTGCCGCGGGATGAACATGTGGTTCGGGTTGATCTCTACGACTGCCGCCCGGTTTCCCATGTACCCGGAGCCTACGCCGAATCGTTGACGATCTCGAGCCACGATCAGGTGTGGTCAGGGGTGATATCGGCCATGCCCTACCGCCGCAGATCAGTGCGCGCTCCTCGGCCGGGCCGCTCCCAGTTGTCGACCGTTTCCGGCAGCCATCCGACATGCGGCGGTCCGTCGCCGATCTGCGCATCCGGCTCGGGCATGAGGTGCCGCTTCATATGCCAGTAGTGCTTGACCGTGCCGTACGCCAGACCTGCGCGCTCGGCGAACTCCTTAAGGCTGAGATATCTGACCACTCCCGCACTATACAGCCCCCTGGTTTACATTACATCTCTCCGGCTGTATTGTCTGCCTTAGAGGATGTCTTACGTGGGTGTAATTCGTTGTCCGGCATGATGTGAACCGTGGTCGACAGGCTTGCTCAACGACTGGTCCCGGATGCGTTGTGGGACATCGTGAAACCGCTGCTCCCCGAATTCACGCCAAGACCGCAGGGCGGCGGGACCGCACCGGTGGACGAGCGAGCGGTGTTCACCGCCGTGGTGTTCGTGTTGACCAGTGGTTGCGCGTGGCGGCATCTGCCGCCGTCGTTCGGAGTGAGCGTGCCGACCGCGCATCGCCGGTTCACGGTGTGGGCCGACGCCGGAGTATTCGAGGCGTTGCACCGGGCAATCCTCGACCGGCTCGGAGCCGCCGGCGATCTCGACTGGAGCGCGGCGATCCTGGATGCGGCGAGCGTGCGAGCAAAAAAAGGGGCTCCCTGACCGGACGCAGCCCGGTCGACCGTGGCAAGAAAGGATCGAAGATCCACGTCATCTCGGACGCGAATGGGATTCCCCTGGTGACTGGTGTTTCCGCCGGGAACACCCACGACTCGGTGATGCTTGCACCGATGGTCGCCTCGATCCCGAAGGTGCGCTCGCGGCGAGGCCCACGCCGCGGCAAACCCGCCAAGCTGCGGGCGGACAAGGGCTACGACTTCGACGTCCACCGTCGCTGGCTACGTGCCCGCGGAATCGTGCCCCGCATCGCCCGTCGCGGGATCGAGGATCCCACGAGGTTGGGCAAGCATCGGTGGAAGATCGAACGGACTATCGCGTGGTTGACCGGATACCGGCGATTGACGATCCGATACGAACGCCACGGCCGTCTCTTCGCAGCATTTCTGCAACTCGCCGCAGCTCTCACCTGCTACAAGAAACTACCCACGTAAGACGTCCTCTTAATAGCCACACCGGCAAGGAGCTTCAGATGGCGAAAGACCGCAGCATGGCAACCGGCCCGTACCCCCTACGTGGCCGATTCGACAAAATCGTTCACACAGGTTCATGCAACCGTGTGATCTGGGTCGGCCGCCAGGTCGTACTCGTCATGTCAGACGGGGCCGAAATCCGTTGCACCCACCACAACGGACACCGGAAGAACGAGACGGCAGTCGCGTGCGCGACCAGGCTGGTGCGCGTGCTGAATGACGCAGCAGGAATACCCCGCGATAAGCAGTGACCTTCGCACGACTACGGCCCCTCACGAAGGGGATGCGAGGGGTCGTAGAGGTGCGCCCGCCCAAGGCGCGGTGCATTGGGATTATGCAGGATTGATGCTACCCCGAATCAGCTGGAATGCAGGGTGAACTCGACGGAATAGTCCACCCGCCCGGGCGCCGTTGTGTGCCCGTTGGTGGCCGTGAACGCACAGGAGGCGACCAGCCGGTACTGGGTGTCGAGCTGGAGGTTCGGGATCACGCTGTGCCACTGATAATCGGCAGGGATGGACGGATGATGATCCCCGTACCCTCGCTTACCCTCCACGGTCGCGCCGCAGGACATGGGGCCCTGGACCAGGGAGCGCACGTACTCCGACAAGCGCAAGGACCAGAACAGTTTGTTCTCAGGACCGTAGACAGCGTCACCAGTGAAAATGCCGTGGTCCCCGTCGTATCGGTAGGACGTTTCGGTCGGGGTGAAATGTGCCTCCCCCGGTTTCGCCGAGGCGGGGCCGGCGGTCAGGACTGCCAGGACGCAGGCGAGGACAAACAGATACGTGAGGCGCGGCATTGGAAATCCCCCTGTGGTGTGTGGTCGATATCCACATCGACAGGGAGCCCCTCGGCCACATCACCGAAGGCGGCGTTGTCGAATGCGGAGAAGTGGAACCACACCAATTCTCCGCTGTCGGAGCGGATTACACCAGTACCTTTGGTGGGGCTCCAGCGCCATATAGTGCCGCGGGAGGTCATGGACGGCCTCCCAGCTCGCCGTAGTAGCCGTCCATCATGACGTTCAACTCCGCGAGGTCGGGATGCTCGGCCAACTCCTGGTCGTAGCCCTCCTGCATGGCGCTCACGAATCCCCGAAGGGCGGCGGAGGCTGTCACCATCGAAGCTCGCATCCGGAGCGTCGCGGCCTGGAACTCATGTGCAGACGCCTCGACGCGCAGCCAGGCGGCCTCGATCTCCTCGGGCGTTGGTTCGCTCATGGGGTTGATCCTCCCGCCTGGATGGCCGCGATCTGCTCGTTCGCTCGGCGGACCTTGCGCGCGTTGACTGTGACCCCGATCCAGCAGGCGACACAGACAAGCAGGGCCGCCACGCAGATGATCAGGTTGACGTCCTCGATTGTCATGGGCGGTCTCCTGCCTCGTCGGCGTCCCGGGACATAGCCGCTACCAACGCCCGCCGGGTGAAGACGATGTCCTCCAGGCTCGATGTCCGCCACAACCCCTCCAGCTCAGGACGGGCAGGGAACAGGCGCCGATCCAGAGCGGACAACCCCAGCTCGGCTCCCCAGCACAAGACAGCAGCCAAGGGGTAGCCGATCGCCGCGCCGATGACGGCTTGAGCGAACCAGGGCAGGTCGTTCACGGTGTCTCCGTCTCGTCGGTGTCCACGGCTGGCTCATACGCCTCGCGGAAGAAGTCGGCGGATACCACCTGGCACCATCTTCCCCCGGTCGCGCTGCGGATGACCCAATCCCCGGTGCGCATATAGGTGCGCGGCTCTTCGTAGCTCTGGCCGGTGAACAGGGACCCCGTCGCGTCGCCGAACAGGGAACCGTCGTACGTTTCAAAGTCGCCGTTGGTGAACTCGATCATGGCGGCGGCGTTGGTGCCGTCCCACTGGATCGCCAGGACGTCGTAGGGCTTCCGCCGGTAGATGCTCACGCTCATCGGCCAGCCTCGTCGGTGTCCTCGGTGTAGATGGAGGCCAGCAGCAGCCGCCGCGATGACGGGTCGCCCGAACGTCCGCGTTCGATCTCGCGGTATCCGCGCTTCTCGTCGACTACTGCATCCCAGGTGATCTCGCCCCGGAGGAAGCGCTGGGCGGTCGCGTCCCGACCCAGGCCGGCCCGCAGACGGGACAGAGAAGCATCGAGGGTCATGCCGCCCACTCCAGCTGGTAGTCGGGATGATCGGACCAGATCGCGGCGATCGGTTTGATGATGCCGCCCCGGACCGCAACCCACGCCAGCGCGCTGAACTCCTTGCCGTTCTCGCTCATCAGCTCCCATGTGTCCAGCGCGGAACGGGCGGCGGTCGCCAGATTCGCGTCGCCTTCCACGATCCGGGCGTCGATGAACTCGACGAGGTTCGGGCGGGGGGACACCGCACCGGTTCGGGCACACCCCGTTGTAGTACAGGGATGAGGAGTGCAGGTCGCAGGTCGGGCAGGTCGCCTTCTCGCTCACGCGGGCACCCCATCCCGGATAGGGGTGCTGTCGCCCCGATGATCCCGACCGCATTCCCAGATCGGCGCCTCACCCGAGATGAACACCGAACCGCCGTAGCGGCAGCGGGCGCACTCGTAGGTGTAGTGCATCTCGACCACGACCTCCCGCTGCCGGACGGTGTCGGGAATGTAGATGCCCTCGGGGTTGGTGCAGTTCGGGTCATCAATCCCCGTGCAGCCCGGGTTGGTGCAGGCCGCCTTGTTCGGGGCGGACAGCACTTTCCGTTCGTGCTTCTGGTGGTCGATCATCGTCTCCCCGCATGCGATGCACTGCTCGGTGACGTCGTCGATGCGGTGGTGGCGGCAGCCGCGCGGGTCGGGGGCCGGGACGCCGCACTCACCGCAGCTGAACTTCTCGTCGTGGGTCATGGTGATGCTGGGGTGCTCACACGGGACCACTTCGCGGTATGCCTGCTCGGCGGCGGCCAGTTGCGCCTTCGCTTCGGCGAGACGTGCCTCGGCCTCACGCCGATCCCCGCTCACCACGAGTAAACCTTGGCCGTGGCCGGATCCGAATCGGCCGTCTGCTCCCATCGCCGCAACCCGCCACACTGGCACGTGACAAACAAAGTCTCGCTGGTAAGCGGGACCCGCCAGTCTTCGGCCGGCCCGCCGTCCAGACCCGGGTATTGCACCGTGGCGTAGGCCGAGACGTGATCGCGGTCGAGCTTCCGAACCAGGTCGCTGCCGCCGCATTTCGGACACTTCTCGATACTGCGCGCGGGCGGCAGTGCAGCCAGGTTCGCCCTGGCCTCCCCGAGAACCTCCTGCACGGCAGCATCCCTCAGCCGGCGGCGTTGCTCTACAGTCAACGCCGGGGCGGGTGGCGTACGGCGTCTGAACATAGACAGGCCGCTCTCGATAGACTTCTTCATGGCTGAATCTTCCTCTCACGGAACTCAGATTCGGTCGGTGGCCGGGTGGTGTACGAGACCCCCGGCCACACCCGATTTTACCAGTTCACAAGGCATTTCACGCATCAGTGACGGGGAAGTCACGCACCTTCAGCTTCGCCCGTCGGCCGTCCGGGTGATGCCACACGATGCCCTCGGTGCTGCCATCCACCACAGCGGCCAGCCACGACCGCAAACCGTCGTAATCCCCCGGCAGATCAGTCGCCACATCGGCGCCGTGACGCACCAGCCGGTGATCCGGGAAGCCGTGCGGGTTGCCGTTCACCTTCGGCCCGACCAACTCGAACGTCTCACCCGGCGCCGCATCTACAGGCTTATCCACAGTCGTGAACACCTTCGCGTACGAGGACTGCTCGATCGGCTCCCACCCCACCCGCTTTCCGGTCACCTCGTCGGCGTCGACCTCCTGCCACTCCGGCGGCGGAGTATTGCCCGGCTTCACTTCCCGGCGCGCCCACCAGCGTTCCCCGTCGAACATGGTGCAGGTGCCGTCGTACTTGATCGTGGCCACGCCTTCACCGGCAAGGACCCATTCACAACCGGGGTTCACCTCGGGGAGGACGTGGGCGCGGTTCTCCGGGTCGCGCTGGAACACGGTCGGGATCTTCTTCATGCTGTCTCCTCGGTCAGGTCATAGACGGATATCCACACTCCCGGCTGACATCCCGGGTCGGCCAACCGTTTGTTCGCCGACAGCTCCACCACCTGAGCGTCGTCGGAGAACGTGATCCCCGTAAGGGCATCCAGAATCGCCCGGGCGAGCTTGTCCAGGTCCGGCCGCTTGATCGCCGGCGGGGTCCGAGTCTTCGGAGTGGACTTCGGCCGCGGCATCACGAACGTCAGGTCCAACGACACCGGGCCCTCCAGGTGTGGGCAGCCTTTCTGGTGCACCGCGAGGGCTACCCGCTCCCGCCAGGGACCGACTGCGGCGGAGGACTCGATCATCCGGCCGTGACCGACATGGCGTTTACTGCCCTGCGGGGCCGGGGTGCCGGGGATGAACAAGCGGGTCGGGGGGAATACCGCTCGCGGTATCGGACGGTGCTCGTCGAGGTCGACGACTTTGTCTGTCACTCGGTCACGCACTCGGTGAAGTACCGGCGCTCGCGGCCGTAGACGGGCAGAGTCGACCGGTGGCCGTCCCCGTGCATCCACTCCACGCCCCCGTCAACGGCTCTCGTCTCCGTCCCGGTGGGCAGTAGCCCGGCCGCGGCGAGAGCATCGACGTATGGGGCGGCTTTGCGTCGATACCGGGGAGCCCAGTCGTCGAACGACTGGTCGTTGCCGGGCTCGTCGGCTGCGAAAAGCTCGCGGGCGATCACCTCGACGGCCTCGGCCCGGATCTGTTCGGCGTTCATGCTGTCCTGTCCTTCCGCGGGTAGTTGAGGTCGTGGAGGCTCTCCCCGAACCGCAGGAACCGGGCACGATTCATGGCGTAGTTGTCCGGGCCGTTGACGAACCGCAACGCCTCCAGCTCGGTGGGGAACACGACGATGTTGTCGTCGTTGCCCATGGCGTCGGCGACTATCCACACGCCAGCCTGGTCTTCGGTCTGCTCGGTCACGGCTGGACCTCCCGCAGCTCGATCAGCTTGAAATCCACGCCAGGGTTCTCCTCGACCTCATGCGCCAGCTCCTGCTCGGCACCCGAGCGCATCGGTTCCGGGCCGCCGTAGTCCCGGTTGAAGGTCCAGCCGTGAGCGCTGTAGTAGCCGACGACGTACCCGAGCGGGGGACGCTGCGCCGCCTCATCTCGCCGGACGATCATCTGCTTCAGCTCGTCGATGCGGGCACGTGCGTCGTGCAGCTGCTCTTCCGTACGGTCGAGCTGACTGGTTAGCCGATTCGCCTTCTCAAGTGCGGCGATCGCCCTCGCCATCACCTCGTCATAGGTCGGCGCACTGACCGGGCCGGGGTCCGGCGCAGGAGCTGTGTGCTTATCGAACCAGGCCATTGACGGCCTCCTTGGGTGTGTTCCAGGTGATCGGGTCGTGGTACTTGTGCATCCCCTTGTGGCCGGCGTCCCGACTGCACTGGAGGATCAGGGTCGAATTCGTGTAGCCGTCCCCGACATCGGGGAGAGGGACCTCCAGGACGGCACGGCAGCGGGTCACGGCGCGGCCTTCCTCGCGGCACGCTCCTGCTGGGCCGAGCGGATCCGGGCACGCCGCTGCTCCTGTGACTCGAACCCCGCTTTCTCGAACGTCTTCGCGACGTTCTTCATCCACGCCTCGATCCCGTCGTGGAACGCCTTGTGCGCTTCAGGGATCACCACCTGGGCACCGCACATACGGCAGAGGGCGGGCTGGATGAACATGTCCTCCATCGCCTTGGCTTCCTTCGCGCGGGCTTCGGCGAGCATGGCCTCGATGTCGATGCTCTCGGTCATTCGGTATCTCCGTTCTCGGGGGCGTCGAGTTGTTCGGCGATCTGCCCGCGCACCCACGCCAGCAGGCCGACACACAACATGGACACGGTGTGGAAGTCCTCGGGGCTGAGCTGCTCACGCACACGGCGGGGCAGGTATTCAGCGGGGTTGATCGGGTAGGTGAGGTGGTCGAGCACGATCGCGCGGGACAGTCGGTTCAGGTCAGTCACGGGGTGTCTCCGTTCTCGACGTCCCAGGAGGCGGCCAGTTCGAGCCGGATCTTCCCGGTTGGGAGATCGACCTCCAGCCCGGTGACCGGGCGGTCGTCGACGAACAGTTTGTTGCTGTAGATCAGGTCCCACAGGTCGGTCATCGGTTGTCTCCGTTCTCGGGGGTGTGCAGGACGGTGACGCCGGCGCCGCGACAGGCGGCCAGAAGTTCGGCGCTGGTGTACGCGCGCTCACCGGTGGGCTTGAGCCACAGCGGCAGGTCGACAAGCTCGCTGGGCACCGATTGGTGGGCCACCCCGTAGGCGAGTACGACGCACATGTACGGCAGCGCGTCGAGTTCGGCGGGGTCGGTGATGACGCGAGCGGGTGGACGCCACCCAGTGGCGAGAACAGCGTCGACCAGAGCGACGGCGACAAGGGCCGGGGCGTTCCAGGTTCGGCTGTCGATCACCTCGCGGGCAAGCCGCTCGAGCTGGTAGCGAGGGGTCTGATCTGGCATTGGTGAGTCACTTCCCATGAGTGGTGACCGATTCCCCGCTGGTGGCGGGCCGGTGGATGGCTTGCATGCAATGGACCGAGCAGTAACCCCGGGGGAACCGCGGCGGCTGGGGAAGCTCTCCCCCGCACCGGAAACACCGCTCGAACTCAGTCATGCCGATCCCGTTTCGTGCCGTGCGCCCCGCTTTCGCGAATCCCGGTTGTTGCGATTGCCGGGCATCATCAACCGCTCGATCTCCCGTAGCTCACGACGCCGGTCCTCGATGACCGACGCGAGCGACGACATCTCCGCGGCCCGCCGGCGTATGGCCAGCTCTCGATCACGGGACGCCCGGGCCTCCGCACGGCGCTGGGCAGCGAACCGCTCCCGGGCCCGCATCGCCTCCTCGTGGCGCCGATCCAGCTCCGCGCGCTGCTTGGCGACACGGGCACGCTTCGCGGCTTCCCGGATATCGGCGAATCTCTGCTGGAGTTTCGCTTCTTCCTCGGCGCGGCGGAGGGCTATCGACTCGGATTTCGCCTTCTCCTGGGCGAGCCGTTCAGCCTCGGCGGCAACGCGGGCCGCCTTGGCCTCGGCTGCCGTTAGCGCCTTCTGGGCTTTCCGGTACCGGCGCTCAAGGCGAGCTGTAGCCGCATCGACTTCCATCTCATACCGCTCGTCGACGGGATCCGACCGGAAGGTGAGGGCTTCACTCGGAATGCGGTGGCGCGACCTGGTCGGCTTCTTCGACATCGCTCATAACCTCCTCACCGGCGTTCGCTGCGATCCCCTTGAATTTCGACAACAGATCACGATCTCGAAAGGTCTGTTCGCGGCCATCTGCATTTCGATTGCCAATGACCTTCTTGGTCGTCAGCCGCCGGGCTTCCCGAGAACTGAACCCACCGCATCCGACCTTGTCCAGAACTTCCGACGCATACGTGCCACCCCTGGACGATCCGACGAACTTGTTGAAATAGACGTCCAAATCGCGGGGAAGGAAGCTCGCCTCCGGGTTTTGTCGGCCGATCCCAATGAGCAGGTCTCGAATAGTTTCGGCCGCGAGCACCGCCAGGCTTTCGGCTTTACGCTCCGCTGTGTCGGCTCGGGAGTTAGCGACCTGGACATCGGCCCGCGCAATCGATCCAGCTTCACGGATTGCCCGGCTATGCAGGTTGCGTTCGGCGGCCTGGACTTTCAGTCTCTCGACATCAAGCTCCGCGCGTAGGGCGTCACGCTCGGCGACTGCCTGCTGCAACAGCTCGTTGTCCAGGTTGGCCATCCGGTTGGCGGCCTTCGCCGTGTACTTACCTTTTGTCATGGTTCAGTCCTCCTCGGTTTGCTGCTGGGAATGTCGGTCCTCCTGGATCCGCGCCCACTGCACGAGCGCAGCGATCGCGTCGTGGAACTCGTCATGCTTGGGCTGGTCACCGACCCACGCGCCGCAGCGGGGGCACACCTCCGCGCCTGGAGGTAGGTTCCTGCCCGCTGGATGGGCCGTGGACGGGCTGGAGGGGGCCCGCTGGGATATCCGGGTGACCCGGGGCAACTGCTGGCTCATTTCGGGCTCTCGTTCCCTGCTTCGTGAATGCGGGCCACACACGGGACACCGCGGTACTGGTCTGTGATCGGGTTGAGGCAGTAGTCGTTCGGCTCGGCGCGGCACCGGCGGCAACGAAGGTGGATGCAGTCCGCATAAGCGGCCGCGATCGGGTCAGGCATCACGGCTCCCCATCCGGGTAGAACGCGCGGCCTGCCTCCAGCAGGGCCGACGCGGCATCGAAGTGCTTGTCGTCGCCGGAGAGCATCGGGATCACGTCCTCGGCGTGGAACAGCGGCGGCTTCAGATGCGGGAAGTTCCGCCGGTAGGCGCCCACCGTGTTCGCGATGACCTCCGCCGAGCACCGCGGCGGCGCGGCCATCTTCGGATCAGGCACGGTCCACCGACTTCTTATCGGCCAGCTCCCGCACCAGCCGCATCACCTCGGCGCGCTTCTCCGAGCTCGCCGGTGGTGCCGGATCCAGTGCGCGGAGTTCGGAGATCGGGGCGGGCTGGCGACGGGTGAGTCGGATCCGCTCCGTGACGTGAGCCGGCTTCAGGTATTCCGTCGAGTGCGCGTTGTGCTCGTGAACCGCCTCCACCGCCTCGGCGAATGTCCACCGGGCCCGCCGTGCGGATTCGGACCACACCGCGACCGCAGTGCTGTCGATGACGCGGCTGTCGTAGTGGTGGATGACCTGCAGCAAGGTGACGATCTCGTCGTGCGTCATGCCAAACCTCCCGCGATGGCCCGGAGCTCGACAGCCGGACCGGTCTCGATACCGGCGCGGCGGAGCAATTCGTGGTCGGGGTTCTGCTTGAGGAGTTCGGCCTGGGCGATGGCCACCTCCTTCTTCGACGGACCGCTGGCCGGCGCCGAGGAGCGGTACTGCTCATTGGCCTTGAGCCGGAGCTGGTCGTACTTCTCCCGGAACTTCGGCATCGACAGGATGTTGGAGTTCCAGAACGAGTCCTGCTGGCACCAGTCGATGAGGCGCAGGGCCTTGTCGAGTTCGCGGCCGTCCTTGTCCAAGAGGAGACGGGCCTCGGTCCGCCACTTCGCGGTGACCGTGGGCGCCTTGTTGCCGTTCTCCACGATGCGATCCCGGAGGCGGGTGCAGAGCGCTTCGACATCGGGGCGGTCGGCTTTGCTCGTCGGCGGCTTTGCCGACGAAGAAATCTCTTTCTCCTCTGTTCCCCTGTTCCTCTGTTCCCCTGTTCCAGTCAATGGGGTCTCGCGAACCTCTCGCGAGGGTGTCGCGAGGGTGTCGCGAGGGTCCATTGGATCTCCGGAGGGCGTAGCGCCCAGACCTGCGCAAACGCTTTCGTCGACATCCTGGGAGTACTCGATCGTCCCGTCCGGGCGTGGATGCCGGCCCTTGTTCGGCCGATCCACGCGCTGGAGCGTTTTCCAGTTGCGGACGTAGATCAGGCGCTCGCCGCCCATGGTGTAGCGGGCCACCAAACCGGCGTCACAAAGCTCCTGCAACCCTCGCGACACTCTCGCGAGGGTGTCGGGATTCCGTGCGAGATCGTGCGGGAACACGTCGGCACAGATCAGGACTTCGGAGTCTTTGCCCACGCCGTTGTCGTCGACGTAGGACTCGATCCCTTTCAGGATGAGACGGGCATCCCAGGTGAGTGCCGCGATCGTTTCCGACCGCCAGAACTCCGGTTTGGTTGAGCGGATACGCACTACGGCACCTCCTGCATTTCATCGATCGCGGTCATGTACTGGTCCCCGGGCGCCGGATCCGCCCGCGCCTCAACCACTCCGGTCACCGGACACCCCGATTCACGGCGGCGGCGAGCTTCCGGCAGTAGCCCTGCGCCACGTAGTCCGTCGTGTGCCGACCGGTCAGATACCCCTTGGCGTCATTGATCGCTCCGCCCCAGGTCTGCCAGTTCTCGATCGACCACCACCGCTGCCACCGACGCTGTGCTGCGCGAGCAACCAGAGCGTTCGCCCACGCTGCCGCCTCCGCCGGGTAGCTGAGAGAGAACCACTCAGTGGTGTCTGCGATGGACCGCAGCGGGGACCCGGCCCCGGCCGAGGTGATGCAATCGGCCGGATTCGCTGCCCAGTAGGTTTTGACGCCTCGGCCGTAGATCGGGCGCGCCCCGGCGATGCCGTACCCATCCGCCGGGTGAAGGCCAGGTATGCCGCCACCGACCGGACGGAGGGGGTCGGCGATCAGCGCGACCGCGTCCAGCTCCAGATCGGGATGGAGGCCGGCGCCGATCTCCATCGCCACATCTCCACTGATGCCCGCACCCTGCGAAAAGCCGCCGATGCAGGCACGGTTCGGGGTGGTGCGGATGGCGTCGATGAGGATGCGGCGTCCCTCGGTTACGGACTGCCCGTATGACGGGGCGCCGTACCCGGCGGGATAAGCCAAGTAGTGGAACGTGAATCGGTCGTCCAGGGCGTCGCGGAAGGCGGCGGAGACGCCCTCGATCTGGCTACCCCAGCCGGTACCGCCGAGCCAGAAAAAGTCGATGGTCATGCGGATACTCCTTCGACAGATGAGAGAGGCGACTCGGCGGTATGCAGGACGGCACGGAGGCGGGAGCCGATCCACGCCCCCACCGACGGGGACACGGCGTTACCGAAGCCGTCGACCTGGTTCCGCTCCGAACCCCAGACCACGAACGAGCCCTCATGGCCGGGGAAGGTAGTGTCGAATCCGCACCCCTTACCGACCTCGTGTGCGCCGAGCATCCGGAAGCGGCAGTCCTCCACTGGGATATCGGCCAGGGTCTCTACCATTTCGGCGGTGAGCAGTCCGGGGATCTGGCCAGCCGTCACTGTCGGCATCGGCTGAGTGCCGAGCGTTGCCGTCGTGTGCTTCCGGAACGGGATGACCCCGGACATCAGGCTCAGCGTCTCGGACGCGAGCGTCGTCGGCAGCGGATCGGCGAGAGCGCGCGGCGCGCCCTGATAGTTGTTCACCGCAGCGAACAGCATCGCCAGCTCATGAGTCGAAGTGACCGTGTCCATGGGCTGGCTGATGTTCTTGCCGTCCCCGTTGTGCCGATGCGCCGCGAACACTGCACCGGTCGCGATGAGCGCGGTTTCCTGCTGGCTGGTCTGCGTGGACAGCGGCTGCCACGGGTGACGTTCTGTCCCGTGCACTCCCTTGGCGGGCATGAGGAACGCGGGGAACTCGGCGAACCGCTTCCGGCACCGTTCGATGCGCGCCATCGTGTTCGGCTTGAGCGGCTTTGTCCGGTCACCGATCCGAGTGCCGAGGTTGGTGAGGTCCAGCGCATGCATGGACGGCGTCATCGGCGGGACCACCTCACGCCTGCATCGCGGGCACCGATAGTTGTACTGCGTGCCGTACCGCACCGTCCCCGCCGGTGGAACCCCGGTCTTCCACGACCACACCGCTTCGACATCGTCATCACACAGGTGACACCGAGACAGCGGCCGGTGCTCCAGGTCCGGGGCCGGTAGGCGCTTATCCCACAGGGCCAGGTAGTAGCGGTCCCTGCTCTGCGGCACGCCGAAGAACTGGCTGTTGAGATACATCACCCGGTGGTCGTAGCCCTCGATGTCGAACTGCTTCAGCCACCACCGATACGTCGACCCGTCACCGACTTTCGTCCGGCCGGGAAGCGCAGGCCCCCACGAGGTGAGCTCCGTCGTGCACTCGATCAGGATCAACCTGGGGTGGTGCTTCTGGGCGTAGTGCAAGACACAGTTCGCCGTGGCCCGGTCCCGCTCGCTCCGGGAAACCCGATCGGCGTACTCGGGATCCTCCATGTCGAACAGGGTCAGGCCCTGTCGGTACGCCTTCTGGGTGTTCGCTTGCGAGTGATTGACGCAGGACACCCCCGCGGTGAGCAGGTCTGCGGCGGGGAGGTCGCGCACGTCGTGGTAGTCGGCGGACCGCGGGTCCACCAGGTCGGCGATCCAGTGCTCGACGTGCTGGTTATTGGCCTCGTGAACGCGCGTCTTGTACTCGTTGTGGTTGGCGGCCATGATCGTGTCGAATCCGGCCAGCTCGATAGCGAGCGTCAGACCACCGAATCCCGAGAAGAGGTCGACGGCGAGCGGGTTGTCGTGCTTGAACCGCCGGCGGCGCAGCGCGGGCCGATGCATGGCCGTGCGCTGGGTCTTCGTGCGTCCGCTCATGCCGCACCGTCCCCGGCCGGGATCGCCAACCCGTGATCGGTCAACCGCACCCACCGACCCCGATACAACACCGGCTTCTCGACAGCGATCGGCACCTGGTTCCGCGGGATCAGCCAGCCGTTCTCGTAGGCGGTGTTGCGGTTCTGCTCGATACGGTCATGGCATCTGGCCGCCAAGTGGAGCCCGTTCGCTGCCCGGTTGATCCAGGGCAGGCTCGTGCCCCCGGCGCCGCGGGGCGCCCGATGGTGAAAGTGCTCAGCGGGGCCGCACGAGTCGAGCTCGCACAGGCCCTGTGAGCGGCGGGCGATGATCGCCTTCACCTTGGGCGGGAACCCATCGCGGTTCGGCTTCGGCCGGCGGGATTGGGTCTTCGACCAGGACTGGCGGATCATCGCTCACCCACCCCGGCCACGTTGTAGGCGCTGACAACCGACTTGTTCACCGACTGCCAGGCACGCAGCTCCGCCTCCAGAGCGCGGGCGCGGCGGTCCGCGTACTTGTAGGCCGCATCGGTCGCGTCGCGGTGGGCGCGCTCGTCCTGGGTTTCCAGCTCGGCGACGTACTTCTTCGCGTGTGCCGGACCCTCGGCCGCCAGATAGGCGCGGGCGTAGGCCGCGTCATAGGCGCGATCGGCATCGAGGAACAGCCCGTATCGCTCGCCGCAGACCGTGACACCTTCAGCGATCCGGTTGGCGCAGTCCCTGATCGACTGCTCGATTTGAACGGGGTTGTAGTCGGTGCTCATTCGGCCGCCGCCGCGTCCACGTAGTACTTGGTCAGCTCGGTGATGGCCTCGACATCAGTGGACATGCCGAGGTCGCCGTGACCATCCGACTTGAATTTCTCCGCCGCCTTGCCCGGAGAGACCTTGATGGCGCGCAGCAGGCGGGACAACTCCACCCGGGCGGCAACCGCCGGATCCTGCTCCGCGGTCGACCGTTCGTAGGTGTCCTCGTTCGGGTCCTTCTCATCGGTCGGCAGGCACAAGGTCTGGATCATCGCGGTCCGGAACGCGACCGAATGCGCCTTGGCCGTGGCCTTGTCACCACTGTCGAACGCCTCCCCTGCGGCGACGGTCACCAGGGAATCCCCAGCCGGCCCGTACCAAGTGAACTCGATCAGCAGCCGGGCGTGACCCATCTGGGTCTGCTTGTGGCCCACGGTCACTGTGCCGTACTTCGAGTCCAGAACCTTCGGGGCGATGATCACGCCGTGCTCGCGCAGCGCCGGGCCGACCGCGTTGGTGACGGCGTCGATGCCGCGGAACTTGTAACCCGCGCCGGGGGCTTTGTTCTCTTCGTTCTTGCCGACGCCGCGGATATCGGTCATGACAGCATTCAGGGCCTGGTAGATGGTCTTCTCGGTCACTACGCCTCCGCGGTGTCGTGGCGCGCCCAGTAGGGCAAGCGCATGGGATGGATGGATTCGCCGTAGCCGGGCCACACACCGGTAGCCGTGCATTCGGCGTAGATATCGATGGCCCTGCGGTTGAGGCGGGCACCGATCTCGCGGTCCTCGGGCCCGTACTCGTGCACGGTGACGAGGTAGGGCGGTTCCTTCTCCTGCGCGATGAACACGAACCGCGGATTGTCGTCCAGCAGTAGCTCCCGGGCGCCGTCCGTGTACCAGGCGTCCTGCTGGTGGTAGCCGTACTTGTGCGCCGAAGAGGCGAACGGGCGCGGGCTTGCCGAGGTGGTCGTCTTGTAATCCACGAACGTGAGCCGGCCGCCGGGCTGGGTCATCCAGTCGATCCGCGCCCGCAACCGCGTCCAGGTCGCGGGATCGGTCCAGTACAGGCTCATCTCGGCCTGCCCGTTGGACAGCAACTCCGCCGCCAGGGGATGCTCGCGCACCTTCACGGCCATAGCCCGGATGGCTTCCAGGTCATGGGAGAGCAGCGGTACCTTGCCTTCGGCGCGGATCGCCTTCCGCTGCTCCTGCGCGGCCTTGGTCTTCCAGTCCTTCGCCTTCACCTCGACGATGTCCAGGCCGGTGCCGAGCACGAGAGCGTGCGCTGCGTGGCCGAAGTCGAAGTAGTCCTGATGCTCCGGCGGGGAGTCCAGGGCTTCCTTGAACTTCGCCGGGCAGGACGGCGGCAGCAGCTTCAGCGCGCCGGAATGCGACAGCGTCGTCCGGTCAGCGTGATAGACCGATTCGGGGATATCGCCGTACACGCCCGGTTCGGTCGGCGCGGTTGCCGCGGGCTCGGTCTTCGCCTGGCAGTGCCAGCAGATCCCGCGGTCCAGGTCGGTGACCCGGCAGATGTCGTTCCAGTCGTCGCTCACCGCTGGCCCTCCATCCGCTCGATCAGCTGCCCCAACCACTCGTGAACCCGGCGGACCTCGGCCAGGCCGTGCGTGGTGTAGTGCACGCACTCCGGATCCCGGTCGGCCTGGTAGCCCTCGACCGCGAGCCGCAACTTGCCGGTCAAACCCTCATAGACCGGGATGAACTTCGTCCGGGAGTGCCCGTCGTATCCGTCGGGCAGGATCAGGAAGTCGCTCACGACGCCACCTCCGCCCGGAGCTGCCGGAACCCCCACCGCTCCATCGATTTCTCCGACGCATCCAGCCCCGTCGTCACCCACGCGCACGCCTGGCTGTGACAGAAACCCAGAACCTCCCGGGCGAAGTAGTACTCATCCCACGCCGCCAACTCCCGCAGCGTCGCCAGGCCGCCCTCCACCGCCGACCGCGGCACATCCACCGGATGCGACGGGGCGCCCGGCAGCGACATCTCCAGCCGGTACCCGTCATCCAGGGACCGGGTCGCGGGGAGGGTGGTGCCGGCCGCGATCTCGCCGACATCGGTCACCACCGACCGCCGCAACGTCACCAACACCTGATCGGTCACTTGGCCGCCGCCTTCTTCTCAGCGCGACGGACCACCGTGTAGCAGGTGTTGCACAACCCGCGGGCGCCGTACCGTTTCCCGCCGGGGATCGGCTCTTCGGTCTGCGCGAGATAGGTGGCCACACCGCACTTGCCGCAGCGGCCGGTGTTCTCAGGGGTCCGGGCGGGCTTCGGCTTGACCGGCTGCCCGGACTCCTCCAGGAACTGTTTCCGGCAGGGGCGGGAGCAGCAGCCCTTCATCCCCGACTTCGGGCCGAGCGTCCAGGCCTTCAGTTCGCCGCCGCAGACCCGGCAGCCCGACGTCTCAGCCTGGACGTCGTCGAGGAGGCCGAGCATGTCCAGCATCTGATGGAGGTCGCCGGCCGGATCGTCCTGCCGCTGAGCGAACTCAGCGACACGGAGGCGGGCCGCGGCACGCTCCTCCTCGGTCGTGCCGAACAAGGACTCCGTGACGACCCTCTTGGTGAGCGAGCCCTGACTGATGCTCATGTGGCACGCCCTTCCAGCTCGAGCGACTCCTCGATCCAGACAACGTCATCGACACGAGACCCGAGATGCAGCCACAGGCCGTAGATCACGACCGACGGCACCCCAATCACGGTGGTGCCGACGAACGCGTACGCGACCGCGGCGAAGGCGAGAGACGCGATGCTCACTGCTGCTCCTTCTCGTTCAGGGGATTGGTGACGTGGGAGAACGGCAGTCCCGGGTAGCGGCAATCACATCGGCCGCCGCCGGTGATGACGCGCATCCGGGAGTCCGGGCGGGTGGTGCGGTCGAGCCAGTCGAAGAGGCTCTCCCCCGGCCGGCGGGATTCACGAACGGCCATCGGTCACCGCCTCGTTCGCGATGGCCAGCAGCACATCGGCATGACATGCCTGATCGAGCGGGCACCAGCAGGCGAGATCCCGGCCGGCCAACTCGGAACGGACGACAGCGGCGCGCGGCTCGCCATAGCCGACGTTGTCCACATCAAGGCCGAGCGCGCGCAGCCGGAACATCTCGACGCACTGCTCCCGGGTGGCGAGCTGGACGTCATGCCAGAAACCGACCGGCATCCCGATGTCGTCCGTGCCGGTGCAGTAGAACGTCCGCGTACCGGCCGTCGCGTGCAGGCGGCCCTCGTACTCCCATTCGGCATCGACACCAGGGACACGGATCAACGTCTTGCCGACGGCGAAGGGGTTGCCCCACTTCGTGCCACGGCCGACATAGACGGCACCCTCGGGCATCCGCCACCCGGCGGTGCGGCGGCGCTGGATCCGCTTAGGCGCGGCCATCGACGCTCACCACCTCGTAGCCCAGCTCCCGCAGAGCACGGATCGGATCCAGATGCCCCCAGCAGTCCGGGTTCAGCGGGGCGAACTCGGCCACCTCGCCGTTGTCGTAGGCCGGGAACAGGTCCACCAACTTCGCCATCTCGTTGATGGCGGCGATCACAAACGAGGTGACGCCCTCCGCGTGGATGTGCGGCGGGTCCAGCTCGAACACGATCGCGTTGCCGGACTCGATGAACGGACCGAACTCGGTGGTCGCGGTCAGGTCGGTCTTGTACGCAGTGCCGGTCACTGGGCCCCCCCGTCCTCATCGGACAGCGGCACAGTCCGCCAGTCGTCGCCGTCACACTCGACGAGCTCGACGGTCACCGGGTTGTTGTTCCGGGCCTGCTGCTGACGACGGGAGATCACGTCGGCCGTGGCGGAATCGAGGCCACGCCCGGGCAGTTCGAACACCATCCCGGCGGGCTTGTAGCGGTAGCCGTACATCACCGGTCACCGTCCTGGGCACGCAGCAGATCCAGCTCCGTCACGGACTCGGCGACGACCTCCACCCGTGGAGCGGGGATCGGCCGGCCCTGACTCTTCGGCACGTCCGCGTCCGGGACGAACTTCCGGGCAGCAGCCTTGAGCTGATCGTTCAGCGACCGCAGATACTGGAGAAGCTTCGCCTCACGCTCCCCGGCGGTACGGGTGGCGAGTGTGGGGGTCATATCGCCGCGCAGGCCGTGGCAGGCGATGTCCGCGACGAACGCCTCCAACTCGGCGATCCGGGCGCGAGCCTGCCGCTGCTTCTCCCGGAAGCTCTCGAACGACTCTGCGGTGCCGTCGACGATCTTCCGGTTCGCCTTCTCCAGTACGACGATCCGCTCCATGGCTGCCTCGAAGTCGCTGCGCTTCGCGTCGAGGTCGTTGCGGAGTGCGGCGATCTCGGCGCGGGCGGCGAGCAGTTCGGTCGCGAGCCGTGCACCGTGCGGCGCCCAGCCGTTCTCCGCGGTCTCCCGCAGCTCCTCGTCGGTCAGGGGTTCGGTGATCTCAGGCATCGCGCGCCGCCTTCCGTTCGGCCAGGTACTGCTGGAACTCCGCGGCCATCGCCGACACCGCGTTCGACATCACCGCCCACTGAAAGCCGCCCTCGGCTTCGTTCTCGAACGGCTCGAACGCCGTCTCCACCACACGCGCCGGGAAGTCACGCCCGGGCGCGCCTTCCTCCCGCATCTGGCGGAGGACGTTCACGAACACCGCGGCCACGAACGGGCCGTTGCTGTCGTGGAGGTGCGATTCCCAGACGCTGGCGAGGCGATCCTGGATGGACCGGCTCATCGCGCACCGCCCTCGATGACGGCGGCCTTCTGCCCGGTCCACGGCAGTGCCAGGCCATCGCCGGCGCGCCGGGGCACGTAGTGCACGTGGAGATGGGCGACAGTCTGCGTGGCCGCCGGGCCCGACGAGGTGATGAGGTTGTAATCCTCACCGCGATGATCGCCATAGTTTTCGGCCCACTGCATCGCGGCGCGCACGCCTTCGAGGCTCGGATGCTCCGCATGCCAGACCGGGACGAACAGCATGTGGCCCTCGACAACCGGGTTGAGCGGTTCGAACCGAACGACGGTGTCGTAGCTCTGCTCGTAGTCGAATCGTTCGACGCGATCACAGAACGGGCAGCTCATGTTAGGCATCGGTCTTCATCTCCTTGCGGCCGTGCTCGGCCATCCACTGATCGGGGGTAGGCCACTCGTTCCACCGCGCGACAGCGGCGGGAGTGGTGAGGTCATCGGCACGCAGGCCGGAATGCCGGAAGTGAGCGAACGTGGTGAACCGCTCGGCGAGAAGGCTCATCGGGCCGCTCCCTCGATGAACTCCCACTCGACGTAGTCCGGCACGTATGACTCGACGTTGATCGGGCCTGACATGCCCGGCCGGTATCCGCAGTCGTCGAGGAGGGTGATGGGGTCGTCGGCACACGGCGCGGTGCTGCCGTTGTCGAACCACGACTTCATCCAGCACTCGTCGTGCTTCACGAATGGGTGACCGGCTTCGTCTACCTCCTCGCCGAGCAGGTAGACCTCGCAGTCGCAATCCGGATAGCGGTGGCACTCCGCGTCCTGACCGCCGCGGCAGGTGAACTCGATGCGCGGCTTGTCCGTAGTGCCGGCGATGGAGACGTAGTGCAGGTGCTCGGTCATGCCGCACCGCCGACCAGCAGCCGCAGCACCTCGGCCGCCACCTCATACGCCCGATCCACCGGCGGATGCATCTGCATCACACCCGCCAGATACGCCAACATCGCGGGCACACCGGAACCGAGATCCCACAGGTCATCAGCGATCCAGTGATCGACAGACTCGGGCGGGGCGGCCAGCAGTTCGGACACGTACATGGAGGCGGCAGACATGGCGATCATCGCTGCGCCCCCTCGGTGAGCAGCGGCCACAGGCGGCGCATGAAATCCCCCACCGGCGTGCCCTCGTCGTCATCCCGGTACTCCAGGATCCGATCCCGGATCTGGTCATCCGACAGATCCCGGAACTCTGCGACCATCCGCGCGAACTGCGGATCGTCCTGCGCGGCGGACAGATATCTGTCACACGCCGGCGTATGAATGGTGCTCATTTGGTATCGTTCCTTCTCGTTGTGTTAGATGCGGGGCCGGTGACGTGAGACCTCCCGGCCCCGCATGCATGTCAGGGGCTGGTTGTCCCGGCGGTGTCCGTTACCGCCGGGACACGCCCATCTCCAGGGCTCATCACCGGGGATGGGTGGACCAGGACCGCCCAGGCGATGAAGACAGCCAGGACGACGACCATGGGCACGGCGACCAGCAACATGGCGTGGTCGAATTCCCGCTCAGCCCTGGTCATGACGCCGCCTGCAACTGCTCGGCCTCCCGGACCGCCGCACGCCGCCGGGCAGCAGCCACAGCGCGACGCTTCCGCTCGACTTCACGGCGAGCGACCAGCCGTTCCAGGCGAGTACGAGCCTCGATCAACTCCCGGAACGTCACCATGTAGTGGATGTAGAACCTGCCGCCCAGGTAGGCGGTCAACTCCGAGCGGTCAACGGCGTCCTGGAGAACTCCCAACCGGTCATTGAGCTCGGCGATCTCGGTGTCGTCGTACATCGCTCAGCCCTCCATCGGGGTGAGGACGACGTCATCCAGCTCGACCGCGACAGCGTCCGGGCCGATCTCGATATAGCCGGGGCCGTCAACGATCTCGATCTGGATGATGTCCGAGCACGACAGGTTCCCGCACAACGTCCAGTTCGCGAGGAAGTCGCTGGTCGGGGTCACCTTGTAGGTGCCATAGCCGATCTCGGACGGCACCAGCCAAGTCCCGTTCGTGGACAGCGGATCCACCGGCGCGGGGATCTCGATCGTCGACGTCGGAGCAACCCACTCACCGACGCCGGCATCCACCGTCTGCGGGGTCGGGGTGGCGTAGCCGTCGATGGTCTGCGGGTCGCAGGCAGTCAGACCGATCACCGCGAACGCTGCGGCGGCGATGATGGCAGTAGCCTTGAACTTGTTGAACACTTCGATCTCCTTGATTGGTTGGGGTGTTCGACTGGGGTCGCTGGGGGTCCATCCCGGCGGCCCCTCCTCATGGGGAGGTCAGAGGTTGATGCGCTGGACATCGGCCGGCGCCACGCGCACCACCCGGCCGCTGTCCGCCGAGACGTGGACCCACTTGCGGCCCACCTTCATCACGTCGCCGTAGTGGTGGCCGCGGCGGTGCAGGTCGGAGCTGGGCAAGATCACGACCCGGTCGAGGTGCCGGATCTGGATGCCTTTGCGGTCGGTCATGGTTTCTCCAAGCGGTGGATGTTGTGGGGGGATCAGCGATGCGGGTACGGGGTTCTGGCTGGTCATGACGCAGCCCCGATCTGGCGAGGGAGGTCCAGCGTCCCGTTGGCATCGAGGTGCCGGAAGATCCGCTCCCACGCGTATTCCTGGCCGCGGGCGGTCAACTTCCCGGTGACGTAGTTGTGGCCGTTCAGGGCGGTGTCCTCGCGGTTCACCGCATAGCCCTTCTCGATCGCCCACGCCGTGGCCTGCCCCGAATCGGAGCGGTTGCCGCGGATGAACAGGCCGAGTTTGCGAGTGGACAGGAACTCCACCACCTGTGCCTGTTTCACCTCGACGCCGTGGTTGTCGTGCGCCCACTGCTTCACCTCGCGGAAGAACTGCTGGCGCGTCTTCTCACCGGCCGCGGTGGCGTGGGTCTTCGCGCGCTCGACCAGCGGACGGTCGGATTCGACCTTCTCCTCCAGCGCGATCCGGCGGGCACGCTCGGCCTTCGCGACCTTGGCCACCTCGATCAGCTTGTCCAGCGCGGTGTCCGGGTTCGTGAGATCCAGCTCCGCTTGCGAGCCGGGCGCGATGTAGGCGCCGCCGGTCTTGCGGATGGTGGGCAGGACCTCGGAGGTGATCCAGCGGCGGAAGGCCACGGCCTCCGGCTTGTCCGAGCGGATGACGACTTCGTACATCCCGGGCTCATTGACGATGGTCACCGAACGTCGCTGGCCGCCCGAGCTGATATCAGCCTGACTGATAGCAGCCTCATCGAGCCGCCGCGCCGTCATCGCCGGGTTGCCGATGCCGAGAACCGAGCACAGGTCCGCGAGGACGAACCACGGCTCTCCGTCGATGACGACAGTTCGGACGGTGGCACCCTCGTAGGTGAAGGGCATCAAGTCGACGCTCATGCCGCACCCCGCTCGACCCGGTCCTGCATGGTCGGCCGGAAGTGTCGGCGCAGCACCGTAACCTGGAATTCATCCAGGGGCGCCCAGCCCTTCTGGCACTCGGCGAACCACGCCTCTTCGGCGGGGGTGAACGTTTTCTTCTCCATGGCTACGCCCCGTCCGTGGGGAGGAGCTCGGGGAGCCGCCGGTTCAGGGCGTGTGCGATCCAGTTGAGCTGGCGGATAGAGAAGGAATCCTTGGCATCGAGGCGTCGGCCGAGAGTTGCCTTCGGGATCCCCGAGAGGCGGGCCAGTTGATTGATGCCTACCTCTTCGGCGTCCATGGCCTGGCGGACCCGGCAGGCCGTCTCCTCGTCAATGTGGTCCATACGGGCCAGATTACTCCCGTTTCGACCGGAGTCAAGTCCGTACGGTCCAGATTGCCAGAAGCTTGCCGTCCCGTGGTTGATAAGGGCAGACTTGCCAGATGGTCCAAATGGGCCGTTTAATTGCCCGCATGGACCACGAAGCTATCGCGACAGCGATCGACCAAGCAGTGGCCGCTGAGCTTCGAAGCCTCCGCGGCCGGCACCGACTCTCCCGAGCCAAGCTCGCGGAGCTCAGCGGTGTCGCAGAGAAAACGATTCAGCGATTCGAGAACGAGGAACGCAGCCCCGACATAAACCAGCTAACCAAGCTGTGCCGGGCCTTCGGGATATCCCCGCGCGCATTCATTGATGCTGCACTGGCCGACATCGACACGGACCCGGTCGTCGAAGAAAAGTCGGGGATCCAGTCCGAGACCTAAGGCGCGGTGTGCCAATTCGTGGACGGTGATTTCACCAAGCATCACCTCTAGTTGAAGTGACTCCTTTTGAGCACTTGACATGGCAATTCCCTCGCAAACAAGCCCCGACAGCTAATTCGTTACACCACACAACATCTCGGGTCGATCGTAACCACAAACCGAACACCTGAGCGAGTGTTTTCAGAGGAATCGTCCGGTTTATCCACATCGTTACGCGGGTAAGACCCACCGGTCGGTATGCCCCCCCGCAACCTTCCAGTAAGTACGGAGCACCGAGTTCTTTTACATCCCAACGCTTTTACGACAGAGTGAATCGCGCCAATTTCGGATCGAGGCTCAGGCGCATAATCCGCCCCCGATCCCCACCGGCCCGCTCGGCAGCCAGAACACGCTGCCGCTCTTCAATTCCGACGCCCTTCAAATACGCCACCACCTGTGGAACTGTGTAGTCCCCTGGATCACCGCCCTCCCCCAACGGCAGCACCGGCAACGGCCCCGACGGCCGAGGCACTTCCGAACCCACCCACCACAACCGGACAAACTTCGGATTGACCAGCCGCTGCCCCCGGATCGGAGCCTTGTAGATCCGCACCTCCACCACCGCCCGCAGCACCTCCCGCCGCTGACGAACAGTGAAATTCGCCCACGCCTCCCGCGCCTGCGGGCCGGCCATCTCCGCCACCAGAGGCGAACTGATCGAGGCCCGAGCCCTCCGCTCCGCCGCCGCAATCTGCGGCCTCAACTTCGCCTCCACCCGAGCCAGCGCCGCCGGCGACAACGACCCGTCTGCCGCCTGGTCGATGAACGCGTCCAGCCGCTCACGCAAAGTCCGCGCCTCGGCGAACGCCTCCGCCGCCGTGTCATCCTCACTGGCCAGCAGTTTCAGTGCGTCCGGGGATTCCAGCCGCCGCAACACCGCCTCCGTCACCAGCCGATCCACACCCTGGACACTCCGGGCGACACAGCCGTTCTCGACACACGTATACATGTGGGTCCCCCGCGGACTGACACGCAGCAGGGGATCGTCGCACTCTCCGCAGATCGCGATATTCGTCAGCAGCCATTTCGGCTCGATGCCTCGATGGGTAAGGCGCCGGGAGTCATTCAGAAGGGCCTTGATCCGCTCATGCTCGTCGACCGTCAAGATCCCTTCCCAGGTTGCTGGGCCTGTCACCTCCCCCTTCGTCACCCGCAATCCCGCATACGTCGGCGACAGGACCAGACTCCGTACTGTGACGGACCGCCATTGCGTCGGCCCGCCAGCGTTCGGCCCCTTCCGCGCCGGCCGTGGCGCCGGGATACCCCGGGCGTTGAGGTCTTGGGTGATCGACCGGAGAGGCTCCCCGGCAAGGATCCGTTTTGCGAGCTCCCGGACGATCGGCGTCGTCTCCTCATCCGGCACACGATCAATCGCCCGACCGGTCCGCTGATCCCGGACGATCCGGTACCCGTACTTGATTTTGCCGTGCGGGCGGCCGGCCTCGGCGTTCGCGCGCATGTCACGCAGGACCCGCTTGCTGGTCTTCGCAGCCTCGTACTCGTCGTCCACCGCGTCTTGCGCTGTGCGTCGCCGGTCTTCGGCGTTGCGCATGTCGTAGACCCGGCCGTCGTAACACCACAGTGCACCGGTCTCTTCGCAGATCTCCCGCAGCGTCAGATAGACCTTCAGGTCACGTTGCGCCCGGGATGACTCCCAACTGACCAGGATTCGCCTACGCTGAGACGGCTGCTTCAGCAGTCGGAGTGCCCGCTCGTAGTTCTCGCGGCGCGCCCGGGAGTAGCGGGATGCGCCCTTGTCGGGGTCGGCGAGTACTTCGAGGACTGGGATGCCTTGGCGCTCACACCATCGCTCACTGTCTCTGACCTGCTGCTCCGGAGATCGGGAGCGGCCGTCCCGGTCGTCGCTGACCCGGGCGTAGATGACTGCTTCGAGTTCGCCCCATTCGTTCACCCAATCAGCATGACACATCCCCGTATTGACAATTGAGTCCGCTCACTGTTCTATACCCCCATGCCTAAGAACAATCCCAAATGGAACGCCCGAGTCGCCGCCGCACTGACCGCCGCCGCCGCGACCTTCCTGGTGAGCACCCCCGCGCAGGCCGCGCCCATCCCCGGCATCGATCACACCCTCCAGATCGACACCCGACTCCGCCTCGTCGGCATCAACCCCGTCGACATCGACGGCTACGCCACGAAGGTGTGCGACACCCTCCACGAGGATCCCACCGCCGACGGCAAACGCGCGGCCCTCGATCTCCTCGCCGAGGACTACCCCCACCCCATGGCCCAGGGCTACGCCCTCGGCGTCATGGCTGACGTCCGATGCGACGACATGACGCCCATGCTCCTCAATGTCCCCACCGCCACCGTCGGCACCCCCGAAGCGAAGGCGGTCGCCAGTCAGGCCGAGAACACCGAGGCTATGGGCGCCTGGTCCGCGAAGGTCGGCGTCGCCACCACCGCGGGCAGCCTGATCGGCGCTGGCATGGGCTTCGTCCTCGGCTGCTTCCTCGGCGGGGTCGTCACATCCCCGACCGTGGTGTTCATCCCGCTGGGCTGCCTCACCGCTGGCGTCACCGGCGCCGGCATCGGCGGAGTCGTCGGAACCCTCGTCGTCGGCGGGCCGACCGCGGTCATCGCCGGTATCGAGATGGTTCAGGTGCTGCTGACCCCGGCGCCCGCGAAGTGAGCGCCGACCAGATACGCGCATTGCCGCTCCCGGGAGTCCTCGCCATCACCGATCCCGGACGCCTCACCGATCCCGAGTACATCGCCGCCTACGTGGATCAGCTGATCAGCGAAGCTCCGACGGCGGCCGAAGCGCACTTCCCTGGGGACGATCTCGATGGCAGAGCTTGCCGGGCAGCGTTCCACAGGGCGTGGCTGGAACAGGGCATGCGCACACTCGCCGAGTCCATCCGCGAATCCATCAGCACCACACAGCGATAGCCCGATTCTTCAAACCATGTAACACGTCACAGTCCCCGGTGGATAAGAGTCCGCCGGGATCGACTGCGCGTCATCCACACATCAAGGGGAAACAGTGACCACCCAGCCCTACCCTGAACAGCCCTACGGTTCGTATCCGCCACCACCACCGCCGAAGAAGAAGCGTGTGTGGCCGTGGATCCTCATCGCCGCCCTTCTCGCCCTGTGCGGGTTCGGTGGCTGCGCGTCGATCATCGCCAACAGCGACAAAGCCGCCGACTCCTTCCAGGAAGGGTTCGAGGACGGCATGAAGGGCGCCGCCGGCAACGACTCCGACACCGCCCCGGCAGGCTCGGCGGTCCGGGACGGCAAGTTCGAATTCCAGGTCACCAAGGTCGAGCAGGGCGAGGCGGCCGTGTCCTGGTCCAGCCTGGTCACGCGGGAAGCTCAAGGCCAGTTCGTGATAGTGCACGTGACCGTCACCAACATCGGCGACACGGCGCAGTTCTACTTCGGGCAGAACCAGACCCTCATCGACAGTCAGGGCCGCGAGTTCACCAACGACTTCACGGCCGAGGCGTACGTGAACGAACCGGGCGAGGGTGCCGGCGAGATCAACCCGGGGCTCAAGTTCGAGCGAGTGCTGGTGTTCGACGTCCCTGCCGATGCTCAGCTCGCGGCGATCGAGTTCCATGACTCGGCGTTCTCCGGCGGGGCGAAGGTCGCGCTGTAGCGACACGCCCGGAATGAGACACAGGTAACACAAGCTCTGCCAATATGGATCAACCGGTAGCGGACCCGTCGCTTGGGGGCGGGTCCGCTTTCGTATACAGGGGTTCCAAATTTGTCACCACCAACCACTACACTGGGAACACTCGGAGACACCGATGAAGCAATGCAAGCAGGGGCAACCATGGCCGGCAATCCGATGAGCGCAATCGACATCGCCCGGTGGTTCATCGCCTGGGCGGAGAACATCGACGCCGACGTCACCAATCTGAAGCTACAGAAGCTGCTCTACTACGCGCAGGGGCACCACCTCGCCGAGACCGGGCAGCGGCTGTTCAAGGAAGACATCGAGGCATGGGGCCACGGCCCCGTCGTGCCGGAGGTGTACCACGAGTACAAGGGCTACGGGTCGAATCCCATAGACCCCAGCGAAGCCCTGGACATGTTCTTCGACTGGGACGATTACAAGCCCGTCGAGAAGCGCCTCCTCAACACCTGGGATGTCTACGGAAGCCTGGCGGCCTGGGCGCTGCGCAACAAGACACACACCGAGGCGCCGTGGCGGGAGGCCTTCGAGACGGAGGCCTACAACGAGGTCATTACGACCGAGCGCTTGCAGCGTTTCTTCGCGGATGGCGTCTAACGGCAGACGGGGATCGGCGCCTAAGCATGACCCCGTGGTCAAACCTGCCTCCGTCCCCACATCCGCGAGCAATGGCTACCCGATCCTTTGCTTGAGGCATCTGCAGGACAAGTTCGGGATCGATCAACTCGATGCGCAGCAGTGCCAGGAGTTCCTCAAGAAGTGGCACAAGCGAGCGAAGCTGACTTGGAACGAGCTGAACCAGCACGGGAAGTATGGGCTGGGCTCGGAGAAGCTGCCGAAGTCGGCGTTCAGGCCGTGCATCCCCGAGCAGTTCGAGCAAGAGAAGTACATGGTCTTCCGCCATGCCGGGAATCATCCCTTCGCGGGATTCCGTGCGGGCGATGTGTTCCACGTGCTGTGGATCGAAGCGAAGTGGAACGAGCTATACGACCACGGCAGGAAGTGATCCGAACCACCTTCATGCAGTCCCGGCGGCGGCCCAACCGATAGACGGGGTGGATGCAGCAGTTCCTTTCCTCTGCAGCCCTCTCAGGTTGGGCCGCCGCTCCACTTCTGCCAAGTCTTAGGGCGGCGGCCCGCTCAACTTTCCTCGCGAACCAGCGCGCCGAGCGGCATGGAGAACGGATACCGGCCGGCCGCCGACTCGTCCGCCGCCTCGATCACCGCTCGCCCCTCGGCCTCGGCGACCTCCTGCACCACGAACCGGGACACTCCACTCTCACCGATGCGCACCGTATCGCCGACATTGATCATGCCTTGGACCATAATCGAACATGTGAGCGAGACCTGGCAGCCCGTCTACGAGGTCCGCGGCCGTGTCGTCCCGGACCCGCTGCGCCTCTACCCCGTGCCCGGCGGGGTGGCTGAGCCGGCGCCCATCGAATGCCGGCACGGGCACCAGCTGAAGGCGAACACCTGCACCGTGGGCTGGCAGTCCTGCCCCATCTCCGAAGTCCGTGGCGGACACCGCACCCACACCTGCCTCCGCTGCCGCGCCATGGACAAAGAGGACGCGGTCATCTACACCCCGCCCCTCGATCCGGACTGCCCGTGCCTGGAGGGAACCAGGACGTTCGGAAGCACGTCCAACCCTGCATGACACAGCAGATACCCGAGTACGAACCACCCACCGTCGACGACCCCGAGCCTGACGAGCGAGACTCTGAGACCTGGAGGAAGTGGCTGGAGGAACGGCCCCAGACATGACGAGAGCCCGGCCGGAACGTATCCGGCCGGGCTCTCCCCCGTTCTACCTACCGCACACCGACTCGCTGGGCGAGTCCACGCAGCGCGGTCGGGCGCTCCTTCTCCAACAGCTCCCCCACCACATGCCGCAGCAAGGTTTGGTACTGGGTCCACTCCGGCCCGCCGACACGCTCCGCGGTGAGTAGCATGTCCAGCGCCTTCTGGTGCTGGCCGATCCGGTTCAACGCCGCCGCGCGGTCCAGCAGATGCCGGGCCTGACTCACCTGCGCGAGCCCTGCACCCTGGTTCGGCATCCGCTTCGCCGCCTTCAACGCCTCCGGATAGCGCTCGCTCGAGACATTGATATCGACGGTTTGCATCACCACCTGCGACGGACCGAAATTGCACTCATAGTCCTTGGTGTCCACACCGAGTCGGTCGGCCACCTCGTCCGCCGCCCGTGCGAGATCCAGTGCCCGATCCGGGTCCTGTTCACGCCCGGCCGCGGTCGCCCCCTGCAGCAGAAGAGACCCGTACACCGCAAGCTCCGGGGTAGATGCATCCCCGACCGGCTCGACACCGGCGGCGGCCTTCAACGCGACTTTGTGCGACTCCTCGTAGCGGCCTTGGACGAGCAGCTGCCACGCCACCGACCCCCGCAGGGTGGCGGCGAGCAGTGGGTCGTTGCCGCGCTCGGCCGCAGACAGGGCGGACCGGATCGCGACGAAAGCCGGGTCGGCCTGCCCGAGATGCACGAGCGTGCAACCGGTGACCCAGTACATGCGGGCCAGAAGTTCATTCGCTGTAGGGGCGTCGCCGTTCTGCGCGGCGTGCGCGGTGGCCCGCAACTGGGTGAGGCCGGGAGGCAGTACGGCCGCGAGGGTTTCGTACCGGCCGCCCCAATACGCACCCCACGCATAGTCCACCGATCGCCGCGCCTCACGTAGCGAGATCGGAGTCTGCTCGGGATCATCGTCGATCAGGTCGTCGACCGGGCTGAGCGCACGCCGGATCGCGACGACGCCGGCGTCTGGGTCCTCCGACGGTATGCCATACCGCTTGCCCACGAGGTCGGCGATGTCCACGTCCAGCGCTTTCGCGAGCTTCTGGAGCGTGGCGATGCTGGCGTTGGAGCGTTTGCCCTGTTCCAACTGTCGGATCAGGGACAGGCTCACGTCCGACTGTTCTGACAGTTGCCGCTGTGTCATTGCTTTGCCGCGGAACTTCTGGATCCGCGCGCCGATGCTTTCAGACATTGATGTGTGGCGTCCTTCGGTAGCCCCTTCTGTATTGAGCGTACCGAGAAAACCCGCCAGAAGTAACACGCAGCGTGTTACCCCCCTGGCGCAAACCGGCCATACCTTCGAATCAACCACCCGCCGCGCCGGGCCGAACCCCCCGACTCGGACCCGGCCGTGGCGGTGGCCACCACCACGCAACACCACAACAACCACAACACAACACAACGAGGTCTCCGATGACAGAGACAAGCGAACTCCCGGTCAGGACCAGCTACCGGGCCGTGACCCTGCAGCGCTGGCACACCAACAGCCGGCACCTCATCACCCGAGTCCTCGCCGGACTCCGGGCACTGGACTACCCCGACGCATGCCGGTCACAGGAAACACCGCACGGGTACTCCCACGCCCACCTGATCGCCGACAGGCACGCCCGGCATCGCTGCCCCCGGTATCAGCTCGCCATCGCCTACCGGCAACAGGCGCGCCCGTGATCACATCCGATCCAGCGACATGCGAATGCCGCACCCACCCGTGGGTGACCATCGGCATGCTCGGCCACACCCAGGCCAACTCCAGCGACGTGATCCGGTGCCCCGACCGGGAGCACTGCCACTTCGGTGCACCAATCCGCGACGGCGTCATCGCACCCCACTACCGGAACATGACCGGCCGCTGCGCATGGGAAGGCCTCCGGGTACGGGCGAGCATGCCGTGCGAGTGCGGCGGTTGGCCGTGGATCCGAGCCGACGTCCTCCGGAACGTCTCCCATGAGGACATGATCCTTGTCAATCCCGTCCGGGCCGCGAGCTGCCCCGGCTGCCGCAAGCGGGTCGACGTCGAGAAGAACCGGTTCGCACTGCACCCGTTGAAGACCGGCGGGTGCGTGTGGTCCGGGATCTACATCGCGACCGGGGCGTCGGTGCCGCCTCGGGGTGTTCCAGCTCCCGCGTCTACTCGGGTATGAGAGGTGCCCCTGTAAACACGGAAGGCGCCCCACCGATCCTGATGTCAGGACTGGTGGGGCGCTTCTTTTCGGGTTCGCGCTTGAGCTAAGGCCGGGTGGCCCGTACGTAGCTCGCGGCGTTCGGCTGGGCGGAGATGCTGTTGGTGAGATTGCAGCGCGCCTCCAGGCGGATCTTATCCCCAGCCGTCACGGTCACATTCGTAGCTGTCAGAGACAACGTGCCGGAGCTGCTCTGGCTCAGCTGCAAGGGGGTAACCGTCGTCGCCAGGATCGTCGATGCGCCCTGTCTCAGCTGCATGTAAATATCGCGATTGCCGAAGGCGTGGTGCGTCGTCCAGACAACGCTGGCCTCAATCGTTACGCCCGTGGCCGATCTTTGGATCACCAGGTCACCGCCGTCGACGGTCGAGCCTGGATAGTTCGTAGTGTCCGCCGCCCAAGTGCCGTCGACTTGAGCGAAGGATGTCCCCAGCCGGCTGGAGGCACCAGACTTCGTCATCCCCGACGGGATGAACGTAATCACCTCGTAGTCGACATCCGGTGCCATGGCGAGCGATGCAACCGCAGTGGCATCCAGCGACGCGACCGGAGCCACCGCCGGCGACATCGACAGCCCCGCCGCAGCGCCGATGACCCCTGCGATTGCGACGTCCGCGGTCACCGTCATCGTGGTGATCGCGTCCGCAGTCACCACCGCCACCGGGATTTCCGCCATCCCGGGGGACATCGACAGCCCCGCACCCGCCTCGACCACACCCGCATGCTCGACCACGGCATCCGGGGTCATCGTGAACGAGACCGTCGGGAACAGCTCGTCCGGGATGATCGCCGCGATCGGCGTCATCACCAGCCCAGCCGCCGCCTCCAACACCACCGATGCCACAGGGCTAACGCCGGGAGACATCGAGAACACGACATCAGCGGTACGCCACGGCAACACAGCCCACACCGCAGCAGGTGTGAGCGTGAACGATACGTCGGCGTAGACAAGCATCACCGGCGCCGGCGGGAAATCCTCGAAACCGACATCAGGGCCAGGGAAGTCCGCGAGCCCTGCGTCGACGGCCGGGAAGTCCTCGACGCCGGTGTCGGCGTGAGGGAACCCCACGATCAGCTCCAGGCCACGTACAGGCCATCACCCGACGAGGGAGTGACCTTCAGCTCGCCCGCGGGGGACACGGTGGCGTCCACGGTGTCGATGATGTCCCGCAAGGTGGTTCCGTCGTCGGACCACCGGCACATGTGCGTGACGTCCCCGTCCGGCACAGCGAAAGTCATCTGGCTACCGGTGACCTTCCCGCCGGATGCGGTGCCCCAGGTGGTCGACTGGCGTTCGTATCCGCCGCCCGTCACCTCGTTCGCCGTACCCGCACTACCCGGGTCTCCGGTGTGCAGTGAGTACACGTCACCCAGGGCTGCCCACGCCTCGGCAACTTCGTTTGCGGTGGCAAGAACATTCAGCGCCATGTGATGCTCCTAGTCCTGCGGGGTGCGGTGGGCACGCCCGGTTTTCCAATGGAAGTCGTTCTCGGACTCGGTGTCCGGATTCGGGTAGCGGATGAACATGTCGTAGGCGGTGCCGTGCGGGATGACGTCCGGGCCGCAGTCCTCGGCCTCGACCCGCCAGGACACGGTGTTGCCCTCGACCGTTGCGTCCCAAGTCACGTCATTCGCCCAGATGATCTGGGCGGTCGAATCTGCCGGTACACCAGCGCGGGCGGTGCGTTCATAGATGAAGTCGCCCTTGTTGAGGTCGAGGATTTCGAATATCGGCTTCCAGCCGGCCATGTCAATTTCCCCCGTTCAGTGACTGATCGAGTTCGTATCCGCCCAGCATCAAGAGCGCCAGCCAGTAGCAGCCGTCGATGTCAACCGGTTCGTCGGGCGTGAAGCTCCCCGTCCGCCGGTGAAGCTGCGGCGTGATGCAGGTGCCGTCATCGGTGGCCGGGTACACCCGGACCTCCGGGGACTGCTGGCCGATCCTCGGCTGGACAGCCACAGTGACGTATTCGCATTCGGTTCCGCTGATCACCCGAGGTGGGTCCAGTCGGAAACAGCGCGCCACACCAAAATACCCGCCCACGTTGTTGAGGTGCACGGTCGCGGTAGCCATCACGGCGCCCAGGACGGATCGTCGACCTTCATCGCAGCAACGAATCCGTCCAGAACTCCAGGCGTGTAACCCGAGTCCGACCGACCCAATGCGGGGGTGGCATGAATATCCGAGTCGTAATACCCAAAGACCATCTGGTACGAGTTGTACCGCTGGTCGTTTGGCTTGATTTCGTGCTTCAGTATCAACCGCTCGCGGTCATCCCACCACTTTGAAAGGACCTCTTTGGTGTTCGAATTCTGCGGGGACGGCCCCACACCCCAATTTCCCGGATCGTCCAGGTCCATTCCGCTGTATATGACGTCACTGAGCAGGCGAGAGGCCATCCGGAACGCATCCCCCAGCAATGAGTCCATCCCGCTGCGGTACCGGTGAAGATATGTAGCGACTTGCGGTGTTCCGAGAATGAACAGTTCCATACTCGGAGACCAGATGAACGCGCGAGTGTTCTCAAGAGCGTCTGTCATTGGGTGTCCTTAATGTATTCGAGTACGACGACGCACCCCGCGCCGCCATTGGCATTTGCGCCACCGCCTCCAGACGGAAATCCACCAGTCTGGCCGGCGTTTCCGCCACCTCCGGATTGGCACCATTGCCATAGGGCGGGGCTCGAGACGCCGGCGTCTACGAATCCCGATTTGCCTCCAGTGGATCCAGCACCCGCCCCGCCGCCTCCGGCGGCTAGAAGTCGCACGATGCCCGAAGTGGTGGATTGTCCAGGTTGCCCGGACACGCCCCCATTACCGCCCCGCATTCCCGAGACGATCCCCCCCATGCCGCCGTTGCTACCGCCGAGACCGCCCGGTGCGGATACGGGGCCGAAGGAGCTGTGGCCCCCATCGGAGCCAGCAGCGCCCCCCGCGCCTACTTCGACCGAAATGACGTCCTCTAGTTCAGCAGCTTTGATTCGTAAGAGTTGTACGGCAGCGCCACCACCACCACCGGTCGTTGAGTCACCTGCACCGCCCGCCCCCCGTACGAGTACGTCCACCGCTATAAGTCCCGGAGGTTTGGCCCACGCAGCGGACTCGGTGTACACATGCATGGCGAGAATCGCATTCGCCATTACGTGAATCTTTCGATGATGTAGACGATGCCGTTTCCGCCGCGACCGCCGTTGGCGTTTTCGCCACCACCGCCACCGCCACCGGCCGGGTAAGCTCCCGCACCGCCAACGGCCGTGTAGGTGCCGCCTCCGCCACCACCGCCACCGGTGGCTACTACGGTCGACGGCGCCTGCCCGGGCTGACTTATTCCTCCGCCGGGAGAAATCCCACCAATGCCGCCAATGGACGCCCCCATGCCCGCGACCGAGTTACCGGCACCACCCCCACCACCCCCACCGCCTCCATTTAGCGAGTAAGCACTGGTGGAGTTGCCCCCAGGGGAGGATGACATCCCGACTGTGGGACCTGCGCCCACGCCTCCGGGGCCGCCAACGATCATCCCGGCGCCTCCAACCCCGCCGTCACCGGGGTAAATGTTGACCCCGGCATTACTTGTCCCGCTGCCTCCCTGCCCGCCGCCTGCCGTAAGCCAGGTGCCAAGGGTGGTGTTTCCGCCGCCGACCCCAGGTGCAGAGTTCGTGTTCGTGGCGAAGCTCCCGCCGTTTCCTCCAGTGCCTATGCCGATGGTTATCGGGAGGAAATCGCCGTTGCCATCAGTGGGTAGCAGGCTGGCCGGCACAAGGGTATGCACCTCGCCGCCGCCACCACCGCCACCGCCACCGGCCCGACTGGCCGGGAGAGCGTCGCCGCGACCTCCTCCACCACCCGCACCCGCACCAATGAGGATCACCTCGAGCGACAAAACCCCCTCGGTCGGAGTCCAGGTCTCGCCATCGGTGAAGACCCACGCATTGCCCTGGAGGATCAGCTGCTGGAATGCGGCCTCCAGGTCGGCGAGCTGCTGCGTGTGGTCGTTGATGACACTGTTGTAGTTTGTGTGCGCCATGTCCTGGGCGCCCTCCCAGGACCCGATCACGCCGCCCTTCATGGCGTTCTTCGCATCGCTCTCGGTGGTGGCCTGCCACGCCGCGAACCCGCCGACGCCCAGGCTCCCGCCGGGAGACGATCCATCGGGGGCGGTCACGTCACAACCCGCATGTCGGGTCGGTGTACGGGTTTTTCGCGCGGCGGTCGTTGGCCTCGACCGACCACGTCTGATAGTCGCTCAGCGCCTGGCGGATTCGATCCCGGCTATTCGGCTTGGGGTTCGCGGATTCGTCAGCTATCACCCCGACCATGTCATCGAGATGCCGTTGATTCTCAATCGACACCGCGGACCGGGCTACCAACGTGGATCGGAACTCGCTGTTGCATTTTTGCTGGTCAGCAGACTGCATCGCAGCGAACACCGTGGACGCCACCGCCAGGACGGCCACGACGATCAGCCAATAAGCCTGCTGCCGATCGGTACGCGGCAGGGTGGGAACGGCGATCCTCCGGCCGCCGCGCCGGAATTCACGCCAGCTCAGTGATAGCCCTGCGAAAAAACCGATCGCGATGCACGACGCACCGAACAGAAGCTGCAGGATGACGTCATTCATCAGTATCACCTTGGGTTTCCGGATTTCGGTTCCGTGATGCCTGGAATCTCGCGGCGCCCAAAAGTCCGATGATCGCGCCCATGATCCCGTTCACGCCCGTGTTCCCCTGATATGTGTCGATCACCAGCGGCGCAAAGATGTTCGCCGCCCAGCACACTGTCACGACGTACACCAGGACACTGACCGTGCGCGTCGACACCCCGAAGTCGCTGCTGGTCATTTACACCCTCCTCATCCACCACACCCCGACTACGAGCCGGAGCACCGGCAGTGAACAGGGCCTCACTCCTCGCCACGAGGACGCGCGGCCGGCTTCGGCGTAAACGGCGCCACCTGTGACCGGATCCCGGCCGTGAGCGGAACGCCCAGCGCGAGCGCCAGGAGTGCGGCGATCAGGTTCGCCGAATCCTCGGTCATCAGCCCGCTCGTCACGAGATACGCGAAAGCCGCGGTAATCAGCGCGCCTACACCCGCGGCCACTGGCTCCCGTTTCAGCAGATCCTTGAGTTTGCTCACTTGGCCAGTCCTTCCAGGAGTTCGATGATCCGCTCGTTCTGCGCGATCAGGTGGGCGATGGCGTCGGCCTGAGTGCGCCGCGGGGCGTCGGCCTTCTTCGCCCGTTCCGCCTGCGCAGCCTCGCCCGTGCCGAGTTGGGGCCAGCCTTCGAAGTTCGGCCCGCCGGCGAGCTGCGTAAGGATGACCGCGACCGCCTCGGTGAGGTACCGGTTCCGCGAGTCCTTGCCGGAGGTGGTCTCCACGGCCTTGCCGAGGATCGCGAACCCCTTCCGGTCTCCACCCATCAGCTGAGTCGCTACGTCTTCCGCGGACATGTCGTCCTCCGTTCCTGCGCCGAACAGCGCGTCGAATTCCTTCTCGCTGCGAACCGCCCAGGCATCGACCAGCTGGCCGGCCACGCGAGCTTTCTGTGTGAACTGCAGGACCGCGACCGTGTTGCCGCCGTAGCCGGACCAGCCGGCGTGATCGGCGCCTGGGTAGAGCAGGGACGCGAAACCGGGTAGGTCTTGGCCGTAGTGCGATGCCATGAGTGGCGGCAGTCCCGACAGATCCGGGGAGCCGATATGCCCCTGCCAATACCAGCGCGGCAGATACGTGAGCGGCACCCGGTAGCCGCGGCGCACGAACTCCGCGTGCACAGCCCGCAGCATGCCGACGCCACCGGAGTTCAGTTCGTGGTCGAGCATCACCGGCACCGCCCGGTCTGGCTCGATCCGCACGAAGTTGTCCACCTGCGCGGCCGGACTAGTGTCCCGGACGTAGTGGTAGGCCATGAACTTCATCCCGGCGCGCTCGGTGCCCGACTTCTGCGCCCGGTACTCCGGGTTGATGTAACCGCTACCCTCGGTGGCTTTCGCGATCACCGCCCGGAATCCGCCGGCCGCCACCTGTGTGAGGTTGAGACCCTTCTGCCAGGACGAGATGTCGATGCCGAAGATGGTCATTTCGGCCCCATGAATTGGCCCGCGATCTCATCCCACAGTCCGGTTTCCGGCCGCGCGGCCGCGGCGTAGGCGTACCCTTTTGGTGGGATTAGGGTGGCGAGCTGGTCGTACGACAGCCAATACCCGTACGGCGCGAACCCGCTGTCGGCGATCCATACCCTGCGCGGCCCGTCGTCGCTGTAGCCCATGACGGTGAAGTAGTGCCAGACCGTGGAGCGCCCATAATTCGGCGAGATCGTCGACGGCGCCACCGCCCGAGGCTGATTACCGACCGGGGCGACGATGTTGGTGATTACTCCCCAGCCGGCGTTGACCGACGAGACGATGTGCTCCCACAAGCGCTCTTTCTGCGACGCGGTGGGCGGATCGTCCGGCATGTTCACGGACGTGTACTGGGCTTGCGGGACACGTACATCCAGGACCCGCTCGATCAGCCCGATAAAGTCGGTGCCGTTCCAGGTGGTGCCGATCTCGCGGGCCAGCACAGATTCCGCCACCCGGATGCCGCGGGAGTCGAGTACGACCTGGGCGCTCGCTGGCCCGCACCAATACCCGGTCTCCTGTGGGACGATGGCGCGGTCGTAGGGCAGTACCCGCTCGGGCATGCGGACTCCTTTACAGCTCGAGGTGGGCGACGATGCGGTCCGCGATGTCGCGGCCGATCAACGAAGTGGGGGTGACGGTGAGCCCGAAACGGCCGAGGACGCCCGTGATCTCATCGACGGGGACGTCCAGGCGCTTGGCGACATCCGACACCCTGTACTGCCCGGGCGGGACGTCGGGAGCGTCCGTGAGGCCGATCTTCTCCTTCACGTAGGTTTCGATCTCGGCGCGGTCCACAGCAGGAAGGCTCGACACCACATCCCTGATGGACGACCGCTCCGGCTCCGGAGTGCCGGGGTACACCCACTGCCCAGCCGCCAGCCAAGGATTCGCCGCCACGTGCAGCGGTGCCTGCCATTGCAGCCCCGGCTCGCCGACGAGATCGGCGCCGAGCACGCACTGGCGCCACGACACTTGCTCCCAGTACTCGACCGGGAACACCAGCGGCGCACCCTTCACGCCCGGCAAGGCGGTGTACATCCACAGGAACTTCTGCCGCGGATTGGTCAGATCGCAGTTGTCCCGGGTCGGTACACCTTTGCCGTCCCACGCCGGCCAGTCCTCGAACCGCTTTCCGTCGACCAGCCCGAGCTGAGACGATTTCGCCACGGTCACACTCCCAACTGCTGCAGCGCGGACACGATGGACTCGATCCGCTCGTACGCCTTCGCCACCGGATCCTGGAATTCGCTGTTATCGCCGATCGTGATCGTCCATTCGGGAGCGGTTTGGCGGTCCCACGACAGCTGCACACGGGAGACTCGGTCCATGTAGATCCGGCCGGTCTTGTCGCCGCGGATCGTGTAGCCCGCCCGGTCGGACAACCACACATGTCCAGCCTCGCCGATCAGGAACGGCATGCCGTCCCCGGCGCTGAATTCCGATGCCTCGAAACTCCTTGTGGCCCATATCCCGGCGCGCAGCACCATCAGCGAGGAGAGGGTGTAGGCCTTTCCTCCGCCCTCCTGGAAGTACTCGAAGTACCGTGTCCAGCCACCGTTGTTGGCGCGAGCCTCGGAAGTTGCTCGAATCCAGGCGAACAGGGCATCGGTGTAGAGCGGGGCCAAAATTGCGTCAGCCACACCGCCAAGAGGCGGGACGCCGATCATCATGGCCGCGAGATCCCCCGCCAAAACGATCCCCGCTTTGATGGTCTCGTTGACCATGGGGGCCGAGTGGCCGCCAGTGATGACCTGGATACCCTTCGCCGGGCTCTTGCGATACCGGTAGTTGGTGAGCCCGGTCTGCTCGCCGTCGCGCCACACCGCGATCGGCAAAGCTTTCTGGGAGCGCTTCGATCCGACCTCGTAGTACTCGGGTGGGATCGAAGCGTCGGTGGACGTGGACACAACCGGGTCGATCATGTCGCCCACAAACTCGGTCACCGTGCGGGTCAGACCATCCCAGATCGTGCCGCCATGGCTCGTGCCGGTGAAGGTGCCGGACCGGTCGACGAACTCGACCACCCGGGTCCCATGACGCAAGGTCGGGGCGCCCGGCCACGGAGGCGGATCCCCGTTCAGCCAAGGTTTGATGACGACCGCGATCTCACCATCGGCCATCATCGCCTTGGCCATCTCGTGAAAGTTCTTGAAGCGGGAGATCGCGATCCCCCACAGACAGCCCGACGCCATCGCATCGACGAAGCTGATCGGCTTCACCACCATGGACCACGTGGACTGATTCAGGCCGCCACGCTGCGCGGGATCCATCGGGTCGGACGGCAGCGCCCAGCTCGACGCGCGTTCACGCATCAGTTGGAGATCGAGGGTCAGAGACAGAACCCAGAGGATCGGACCCGGGAGCATAAAAATTTGCGGCCACTGGATCCAGTCGGGCAGAAACGGATTCGACCAGACCGAATACCACTTCAACCGCTCATAGTCGCTCAGAAATTTCGCGACGATGACCTGGTCGCCGGCCTCGTCCGCTTCGAGGTCCACCGAGTCCAGCAGTCCACCGACCGTGGAACCGCAGTACCTCACGGTGATGTTGACGTTGCGTTTCTCACCACGGTCGATCCGGCCCTGCTCGTCCCACAACCACTGCCCCACCGGATGGTCGAACGGGTGGCGTAGTTCGATCGGGCCGGAGTCGTTCTCCGGTACGTCGACGTTCATCGAGTACTCGGCGCCGACGACATGCTGGAGCAGCATCTCCCCATCCCACAACTGCACCAGCGGCGGGATTTTGCGCATGTTCAGTTCGCGCTCACGTTCGCCGCGGGTGTGAGCCCAGATCTGTTCGCATTGATCGAGCAGGGAGGCTTCGAGGTCGACGGCCATCTACTGGCCTCCGATCGCTTCGGACCACAGGCGTGGCTGCACCAGCTGCACCATCGCCCCACTCGCGGGCGCATCCGTCACTGTGACAGGCAATGGGATGGGGGTCGTGGTCCATGGCGGTATCGGATACTCGAAGAACATGCCCGGAATAGGCATCTGCCCCAGCAGGTTGGTGCCGTGGGCGTCCCGGACCATCAATTCCATCGGGTCCAGATCCACCACGCCACCACCATGCAGGGCGGTGATCTCCGGCATCAGGATCGTCCGCTCCGAATCATCGCGGCCGGTGAGCTTGCTCGGCCCCGGAACACGACCCCGGCGGGGCCCGGTCCACGAGAGGTCCGGCAGCGTCCACTTCCCGCGGGTGATGATCCATTTCTGGTACATCACCTGATCGGTCGGATTGGAGACCAGCACAGTCCCGGACCCCGACGTCGAGTCCGTCGACCAGTGGGTGATGTGGGGTTGCTCGTACCAGAACGGCTGACCGGCGCGCAGCGGCAGGATCGGGTTCCCGTATCCGGTGACCAGTGGGTCTATCCCGGGATCGAAATCCGGCTCCTCGTACAGCTGCACATCCAGGAAGCGCGTCGAAGTGTCGGTGGACACCTCGATCATCGCCAGCCGGGCGTCCGGGTCCCAGTCGTCCTCGCGGTAGTCGAACGCCTGCCGGAACCGGGACATGATGTCTTCCTGGTCCCCGTCTTCGACGAACTGCTCGGCCACATGGAAGCCCAGCGACAGGTCCCGCCATTCGAACCAGCGCCCCTTCGGCCGGCCACCGACCCCGCGTGCGGTGGCCTTCCACTCCGTCCGGACCGGCGCCGCGAACAGTCCCTTCACCTGCTCGGCAGAAAGGATCACACCTTCCGTGCCCTGCCCCTTGCCGTGAACCTGCCAGAAGGACTTGTCGGTCCCGTGGATTTTGATGTTCAGGCTCACTTGAACGGCCTCCCCGCATAGCGCATCGTTGCCCGCTCCTGTTGGCGCATCCCGTACTTCACCGCGGCCATACCGTCGGAGAAGGTGGGGTTGTGGATGTTGACCGAGAAGTCCGGCGGCGCCGCCGCGGCTGGCTCCAGCAGCGAGCCCTCCATAAATTGGCGCATCTGATCCGGGCCGTTGAAGATCGGCTCCGGACGGTTCGACAGGTTGACCGCCATCTGCCCCGGCTCCAGCCAACCGCCCTGGTCATAAACGCCCAGTGGCAGCATCTTCAGCCACTCCGCGATCCGCAACGGCGCCAGAGCCGCATACGGCGTCAGCAGTGACGGGTCGCCGTCGGTGGTCACCGGGAGCTGGTTGTCGATCTCCCCTTGCGTGAACGACCTGGCCCGCGCCTGCCCGATCAGCGAATCAGCGTGCGGGGTGTGGTTCTCGAAGTCCGGAAGCTCGATATCGAGCCACCGCGACTTCCCGATGCCGAACGGGATCTCCTCACGGACCGTGTCCACGAACATGCCGAAGATGTCGGAACCGAACTGCTTGATCCGGTCAGCGATCGACCCGGCAAGGGAATCCTTCTCGCCACCCTTCAAGGCTTCGTCGCGGGCGCGGATAGCGTCCGAATAGTCCAGGTCCGCCGACTTGAGGTCCGCGTCCGTCGATTCCGGGTCCGCATACACCTGATTGCGCTTCTGCTTCGCCGCGTCCACCGCAAGCTCCGCGCGTGCCAGGTCGGACTCCTCTTCGGAGTACTGCCGTTCCAATGGCGGCGCCTCGGGCACGTAGTCGTCGGTGACGGCGTAAGCGGCCTCGTCCTTCTCCTCCTGTAGTTTCACCACGGACTGTTCGGCTTGCCGGACCCGCATGTCCGCGCGACGGCGCTCGAGGTCGGTGGACTCGGCGTCGTCGTACACCTTCTGCCGGGCCTGTTTGGCTTCCTCGACATCGAGCATCGCCTCGTCGAGCTTCAGCTGGTCCTCTTCGGTCCAGCCCTCCTCATCCGCAGCGAGGCCGACCCCCGGCCGGCCGATACCCTCGATGAGAGCGTTCGGGAGGTGGAAGTGGTTGGTGTACTGAGGGTCCGTCGCGCCCACTGCAGGGGATCCGACACGGGCGGTGCCATGCGAACCGCCGGACTCGACCGGCTGCCCGGCGAGAGTGGCCGACATGTGCTCCTGGTTCACCCCGACCCGGAACCACGTTCCCGAGGGCCCGAGGCCACGCACCAGGCCCGCGGTCGCACCGTCAAGCAGCGAGTATGTGGTGTACAGGCGGCCGATCGGTTCGGTCACACCCATCAGCAACTGCTGCACCCACCCGACCAGGCCGGAGCAGTCGAAGTTACTGGGCCCGGTGCCGCCCCACTCGTAAATGCTTCCGGTCACCGACCGTAGCTTGGACAGGGCCCGGGACACACCAGTCGGGACGGTGCCGCCCTCAGCGAACGCCGGCAGCCACCGCTTCAACGCCGGATCGTCCCGGTTGATCATCTTCAGCAGACCACGCCACTTGCTCGCCGAGGACTCTTTGATGACCTCCTCGCCGCGCGACACCCACGATGTCGGGATGCCGGTCGCCTGGTCGATGCCCAGGATCGAGTCGGATGTCCCCGTACCCGGGCCGGAGATCGTGCCGCCACCAGCGTTGCGCGGCAAGATCGGGCCCTGCACATTCGGTCCACCCAAGGCGGCCGCGCGCTGCTCGGCCTCGATCAGCGTCCCGATGATGTTGAACTTCTTGTCCGGGATCGGGGTCGTCGCGATCTCTTCCAGCTTGCGCTTCGCCTCGTCGGTCTCGGCGATGACCGTGATCTTCCCGTCGACCTCCGACAGCCGGATGCCCTCGTCCTTGAGGTCCAGCAGTTTCTGCTTCGCATCATCGGTGAGCGCATCCGCGCGGACCGTCACACCCTCACCGTTCGCCTCCAGCAGGGATGCGATCGTGGTGAGTTCTACCTGCACGGAATCGGCGCCCTCGAGCTCCGCCAGCATCCGGATCCGGTCCGGCACATACCCCGCCGCCGCGGCCAGCCCCTCGACCTCCTGGACAGTGAGACCAGCAGCATTCGCCAGCGATTCGAACTGCTTACGGTCCCCCTCCAGCGCAGCTTCCAAATCGCCGCCGGATTCCGCGACACCCAGCGTCACATCCATGATCGCCTTGAGGGTGTCGTACAGTCGCTGCCCGTTCTCGGTGGATGTATCCACCGACCCGGCGAGCGGGCCCTCCTGCAAGATCAGCTGCTGGCCGGCGCCGAGCTCCGCATTCCACTCCTGCGTAACACGGGTGGTGTCGCGGACCTGCTCGTTATAGTTCGCCAGAGCGTCCTGGGCGCTGATCTGCTTACCGGCCAACACCTCCAGAGCGGTGCGCATCGCCGAGATCCGGTCCGACGCGGTACCCGACTCATCCGCGATGGTCTTCATCGCATCGGCGAGAGTGAAAAACCCGGGAGTGGTGTCCTTCGCGATCTGCTTCGAATCCAGCATGCCGTCCCGGACCGCCTGCAGATGCGAGACGGCGAACCGGCCGGCAGTGCCCATGTCATTCAGGCGGGCCGTGAGGCTGGCGAACTCAGCGTCATCCGCCAAGGCTGCCGACAACTGCTCGTCCGACATCTTCAGTTCATCGAGCGCCTTGACGGCGTCCTTCCAGGTGTCAGCAGTCCACTGCCGGTCCCGGGCCTCGTTGAACTTCGCGGGATTCAGGTACTTGTCCCACATCCCAGGGGTGTCCTTGGACAGCGCCTCCATCTCGCGGCGCATGATCCCGATCTGGCTGCTGGCGTTCGACAGTGCCTCGTCGTCGAACGCGCCCGAAGTCCGGGACAGGATCTCGGTCATCTCGCTGCGTGCGACACCGATATCCCGGGCGACAGCCGACAGTTCACGGACGGTCTGCTTCGCCTTCTCTGCGTCGGAGGCCAGCTTCATCAAGCCGACCGTCGCCGCCATGATCGCGATCGTCCACGGACCGCCGAGAGCCCCCACCAGCCCCGAGCCCGCCGCGCGCAGCCCCGTCGTCGCCGCGGCGGCAGTACCTGCGGTGCGACCGAAGTGGCTGGCGCCGGCAGCGGCGTTCATGAACGACTGCTGCATCTGGCCGACGATCGGGCGATGGGTGCCGAGCTGCTGCACCGCAGAACCGAACCGGCCCAACTGGGTAGCGCCGACACCGGCGACCTGGGCGACGCCGCCGGTCGCCGTGGCGACACCACGGACCGCGGTGATCGCGCCGCCCGCGCTGGAGCCGATCGCGCCGAGCCGGTCGCTGATCGGTGCCATAACCCGCGGCAGGTACCGCCACGCCAAGAAAGCGCCTGCGAGAGCGAGTACCGCGGTCTGGTTGGAGGCCATCAGCCCGCCGACCGCACCCAACGTCGGCACCAGGACACCGGCGGCGATCTGCGTGACACCCTGCAGTGTGGTGGTGAGCGCAGTCCAGGCGCCGACACCGAGTGCGCCCGAAGCAGCGCCCAGAGACTTCGCGATATCGGCGATGGCAGGACCGGCAGCCTGGGCGGCTTCGACGACTCCGCCGATCGTTGCCCGCGCCTGGTCCAGGCCATCAGCAAGAGTTTTGGCCGCGTCGGACCCGGCGAACGCCGTCCACATCGCAGCCACGCCGGGGACTACACGCTTGAATATGAGCGCGTCGATGCGTTCAGCGAACGGCCCCATACTCTCGGTGGCGTTGTCGATCTGTGCGGTCAGCCCGCCGAATCCTGCGCCGAGGCGGCCGAACACCGGTTCCAGCGCTGCGGCGCCGAGGCGGCCGAGGGCCGCATTGGTGTTGGCGATAGCGCCCTTGACCGTGGCGCCGGATTCCAGTGCGGCGCCGCCGAGGCCGGTCCGCATAGCGTTGGCGAACGCTTCGAAGTTGACCTTGCCGTCGGAGGCAAGCTTGACCGTTTCCTCCGCGGTCTTCCCCAGCTCCTGCGACAGCAGCTGAACGATCGGGATGCCCTTGTCACCCAACTGGTCGATGACATCGCCCTGGATCTTGTTGGACGTGGCGACCTTGTTGAAGATGCCGCCCATCTCCGAGATCCCGACACCGGCGATCGTCGCCGCGTCGCCGACCAGCTTCAGATGCTTGGTCAGCTCCTCGCCGGGCTTGATGCCAGCAGCGACAGCACCGGCGGCCGTGGTTGCCGCGTCACCCAGGCCGAAGGCTGTGCCCTTCACCGCCGCCAGGGCGTTGTCCATGATCTCGGCGATCGTGGCCGCATCATGTCCGAGGCCACGCAACTTGCCCTGCGCGTCGTCGATCGCAGTGAGCCGGCCGAAACCCTTCGTGAGAGCAGTTGCCATCACCCCGCCAGCGACAGCGCCAGCAGCGATAGCGCCCGTCCTCAGTGCGGCCCCCATGCCCGCGGCGAGCCGGCGGCCGATGGTCTCACCCTGAGCGTCCGCGTCCCGGCCGCCCTGCTGAATGGCGTTGTTGATCTGCCCGGGAATCTGGGAGGTGTCGGCGACGAGTGACACGTAACCCACGGCAAGCTCTACGGCCACGGACACCTCCTATTTCGTTGTTTCATCGCCCACCGAAGTGGGTAACCGGTAATGTTTGTTCTCTCTCGCGCCGAGGCGACGCGCGAACTTCCCGAAGGGAACTCCATGAGAACGCGCGTCATAACAGCGCTGGCGACGCTCACTGTCGGGTTGGCTGCCGGTTGCGGCAGTGGTCCTGCCGACGAGGGGTCAGCGCCTACCGCCGAGGAGCAGTCGGTCCTGCCCTGGACCGACATGGCGATCCAATACGGAAACGTCACAACCAAGGACTGCTCGATACACCCAACGATTCAGCTGGTCGGCACCTGCCACCTCATGCTGAAATCCGACATCACATCTATGTCCCAATACGCCACCGAGGCACTTCATGTCAGCAAGGAACGCACCGACCTGACTATCGCCATCAACAATTGGCAGGAGACGGTGAGCGAGTTCCAAGACAACATGTGCTTCAGCCGCGAGAAGGCCATTGAATGCATCACCGGCGAGACGCTGTTGAACCTGAAGTTGACCACCATTCAGGGCCGCATCCAGCAAGGAGTGAAGGCGGAGCAGGACCGCAACAGGGCGGCCGGCTAACCCGCCTGCTTCGCCCGAGCTCGCGCTCGGCGTGCGGCCAACTCGTCCTTGATCTTGTCGATCGGGACGACCTTCGCCGGTTTGCGTTCCGGCTCAGGACGAGTCGGCTCGAACAACTTCGGCCGAGACCCCTTCCCGCCGCCGCGCTGCCAGTTCGCACCCTGAAGAGCAAGCAGCTGGGCGGAGGCGATCTGGGTCGGGGTGTCGTACCACCAGTCGTCCGGGAACCTCGCCCGGTACAGGGCCGAGGTTCCGTTCGGTGGAAGGTTTTCGAGAATCACCCGCAGCTCATGCCATGAGAGGCGGTCGCCGATGTCGTAGAGATGCCAACCGCGTTCGAGGAGGTCGGCTTCGATAGCCTCCGCATGCTCTCCGGTCAGGAGCGCGCGGAGGCTCCGGATTCCCCCACCTTCACTCCGGAGGCTTTGAGCCACTGGTTATCGATGTCGATCAGCACGCCCCGCGCCAGCCCGGTCACTTTGCTATAGGTTTCCGCCGGCAGGAGCAGCTCGAGAAGTTTCAGCATCGGGTCATAGGTGCGCATCTTCTTGCGATCGGCGGCGCTGGCCTTGGTGCTGGCTTTCACCTTCTTCTCCCACTCTTCCAGCCACGGCTCGTACTCCTCCATGACGGGTTCGGGAAGGTATTCGACCTTGGGGACGGTGAATTCCAGGACGGAGCCGTCGTCGAGTTCGACCTCGAAGTCCACCTGGTTTTCGGGATTGCGCGCACCTGCGATGCGGATAGCCATGTGATCCGGACCTTTCGATGAGAGGTGGAATCCGGGCCCGAAGGCCCGCCCCGGCAGGGCAGGCCCGGATCAAGGGGTGAATTGAAACCCCGCCGGGGCGAGTCTGGTTACGATCCGTCAGGCACTTCTTCGATGTATTCGATGACGTTGTCGCCAAACGGGTTCGGGTACGCCTTCACGGTGAGCTGGTACTTCACCATGTCGGTGTGCACGACGGTGATATCGCCGACGGCGGTGACCTGGCCGATCGGGATAATCTGCCGCTTCAACCGGTCGTTATCGCCGATGGTGTCGATCACGAATACCGAGCGGGGCAGGCGCACCTTGTTGTGCTTGACGGTGATCAGCCCGCTGCCGTTGTCGGTGACGTTGGAGTCGCCGAACGTGGTCTTCAGAACGTTGAGGTTGCCGTCCTCAAGCAGGGTGACCTGCACCGACCAGTCGTAGCTGTTCTGCGTGGTGGCGACGGTGTCGCCGCCGAACGCTTTCAGGTCGGTGATGTCACGGGCCGAGGTGATGACGAATCCCTCTTCGCCGGCGTACCCGTGATCGAGATAGTCGACCGCCAGCTCCGTGGACGCATCCGTCGGCAGCGCGGTGCCCAGTAGTGCCCGGTAGAAGACTCCTGCGCCTCCGGGCCGGGGCGCGGGGACGTAGACGTTAGCCGAATCGGCCATGATGATTGCCCCTTTCGAAGGCGATGTGATCCGGGCCTGAAAGGGAAATCTGAGAAAGGACTATCGTTTGACGGCGAGACCGAGAGTGCCGATGACCTGCCAGCGCGCCATTCCTGGCCGGTCCAGGTCAGGGTGTGAATTGGCGCCCGCGTCTTTCCAGTAGCGGACGAACGCCTCGGCGTGCCGTTCGCTGCGGGCGCCGGTGAGGCAGGCCCGGACATGATTGGCCAGCCGTTCGGCCTCGATATCGCCGGTTGTCACGCCGGGCACAGCGCGCGCCCAGCACTCGAAAAGCATGAACGGGGCATCGGTGACCATGTTGGTCATGCCCCCGTGCAGACGGTCTACCCGCACGACCCGATCGTGATCGGTGTCCGGGAAATGCGAGGACACCCATACCGGGCCCGTTTCGAGCTGCGGCAGCTTCGCCTCGAGTAGCGCCACCGCGACCGACACCGCGGGGTGAGCGACCAGCATCAGTCTCTCGCCGCCCCGAGCGACCGCAGCAGCGTGTTGTTGCGCTGGTTGTCGATCATCGCCGGGGCGGTCACCGCCGCCACGCTCACGCGCCAGCGGCCTTGTGGGCGTTTGCGGCCTTGCCGGGAATCGAGCACGTAGCCGGCCCGTTCCCCGCCCACGTCGGCGAGCACACGCTCTCCGCGCGCTTCCAGATCAGCGACCACACCGGGCTCGGACCGCAATGCGTAATAGCCTGCGATCTTGTGGACGACTCTCGTTGCCCTCACTTGCCCTCCTCCTGGGTGACCGACTTCCACGTTCGGGCCGCGTATAAGCGGACCAGAGTCCCGGCGTCGTTGTAGACGCAGAGGTTGTTGTGTTCGTCGGTGGCGTACCGGCCGACCTCGGCGAGGACGTCGGATCCGTCGCCGGAGATCACAGTCAGTTGCATGACGCTCCTATCCGGTGACCCTGCGGAGATGGATCGTGGACCCGGGCACCCAGCCGAAAGGGTTCCCGTCAGTGGATTCCGGGATCCCGATCACCTCGCAGTGCCCGATCCCCGGAACCGCGACAATGTCCCGCGGCGCCGGCGAAAACCCCGGCGCAGCGAACAGCTTCACGTCCACCGTCACCCGCTGGTCATGCCCCGGCTTGTCCGGCTCATCCGATCTAGGTGTTTCCCACCCGATGACCTGCACCGGCGCGCCCGGTTGCCCCAGTGGCGGTGTGTACACCGAGACCGCGCGGCCGTTGGCGTCCCGGCCGCCGTCGCCGTGCACGTGATGCCCGACAGTGTGTGGAGTCGGAAAGTTCACGACCGCTCCGACCCCAGGCTCACCGACACCATTCCACCGCCGAGCAGCTTCTTATCGGCCCGTGTCAGCCACGGACCACCACCCTCGCCGCGATTGGAAAAGTTCCGGGTGACCTGGAAGCTCCCGGCCGACATCTGTGTCGACTCGATGCCGTCGGAATCCGCCGGCGCTTGCAGAACGCGAGCAACCATCCGGGACACCACGATCACGATCTTGTCCGGGATGTCATCCGGATCGATCGGGCACCCGTAGTAGTCGGCGACGATCACCGACGCTTCCTCCAGAAGGCCCGGGAGCCGGGCTTCCTCCGCTTCGGTGAGTGTGCGCCCGAGCCGGGCTTCCACATCAGCCTGGGTAGCCAGTTCCACGACACACCTTGCCCTTCCAGCCCCGACCCGTCACAGGTCGGGGCTGATCGTCGAGGGTCAGCTGCCGTCGTTGACCACAGCCGCGACCGGGCTGTTCGTCGACACCGTCTGACCGGTGGCGATGTTGTCACCCAGCGCGTACGCGAACCGCGCCTTGAAGCGCAGCGCCACCATGTCGCGCTCGGCCAGGTTGATACCACCGACGGTGGCCTGGTCGAGGAACTTCACGGTGATGTCCTGCCGGACACCGATCAGCACCCGGGAAGCATCGACCACGATCGCCTCTGCGGTATCGGGGTCCCACACCAGCCGGTCCCCACCGGAGCCGTCATCGACGGTGCCCGACACCCAGTGCGCGTTCAGGCCGTGCACGCTGTCGCGGGCATCCGGTCCCGTCGACGTCGACGGCGTGAAGATCGGGGTGCCGTCGACGTTGCGGAGGTTGGCCAGCTTGTAGCGCAGGCCCTTACGGGCCAGGATGTCGCTCGGGTCGTAATAGTCGGCGACCGCGCCGGCTGCCCACAGGATCGAACCGGCAAGATCATCCTCGGTGCCTACGGCGCCCACCGTGAAGGTGTTACCGCTGTCCTCGGCGGACTCCAGCAGGTACTTGGAGGTCCAGGTAGCGGGCTTGGAGATACCGAAGATCACCGCGGCATCGAGCGCGTTGGCGATACCCTCGGCGCCTGCCCGGGTGAGCTGAGCGAGGACGTCTTCGGTGGCGTCGTCGAGGACGTTCTCATGCACCGGCACGATTACTGCAAGTTCCTCGGCGACCAGTTCCTTCGATCCCCAGGTCGCCTTAGCGGTCGGCTTCACGCCCGCCGACTCGGTCGCGGACTCACCGACCCACTTCGCATGTGGCTTGGTGGCCAGCACCGGCAGCCGGTGCGTTTTGGTGCCCATGCTCCGGGTCGGGAACGCGTTCAGCACCGAGGAGGTCTTGTGTGCGTGGGCAAGGAAATCGTTCGCGTAGGCGTCCTGAATGAGCGCCGCCGCGTCGGTACGGCTGATATCAGCCATGTTGGATCATCCTTCCTGGGTGTCCCGCGACGCGAGCGGTCGGGGATCTATCGATCACGGACTCCGCGCAACGCCATCGCTGCGCGTTCTTTTGCCGTGGTGGCGTCGCCTCCGGATGCACCGGAGCGCAGACTGGTTTTCTTCTTGTCGACGCCGCGCCACTGGACGAGTTCGTCCGCAGACGCCTCCATCTCTTCGCGCGTCGAACCGGTGATGTTCTTCGCCGGCACACCCTTCGCCGCGGCGACCGCTTCACGCAGCGCCATGGTGACCTCGCTGTCCTTGGTTTTCAGCGTCGTTTCCAGTTCGGCGATACGGTCGGTCAGCTTCTGCTGCTCCGACTTGTTCGCATCCTCGAGTTCCTGGAGTCGCTGAGCCTTCGACTTGAGATCGTCGTAATCGGCATAGTGGGTGTCTTTCTGCCGCGCCAGCCGCTCACCGACGATCTTGTCTACGTCGGATTGAGTGAAGGTGCGGCCCGCCGTTTCGGTCTGCGTTTCCGCAGTAGTCGTTTCGGCAGCATCCGTCTGAGACGTGTCAGTCATTTCGTTCTCCGTGAGCCCGTCGGCATATCCGCCCGTTGAGCGCCGGGCGTGGCGCCTACCCCAGTGGCGGGGGAAGCTACTGCGCGCCGTTGCGGCGCATATGGGCGAGTACAGCGCGGGTGTCGATCGCGCCATACTTTCCGGTTCCGGGTGTTTCGCGGGTGGCCTCGATGTACTGCTGTTCCCATTCGTCGACGTACGACGGAGGGGTGTAGCTGTCTCCAGCGCGCACGGGTACCGGCAGGCATCGACAGTTGTCATGGAATCGCTCACCCATGCCCTGTGTTCCGCGGGTCCTGGCGCCACCGGCCATGAACCGCCCCGCAGTTCTCCGAGTGTGGCCAGCGGCCCGCCGCCGGCGCTCGGACAACGACACCTCTTGCCCGCGTCCGACTACCACGCCCGCGGCCGACTCCGACGTATAGGCGGCGCCGCGGGTGGCGAGCATCCGGCAGAACGCACATGCATTCGCCGACGCATACCGGGCCCATCGCACGCCCTCGCGGGAGGAGTTGTCCACCAGGGTGTTCCGGGCCCCGGAAAACACATACCGTTGCGCCGCGCCGGCCAAAAGGTCCAGCACCGGCGCCGCGCCCCGGCCGTACAACGGTCCGGTCGCCCAGCGGACACTCGCTTGGATCTGCTCCGTCGGCGGTGGGGCGGCCGGGACAGCGGCATACGGCGCATCGGACAGCTCCGAGTACCAGACCGTCGCGAGATCGGACGCGCCCACGATGTAAGGCTCCAGTGCTGCGGGAATCGCTCCCTGCAGTACCGCAGTAATCACGTCCGGGGACTCCTCGGACAACTCCCGCCACACCGCGGCTACGTCCCGGATCGCCAGCACGCCCAGGCCGTTGAGCGCGGACCGGAATGCTTCGATATCAGGCAGTGACGGCATCGGTCCGAGACGCCAACTCGTCGACCACAGGATCAGCGACAGCCTCCTGAGCCGCCGGACGGAGTGCATCGATCAGACGCGCCACGCCCTGCGACCGCATGGCCTCTTGCACGCCGAGGATCTGCTGCTGCGTCATCCCGGGGATCATGGTCAACAGCGATTCGATCGGGACACCGGCTTGCGCCAGCTTCGTCACCCCGTCGACAACCGCACCGAACGAACGTGCTTCGGTGTCGCGCCACACGACTTCGGCATTGAGGTCGTCGGCCGTATCCTGGTCGCCGGCCATCCGGGCGCCGAGGCGGATCAACTGTTCGTGCGACTCCCCCAGCGACAGCCGCATCGCAGCGAGTTTGCGCTGCTGGTCGGCTTCAGCGGCGGCCAAGGCTTCAGCGGAGATGTTGACCATCTTCCCCGTCACCCGAGCGGGAGAGATCTGCGCCTCCATCGCGACATGCTCCATCAGCTCGTTCAGCAGACCGTTGTACGGCTCCACCGACGCGGCCGGAAACACCTGGGCTTTGACCTCGACATCATCGAACGTCCACACCCGTTTCGCCGACGCGGCGAGCACCTCGGACTTCGACCCCGTCCACCCGGAAATCACCTTCTGCGGGAACGCACCGAACCTACTGACGATCAGGCGGTCGAAGTTCACGGAGTTGATGGTGCGCTGCAGGTCGATCAGGGGCTCGATCTCGCCGACGATCAGATCCTCGGCATCCCGAAGGCAGATGTACCGGACCACCGGGCACACTTCGGCACCGTGTCGGATCGGCTCCCCGATGCCTTCCGATGCGATCGTCAGGCGCTGGATTACACCCTCACGGATAGCTGATTGGTCGATCCGGCCGAGGTCCAGCGGGTACAGGTATTCGTCGTCGTAGAGCATCGCCTTCCGGCGCGGCTCGGTGTTGCTGGTGTCCACCCATGTCTCGAGCGCGTACTGCGGCCACTCGTCGACCTGCGGGTCCTCGTAGACGGCGATCAGCTGCCGCGGCGACCGCGGCCGGAACACCGGCCCGTCATCGCCGGGTGTCACCGTGACATAGGTGACGCCGTAGGCGACGCACGGGCGGTTGATTTCGGACTGGCGCGCATCCATCCGGTTGCGCTGCCACATCTGCCATGCCGGAAGATTCTCCCGCGACCCCGCGGTCTTGTAGCCGACCACGGACAGATTCTGCGTGAACGAATCCCGGACAACCCGCAGGACGTTCTTGATCGACAGCCGGGCCAGTTCGCGTACCTCATTATCCGCTTCCTCTGGCAGCTGCGGATAGCCCAGGCGGCCGTGGAGGTAGTCGTGGATGCGCTGGAACCGGGGCAGCTCCTGCTGATGCCACTGCCACATGTTCGTGACGTGCTCACGGATTTCATCGGGTTCCAGCACTCCCCCTCCTTTCACACGAACATCGCTTTCCCGGACCGCGGTTTGCGGAGTTTGCCGCTGTTCAGCACCAGCCGGCGCCCGAGTAGGGCGCCGACCATGCACACAGCGAGGTCGACCAGCTTCTTGGACTCGCGGTTTTCTTTGCCGAGGCTCACACCCCACTGGTTCGGTCGCCGCTTCGCCGCATGGACATGCATTCGCAGACCTGCGTCGCCGTCGTGGGTGAGAGTGCCGTCCTCGTCGATCGCTTTCGCGGTCAGCTCGGCCTGCTCGGTGAACGCTCGGTTGCGGTCGGCGCCGCCCTTCTGTGAGAGCCGCATATCGAACTTCACCGCATGTCCCTGTGCGCCGGGAGTGGCCCACAGCAGCAGCTTCCGTCCGAAATCTCGATGCCACCGGTCGATCAACGGCACCCAGTACAGGGCTTCGTCCTCATCGTCGCGGGCGGGCGAGGGGTCCACGCCGAACCAGGTCACCGCGTAGCGGTCGAACGCCGCCCGCACTGTCGCATCGACCTTCTCACGCGGGGCGAGCCAGCCTTTCCCGCGGTCGCCGTGTGGACGCTGCCACAGCCCCAGCGTGAACACGTGGCCGTCGGAAATCCGGGCACCCATCAGAGCCGTGGAGTCCGACGATTTCGAGCAGTCCAGGAACATCGCGATCTGCTCACCGTCCGCCACTGCGACATCCGGTTTGGCCAAGGCGTCGAACGCTCTCGGGTCCACCCAGGCGTCCTCGGCGGCGGCCAGGCCGTTCAGGTAGTAGCGGATCGCGTCGGCCGCGGTGGTGCGGGTGTCGCCCTGGATCTCGTCGGCGAGCCGCTCGAGGTCCGACCAAGGTGCATCCTGGTACGCCTGCCCGAGCGCCCGCATCAGCTGGACACGGTCGGACAGATCGGTTGCCGGGTCGGCCTCGATCGAGTCGTAGAGGATATCGATCTTCCCCGTCCGGACTCTGCCGCGGACCTGGTTCTGCCACGCCTCATACGAGCGTTCAGCGACCGAATCCATCCCCTGCTGGTGGGCGTTTGTGTATTCACACACCCGGGCCTGCAGGGTGGCCGGCGACTTCGCGACGTTGCGACGAGCCACCTCGGCGACCTTGTGCCCGCCGGAGGACTGCGTCATATGGTGCGACTCGTTCAACGCGATAAACGTCGCCGGGTCACCCTCGGAGGATTTTTCCGACGCGGTCAACAGTTCGAGCCGGCCGCCGTCCTTCACGATCGTCCGGGTCTCGCCACAGTCGATGCCGTAGTACTCGCGAGCCTCGGCATTGAAGAGGGCGTTCGCGATACGCAGCATGTCCTTCGACTGCGCCTCCGAGTTCGACGCGACCTGAACCAGCGGCAACAGGTGCCGCATGCCCGTCCACTCGCCGTTGTCGTCGAGCACCAACTGGGACGGACCCACCAGCTCGAGGTCGCATATCGACGCTCCGAACGGGTCCTTCCCTGTCCCCTTGGCGCCGCGCTTCACCGCCGACCGATACAGCCACCGGCCGCGCTCGTCGTAGGCGTAGAACAGGATCAGGAACCGCTTCTGGCCCGGCGTATACCGCCACGGCCGGCCGGTTAGGTAATCCACCAGCCCCGGCTCGTCGGTGCGCCACTCCGCCCAGTCGATCAACCCTGGACCGAGGCTCGACGACACCAGCGCCATCTTCTCGTCCGGGTCGCTCGGCCACGGCAAAGTCACCCATGCGCCGAGCTCGTCCATCCGGTAGCCCGGTGGAAGTTCAGAGGTTGCGGTAGTCATCCATGCTCGTCACCGACGCCGACTCCGGACGCTCCGGCTCAGCGTCGACATATCGGATCCGCAGATCTCGCAGGAAGTCGCGCGTCGTCCCCAGTACCCGCTCCCGGTTCCGAAGTTCCGTCGCCACCCGATGATTACCTTCATGGAACTGCGCGGCCAGTTCCAGGGCATCGAGAGCGAAGTCCCACTCCGCCGGCCCCCACAGCCGGCAGTGCGGCATTGTCGACCACGCCGCCCACTTCTGCCGGGTCCGGGCCATCCACGGCCGCCCATCGCAACGAGTCTCCGGAAGATCCGGCGCATCCTCGAACGGGACGTTCTCGACCTCGGTCCAGTCGTGAACCGGCTTCACACGGTTACGGGCCTGGCCTTGAGGTTTCGGCTTCCGTCCGGCGACCGGCATAAAAATCGCCTCCTGAAAACCATTCTCGATTCATACGGACTGTCAGACGCT
>Ga0214468_1000011_pt1 | contig 59926 bp, 62 predicted proteins | sample RVTome_9_FD_187334 | JGI IMG/M metagenome (GOLD analysis project Ga0214468, IMG submission 187334) | Soil microbial communities from uranium-contaminated site in the Upper Colorado River Basin, Wyoming, United States - RVT155D38 HiSeq ...
GGGCAACCTCCTCATCGTGGGCGGGACATTGGCCGCGGCGTCTGGCGGCACCGGTCTGGCCCTGGGCGAGTCCAGTGCGTTCGCGGTGTCTCTCCTCACCGCGGTGACCCTGATCTGGGCCGGCTACAGGGTGGCGTCGGGGAAACGAGGCTCCGATGTCCGGCCCGGAGTAGGAGCGGCGGCCGCCCAGCCCCCGATGTAGCTCGTCCCAGCGCGGGTGGGTCAGCCACTTGCCTTTGCCCCATCGCACCTGGTGAGAATCCCGGCGCCGGCGGCCGGGCATCGCAGCCGGAGGAATCTGTCAGACCGCTCTTGTACGTTGTGGGCATGGAAAGGGGAAGGACCTCGCAGAGGATGATGCCGATCATCATCCCCCGGCTCGAAGACCCGTCCGCCGCCTCGGTGGACGAACGTGACGAGCATCTGATGCTGCTCGAGGCAGCGCGTCATGCCCTCGATGTCGAATGGACCGAGACCCTCGCTGCTGCCGAGAGGGCAGCAGACCACGATGTCATGGGGTACCCGTCGATGGTCGCCTATCTCAAGCACCGGATGCGGATGGCCGGCGGTCGGGCGCATCGGTACGTGAGGATCGCCCGGGCCTCGACGAAGCATGCGGCCACATTCTCGGCATGGAGACATCGTCAGATATCGGGTGACGAGGCCGAGCTCATGTTCAAGGCATCCGAGCGCCTTCCGGACAAGTACCCCGAAGCGGAGAGTGTCCTTCTCGAGCTCGTCGGGGATGGTGTCGACGAGACCAGGCGGGTCCTCGACTACTGGCGAAGTGACGTAGATCTCCCCGGTGTTCGGCTCGATCTCGAAGACCAGCTGCAGCGCCGACGCTTCGACCTGACCAGGAAGCACAACGGAATGGTCGCCGGCGAGTTCCTACTGCCGCAGCTCGAAGGCGAGGGCTTGCTCGCGGCTGTCGACACCCTCATGCCGCCTCCCGCTGCCAACGACGAGCGGACCACGACTCAGCGACGCGCCGATGCCCTCGGGGATCTCGCTCGCAGCTACCTCGAAGGTTCCGAGACGCCGCTCGTGGGTGGAGAGCGCCCCCACCTGAACGTCCATGTCGACCTCGCCGGCCTGCATGGTCGCCCGGGAGGTCTCCACGAGACCGACGGCGGTTTTGTCCTCGACCCCTTTGCCGTGGGTCAGCTCGCCTGCGACGCCTCGGTGTCGAGGATCGTCTTCGGCCCCGCTTCTGAAGTGCTCGACGTCGGCCGTAAGACCCGGGTGATCCCTGCCGGGGTACGTCGAGCCGTGATCGCCCGTGATCGCCACTGCGTCGCTCCCGGCTGCGGACGCTCGGCGAAGTGGTGCGATGTCCACCACACCGTCCCCTGGCTCGATGGAGGCGAGACCGTCATCGACAATCTCTGTCTCCTCTGCCGCTTCCACCACGGCCAGATGCACCTCGGGCTGCTCGGTCTCGAGGACCTGGAGATCAGGCCCCTGGCCGGGGCGGCCCGACGACGAAGTACTTAGGGGCGCAGCCCCCCTTCCAATGATCAATTCGGCCGCTCGTCAGTGTTCGACGACAAGACGCTCTAGCCGCCGATGTAGCTCATCTCCACCCGGGAGCCGATGGTCACCGTCTGGGACGATCGAATCTCGGAATAGCGATCCTCACGGTTCGACCACACCTCGTCGATCATCGCCCCGACGTCTCGACCCGCACGGATCGCATCCCGGAGATTCGAGCCCGACCCGGCGAAGAGACATGTGTAGAGCACGCCTTCGGCCGAGAGGCGTGCCCTGGTGCACGACCCACAGAATGGTTTGGTCACGGAGGCGATGACCCCGACCTCGCCCTCGCCGTCCAGGTATCGGAAACGGTTGGCCACCTCGCCCGGGTAATTGGGCGGGATCGGCTCGAGTGGAAACACCTCGTTGATGGCAGAGATCATCTCCTCGGCGTGCACGACGTCGTCGAGACGCCAGCCGTTTGTGGTGCCCACGTCCATGTACTCGATGAACCTGACGATGTGGCCGCTGCCCTTGAAATGCGACGCCATGTCCACCACGGCGTGCTCGTTGACGCCGCGCTGGACGACGGCGTTGATCTTGATCGGTCCCAACCCGGCTTCGGCGGCCGCCTCGATTCCTTCCAGCACCGCAGCCACCGGGAAGCCGACGTCGTTCATCTGCTGGAAGGTGGGGTCATCGAGAGCGTCGAGGCTCACCGTCACCCGGTCGAGCCCTGCTGCGGCGAGAGACCGCGCCTTCCTCGACAGGAGCGAGGCATTGGTGGTCAGGGTCAGGTCCTCGACCCCTTGGATCGAGGCGAGCATCCCGATCAGCTTCTCCAGATCCCTGCGCAGGAGTGGCTCGCCTCCTGTGATCCTCACCTTCTCCACCCCTCGCTGGACGAACAAGTCGACCAGGGTGTGGATCTCCTCGAAGCCGAGCAGCTGGTCTCTGGGGAGGAAGATGTGGTCCTTGCCGAACAGCTCTTTGGGCATGCAGTAGGTGCAGCGGAAGTTGCAGCGGTCGGTGACCGATATGCGCAGATCGCGCACCGGGCGTCGGAACCGGTCGGTGAGGGCGGTCATCTGATGCCAACAGTATTTGGCCCCGGCGCCAAAAGTGGCACTCGCCTCTAATTCCAGCGGCGGAGATGGCATGCACGCCACGCCGGCCAGACCCGGCCCGGACGAGGTGGAGCAGAAATACCCTGCTTTGGCTTGCGCCGTCTCGCCCGGGCATGAGGGGCATCGGGGCCCATCGGGGGCTGTCACCGGTGCTCGACGTGTGCCGTGACCCGAGATGGGGGCCGGACCGAGGAGAGATTCGAGGAGGACCCCCATCTGGTGGCGATGAAGCGGTTCGAGGGGACGGTCGATGGCGCCCCCGTTGGCGCCAATTCAAGCGCCTGACCGCGGATCAGCCGGTCTGCGTTTCCTGACTCTCTCTGAAGCTGAGCAGCCAAGCCCCTACCCCGATGGGCAGGACCAGCAGTGGGACGATCCAGCCCACGACCGGGATGAGCCAGACCACGCCGGCCAGGATCGACCCGGCGACGATCGCGCCGAACATGCCGAGATCACTGGGAAGGGCGCGGCCGGCGGCGAGGACTGCGGGCACGCCTGCCACGAGGCTGAGCACGAGGACCACGCCCGCGGTGGCAATGACCAGCGGCCCGAAGATGGCCAACAGCGGCAGGCTGGCCGCAGCGGGGGCGAGACCGGCGACAACGGCTGCCACAGCGGCAAGGAGGAGCGGCGAGAGCACCACGATGGCGCCATATCCGAAGGCACGCCATGTCTGGGCCCGAGCCTGCTCAGCCGCCAGCCTGGTCCGTTTCGGCCATCCCCACCCCACCAGCAGCGCCGTCGAAGTGAGGGCGAGGACCACCAGGAAGCGGGCCAAGAGACCGAGGGCGCGGACCCGGATGTTGGGAGGCAGCGGGCTCTTGCGCGCAACCACCCCACCCACCTCGGCCTGATCCAGTCCATCCCCCTCGGAGGGCGAGCGATAACCCAGGTCCCCCGTCACCCGGAGCGGGCCCGTCACGACGAGGCGATTGACACTGACTTCGACGTCCCCCTCCACGGTGCCGGCCAGATCGAGGCTGCGCTGGGATCCCTCCAGGTCGGCTCCGATGGTGCCTGCCGATGTCATCTCGAACGTCCAGACCAGAACGTCACCACCGATCACCGAGCCCTCATCGAGCTCGACAGAGAGCGCGGCGGCTACCAGATCCACTCCGACGGAGCCGGACACCGAGAGATCGCCGCCTGACACCCGGGCCGACCCCCCGACGTCGCCGTCGATCGTGACTTTCGGTGCGACCGCCAGCACACTCCCGGTCACCTCGCCGGTGATGACCACGTCCTCGGCGGCGACGGCGACGAGATCACCATCCACCACTCCCTCGACGATGATGCGAACTCCGGAGGCGTAGAGGTCCTCCGCGACCGTGTCGTTCTCTCTGATGACGACGATCTCAGACGACGCTGTCTCCGCGGCGAGGGCGGGCCCGGCCGAGGCGAGGAGGAAGACGACGACGAGGCCGGTGCCCAGTACAGGCCTATAGCGGAAGCGCATCAGCTGCCAGATCGAGAAGCGACGACGGGAAGATGCCCCAGAGAATCGTCGTTCCGACAGCCACCGCCAACACCCAACCCTCGGGTCCTACCCTCAACGACTCCTCGTCCCCGGCGTCGTCCATGTACATCACGACGATGACCCGGATATAGAAGGCGAATGCGACCACCGAAGCCACCACGGCCACGATCACCAGCCATTCGTATCCCCGGGCCCACGCCTCGGTGAACACGCCGAACTTGGCGACGAACCCCGAGGTCAGGGGCAGGCCCCCCATTCCCAGGAGGAGGACGGCGAAGGACGAGGCGAGGAGGGGGCTTCGCCGACCCAGCCCGCGATACCGATCCAGGGCCGACCCGGCCGCGTCCGGGCCGCTCACTACCGACACCACCGCGAAGGCGCCGATCAGCTGGATGGAGTAGATGGCCAGATAGAACAGGATCGCCTCAGTCGACCCGCCGACGACTCCGGTCATGATGAACCCGGCGTGGGCCACTCCGGAGTAGGCGAGTAGCCGCCGGACGTCCCCTTGGACGAGGGCGAGCAGCGAGCCGAGAGTCATGGACAGGACCGAGATCCCGGCCACCACCGGCATCCAGGCGGCGTCCAGCTCGGGGAGGGCGGTGAGCAGCACCCGGGCAATGGCGGCGAATCCGGCGATCTTCGCCACCGCGGCCAGGTATCCCACCAGCCCGGCCGGCGCTCCCTGGTAGACGTCGGGAGCCCATGCGTGGAAGGGGGCGGCCGACACCTTGAAGCCGAGACCGGCGATGACGAGCCCGAGCCCGACGTAGATCACCGCGGGGTTGGTGACGACGAAGTTGTCCAGGTAGTGCCGGATCTCGAGGATCTGGAACTGCCGGGTGCCGGCGTATATCAGGGCCACCCCGTACACGAACAGGGCGGAGGCAAAGGAGCCGAGCAGGAAGTACTTGATCGCCGCCTCCTCGGACTCCCTCCGCTCCCGGGCAAGCCCGGCGAGCACGTAGAGCGAGATCGAGCCGACTTCGAGGCCGAGGAACATCATGACCAGGTTGTTGGAGGCGACCATCAGCGAGAAGCCGGCCGTTGCCAGCAGGACGAGGGCCAGTGCCTCCGCCCCGCGACGGCCCATCCCGACCACGAAGCGCCAGCCGCCGGTCACACCCAATGCCGTCGCAGCGATCAAGGCGAGACGGGCGAAGACCGTGAACCCGTCCATGGTGATCATCCCGGAGAACGCGATCAGGCTCGCGCTGTCCCCCGCGGCCACGGCGTCGGTCAAGATCAGCCATTGCAGGATGGTCAAACCGGCCACGACGGCCAGAGTGACCCCGACAACCCATCCCAGCACCACGGGCCGGGGCTTCCATTGCACGTCGACCAGCAGCGCCAGGGCAGCGCCGACGGCAAGGGCCAGGTCGGGGGCGATGGCGATCCAGGAGATCTCGGGCGGGGCGATCATCCTCCGCCTCCGATCATCACGACATCGTCGATCCGTCCCGGCTCGGGAACGACGAAGTCGGTCTGCGCCTCGATGTGGTCGAGCACGGCCTCGGTCGATGGCGTGATCTTGTCGAGGAGCAGGTTGGGATAGAGGCCGATCACCAGCACCAACACGGCCAAGGGTGTGAGGACCGCGATCTCACGGGGTGAGAGATCGGACAGGACCTTGTTCTCCTCGTTTTCGGGGACGCCGGTGAAGACCCGTTCGTAGGCCCAGAGCAGGTAGATGGCGGCGAGCACCACCCCGGAGGCGGCGAGGATGGTCGCGACGGGCAGGGTGGGGAAGCTCCCGATGAGGACCAGGAACTCCCCCACGAACCCATTCAGGCCGGGGAGCCCGATCGAGGCGAAAGCCATGAAGAGGAAGAACCCGGCGAGCATGGGGACCGTCTTCTGCAGACCTCCGAAATCGGCGATCCTCTTGGTGTGTCTCCGGTCGTAGATCATCCCGACCAGGAGGAACAGGGCACCGGTGGTCAGCCCGTGGTTCACGTTCTGGATCACCGCGCCCTGCAAGCCCCCAGAGGTCAGGGCGAAGGTGCCGAGCACGATGAAGCCGAGATGGCTGACCGAGGAGTAGGCGACCAGCTTCTTGAGATCCGGCTGGACGATGGCGACCACCGCCCCGTAGATGATCCCGATCACCGCGAGGGCGGCCATGATCGGCACCGCCTCGACCGAGGTCTCGGGGAAGAGCGACAGGTTGAAGCGAAGCAAACCGTAGGTGCCCAGCTTCAGGAGGACCGCGGCGAGCAGGACCGAGCCGGCCGTCGGCGCCTCGACATGGGCATCGGGGAGCCAGGTGTGGAACGGGAAGAGCGGGACCTTGATGGCGAAGGCGATGGCAAAGGCGGCGAAGAGCCATCGTTCCGCGCCGACGGAGAGGTCGAGCCCGACCAGGTCGGTCAGGGCGAAGGAGGCAAAACCTTCCTCGGTGGCATGGATCAGGGCGAGACCGATGATCGCGGCCAGCATCAGGGCGGATCCGAAAGCGGTGTAGATGAAGAACTTGACCGCGGCGTAGACCCGACGCTCCGAGCCCCAGATGCCGATGATGAAGTACATCGGGATCAGCATTGCCTCGAAGAAGACGAAGAAGAGGAACAGGTCGAGGGCGAGGAAGGCCCCGATCAGACCCGCCTCGAGCAGCAACGTGAAGACCACGAACTCCTTGTTCCGGGTGGCGATCGAGGTCGAGGCAGCCAGGGCGATGGGAACGAAGAGGGTGGTCAGGGCGACCATGGGCAGCGAGATCCCGTCGACCCCGAGGAACCAGTCGATCCCCCATGGCTCGTACCAGGCCACCCGGTCGACGTACTGGAACCCGGCCGTCGGCTCGAACACCCAGAACAGATAGCCGGCCAGGGCGAGAGGCATCACCGACAGGGCGATCCCGAGCGGGAGATGGACCTCCCTCCTCCGCGAGGGCACCAGCCCCACGATCACCGCCGCGGCCGCCGGGAGCAGGACCAGAGCGGTCAACATGTGGGCACCTCCGATGGCAGTACTTGGTACTTGGTCCCAGGTATTGGGACTGTCCGAGTACCGAGTACCGAGTACTGAGTACCAGCCCGAGTGAAGCGAGCGCTCATCCGCCCGCCACCAGCCAGGTGATGACCACGAGGGCACCTGCGAGGAACAACACGCCGTAGTTGCGGACGAAACCGGTTTGGAGGGGGCGGGCCCACTCGCCGACGTCCCGGACCAGACGGCCCACACCGTTCACCGCCCCGTCGACCACCCTGGCGTCGAAGTCGAAGGCACCGACCTCGGCCAGTCGCCGGCCGGGCGCGACGAGGACTCTCCCGTAGAGGTCGTCCACGCCGTACGCCTGCTCCCACGCCCCCCAGAGCGGCTGAAAGGAATCCTCTAGCCGCCTCCATCTCTCCGAGGGCCGGTTGTAGGCCAGATACCCGGCCGCGGCGCCGCCGAGTGCCGCCAGGGTGGAGAGACCCGCCAGTATCCCCAGGAGCGTCCAGTCGTCGGGCGCGTGCTGGAGATGAACCAGCTCGAAGCTGGGCTCGAGGAAATGCTCCAAAGTGAGACGGAAAGGCGTGTTGACCAGCCCTCCCACCACAGACAGTCCGCCCAATGCGATGAGGGGCAGGGTCATCACCCTGGACGATTCGTGCGGCTGGGCGCCCTCAGCCCAGCGCGGCTCTCCGAGGAAGACCAGGACCCACAGCCTCGTGATGTAGAAGGCGGTGAGCAGGGCTGTGACCAGCCCGATGACCCAGAGGAAGTAGTACCAGCCGCCCCGGGCGAAGCCAGCGGCGAGGATCTCGTCCTTGGACCAGAAACCGGCCAGGGGAGGGATCCCGGCCAGGGCCAGGGAGGCGATCCCCATCGTCGCCGCGGTGATCGGCATCCTGCGCCGCAACCCACCCATCTTGTGCATGTCCTGCTCGTCGCTCATGGCGTGGATCACCGATCCGGCGCCGAGGAAGAGGAGGGCCTTGAAGAAGGCGTGGGTCATGAGGTGGAAGACTCCGGCCACATAGGCAGCGGTGCCCACTGCGAGGAACATGAACCCGAGTTGGGAGATGGTCGAGTAGGCGAGGACCCGCTTGATGTCGCGCTGGGCCAGGGCGATGGAGGCGGCCCAGATCGCGGTGAGGGCCCCGACGCTGGCCACCACCGTCGAGGCGAACGGCGTCAGCTCGTAGATGGGGGCGGAGCGGGCGATCACGTAGACGCCGGCGGTGACCATGGTGGCGGCATGGATCAGGGCAGACACCGGGGTGGGGCCCTCCATGGCGTCGGGCAGCCACACGTAGAGAGGGATCTGAGCCGACTTGCCCGCCGCTCCGAGCAGGAAGAGAAGGCCGATGGCTGTGGCCAGCCCGCTGCTCAGCTCGGCGGCGGCTCCCTCGAACACCCCGCCGAAGGAGAGAGTGCCGAAGGTGGCGAAGACCAGCATCAAGCCGATCATGAACCCGAAGTCGCCGATCCGGTTGACGACGAAGGCCTTCTTGGCCGCAGTGGAGGCGGTGGGCCGGGTGAACCAGAACCCGATGAGCAGGTAGGAGCAGAGCCCGACCAGCTCCCAACCGAGGAACAACATCGCGTAGTTCCCGGCGAGGACCAGGGTGAGCATGGAGGCTGCGAACAGGTTGAGGTAGGTGAAGAAACGATGGAACCTCTCGTCACCGTGCATGTAGCCGATGGCGAAGATGTGGATCAGGGTGCCCACGCCGGTCACGACCAGGGTCATCAGCGCGGCCAGCGGGTCCCACAGCAGCTCGAATGACGCCCCGATAGCCGGCATCCACTCCCAGAGAGCGATGGTGCTCGCCGCCTCACCTCCCTCGAGGAAGGGCCATGCGGCCACAGCAGCGATGGCGAACCCACCCCCGATCGCCCCCGAGGCGAGCCACCCACTCAGCGGCTCGCGCACATACCGCCCGAAGAAGTGCAAGAAAAGCGACCCGGCAAGCGGAAGGGCGATGACAAGCCAGAGGTAGTCGGTCACTTCGTGACCTCCGGCAATGAGCGGCTGATGATGCGAAGCATCATCAGCCTCTCAGCTCGCTCAACTCGTCTACGGAGGCGGTGGCGCGTCTTCGGAAGATGGCCACGATGATGGCCAGGCCGACCACCACCTCGGCGGCGGCAACCACCAAGATGAAGAACACCGCCACCTGCCCGTTGATGTCATTCATGACCCGGCCCGCCGAGATCAGGGTCAGGTTGACTGCGTTGAGCATCAGCTCGATGCACATGAACATGACCAGTGCGTTCCGCCTGAGCAACATGCCGAGGGCGCCGATGAGGAACAGCGCAGCCGCCAGCGCCATGTACCAGTCGACCGGGACCATCAGGATCGCTTTCTCTTGAACTGGGCCAGCACCACCGCGGCTGCCGCGGCGATGGTCAAGAGCAGCGCCGTGGCTTCGAAGGCAAGCACCCAATCGGTGAACAGGGGCTCGGCGATGGCCTGGATCGTGCCGTTGGTATTGCCCTCGATGAACGTCGCCGAGGCGGCCGGCACCCACTCGAAGTCGCCGAACAGGGTGACGCCGGCGGCGAAGAGGATCATCCCCACGGCCAGCATCCCGACCCATATCCGCTGCAGCGGCAGTGACTCCGACCGAGTCTCCTCTTGATCAACGCCGATGAGCATGATCACGAAGAGGAACAGGGTCATCACCGCTCCGGCGTAGACGATCACCTGGACCGCGGCCACGAGGTGGGCCAGCTGGAGCACGTAGAGCACGGCCACCGAGAACAAGGTGCCGAGCAGGCCCACGGCCGAGTAGACCGGGTTCCTCGCCACCACGACGGTCACTGCTCCGGCCAGGGCGGCGAGCCCGGCTATCACGAAGAGGATGCCCTCAACCATCGGTCTCGCCCTCACCACTCCTGCGATCTCGCTCCTCCTGGGTGGGCTCAGGAGCCCAGTCGGCCGGCCCGGGGGTGCCCTGCCACATCAGGGTCCCCTCGTATGCGGCGACCCCCGAGGGGGCCGTGGCCCGCAGCCACCCGTCGGCGGTGTCGAGCTCGCCGAGATCGGCCAACTCGTCATCGGGGAACATGTGAGGCACGGTTCCGTCCCGCTCCATGAGCAGTGTCTCTTTGGTGTAGACCGCGTCCTCGCGGTTGGTGGTGGAGAATTCGAAGAGATGGGTCATGGTGATCGCCTCGGTGGGACATGCCTCGACACACAGACCGCAGAAGATGCAACGGAGCATGTTGATCTCGTACACGTAGCCGAATCTCTCCCCCGGCGAAGTCGGGGCCTCCGGGTCGTTGTCCATCCCTCGCACGTAGATGCAGTCGGCGGGGCACGCCCCGGCACAGAGCTCGCAGCCGATGCACTTCTCCATGCCGTCGGGGTAGCGGTTGAGCACATGACGCCCGTGGAAGCGCTGTGGCTTGACCCGCATCTCCTTTGGGTACTCGGTGGTGACCAGGCCAGAGCCCGCGATGGTGCGGAGCATCGTCCCACCGGTCACCCGGAGACCTTTGATCAGCTCTGCTATGAGACCCATGCTCAGCTCCAGGGTGAACCGAATTGACGGAACGATATGACAGCTGCCGAGACCACGAGCCAGCCCAGGGCGGCCGGGATGAGTCGCTTCCAGCCGACCTGCATCAACTGGTCGTAGCGGAGGCGGGGAAGGGTGGCTCTGATCCAGAAGAAGATGAAGACCAGGAAGTAGGTCTTGGCAAGGAACCACACCGTCGGGAGGAGGGCGGAGACGAATCCGGGGACCGACCCGTCGAAGGTGGGCCCGTTCCAGCCACCGAGGAAGAGGGTGGCGGCGATGGCGCACATCGAGAAGATGTTGACGTACTCGGCGAGGAAGAACATGGCGAACCTCATCCCCGAGTACTCGGTGTGGAACCCGACGATCTCCTGCTCCGCCTCGACGAGGTCGAACGGGGCGCGGTTGGTCTCGGCGACGATGGCCACGAAGAAGATGACGAAGGCCACGATCTGGGGGAACAGATTCCATCTCGGGACGAAGCGGAGGATCGGCTCCAACGCCGGGATCACATCGCCCCAAGTGCCGGCCTGACGATTGACGATCTCGGCCAGGGAGAGCGTGCCTCCATCACCTTGGGTGGCGGTGAACATGACAACGGCGACCATGGCCAAACCCATGGCCGCCTCGTAGGAGATCGCCTGGGCCGTCGCCCTCACCCCGCCGAGGAGGGGGTACTTGGAGCCGGAGGACCACCCGGCGAGGACCACCGAGTACACCGCCAGCGACGACATGGCGAGGATGAAGAGCAGGCCGATGTTGAGATCGGCTCCCTGGAGGGCTAGCTCGTTGCCTCCGATGGTGAGCGGCTTGCCCCAGGGCACCATCATGAAGATGAGAAAAGCCGGTACCACCGCCAGGAACGGGGCGAGCAGATACATGCCCAACTCGACCTTGCGTGGGGTGACGGCCTCCTTGAAGAACAGCTTGAGCCCGTCGGCCACGGTCTGCAGGATTCCGAACGGCCCGGCCCGTTTCGGCCCGATCCTGCTCTGCATATCGGCCAGGATCTTCCGCTCCGCCCACACGTTGAGCAGGGTGACCAGGAGCAGCAGGCCGAACGTGAGCACCACGCGCAGCACCACGATCCAGAACTCGGCCCCGCTCATCGGCCCACCGCCGTCACCCGGACCACGGCGTCGGTGCCCAGCGAAGCCGCACCCGGCTGATTGAAAGGAACGTAGACCACGCCGGGCGGGGTTCCCTCGTCGAGCACGGCGAAGAACTCGCCCTCACCGTGTTTGGTCACCACTCTCACCGTGTGACCGTGGAGCGCCCCTGCCCGCTTGGCATCTTCGGGGTTGAGGTGAGCCAGGGGGCCTGGGGCGAGACGATGGAGATTGGGGCTGTGCCTCATCATCACCCCGTCGTCGTACAGTGTCCGGCCCACATGCAGCGTCAACTCCGCCGACGGAGCGATGTCGCCTTTCAGGGAGACCGGGATATGAGTGAGCGGTGAGACGCCGGAGAGAGGAACGACCGCCCCGTCCCTGGCCTCCCACTCCAGGTGGTCCCAGGTGATCCCGGCGTAGACAGGGGCCAGATCGGAGATCTCCTTGGCGATGGTGTCCGCGGAGGAAAGACCGATCGAGCGCCCCGCCCTGTCGGCCAGATCGGCCAGGATCGCCCAGTCGGGTCGTGTCTGACCCGGGCCGGGGGCGAGCATGTTCACCTTCTGCACCCGCCCCTCGAGGTTGGTCACGGTCCCCTCCTTCTCCGTGAACCCGGCTGCCGGGAAGATGACGTCGGCCTCCCGGTTGGAGTCGTTGAGGAACAGGTCGATCGAGACCACGAACTCCGCACCCTCCAGGGCGGGGAGTACCGGTCTCGAGTCGGGCAGGTCGCGCACAGGGTCGGAGCCGACGAGGAGGAGGAACCTGATTTCCCCCGAAGCGAGCCCTGCGAGCATCCCCTTGGTGTCCTTGCCCCTGGCCGCAGGGATCTCGCCCCACGCTTCGGCCAGGGCCGCCCGGCCCGCATCGTCGTCACCGACCCGCCCGGGGAGCAGGTCGGGGGCGAGTCCCATGTCCAGGGCACCAAAGAGGTTGCCCCTCCGAGCCAGGGGAAGGATGCGGGTGGAGCCTGCCTTGCTCCGCACGTATGCCGCCACCACCTCGGCCAGCCGGGGACCGTCGGCGAACGAGGCCTGCCCGGCGAAGACCACGACCCGCTCTGCACTCAGGGCCTCACTCAACTCGGGGTGCGCGCCCGCGGCGATCTCGTCGAGGAGAGCGAAGCCGGCCCCGGGGCGGTACTCGACCTTGATGGTGGCGCGGTCGTCGAGACCGGTGGCCCGGGGATGGACCACGACCAGCCGGACCCCGAGCTCCTGGGCCGCCCTGCGCACCCGCAGGTAGAGAGTGGGATGCTCCTCTTTCAGGTCGGGCCCCCAGAGGAGGATGGTGTCGGCGGTGTCGATGTCGGCGATCCGGGCTCGATCGACCGTGGCGGCCAGGAAGTGCGAGGCAAGAGTGTCATCGAGCCGGGCGTCGACGTTGTTGGTCCCGAGCACGACACGAGCGAACTTGGAAAGTGCGTAGGCGTCCTCGTTGGTCCCGTGAGCGCCGCCGATCACTGCAAACGACTCACCCCCGTCTTCGTCCCTTGTCAGCCCGATCCTCTCCGCCACCAGCTCCAGGGCCTCGACCCAATCCACTTCGACCAGACGGCCGCCTTTTCGGACCAGCGGTGCCCTGAGACGCTCTTCGGAGCCGAGGTACTCGAAGCCAAACCGCTCCTTGTCGGAGAGCCAGCCATGGTTGGTGGCGTCGTTGTCCACTCCCACCAGCCGCAGGATCTGGTTCTGGCTGGCATGGACCGAGACCCGCGGGTGGGCGGTGTCGTGGAGGCCGGAGCTCTCCACCATCTGCAGGTCCCAGGGCCGGGCGCGAAATCTGTATTGAACCGAGGTGAGGGCGCCGACCGGGCAGATCTGGATCGTGTTACCCGAGAAGTAGGAGGCGAAGGGGTGGTCCGGGAAGGTGTTGACCTCGGTGATGTTCGCCCTCGACTTGAACTCGATGAGGGGGTCGCCGCTGATCTCCTCGGAGAACCGGGTGCAGCGGGCGCAGAGGATGCATCGCTCCCGGTCGAGGAGGACCAGGCTCGAGATCGCGATCGGCTTCTCGTAGTTGCGCTTGATCTCGACGAACCTGCTCTCTCCGGGCCCGTGCGAGAACGCCTGATCCTGAAGCGGGCATTCCCCTCCCTTGTCGCATACCGGGCAGTCGAGGGGGTGGTTGGCGAGGAGAAACTCGAGCACCCCTTCCTGGGCCTTCCTCACCGTGGCGTTCCCGGTGTCGACAACCATGCCGTCGGCGACCTCGTTGGTGCATGCCGTGACCAGCATCGGCCCGCGCGGCCCCTGCACCTCGACCAGGCACATCCGGCACATCCCCACCGGCTTCATCCGCTCGTGCCAGCAGAAACGGGGAATGTAGGTCCCGGTGTCCTGGGCCGCCCTGATCAGCAGCGACCCGCCCGCCACCTGATGCTCCACCCCGTCGATGGTGATGGTGACCGTTTGGCCCATCTCGCTCACGGTTTGAGCCTCATTCGCGATCCCAACCCGGCGCGACCACTGGGGTTGACCGCCCGATCACTTCTGGGGGGCGACCCCCAGACCCCCGCTCGCACCGGCCAGCGAGTGCCAAGACATCACGGCGATCTACCTCAGTGGTCGCTCCAGAAGGGTTTCGCGGCAGGCTCATACCGAGGCCCTCGCGAGTTTCAATGGGCAACCACCCAATTCCACGTGGGCTTGCACCTCGTCGCGGAAGTAGTCGCGGAGAGCGAGGATCGGGGACACCGCCGACGGGCCGAGGGGGCAGATGGTGGTCATCTTCGGCGGCCAAGCGAGACCGACACTGATGTTGTCCGACACGTCGAGGAGGAGGTCGAGATCGATGGCCCTCCCCTGACCGTCCTCGATCCGGCGCAGGATCATCTCCATCCAGGTGGTCCCCTCCCGGCACGGGGTGCACTGGCCGCACGACTCGTGGGCGAAGAAGCGCACCAGACGTTCGGCGGCGCGCACCATGCAGGTCGTCTCGTCCATCACGATCACGGCACCGGACCCGAGCATCGAGCCCGCCTCGGCGCAGACGTCCTTGGTGATCCGGTCGTCGAGGTGGATCTCGGGAACGAACCAGGGGGCGGAGGCGCCGCCGGGGATGATCGCCTTCAACTCCCTGTCTCCGGCGATGCCCCCGGCGATGTCGAAGATGAGCTGACGCCAGGTGATCCCGTGGGGAAGCTCGTAGTTGCCCGGCTTCTTGACATGACCCGAGACCGATATGAGAAAGGTCCCGGTGTCGTCCGGGTGACCGAGCTGGGTGTAGGCCTCGGCGCCCATGGCCAGGATGTGAGGCAGGTTCGACACCGTCTCGACGTTGTTGACGATGGTGGGCTGCATGTAGAGGCCCTTTGCCGCAGGGAAGTAGGGCGGCTTGAGACGGGGCTCGCCGCGCAGGCCCTCCAGACTGTTGATCAGGGCTGTCTCCTCACCGCAGATGTAGGCGCCGGCTCCGAGGTGGACAGTCACCTCCAGTTCGTAGTCCGAGCCGAAGATGCCCGCTCCCAGATAGCCCCGGGCATACGCCTCGTCGACTGCGGTCTGGACCCGGCGAGCCGGCTTGGGGTACTCGCCACGGATGTAGATGAAGGCGTGGTGCACCTCGTTGGCGATGGCGGTGATGATCACCCCCTCCAACATCTGATGCGGATCGCGTTCCAGCAGCTGGCGATCTTTGAATGTGCCTGGCTCCGACTCGTCGGCGTTGACCACGAGGAATGAGGGCCGGGCCGGGGCGAGAAAGCCCCATTTGAGGCCGGCCGGGAAAGCAGCTCCGCCCCGCCCGAGAAGACCCGAGGCCTTGATCTCCTCTACCAGCTCGTCCCGGGTCATCCCGAGGGCGCGGGGGGCCTGCTCATAGCCGCCGGTTGCCTCGTAACGGTCGATGCTGTGCGAGTCGGCGGGGAACTCGGTCATCCGCTTGGTGACAACGAGTGGCGTCGTCAAGCGCCGCCCTCGCTTCCCACCGTCCCCAGCGGCTGGAAGGCCGGGTAGGGGCCAACCGCCCCGTCTTCCTCCCTGATCGCCCAGTCGAAGCTGCGAACCCCGCCGAACAGCTCCTGCATCTCGTCGCCGTTGACCACTTCGGGGCGGGCGTTTCCGAGCCATCTCACCAGCTCACGGGCCTTGTCAGGGGTCACTCCCTCGATCAACTCGTAGTTGACTTGGACCGCAGGCGCTCCCCCGCAGGCGCCGAGGCACTCGACGTGCTCCACCGAGAAGAGCCCGTCGGGGTCGGTCTCGCCATGGGGCACTCCCGACTCGTCCTCGACCCCATGAAGAACGTCGTCAGCACCGAGCAGCATGCAGGAGATCGAGGTGCAACACGAGATCAGGTACTTGCCGGTCGGTCTCCGCTTGTACATCGTGTAGAAGGTGGCCACTGCCTGCACCTGGGCCGGGGTTATGCCGACCCAGCGGCCGACTTCCTCCATCCCTTCGTCGCTGAGATGGCCCTCCTCGGCCATGGCCAGATAGAGCAACGGCATGACCGCCGACCGCTTCTGCGGATAACGCGCCATGATCTGCCCGGCGCGCTCCTGAGTGGCCTCCGACCATTGACTCATCGAGGCCGGAGATTAGGTACCACCACTACCCCGAGCGAAACCCACGGGCTCACACCGCGTTCCTAATGCAGGGCGTCACGTATGCGTGACGGACCGCATAAAGAATCGGGCCCATACCTGATCGTTGTGGGGCAGAATCAGCATCGATGTCCCGATCGTGGCGCGACGAGGACCCGGGCCTTCCCATCGCGTTCGGGCAATGCTCGAACGGCGAATACGAGCCGGAGCGGATAACACCGGTCCGCCGCGAGATGGAGCAGACCGCCCGGGCCGGCATCGACGAGGCAATCCGGCGCACCGGTTTGAGCCGACGCGAGTTCCTCCGCTCGGCCTCTGCGGTCGCCGTCTCCCTTGCCGCCATCGATTCCGTCATGGCCTCCGCCCTCGGCCTCCAACCCGGGCTCTGGTACCCGTTCGACCCGGCTTCCCGTCATGACACCGATGCTGCCCGCGCCACCCTGGGCCCGACCCAGTTCGTCTTCGACGTCCAGGGCCATCTCCTCGAATACGACCTGGACCCCTCGACCAGGGGCGACTGGTTCTGGGGTCGGAACTTTCCCCAGGCACGTTGTGAGGACGAGGACGATCCCCGGGCGTGCTTCTCCATGAACCACTTCCTCGAGGAGATCTTCATCAGATCGGATACCACGATGGTCGCTCTCTCCGGGCTGCCCATCCACCCAGAGGGCAGCCCTCTCTCGCCCGAGGTGATGGAGGAGACCCGGCAGATGGTGCAGGCGCTGTCTGGCGACGAACGGGTCTTGGTCAACGCACTCGCGCTCCCTCAGACCGCCCCAATCGAGTCGGTGGTGGAGGAGATGGAGCGGACCGTCGCCGAGAGCACGATCTCAGGCTGGAAGACTTTCACCCACTTCCCCTCCGGGATCCACTGGTGGCTGGATGACCACGACTCCGACTTCCCCGCGGTGGGAGACCGGTTCCTCGATGCGGTGGCGGGATCCGGGGCGCCCATCTTGTTCGTGCACAAGGGTCTCTCCGATCAGACCCGGTTCGGGTCGCCCGAGGACGTCGGCCCAGCCGCCAGGGACCATCCCGAAGTCAAGTTCGTCGTCTACCACTCAGGGTTCGAGGTGGCGCAGAGGGAGGGCCCCTTCACCGAGGACAGCGCCCATCTCGGGGTGAACCGGCTGGTGGCCTCGCTGCGGCGAGCAGGGCTGGGCCCGGGGCAGAACGTGTATGCCGAGATCGGGTCGACGTGGTGGCACCTTCTCCGTCGTCCCGACGAGGCGGCACATGTCCTGGGCAAGCTGTTGGTGGCGGTCGGGGAGGACAACCTGCTCTGGGGCACCGACTCCATCTTCTACGGGTCGCCCCAGGGTCAGATCGACGCCCTCCGCGCCTTTCAGATCCCGTCGGACCTCCGCGAGCGTCATGGATACCCCGCGCTCACCCGTGGGGTCAAGGCCAAGATCCTGGGCTGGAACGCGGCCAGCCTCTATGGGATCGACCCAATCACCGAGCCGGTCGGGTTCACCGTCGACGAGCTCGAGGTGGCCCGGGTCGAGCACCCCGTCCCCACCATGACCTGGGGCCCGTCGACCAGCGAGGAGGTGCGCGAGTTCAGGCTCCACCACCAGGGGTGGCCGTAGACGATTCCTAATGCATGGCGTCACGTATCCGTGACGCCCTGCATTAGGAATAGGCGATCCACTACTCCGTATTGCGTGGTAGTGTGCAACTCGCACTAGCGATGATTGGAGTTCGAATGGATTCGACCCAGCTGTTGAAAGGGGTGCTCGACACGGCGGTACTCGCCGTTCTGAGTCGGGGCCGCACCTACGGCTACGACTTGGTGCGACAACTTCGGGTGAGTGGTTTCGACGAGGTGGGGGACGCTTCGGTCTACGGGACCCTGCGTCGTCTCTTCGGGGGCGGATATCTCACCTCCGAGGTGGTCCCCTCCGAGGAAGGCCCGGCCCGCAAGTACTACGGGCTGAACCGTGCCGGCGCCGACCTGTTGGACCGCTCCAAGAAGACCTGGCACGACTTCGCCGGGGTCATGAATCAACTGCTCGAGGGAGAAGAGGAATGAGCATCACCTTGTCACGGTCGAAAGCCGCCTATCTTGCCCGGGTCGCCGAGGGTCTCGCCGACCTCGCCGCCGAAGATCGGGAGGAGGTGGTGCAGGACCTGGAAGCACATCTCGCCGAGCTCGGGGACGACGAGGTCGAGACCATCCTTGGGTCTCCGGAATCGTTCGTGGCCGAATTCCGCCAGAGTGCGGGGCTGGTCGAGTCGAAAGCGGGGGCACGCCCCGGCCTCGTCGACAGAGCCAGGACCAGGCTCGACCACTGGTCCGCGCGGCTGAGCGAGCTCACCCGTTGGCCCACGATCCGTCCGGTCTGGGTGTGGACTCGGGGCTGGCTGCTGGTTAGCGCTTGGTCGGTGCTCTACGACATCGAAGGCTTCAGGCGATTCCCGATCCCGAGCATCGGGGGCAGCTCGCTGACCGGCCTGATCCTGGTGGTGAGTGCGACGGCCCTTTCTCTGTGGCTCGACGCCGGGGCGGAGCAGACGGCTAGATCGATCGGATCCGTTGTCCTATCCGTCGTCGCCGGATTCGGCCTCATTGGGACGCTCCTCAATCCCCTGCCGACGTACGACGAGGTTCATTCGGAACCGCTGTACCTCGACCGCCTGACGGGTGCGGACGGGAACACCGTGGACAATATCTATGCATATGACCTCGACGGAAACTCTGTGGAGGTGCTGCTGTTCGATGAGGAGGGGCGTCCACTGCAGACGCTTCCTTCGTGGGTTTACGGAGATGCCGAGTACCTGCCTGCTGATGCGCCCTACGACTACGGCGACGGAGCCGTGACGTTCGCCAGGGACCAGTTCGGCCGCATCATCCCCAACCTCTACCCGCTTCAGCTCTCTCGTTACGACGAATTCGGGTCGCTACGACCGGTGCCTCCTCCTTCGCTCGGGTTTCCCTCGGTGGGGGAGGACGAGACGCCGGTCGATGACAATCCGGTGCCGACCACCACCGCCCCGCCGTTCGGCTGATTCTTTATGCACCGCGTCACGTATACGTGACGCCCTGCATTAGGAACGCGGTTCCTACCGGTCCACGTCACCCATCACCGGGTCGAGGGAGGCGATGGTGGCGACGGTGTCGGCCATGAGGGAGTCGGCCATGGTGATGGGGAGGGCTTGCAGGTTGGAGAAAGATGGGGCCCTGATGTGCACCCGGTATGGAATGGCGCCTCCGTCGGAGACGAGATAACAGCCCAGCTCGCCCCTCGGCGACTCCACCGCGACATAGGTCTCTCCCGGCGGCACCTTGTAGCCCTCGGTGAACAGCTTGAAGTGATGGATCAGCGCCTCCATCGACTCGTCGATCCGCCCCCGGGGCGGTGGGGTCACCTTGCGGTCGTCGACCCGGAAGTCTCCCTTTGGCATCGTGTCCATCACCTGCTCGACGATGCGCAGTGATTGCTCGATCTCCACCACCCTGATCCGGTAGCGGTCGTAGACGTCGCCGTGCCCGCCTACCGGGACGTCGAACTCGTACTGCTCGATCCCGCTGTACGGGAACGCCTTGCGGAGATCCCAGTCGACACCGGTCGAGCGGAGGGTCGGCCCGGTGATCCCATATGCGATCGCCTCTTCGGCGGAGATCACCCCCACCCCCCGGGTTCGCCCCACCCAAATGGGGTTGTTCTCGAGGAGGTCGTCGTACTGCTGGATCCGCTTCGGCAGCTCGTCCAGAATCGCGTCGACGTCGTCCTTCCAACCCGGAGGGAGATCGGCGGCGACACCGCCGGGCCGGATGTAGTTGTGGTTCATGCGGAGACCGGTGGTCTTCTCGAAGAACGCCAGGATCTGCTCCCGCTCCCTGAACCCGTAGATCATCATCGACACCGCACCGATGTCCATCCCGTTGGTGGCAAGCGCCACCAGATGCGACGAGCAGCGGTTCAGCTCGGTCATGAGCACCCGGATGGCGGCGGCCCGGGGCGGGACCTCGATCCCGAGCAGGCGCTCCACCGCCAGCGAGTAGGCCAGCTCGTTGTGGAACGGGGCCAGGTAGTCCATGCGGGTCACGTTGGTCCCGCCTTGGGCGAAGGTGAGCTGCTCCCCGGTCTTCTCCATCCCGGTGTGGAGGTAGCCGATGATCGGCTTGGTACGGCGGATGATCTCCCCTTCGAGCTCGATCTGGAGGCGAAGCACACCGTGGGTCGACGGATGCTGGGGGCCCATGTTGAGGATCATCCGCTCCTCGGGGTCGGCGTCGTCGTCGAAGACGTAGTCGTCCTCGACCACCCTGCCGAACTGCTCGTCGAGACGGGTCTCTGACTCGTCGGCCGAGATCTCCTGGGCGCCTTCGTCGGTGGGAGCCAGCTCGGGCTCCTCGGTCCCGGCTACCCAGACGTCGAGGGTCTGCGTGCTCTTGACGTCCTCGGTCATCTCAGCTCACCTTGTGGCTTTCCTTGAACTGGACCGGGACCGAACCCACCCCGAAGTCCTTGCGCAGCGGGTGGCCCTCCCATTCGTCGGGCATCAGGATCCGGGTCAGGTCGGGATGGCCGTCGAAGACGATGCCGAACATGTCGTAGGCCTCGCGCTCGGGATAGTTTGCCCCGGACCAGATGGGGACCAGTGAGGCGACCGTCGGCTCATGACGCGGCGCCGTCGTGATCATCCGGAGCCGGAGCCGGTGCTGCATGGAGAGCAGGTTGGCCACCACTTCGAACCGTTCCGGTCGTTGCCGCATCCAATCCACGGCGGTCACGTCGACGCAGACCTCGAAGCCTGCTTCTTTCGTCGCCGTGCCGAACTCGAGCCAGCGCCCGTTGGGGACCCTGGCCACGTCCTGGTCGATGGAAAGCTCCCAGGTGACGTCCTCGAAGCGCTCGAAGAGGCCCCGCAACACCGGTTGCTCGGGCATGAGCCGCTCGAGGACCGTGGCCTCACCCACCGTCTCTGCCTCCGGGCTGCCATGCTCGTCGCTCAATTGGAGATCTCGCCTTTCATGATCTTGTCGTGGAGGGTGAGGATCCCGTGCATCAGGCTCTGCGGCCCGGGCGGACAGCCGGGAACGTAGATGTCCACCGGCACGACCTGATCCACCCCTTGGACCAGGGCGTAGTTGTTGAACATTCCTCCGGTGGAGGCGCAGGCGCCCATCGAGATCACCCACTTCGGGTCGGGCATCTGGTCGTAGACCTGGCGGAGGACCGGGGCCATCTTCTGACTCACCCGTCCGGCCACCACCATGAGATCCGACTGCCGGGGCGAGGCCCGGAACACTTCCATCCCGAACCGGCCCAGGTCGTAGTGGGCGGCTCCGGTCGCCATCATCTCGATGGCGCAGCAGGCCAGGCCGAACGAGGCGGGGAACATCGACCGGGTCCGGGCCCACCGTGCCGCCTTGTCGACGGTGGTCATGAGCAGGTTCCCCGGGGCCGTGGTTGCCATCAGGCTGCTTCGTCCGATGCCTCGGCGGCGATGTAGCGAGAGCGACGGTGCACGTTCCAGTCCAGTGCGCCGCGTTTCCAGACATATGCCAGTGTCTCGGCCACGAAGAAGGTGAAGATGAGGATGGCCGCCACCCCGTACCAGCCGAGCCGGTCGTAGATCGAAGCCCAGGCGAAGAGGAAGATGATCTCGACGTCGAAGATGACGAAGAGCATCGCCACCAGGTAGAACTTGACCGGGAAGCGTTGTGATGGCTCGGTCTCGGGCACGATCCCGCTCTCGTAGGGGTCGAGCTTGGCCTCGGTGGGCCGGTCGGGACTGACCAGGCCGGATGCGATCAGGGACACCGCCACGAAACCGGCGGCCAGCAGGAACATGATGCCGATCGGGAGATAGTCGGCCAGAGTCACCGTCTTGAGCTTAGAACGGGCCCTCGCGTGCGGTAAATCAAGGGAAGATGGAACGTGGCTTCCGGGCTGAGCGTCTAGTGGGCAGGATGATCGAGGACCAGATCACCCCGGCTGAGACATACGTCGTCGACTCGTTCGAGGTGTTCTACCGCGATCGATGGCAGCGCATCTACCGGGCGGTGGCAGTGGGTGTAAAGGACAGCGACCTGGCCAGGGAGGCCGTCGACGAGGCGATGGCCCGTGCCTACGAGCGGTGGCGGGCGGTGGCCAAGATGTCGAATCCGGAAGGGTGGGTGTTCCGGGTGGCCATGAACTGGGCGACCTCCCGCCTCCGCCGAAGGGCGCTCAGGGTTCGGGAGTTGGAGACACCGGTGGTGACCTACCAGCCCGAGCCGGAGCCGGGCATCGTTGCCGCAGTCCGCTCCCTCCCCCGCCGGCAGAGAGACGTGGTCATCGCCCGCTGCCTCCTCGACATGTCTGAAGTGGACACCGCCAATGCCCTGGGGATTCCGGTCGGGACCGTGAAGAGCCGCCTCAGCCGGGGCCTGGCACGACTGAAGGAGCAGTTGGCATGACTCTTGACGAGAGGATCAGAACAGATCTCGAGACGGCTGCCGCTGCGGTGCCCCATGCCACACCGATGCCGGTCGAGCAGATTCGGGAACGAGGTCGCAGGCGGCAACGGACGCGTCGGGCCGGCTGGGCCTTGGCCGGGGCCGGGCTGTTCTCGGCGCTGGCGCTGGCGGTGGGTCTCGTCGACCCGGGTCGTATCGATCCGGCCGCATCATTCTCGATCGACACCGTCGAGATCGCCGACCTGGCGGTGCCGGTGATGGACGACGAGCCGGTCTCGACCGACCCGGACGTCTGGATCGGGCTCCCCGGGCCCGAGCCCCTCTTCGACACGTCGACACTGGGTGAGGACCTGTCGTTCACCCCGGGGGAGCCCGCAATCGGTGATCTCGACGAGCGCAACATGCACAACGATGGATGGCCGAGCTCGACGCGAGCCGTGTACCTGGGTGAGCTTGACGGCGAGCCGTTCTACATCTACTCCTCCCCAGCCCCTTCGATTTGGGATCGGATCTTCGAGGTCATCGACGGGAATTTCTCCGGTGACACCCTCGGGACGTCGCTCAGTTGCTGCAGTGGCGGTGATATGGATCGCGAGGAGGGGCTGCCCGGGTTCGGATACTCGGCGACCTCGGGGGAGATCGATGTGATCCACGCCGAATGGCTCGGCCTCTCCCCTGCGGTCTCGGTGGTGGCATACCAGTTCGACGGAGTCTCCCTTGGGTGGCAGACCCCGGTGGGTGGAGTCTCCTCGATCAGACCGGATCATGTGCCGGCCGAGATCGTGTATGTCGCCTACGACTCCATGGGCAAGGAAGTCGATCGATTCGAGCCCGGGCCGATGAGACGGGCACCGCTGGGCTCTGAGGACATCCTGCCCGAAGAAGACCCCGGAGCCGATTGGGCTCCGCTCACCTCGGAAGGCATCGAGATCGAGGCCCGAGACATCGGTGACGATGAGCTGCGAGGTGCCGTGGAGCCACTTCCCACCGATCGTCTGTTCCTGGTCACCCTCGACGACGGCGACCTGATCGTCCGGGTGCGCGCCGGCATGACTCACGTCTTTGCCAGGTCGTGCGTCTTCGTCGACAGCGTCGACCTCCCAGTCGGCTGGCCGACCACCTGTCTGGAATGAGCCCCTCTCAGCGCCCCTCTGGTGCGTAACTGGCGAAGACCACACCCGTGGTGGTGGTCATCGAGCTCAACAGCCGCAGCGAGACCTTGTGAAGCCCATCTTCGAACAGCCGCTTCCCCGTGCCCAGGACCAGGGGATGGATCATCAAGGCGTACTCGTCGACCAGATCGTGCTCGATGAGTGTCTGGACCAGATTGCCGCTGCCCAGGACGACGATGTTCCCTCCGTCCTCCGCCTTGAGCTCCTTTATGGCGGTGGGGACTTGTTGCCCGAGGAGACTCGAGTTCGCCCACGCCAGCGGCTCCTCGAGCGTCGTCGAGGCCAAATACTTGGGCATGCCGTTGAGGACGTCGGCGAACATGTCGCCCTCGGGCGCGTTGGGCCAATGAGCGGCCATGATCTCATAGGTGCGTCGGCCGAAGAGGAACGCCGCGGTCTCGGCCATCGACTTGGCGACCGCCTCGCCGGCGACCTCGTCGAAGTAGGGCATCTGCCAGCCCCCATGCTCGAACTCGCCGCTTCGATCCTCATCCGGATGGCCCGGGGCCTGCATCACCCCGTCCAAAGTGAGCCCTTCGGCAACGACGAGCTTTCTCATCAGGCATCCTCCTTCAGTGGTCACGCTATAGACCTCGATCGGTTCGAGAACTCATCGCGAAGACTCACAAGGAAAACAAGAAACGACCTCCTGGAATCTGTCTCGGGCGCGGCCGTAGTGTCGAACAACCCCTGCTGGTGCGACCTCCACCACATCGAGCACTGGGCAAAGGGAGGCGCCACCGAGCCCGACAACCTCCGACCCCCCTGCCGCTACCACCACACCAGAATCCACCGAGAGACCGAATCGGGACCTGACCCACCTCACCGGCGCTTCCCGTAATCTCCCCCGACATGACCACCCCCGACTTCCCATGAGCCTCGGCTTCGGACTGCTCAGCGCCCAGCTACGCCCCGGCGAGACCGACTGGTCTCGTACCTATGAAGAGACGATCCGCATCGCGGTGGAGGCGGAGAGACTCGGGCTGTCCTCGGTGTGGACCACCGAGCACCACTTCGTGGACGACGGCTACATGCCCTCCCTCGCCGTGGTCAGCGGTGCCATCGCCGCCGCCACCACGACCATCGAGATCGGCACCGGGGTGATTCTCGCCCCGCTCCACCACCCACTCCGCCTTGCCGAGGACGCCGCCACTGTCAGCCTCCTCAGCGGAGGTCGGTTCACGCTTGGCCTGGGCCTGGGATGGATCCCCATCGAGTTCGAGGGTCTGGCGGCGGAGATGGGCCGACGCGGCCAGGCGATGGAGGAGACGCTCACCATCCTCCGCAAGTCTTGGACCGGCGATCCGTTCCGACATCAGGGGAAGGTGCACGATCTGCCCGAGTTGGCGGTGCGACCGGCACCTTCCTCATCCATCCCGATCCTGATCGGGGGCGGGGCCGAGCCGGCGATCCGCCGCGCCGCCCGGCTCGCCGACGGCATCTTCTCCAACGTCTCGCCCGACAAATTTCTCGAGCAGGTCGGCTGGCTCACGGATGAGTGTGACCGCATCGGTCGCGACCCGGCCGAGCTGCGGGTTATCCACTACTCGGTGATCATTCCCGGTGAGAACGCCCACGTCGCCTGGATGCGCTACGCCGATGACGTCTGGCACATGACGTGGAAGTACTCCGACATGGAGGCGTCGGCCACCAGACCTGGCCCCCCGCCACCCCCACCCGATCTCACCGAGGAGAATCGAAAGAGCCTGCACAGGAGATTCACCATCGCCGGCCCCAGCGACGAGATCGTGTCCACACTGCTCCAGGTGCGGGAGCGCTCCGGGATCGATGTCGAGTTCGTGGCCCGGAGCTACTTCGCCACCCTGGAGTATGAAGCACAGGTCGAGTTGATGCAGCAGCTGGCCGAGGAAGTGGCCCCACACCTCTGAGGCGGCTCAGGCGTAGAGCGCGCCGGCAAGGTACTTGAGCCCGGAATCGGGCTGAACCGTGACCACGCGATTTCCCGGGCCCAGCTCCGATGCGAGACGAATGGCGGCGCGGACGTTGGCTCCGCCCGAAGGACCGGTCCAGACTCCCTCCGCCCGGGCCATCTCCCGAGCCGTTGCCATCGCCTCTTCAGTGCTCACGGTCTCGACCCGGTCGTAACTGCCCGGTGTGATCAGAGGAGGCACGAAACCGACGCCACCACCCTCGATGCGATGCGTCCCGGCGACACGGCCGGAGACGACCGCGGACTCGTCCGGCTCGACGATCACCCGGAGCAGGTCCGGCCACCGCTCCCGGATGGCTGTGGTCGAGCCGATGAAACAGCCCCCCACCCCGATAAAGGAGCAAAACACGTCTACCGGCGCGTCGAGCTGGGCGACGATCTCCTCACCGATCCCGCGATAACCGTCGACTGCGTCGTGATTGTTGAACTGGTCGGTGGGGTAGCCGCCGGTCTCCTCCACGATCTCGGCGGCACGGCGCATCATGGCTGGGATCAAGTCGGGATGGATCCCATGCGGGCTCTCGATGATCTCGAGCTGCGCCCCGAACACCTCCATGGTGCGGAGCTTCTCCGAGGAGAATGCGTCGGAGGTGACGATGCGCAACGGGTACCCCTTCAGGGCGCAGACGAAGGCAAGCGAGCTACCCGTCGAGCCGCCGGTGTATTCGATCACCATCTGTCCCGGGGAGAGCGCTCCTCGACGCTCGGCCCCTTCGATCATGGCCAGTGCCATGCGATCCTTGTAGGAGCCGGTTGGGTTGGCCGCCTCCAACTTCACCCAGACCTCGGCCTGATCGGAGCCCGCCATCTTCGACAGCCTGATCAAAGGTGTGTTCCCGATGCCGGCTAGGGCGCCAGGGCGTAGCCTGCTTCGACTGTCCACCATGCGCCGGAAGTTACCCGGCGATCAGCTGGTCGGCGATTCCCGTGAGATCGGTCCCGGTCACGTCCGGTATCGGCCTTGGGAGACTCCACATCAGCCTGGGACGACGTATGAACGCTGCTCCGGCGCCGGCCTGGAGCGCCCCGGCGACATCCCAGTCGTGGGCGGAGATGAGCATGGAATTGGCGATCTGGACGTCCATGACCTGAGCCGCATGTCGATACGTGGAAGGATCCGGTTTGAAGCGGCCGACCTCCTCCACGGACACCACGCGTTGGATGAAAGTGTGCAGCCCTGCATTCTCGATCTGGACGTTTGCGGCCTTGGTGCTGCTGTTGGTCAGAGCGGCGGTGCGGAAGCCGGCGTCGAGGAGACGCTCCAGGGCGGGAATCACATCGAGGTGGGCGGGCAGGATGGCGAGGCGGGTGACTACTTCGGTGGCGGTCGCTTCGTCGAGATCGACACCATGTCGCTCGGCGACCTGGAGCAGCGCCTCGACCCCGATCACGCCGAAGGCGCGGTAGTCCCCGAGGTGATTCGACACCAGCGATCCATGCAGCAGCCGGGCGAACCATTCACCCAACGGCGCAGCAGCTCCGAACACATCCTCGAAGTCGATCCTCAGTGGTGACAGGTCGAGGAGGGTCTCGTTCACATCGAAGACGACGAGCTCGGGTCTCACGACGTCGGCAGGGAGCGGGCCACCGCAGCCAGGGCGCCGTACACCCGCTCTCCCATGTGTCTGTCGTCTTCGTCGAGCAGGTTGGCCATTACCTTCAGGGTCCATTCCATCAATGAGCGGTTCCGCATCCCCGTGTGGGCCAGAGTCCGCATCACGGACGGGTGACCGATCAACTTCACGAATATCCGGGCGGTTTTGTAGTAGAGCCCGTATTCGTCTTCCAGATGTTGTGGATATCGGCGCAACAGCCCCAAATCTGCAGTCCCCAATGCCCGACCGACATGATCGGCGGCGATGCGCCCGGTCTCGTATGCATAAGAGATGCCCTCCCCGTTCCACGGGTTGATCGCTCCTGCGGCATCACCGATGGTGATCCAGTTGGCGCCGACCAGAGGGCCCTTGGAAAAGGACATGGTCAGCTTTCCGCCCTCGGGGTCGGTGAGCTTGGAGCCCTCGCCCAACTCCCAGTACTCGGGAGCGGTGGCGACGTAGTCGGCCAACATCCTCGTCGTGTTCACGTGCTTCCATCGTTTGAATGTGGAGAGAAGGCCGACTCCCACATTCACTGTTCCGTCACCGAGGGGGAACACCCAGCCGTAGCCAGGCATGGTTGCCCCCGACGAATCCCTCATATCCAGCTGGCTCTCCAGGAACGGGTCGGTGGAGCGGGGCGACGTGTAGTAGCCGCGCGCGGCGAGGCCCATCGGGTAGTCCCTTCGTCGCTCGCTCCCCAGCTCTCGCCCGAAACGGTTCATCGAGCCGTCGGCGATGATGGTCACCTCCGGGGTGAGGATCTCTTCGACCCCGTCATGGGCGAGGGTGACCCCGGTGAGCACTCCGTCCTCGATGGTCGGTGTCGCCAGGGTCTTCTCCATGATCCTGACTCCCTGCTTCTCGGCGAGGTTGGCCACCTGGGCGTCGAGATCGCGTCGCCGGATCACGCCACCCCAGCTGGGGAAGCGGGAATGCTCGGGCCAGGGCAGCTCGAGCATGAGATCGTTCCCGGCGTAGGAGCGGAGACCTGTGATCAGGTGGAACTCCGCGACGTCGAAATCGAAGCCCATTTCCTGGAGTTGGAGCACGGCCCGGGGCGTCAGGCCGTCGCCACATGTCTTGTCCCGGGGGTATTCCTTCTTCTCGACGATCGTCACGTCGTGCCCGTCGCGCGCCAGCCAATAAGCCGCGGCCGAGCCGGCCGGGCCCCCACCAACGACCAAGACCGAGGGAGATGGCATCGTCCATGAGGTTAGATACAGGGACCTGGTAGCCGGGATTCCAAAGAAGCCCCGCGGGTTTTAAGGTGCGCTTGTGAATGGAATCCCAAAGGCCACCGTGGTCCGGCTCCCCCGCTACCTTCGGTTGCTGGAGGATCTCGAGGCGATCCGGGACGTGGTCAGCTCCGAGGAGCTGGCGGCGGCGGCAGGGGCCAATGCCGCCAACGTGCGCCGCGACCTCTCCCACCTCGACTTCCACGGGGTCCGCGGCATCGGATACTCGGTCGGTGAGCTGAAGGCGCGGATCCGTCAGGAGTTGGGCATCGCCGAGCGAAGGCGGGTGGCCATCGTCGGAACGGGAAACCTGGGTCGCGCCCTGGCCAATTACGCGGGACTGGGCCGCCGCGGGTTCGACGTCGTCGCTCTGTACGACACCGACGTTCGAAAGATCGGAACCAAGGTGGGCAACGTCGTCATCCAGCATCTCGACGACATCGACGGCGACTGTGGCTCCCACGTATTCGAGATAGCCATCCTCGCGGTGCCTGCGGTGGCGGCGCAGCAGGTGGCGGAGCGGCTGGTCGAGCACGGCATCCGCTCCATCCTCAACTTCGCCCCGGTCAGGGTCAACGTACCCGACACCGTCTCGGTCAGACAGGTCGACTTGTCGATGGAGCTACAGGTGCTCAGCTATTACGGCAGCCGTCTTTGACGGCTGCCGTAATAGTCAGTGGTCGGCAGTCAGTGGTCGGTGGTCGGATCGAGCGTCAGGCCGACGACTTCTCCTGCACTTCCTCGTACTGGTGCAGCGCTACCAGGAACGCGAGGAACAGCACCAGGGAGACGAGCAGATATGTGATCGGGATGATCCGGACCTCGAAGGCATTGAGCCCTTCGATGTCGTCGGGCTTGGGGCCTCGGGGGGCGTAGACCACGAACAACATCGAGGTGATGGTGAGCCAGCCGAACACGGCCGAGCCGGTCACCAGGAACCCGAGTCGCTTGCCCAAGTTCGTGAAGTTGAACAGGTAGATCGACCCGTAGAACAACGCCACCGAGGCCAGGGTGAGGATTATCCCGGTGACGAAGAGATTTGCCGACAGCAGCGACCGGAAGAACTCACGGAAGAACATCGACACCCTCCTTCCCGTCGAGGTTGCCACTTCTCAGGTACCGGGCCAGCAATTGGATGTCCTCGAGACTGAGGCTGGGACCGAATCCGGGCATCCGGCCCGACCCGAACCCGTTGAGACCGTATGGCGCTTCGGACTCGGATCCGGCGACCAGGAACTGGATCAGCAGGTCCTCCTCGGGATTCTCCGCAGCCTCTCCGAACTGAACCGTGGGCCGCCCATCCCACAACGCGGGGCCGAAGCCACCCGAGCCCGCCTCCTGGGTGAAAGCGGGGCCGGCGCTGTAACCCGCCGTGTGGCAGCGGGCGCAGTTCGAGTTGAACAGACCGACGGCGCGCTCCGCCTCCTCCGCCGAGGAGCCCATCGCCTCGGCCACGCCGTCGAAGTCGACGGTGTAGAGCTGGGCTTCCAGGGCCTCCTCGAGGAATGCCAAACCGGCGCTCTCATTGGCGAGAAGGGCAGGCTGGTTGCTGACCGTGACTCCGAGTGTCGTGGCCAAGGATTCGAGGTTGCCCACGAATCGGTTCGCGGTTGTGACGTCGGGCTCGCCTCCAACCGAGGCGGGGTTGGTCGGATCCAGCGCGATGGCACTCACCTCGCTCGGCATCGTGGCGCCGATCGCCGACTCGATCTGGGTTGTGATCGTCGTCTCCGCTTCGGTCGACAGTCCGTCGCCGTCGGGATCGGACCCGGCCGTGATCGCCTCTGTCGCCGCTGTCGCCGCCTCGGGTGCCGCCGACTCGAGGGCGGCGACGAGGGCTTCGGCGTCGTCGAGGCTTTCCACCGATTCGGGCACCTCGACACCAGCGGCCTCGGCTTCGGCCCTGATCTCCCCGAGATTCGCCAGGGCAGCGGGGCTGAGACCCACTTCCGGGTCGACGGAGCCCCCTTCGACAGCGGCCTCGATGGCCGTCAGATTAGATATCACGATGGGGTCGGTCTCGGCCGCCGCCTGCAGCGTGGCTATGGCCGCCTCGGCCGCCTCGGCGTCGGGCGCCTCCGGGTCGAGGGTCACCGTCTCCATGATCCGGAACGCCTCCACCGCCTGTTGGGAGATGTCGCTCAGCTCGGTCTCGGCGGCGTCGGAGAGACCGTCGGCGTCGCTGTCCAGGCCGTCACCGGCGTCATCGAACACGGCGCGCGCCCTTTCGGCGAGGGGGATGACGATCGCGGCGTCCCGCTCTGCCGCCTCGATCTGGGCCAACACCTGACGCTGGGCCAGGATGGCGGCCTCGACCGTGGCGTCGGCGTTGGCCAGCGCATCCAAAGCACCGTTGATCCCTGGTTCGACATCGGCCAGGTTCTCCTCCTGGGGCACCTGGATGGTCCTCAGATAGTTGACCACGTCGGTCACCTGGTCTGCGTTGAGCGGGCCACCGCCGGGGATGCCCCACGGCGGCATGGGAGTGTTCCCCCGGCCGTAGGTGACCCAGTAGTTGACTTCGTCCTCGTCGTATCTGTAGAAGACATCGTTGAGCGAGGGGGCGGCCCAGGACACCGTGACCCCCGATCTCTTCTCCACATAGTTGGTTGTGCCACCGGAGCCCTCGGGGCCATGGCAGGTGAAGCAGGCGAACTCCTCGACGATGTGCTGGCCACGGGTGATCGAGGCCGTGGAGAACTCGTCCACGAACCCCTCTTGCCGAGCCGGCTCACCGAGGAAGTAGAGCGGAAGCGACACGGCAAGGAAGGCGGAGAAGGCTATGGCCGCCTTTTGACCTCCCTCCAGCCGTCGGGTCTCGATCTTCTCGTCGTCGATCCCGGGCCTCAAGTTGGGGGCGATCTCCTCGCCGCCGCGGCCCCGGATGGCGGAGATGAACAACACGCCCAGCCAGGCGATCCCGGCGACCACGGCGATGACCGTGATGATGTTGGCGGTCATGCCTCGGGACTCGCAGCCACGGCGCTGATGCAGCTGGGGCCCTGTGGGTACTGGATGCTCAGTTCCGGGGCGCGTGGTGTCTCGATGATGCTTCCGGTTCGGATCACGAGATTGCCACCACGGTTCTCCACCACGAACCGGTCGAGGTTGCGCGGGGCCGGCCCACCGAAGTACTCGCCGACGGCGTTGTACCTCGACCCATGACAGGGGCATTCGAAACCCTGGGAGGGTGCGCACCAAGGAACCCTGCAGCCGAGATGGACACAACGCATGTACAGCGCCATCAGGCCATCCGTGGCCACGCTGGCGCCCTCGAACTGCTCGGAGAGCTCACCGGGGGCAGGGACCAGGTAAGCCCGCGCCTCGGGGATGAACACGGGCAGGATCCCGCCCGCCGGGGTGAACACCTGGGTTCGGAGATCAGAGATGGGCCCGGCGTCGATGTCGGCGCCGAAACCGCCGGTCAGCTTGGGCCAGAAGAAGGCCAGGTAATAGAGGCCCTGAGCGGCCAGAAACGTGCCAAAGGTGGCGGTGATGGCTCGGTTGAAGAACTGACGCCGGCTGACACCGCCCTCCTCGGGCGATACCTCCACGATGCGCTGCGCCTCGATGATCCCCACCACTGTCTCGGGCTCCTCCTCGACCGGTTCCGGCTCGGGTTCGACGGTCTCCTCGAGCTGCTCGACCTCCTCGGTCGCCTCGACCGGGGCGGGGATGGTCGCCGCCCGCGTCGACCGGTCGGCGGCGCGGGTTTCCTCCGACACCCCGGCCAGCGGGTCGGGCCTCTCGGTGGTCTGCGACCTGCGATAGGCGACGGCGAAGGCCCCGACCGCGCCGAATATGGCGACCACGGCGACGGCGATCAGGGCGGCGTTGGTCAGGGTCACTCGAAATGCACCCAGTCCTTCAGGTCGTCGAAGTAAACCCCGTCCTTCCATGGGTAGGAGAAGTTGAACCCGAGACCGCGGAAGAGCACGCCGAAGATGGTCAGGGTGGCGGCCCCGGCCAGGAAGACGGAATAGAGGGCGATGGCGAACTTGCGGTCACTGGGTCGGGTCGAAGGGTTCTTGTCGACATAGGGCACCATCATGAAGCCGATGATCCCGGTGACCGTCGGGATCATGACGCCGGCGATCTGCGGGTCGAAGTAGGAGAGGAGCTCCTGCAACCCGAGGAAGTACCACGGCGCCTTGGACGGGTTGGGGGTTGCGTTGAAGTTGGCCGGGTCGAGCAGCGGTGAGTGGATGATCACCGACAGGATCACGAGGAACCCGGTGATGGCGAGCAACGCCCCGAACTCCATCAGCATCAGATGGGGCCAGGTGTTGACCTTGTCGGTCGGCTCCGCCTTGACCGTTTGAATCGCCCGGGCCTTGACCACGGTGAGCAGACGCTGGGTGCGCACCCCCTCGGGGGTGCCCTTCGGGGGCACGGTGGGGCGGGGGGAGACCACCGCGGCCACCTTGCCGTTCCCCGAGCCGTTGCCCTCAGTGGCGGGGCGGTCCTCCACCGCGGTGGCGACCGCCGCGGCAGGTGGCGTCAATGCCTCCTCGCTGTCCGTGATGGTCGGTGCCTCCTTGGGCGGCTCGGGCGGGACCTCGGCGTCGGTGTCGGCCACGACGTCCGGCGACGGCGGGGCGGCGCCTTCGGCCGCGGTCTCCTCGATCGGCTCTGGTTCCTCATCCACCGATTCGATGGCCTCCTCGATCTCCTCGGAGCGCTCGGCCGCCTCCTGCATATCCTCGGCCAGCTCCTCCTCGGCCCCGGCCTTCGGCTCAGTCGTCTCGGTGTCCGGCTCAGTCGTCTCCGGCTCCGGCTCGGGCTCTGCCGACGGCGGTGGGATGGGCGGTGCCTCGCCTTTCATCTCGGCGAGCACCTGCTCGACGGGAAGACCGAGCGCCTTGGCCTTGGCCTCAGCCGATCTTCTCAGGAGACTCTCTGGGATTTCAGTCACAACGACTCCTTAGAGCGGACCGGAGATGCCGCCGTCCTTGCGCACCCGCCAGAAATGGACGGCGAGGAACAGCACCAGGATGAACGGGAACGCGAGCACATGCAGCACATAGAAACGGAGCAGGGTTGCGCCGGAGACCTCCACCCCGGCGAGCAAGGCGAACTTGACCTCGTTGCCTATCACCGGGACGAAGCCGGCCATGTTGGTCCCGACCGTCACCGCCCACAGCGCGAGCTGGTCCCAGGGGAGGAGGTAACCCGAGAAGGAGAGGAGCAGGGTCAGGAACAACAAGAGCACGCCGACCACCCAGTTGAACTCACGGGGTGGCTTGTAGGCGCCGTGGTAGAAGACCCGGCTCATGTGGAGGAAGACCGATAGCACCATGAGATGGGCACCCCATCGGTGCATGTTCCGCACCAGTGACCCGAACGCCACATTGGTCGACAACGCCTCGATGTCGGCGTAGGCCGTCTCCGCCGAAGGCGTGTAATAGAACATGAGGAAGATGCCGGTGATGGTGAGCAGGATGAACAGGAAGAAGCTGAGACCACCGAGACAGAGGGTGTAGGACAGCTTGACCCCATGCCGTTTCACCTTCACCGGGTGGAGGTGATAGAGGACGTTGTTCATCACCACGTACGACCGGTTCCTCGGGCTGTCCGAGTAGCCCTTCTTGAAGGGCGAGCCGGGGCGCAGGATCGACTCGGTGAACTGGGATCCCCAGACCTTGTCGTTCACCTCTTTGATCTTGTCCTTGAGACCGGTTCTACCGTTTCCGTTGGCCAATCCGCCTCCTACCAGCGCATTCCATAGGCGTAACCATTCTTGAAGTCACGCTGCCCGGTGTCGAAATCCCAGGGTCGCCGATCGAGCCCGAGCTCGGCGGCCTGATCGGCCAGCGAGCCCTCGAACTTGCCCAAGGTGATGACATTGGTCGGGCAGCGGTCGATGCACAGTGCGCATCTGGTGCACTCGTCCTCGTCGACCACGAAGAAGCCCATGTTCTGCGGGTCCTCTCCCGGGTGGTCGACGTTGACCCCCTCGGTGATCGCATCGAGCGACAGGTAGTGGATGCATTTCCACGGGCAGATATCGACGCACCCCTCACAGAGGATGCACTCGGCCTGGTCGATGTGGAGGAACTGCTTGGGCCGCAGCTTGTCGGTGAAGTAGTCGCCCTCGACCACCGCCAGCTGGTAGTCGTCACGATAGGGAGGTGTCTCGTCGACGACGCCCTTGGGCATCAGCCTTCTCCCCTCACCAAGGGCCGCCCATAGGGCGACCTGACCTCGGGCTTCTCGGCCGACGGGGGTGCGCCCTGCCTCATCCTCTGCAGCTGGATGGTGAACACGGCTGCAGCCACCAGCATCACGATGTGATAGCCCATAGAGATGGAGTCCTTGATCGCAGCCCAGCTGATGTTCACCTCGTTGCCCAGGATCAGCCAGGTCGGGATGGCGACGGCGACCCTCTGCGACGACCAGTTGAGATCCGTCTGGGCGAAGTTGAGCCATTCGGAGGGCACGATCCCGAAGATGAGGACCAGCTCGATCCAGGTGACGAATGAGGCGAACAGGGCCCGGGCCCAGGTCATCTTCTGGTTCAGGACCCAAACGAAGAAGGCGCCCACCACCAGCATCTGGGAGGCGGCGAAGGAAGCCAGATAGGCGAGGCCCTTGGACAGCCATCCCCTGGGCACCCAGTCGAACTGGTCGAGGACCAGAGGAACCTCCTGCCCTTCGACGATGTGGGTTTCTGGGAAGCTTGAGTAGTGGATCCAGACAACCGCGATCACGAGAGTGACGAAGCCAGCGCCGAGCAATCCCCATCCGATGCTCTTGCGTCTGCTGTCGCTCAGTTCTGCCAGGCGGTACATATCTCGACTTCGGGCGCGGTGAATAGCTGTTGACGTCGTTTCTACCACAACCCGTGTCTCGTGAGAGAACCCTGGACACATGCGGGCGCGATCCATCGGGGTGGCTGCAGAACGAATCCAGGAAGTAGTTATGCTCCCGCCGTCCCGTTTCGCAACGAGGGAACCGTTGGCCGCCACCCAAACTGCAGACACCAGGGCCCTGCTCGGGTCCGCCTCCGACGGGGACCGCGTCGTCTCGGCTCATTTCCTGGCGGGTGCCTTGTTCCTCACCCTGGCCGGCGGCTTCGAGCTCCTCGCCCTGTTCTCACTGAGATTCGGAGGGCTGTCCCCGGTCAGCTACGGCCGGATGGAATCGATGGCCAACATCACGGTGATGCTCGGCTTTCTGGTGATGAGCCTGACCGGAGGGATCTACTACGTGCTGCCCCGGCTCACCGGAACCAGGCTCTGGCGAAGAGACCTCGCCTTCGTCGGCATGCTGGCCATGTCCGGATTGGTGGTGATCGACCTGCTCGCCGTCGTTCTCGGCCTGGGTGGGGGGCGGCAGCCCTTCGGTCTCCCCTGGTGGCTCCACGTCCCGATGATGGCTGTGCTCACCATCCCGTTCCTCGTCACGGTGATGACGGTTCGGCGCCGCGAGGAGACACGGAGCTTCGTGACCCTCTGGTTCGTCATCGGCGGGGTGACCTGGCTGCCCCTGCTCTATCTGGTGTATTTCGCCGGGGATCTGCCCTTCGTCTCCTCGTTGGCGGAGACGTACTCGGACCTGTTCTTCTCCGCCGGGTTCGTGACGCTATGGGTGTTCGTGGTCGGAGGCGGCCTCTTCTACTACACCGTGGTCAAAGAGCTGGAGATCCCACTCGCCTCCCGCCAGCTGGCCGCGGTCGGGTTCTGGTCGCTCGGTTTCGCCGGGGCCTGGTGGGGAACCGCCCAGCTGGTCTTCGGGCCGGGCCCGGGTTGGATCGACGGGGTCTCGGCAGCCCTCGGTCTCGCCTTCCCCATCGGAGCCCTGGCCAATGCCTCCAATGTCTCGCTCACTCTCCAGGGCCATTGGGAGAGACTGAGCGACAAGCCGGGCGTGGTCTCCGGGGTCATCGGTCTCTATCTCGGGGTCACGGTGGCGATCCTGGCCAGCTTCGCCTCTTTCCCCTCGGTGGGGTCGATCACCGCCCTCACCGCCTACTGGGAGGCGATCGAGTACGGCGCCCTGTTCGGAGTCGGTGTGCTGCTCGTGGCGGGCATCGCCTTCGAGGCCATGCCCCGGGTGTCCGGACGCGACTTGAGCTCTCTCGACCGACCTCGCTCGTTCAACCGGTGGACCGTCATCGGCGCCGGCGGGGTCATGATCAGCCTGGTCGCAGCCGGTCTGGTCAGCGGTTTCTCCTGGGTCGCGGGCTCCAACAGCGCCGCATACGTCGATGCCGGCGATGGTTGGGCGGCTGGTGCGGGCGCTTCCGACGTGCTGCTGCTCGTCGCCTTCGGTTTCGGTGTGATCGCCTTTCTCGGCCAGCTCGCCTACGCCGCCACCGTGATCGGCACCGTCACCATCGGGCGAGCGGTCCCCCAGGAGATCCTGGTCTACGGCTCGGACGGCAGGCAGGGCACCTGGGAAGCGACGATGGAGGGGCGCGACGATGAGTGATCTGAGCGAGGCCGCCGCCGCCCTCGGAGTCCCCGAGGCGCTGGTGGAGCGATCGGCCGCGGCGCGCGCCGCCGAGACCGGGGCGAGCGTTGATGAGGTCCTCGCCGCCTGGGCGGCAGGTGGCGACGTCCCCGCCTCAGTGCCGTCGGAGACACCGGCGGCGGCGGAGACGTCGGACGCCGAGGAGGTCGCAGAAGGTCCGGCGCCGGATGCCGAGGCGCCCGCAGGTGAGACCGCCGCTCCGCCCCCCACGGCCGAGGAGTCGCCGCCTCCCGCCGAGGAGCTAGTCACTCCGGGCCCGGCCGGGGCGCTGACCACGATTTCGGGCAAGCCACCGGTGCTGGTCGGGGAAGCCGACAACCCGATCGGGGTATTGGTCGGGGCTGTGGCGCTCTTCGTCGCCATATTCCTGGTCGGGCTGGTAGGTCCTGCTCTACCTGCCGAGAACCCCGGGGCGAGGACGAGCGACCTGCCCTACAGCGAGGCGGCGGTGCGCGGCCAGGAGATCTACCGATCCGTGGGCTGCGCCTCATGTCACACCCAGTTGGTGCGGCCGGTGGTTGCCGACGTCGACCTGGGGGCAGTGACGCTGAACGACAGCAACCAGGTGTTGGGGACACGTCGGTTCGGGCCCGACCTATCCAATGTGGGGGCGCGGGTTTCCGGGAGCCAGATCGAGGCGCTGGTCACCGGCCTGGGAGACCACCCGTCGATCGCCCTCGCTCCTGACGACCTTGCCGCCCTGGTCGCCTATCTCCTCGAGTCGAGGACACTGGAGGGTGGCGCCGCCGCGGGCAATGCCGGTGGCGAAGAGCCTGCCGCAGAGGAGCCGGCCCAGTCATGAGTGAGCTGAGCGCCGCCGCTGCCGCCGCCCTGGGGGTACCCGAGGCCATCGTGGAGCGGTCGGCAGCCGCACGGGCGGCGGATACGGGGATGAGCGTCGACGAGGTGCTTTCGGCGTGGGCAGGCGGAGATGCGGTAGCTGCGGATGCCTCCCCTCCTACCGGGGAGCAGCCGGCTGCCGAGCCCGAGCCCGCTCCAGCCGCAGAGCCTGCCCCTGCCTCACCCGACGTCGAGGTGGCTCCCGAGGAGCCGGCGGTGCCGGCCGCGCCGGCAGCACAACCTGCCACGGTGACCCGATCTCCGATACCCGCCGAAGTGACCGCGGCCGAGGCGGCAACGCTCGCCGAGGTGATCACGGTCCCTACTGCCGGGATAAGGGAGCGGACCAACTTCGTCATCCCTCGCTGGCTGGCCGCAGTGATGTTGATCATCCCCGCCTTCGCCCTCTTCGCCCTGGGTGGCTCGGCCACCGGCGAATGCGGGGAGGCCACCGAGTTGCAGACCGATGTCATCACCGGTGACGTGGTCAACTGCGACGGGACGGAATTCACCGGATCGGGCGCCGGGGGTGGCGGCGCCGACTTCATCGCCATGGGAGAGGAGCTTTACGGCGGAGCTCCCAGTTGCGACGGATGTCACGGGGCCGATGGTGGAGGCGGCGTGGGCCCGGCATTCGGCGGGGTGGTCAACACGTTCGGCTCTTGCGCCGACCACATCGAGTGGGTCACCTTGGGCTCTTCCGGGTTCCAGGCCGCCGGCGAGAACACCTACGGGGACCCGAACAAGCCGATCAACGGCGGCATGCCCGCCTTCGGCACCAGCCTCAGCGCAGAGCAGATCGCAGCGGTGGCCGCCTTCGAAAGGGTCCGATTCGGCGGAGCCGATGCTGAGGAGACGCTGGCCGACTGTGGGCTGGCAGAGCCCGAGGGTGAAGAAGGTGGAGAAGAGGGTGCGCCGGGCGAAGAAGCCCCGGAAGGGGAGGAAGCTCCGGCGGAAGGCGAGACCACCACCACTGTGGGTGATGCCGAGGCGGGATTGGGTCGTACCCCCTAGCCAGGATCAGCGTGAGGACGCCCAGTTGCGTAGCGCCCGCCGCAGCGGCGCCGACTCGATCCGGCCCTCGGCGATGACCACGTCGTCGGAGGCGAGAAGCACCGGAATCCTCTCTCGATAGACCTCCAGCAGACTGTCGTCGCTGTCGATATCGACCTCGTGGAACGCCAGATGGCGTCGTTTGACCTCGAGTTCCACCAGAGGCCGCGCCTCGTCGCAGAGATGACAACCGTGCCGGGTCAAAAAAATGAGCAAGAAATTCTCAACTAACCACTCTGAGTGACCGATAATGGACGTGCATGCAGGAAGGAGGGTCAACCGTTCCCCTCATACCTAGGGCACGTTCGTCCAAGGTGTGAACGGATAGCCTCCCAGCCCGCCCCACGGTACGGAACTCTCCTTCGTGTAGATGGGGCCCCCGCTCAGCGGGGGCCCCATCACTTTGGTCCGGGGCGCTTTCCGATACGAGACGATCGTCTGCCATCGTGGAGCCGGTGCGACCTGCCACTGCAATCGTCCTGATGATCCTCCTGGCCATCATCGCCATCGCCGGGATCATCCAGCTTCTCTCGCTCCCGTCCCCGCCAGGGTGACCGAGACCCCGCTGGACAGATTCAGCATCTGATCCGCCGAGCCGCCTCGAACCGCGATCGCCATGAGGCCTGCCGAGTCGACATGGACCAACGGCTCCCCGGGCTCGACGTCGGAGTAGGAGCCCGCCCAGGGGATCGAGTGCGAGCTCGCCCCGACCCGGAGGGTGAGCATCGCTCCCGGCGCCAACCCGACCGCCCCGAGGTCGTCGGGGCCGATGTTCGTCTGCACGTTCCCGAACCCGTCGACCCACCACGCCTCGCCGGTAACTGCGGTGCCTTTCGTCTCGGGAAGAGGCAGTAGCAGCGGCTGAACCTGGTCCGGGCCCAGCTCCGGCCCCAGATCGCGTATCGAGGCCTCACCCGAGGCGAGGAGGGCAGCGGCAGGTGCGAAGAGATCGCGACCGTGGAATGTCTCCCCCGGCGAGGGGATCCTGGCCTCGGGATTCTCTATCGAAACCATCACTCTCGCCCCGCCCACCATGGCCACCGCCGGGGAGAGGACACCGTTGTCCGGCCCGACGAAGAAGCCCCAATCGGTTTCGAGCGCCAGGGCCTTTCGCTCCGAGCCGACATCAGGGTCGACCACCACCAAGGCGACCCCTTCCGGGAGGTACTGGATCGCACGGGTCATGGCGAGAGCGGCGGCTCTCACGTCACCGCGGGGCGTGCCATGCCCAACGTCGATGACCCGTGAGCCCGGGGCCAGCTTGGCCAGCACGCCGTGGACCACACCGACGAACTCGTCGGCGAGGCCGAAGTCGGTGAGGAAGCTGATGGGGAGTGAGTCCTGGGTCATGAGCGGTCCCGCGGGTGGTGGGGACGGTAGCCACGGGCAGGCCGGCACCTATATTGCCGCAATGACCGAGACCAACCACGACGCCATCGCCCGGGAGGTCTCGCGATCGAAGATGGCGATGCTGATGGGCGGTGTCGACACCGGGAAGACAACACTCGCCATCCAATCGGCCCGGCTCGCTATCGGCGCGGGGCGCACGGTTGCCCTCGTCGACGCCGATGTGGGCAACTCGACGGTCGGGCCTCCGGCATGCGTTGGGCTCAAGGTGCTGCGCACTGTTGAGGACATCGAGAAGGTGCACGCACCGGACCAACTCCACTTCGTAGGCACCATCACCCCGGCCCGGCTGGTCCTCCAGCAGGTGGTCGCCACTGTGGCCATGGTCGACAAGGCCCGGACCTTGGCCGACCTCGTGATCCTGGACACCACGGCCGTCGTCTCCGGTGTGGCCGGCGAGACCTTGAAGTACCACAAGGCCGAGCTGTGCCGCCCTGACAAGGTGGTGGCCCTGCAGCGAGGTGGCGAGATGGAGCCGGTGGTGGGGATGTTGCGCCGCTTTCTCGGGCTCGAGGTGACCGTGGCCCCCACCGACCCGAATGTGATGCCCCTGTCGCCCGACGAGCGGGCCCAGCGGCGGACCGACGCCTTCGCCCGCGCCCTGGCTCCGCCGCTCGACCGGTGGAAGGTGCGGCCCACGGTGTTCGCACCAACTCTCCCGATGGGTCTCAACCTGGGACGTCTCGACGAAGTGCTCGTCGGGGTCCAGGACGAGGGGGGCGGTTGTCTCGGGCTGGGGATCCTCAGCAACGAGGAGGACGGGCTCAGAGTGATGACCAACACCGGGGAGGGGATGAAGGGGCTGCGTCTCGGCTCGATGCGTCTCAACCCGGAGACTCTCGAGTCGAGCGTGATCAGCCTGCGCGAGGTGATGTTCGGGGTCTGAGGCCCGGGGGCCTCAGACCGTGCCACGTCTTACGTCGTATGTCCTTACCGGGCTGATTAAAGGGATTTGGCAGCGGCGTCGATAACAGGAAATGCTGGGGAAACGCCGCTGGACAACACTGCTATTGGTCGTCTTCGTATCCGCCGGTGTCGGACTGGCGGCAGCCGCCGATTCGGGGACGGAGAATGAGTTCCTCTCCCTGATCAACTCGACCCGAGCCTCCAACGGTCTGGCGCCGCTCGAGATCGATGGTGGTCTTCACTCCCACGCCCGGAGTCACACCCAGGACATGATCGCCGCCGCCGACATCTACCACTCGAGCGAGGCGGAGCTAGCCGCGGCCGGAGGCAGTGGCTGGTCCCGCATCGGGGAGAACGTCGGCCGGGGCCAGAGCCCCTCCTCTCTCCACGGCGCATTCATGGGCTCCTCCGGACACAAGGCCAACATCCTCGGTGACTACAACTACGTCGGCATCGGCACCGACAGCGCGGAGGGTTATCTCTACGTCACAGTCGTCTTCATGAAGGTCGGCGAAACCGCCCCGCCGACGACCGAGCCTCCCCCGCCCGCCGAGACACCCGCTCCCCAGGCCCCCGACACCACGGTGGCCTCGTCGACAACCACAACAACCGTGGCCACGACCACCACGACCATCCTCGTCGTCCCCCCGGACAGACCGGTCGCCGCAGGCCAGTCCTGCCTCGCCGCCGACCGCTGGTCCCAGCTCTGCCACGACTAGTGATCGGCCGCGACACGCCGTACCCGTGACGAACCCAAGCAAAACGCCCGAGTGACCTAGCAGAGTCTCCTCCGCACTTCCCCGAACGGACGGTTCTCTGCTCTGCCTCTCGGGCGTTCGCCGGGCCGAATGTACGACTTTCCTCGCCTCGATTCAACGACCCCGCATCGCACTGTTCCTACCGTCGAACAACGTCATCGATCGTCAAATGGGACGCAGGGGGTGGATGGAGCTGGGTTACCAACAGGAAACCGGGTTTTGCACAGGGTTTGTGCACATGGGTGTGTTCACAAGTTTCTAACCCGAATTTTCGCGATTTGCCTGCAGCGAGCGGAGCAATGGACGGAAGGCGACCTCGATGGTCTCGTATATCTCGCCCAGCGCCAGGTCGAGCTCGAGGTCGGTCACCCGGTCCTCGGGGATCCGACCGCGCAACACCAGTCCGCCTTCCTCATCGAGAGCGAAGAAGCTGCGCCAGGCTCGCATGTTCCTATGCAGCGCCTGTCGGAAAAGGCCCACCGTGCCTTCGCCCAATGGCAACACATATGCCTCATAGACGAGACTTCGCTCGCCCACCGTGAACCACACTGTGGTGGCATCGCGCGACTCCTGACCCATCCTCACCGCCCAACGCCCCTCGACTTCCTCGGCGTATTCAACGCTGGAGCCAGGATCGCGGAGCCAGTCTTCGATCCGAGTCTCGAGCACATCCCTCATGCCCATCGCAACTCGACCCTCGGCTCCAGTTCCCCGACCACCCGCCCGCCGCCGAGGACCTGAGGCCGTGCCAAAGGCTCGAGCAGCCGGGAGGCGTGACCTGGGAGCTCCCCCATAGCAGCGAGCGTGGCGATCATGGCCGAGGTGGCGATCTCCTCCAGCCCGTCCCAGGACTTGACCGCGATCCCGAGCCTGCCTTCGATGGCCACACCGAGACAACCGGCGGCACCACGCTTTCCCACGAGGTTCAGGGTCGTCGCCAGAGATGCATCCCCGTTGCCCTTGCCGGAGACCAGGGCGGGGTAGCGGTGCATGGCGGTGAACACCTCGTCGTATCTGGGTTGTGTGGCGAGCCTGGCGTAGAGGAGGGCCATGACCCGGGTCGTCGTCCGAAGGACCGGCGCACCACAGCCATCGACCCCGACCGGGGAGACGTCGTATTCCCCCATCTCGCCGACATGGGCGATTATTCGCATCTGCAGAGGATGGTCGGGCCGCAGGTAGCTCTCCAGGGCCCATCCCTGAGTCAGGCACGCCCGGAGCCAGGCGGCGTGCTTTCCCGAACAGTTGTTCCAGATTCGCTGTGCCTCATCCCGACCCGCCCCCCTGAGGCGGGCTCTCGCCGGCTCCGACACCGGCCAGCTCGGTGGACAGCCGAGAGCGGATCCGTCCAACCCGACCCGGGCGAGCATCGATTCGACGAGCGCGACATGCACTGGTTCCCCGTCGTGAGACGATGCGGCCATGGCCAATCCCTCGACGTCGAGCGCAGCGCCCTCCTCCTGTGCGATCAGAGCCTGGAACGGCTTGGCAGCCGATCGGAGAAAGAAGGGGCGATCGATGTCGCCGGAAGACGCCAGCAAGTCACCGTCGTTCGACACCACCGCCACGGCCCCGTCGTGGACGGTCTCGACGAGCCCCGAGCGGATTCTTGCCGCCAGCAACTCAGCCCGCTGCTTGAGCTTCGCCCTGCTGGCTCCTGTAGCGGGAGATGATCTCGTCCTGCAAGGCGTCGATCACCGTGTGCAGTTGTCGACGTTGAACCGACAGCTGTGCCTCAACCTCCTCGAGGCGATCCACTGCCTCGTTCAAATCCTCCTGGCTCAGTTCGGGAAGCTGGGTGAGGATGTCGTCGTCCATGATCTTGTCGATGAGACGCCGGCCGGTGGTGGTCGGGAGCGGCGGCATCGTCTCGATGTGACGCAGATTCGGCTCGCCGCCGAGGATCATCCCCTGGGCGAGGATCTCGGGCAACGCCTCGATCAAGGTCCGCGTCTCGTGACCGCTGCGACGGCGCATCTCGAAGTTGATGAGATCGACCCTGCCGTGGATCAGACGCCGGTAGTAGGAGATCTGGGTCTCCACGTCCTCAGCGGCCTCGCGACGCTGGCGCAACTCGTCGAGGCCGACATCGGCCAGGTCGGCCAGATACTCGGGCTCGAGGACGTTGTCGATCCGGCGTCGCTGCTCGCTCACGGGGACCAGGCTACTTGCATGCCCCGGCCAGGGTCGGATAGGGGTTGACCGCCGACGAGCCTCGGCCACCGGGGTGGATCTCGAAGTGGAGATGGGGGGACCCGCCTCGGGCATTCCCGCTGTCGCCGTTGAAGCCGATGGTCTGCCCTTGACTCACCGTTGCGCCCGACGAGACGTTGAAGTCGGAGAGGTGGGCGTAGTAGAAGCCGATCCCGTTGTCCCCTAGCAGCCAGATCGTCTTCCCGCCCAGACCACTGTTGCCCAGCGCCACCCGCCCCGAGGTGACCGCATACATCGGCTCGTTCCAGGCAGCGAACATGTCGGTGCCCTTGTGGGCCCTGCCCCCCGAGCGCGGGGCACCGAAGGAATCGATGAAGGAAGTCCGCCCAGGGGTGAAAGGGCAGATGAATGATCCCACCTGCACCGAGCCGGCGGCGCGTTGCCTGGCCCGGGCCGCGATCTCAGCCTGCTCCTTGTCGTACTGGGTGGCCAGCTCCTTGCATCGCCCGGAGAGCTTGGCGTAGGCGGCCTGCTCGGCCTCCATCGCCGATTCCTGAGTGTTGCGCGCGTCGAGTTTCTGGGACTCGACCCCCTCCAACTCGACCCGGGTGTCGTCGAGCTGGGCATTGAATCGGTTGAGCTCGCTGCGGGCAGCGAGCAACTCGTCGAGTGTCTGCTGACCGCCGGTGGCGGCGGTGGTCAGGAACTCCGAGGTGGTCATGAACTCGTCCACGGAGGAAGCGGAGAAGATGATCCCCGGGCTGGAGAGACCGCCACGCATGTAGAGCTCTACCGCCTGCTCCTCGATATCGGCCTGGATCTGGTCCAGCTCCTCGGTGTGGCTGACCACCGACCCGGTCACCGACTCCTGTTTCCGCTCGACCCGGTCGACCTCGATGACGGCTGCCTCGTATTCGGTGGCCGCCTCCTGGAAGGCGGCCTGTGCCGCCCGGTACTCGTCGAGTTGAGCCCGGGAGTCGGCGCACGCCGCCTCGACTTGTGACTTGGTGACCGCCTGGCTCACCAACGGGAACAGCACAGCTACCAGGGCTATGGCGGAGGCAAGGCTGACGACGCGAAGCGGCGTCCTGGGGGCATGCATCGGCCGAGAGACTAACTGGTGGCAGTTTGTTTCTCTAGGCGGTGCACGGGGCGCATCCTCGTGGGTGGCAGGTATCGGGAGGCCGGCTCAGAGGACCAAGAGAAGCAGCGGGTAGTAGATGGCGGCGGCGAGAGCGATGCCGTCGAGCGCCACCAGGGTGCCAGGCGGCCGCTCGGTGAGGACGGAGCGACCGGTGCGCAGCATCGACGAGATGCCCCGACCGGCGAGGAGCGCGACGGCGATGCCGAGACCGACGAGGAGATAGGCGACCACATCGAGGTCCCAAACCAGGGCGGCGACCACGGCGGAGAGGACGGCGCCGAGGGCGGTCACCGAGAACGGGTCGAGAAGGGGCAACGGTGGAATCCGCTCCACTACCGCGCCGAGCACGACGGCGGCGATCACCGAGACCAGGAAGACATCCACTGCCTGCGCCTCCGGGGCATGGGCGGATCGGGCCAGGACGAGAGAAGCCGTGCCCAGCCCGGCGAAGAGCGCCACCATGAGCGGAGGAGTCACGACATCCACTCGTCGATACTGGGGGAAGGCCACCGCCCAGCCCAGGCCCACGGTCACCGCCAGGACCAGAGACAGGGCATAGCCGGACCCTCCGGCGACATGGGCGGCCATGGCCGAGCCGGCCGCGGTGACGACGACGGCCAGGGTGGCGAACTCCCGGCCTCTCGCGTTGAACACCGATCCGAGATCGGCTGCCCAGACCGCTGCGATGAGGACGAGGACCGCCGCCCATATCTCCTGGCCCTGGGTGTTGGCCAGGATGGCAACCACCGCCACGGCGAGGGGGACGAACCCGATCAGGTCCACCGCCGAGAATGTTGTCGTCGGCTGGCTCCCACCGGAGACCGGCGGGATGAGGACGACCTCGTCGTCGTCGGCCACCGGGTCATCGAGAGCGGCCGTCTCCCCGTTGACCCAGACCCTCGAGGTCTCGACACCCCGTCTGAAGTCGGCGCCGAACTTCTCGGAAGCCGCCTCGATCACGCCCCCCACGGTTTCCGACGGCACGTCGAGCTTCGAAGTGCCGGCTATCTCACGGAGGTTTGCGAAGAGGCGGAGCTTTGCCATGTGTGTCGAAGCTAAAGCGTAGAGATCCCCTCACGTTTCCGGGGTGACTTCGCCTACGCTCGGAATATGGACGACAGGGTGTTGGTGGCGGTCGACGTCCCACTCGTCGGCGACGAACGTCACAAGAACTGGGCGCGGATCGTGGAGTCGGTGGACAACAACAAGACCTCGGGGTGGGCCTTCGAAGGGCCGTTCCTGGCCACGGGCGGGATTCAGGACGTCCCGATGGGCTCCACCCTCCTCGTCTACGGCGAGCGGGGATCCCGGGCCAACCCCCAGATCACGGCGCGGGTGTACACGGTGAACCCGGACTCGACACTGAGCCTCGAGGCCGAGGCCAAGGGAAGGGCCTGGGCGAGGACCTTGCGAGACCCGGTGGAGAGATGTTTGGGTCGGGATCCGGGCGCCCCCGACTTGTCGCATCTGAGCGACCAGCTACTCGCCGACGAGCTCAGAGCCCGTGGATGGAAGGTGGAGAAACCGTGAAGGCAATCGTGGTAGCACAGGTTGGAGGCCCCGAGCAGCTGGTGCCGGCAGACCTCCCCGAGCCGGAGCCGGGGCCCGGCGACCTCCTGGTGGAGGTGGGCGCAGCCGGTCTCAACTTCATCGACACCTATCAGCGAAGCGGTCTCTACGACCTCGACCTTCCCTTCACCCCCGGTCTGGAGGGAGCGGGGATCATCGTGGGCGTCGGCCCCGAGGTGAGCGGGTTCGAGGTCGGGGCCCGGGTGGCTTGGGTCAACGTGCTCGGATCCTACGCGGAGCGGCAGGTCGTCCCCGCCGAGCTTGCGGTCCCCATCCCCGAGGAGGTAGAGACAGCCACGGCCGCGGCAGTGATGCTCCAGGGGATCACCGCCCACTACCTCGCCCATGACACCTTCCCACTCGCCGTCGGAGACAGATGTCTGATTCACGCCGGGGCGGGTGGGGTGGGTCTGCTCCTCACCCAGGTCGCCAAGATGCGGGGCGCGGAGGTGTTCACCACGGTGGGCACGGCGGAAAAAGGAGAGCTGAGCCGCAAGGCGGGAGCGGACCATGTGATTGTCTACACGGAGAACGACTTCCAGCAGGCGATCGAGGACGTGGCCGGCCCCAGGGCCCTGGACGTGGTCTATGACGGAGTCGGGGCCGCCACGTTCATGAAGGGTCTGGAGCTGCTCAGGCCACGAGGGCTGATGGCCACCTTCGGCAACGCCTCGGGCCCGGCTCCAGAGATCTCTCCTCTGCTCCTGATGCAGAAAGGGTCTCTGTACCTGACCCGGCCCACGATGGCCCACTACCTCCAGAGCCGTGAGGAGCTCCTCTCCCGCTCTGCCGACCTGTTCGCATGGATCGGCGAGGGCGAGCTGGAGGTTCGGATCGGGGCCGAGTTCCCGTTGGCAGAGTCTGTCGAGGCGCACCGCGCCCTGGAGGCGAGGAGGACGACGGGCAAGGTCCTGATCCTGCCTTGACCCAGCTCCGTCCGCTGAGGAGAAGCCGGATCATCTGGCCTTTGGCACTGCCCACCATCCGGGCCGGAGCCCGTCTCGCCTGGCGTTTGCGCATCGACCGGGGGCAGGGCTTTCCCGATCCACCGTTCGTCATTGCCGCCAACCACTTCTCGTTCCTCGACCCGCCACTGGTAGGCGCGGTCTACGGCAAGAGAGCCAGGTTCATCGCACTGGCCGACTTGTACGGGAATCACCGGTCCCTCGACTGGGCGCTGGATGGTCTCGAGGTCATCACGGTGCGCCGGGGCACCGTGCCCCTGGGAGCCGTGCGGCAGTGCCTCTCCCATCTCATCGCGGGAGGGGTGGTGGGCATGTTCCCCGAGGGGATTCGGGTCGTGAGGTTCGGGGACGCCGGGTTCAGGCCGGGAGCAGCGTGGCTGGCGGTGCGGGCAGGGGTCCCTCTCGTCGCGGTTGCGGTGACGGGGACCGATCGAGTCCTCGGAGTCGACAACAAGTTGCATCGGGGCAGCGTGGGGGTGACCGTCGGCCCCACCCTCCACCCGACCGGCACCGACCGCGCCGCCGTGGCCGACCTCACCCGCCGCTGGGCCGACTGGGTGGAAGAGACGCTTTCCTAATGCTTGGCGTCACGCATACGTGACGCACTGCATTGAGAAACTGCGAACCCAGCCGATAGGTTGTGACAGCAATGAACGGCCTCGACTACATCACCGTATCCCCGCCCAACGCCGCCGTCCCTCTCACCGAGCTGGACGGCCGGGCTCTCCCCCAGCACCTGGTCTACCAGCGCAACAGCTTCCCGATGCCCGCTCCCTCCGACGTCACCGGCGAGATCGAAGTGCTGCTCCCCGGTCGAGGCCATGAGACATTGGACCTGCCTCGGCTCGCCGGTCTGGAGCAGGTGAGTCAGGAGATGGTCCTCGAATGCGCCGGCAACGGCCGGTCGCTGATCACCCCGGCCGTGATCGGCTTGGAATGGGGTCTGGGAGGGGCCTCCCCGATCCGGGTCGGAGGGGTGCGGCTGATCGACGCGCTGAAGGAGATCCCGGACAATGTGACCGATCTCGTGCTGACCGGCTGCGATCGGGGAGTGGTGTCGCCGGAAGGAGAGGTGCCATACCAGTTCTCGGTTCCCGCCGACCTGGTGAGACAGGGCTCCGGGCTGCTGGTGACCACGATCGGTGACGAACCGCTCGCCCATGAGCATGGTGGGCCGATCCGGTTCGTGCTGCCAGGGCACTACGCCATGAAGTCGGTCAAGTGGCTGACCAGGATCGAGGGCGTGACCTCACCGTTCCAGGGCCATTTCGTCAACCGGTACCGATTCTTCGGTGACGACGTGTTCGTTGATGGCTCCCCGGTGGCCCGGATACAGATCAGGTCGGTCATCGCCGCGCCGGGCGAGGGGGACCGGGTGCCGGCCGGCCGGGTCGCCGTCTCCGGCTCGGCGTGGTCGGGCTCGGGACCGGTGACCAGCGTGGCGGTGTCGGTCGACGAAGGCGAGGAATGGCTCGAAGCCGACGTCGAAGCCGGCCCCGGGCTCTTTGCCGCGGTCGCATGGCGTCGCGACTTGCCGGTCGATCCCGGCGGGCATGTGGTCATGGCCCGGGCCACCGACGCCTCCGGGGCAACCCAACCGCTGCTCTCACGTTGGAACCGCGGCGGCTACGCCAACAACGTGGTCCACCAGGTCCGCTTCACAGCCGTCTGAGCTCAGATGAAGATCGTCTGCGCGCCCTCGGAGAGCTCGATGAAGTCGGCGGCGCTGATGATGCCCTCCACTCGCTCGTAGAGGTCGTCCTCGCTCAGATGCATCATGTCTGCCGACATCCGACACGCCCATAGATGACCACCGGAGTCGGAGATCATCTCGAGGAACTCGGGAACGCCGGGGACATCGATCCCCTCGATCTGCTTCTTCATCATGTGGGTGGCGAAAGCGGTCATCCCGGGCAGCCCCATCAGCATCGGAGGCATGTGCGTGGCCGGGTTGCCCAGAGGGGTGAATTGGAGGTGACTCATCGTCTCCTTGTTGATCATGTCGAAACCCCAGAACGTGAAGAAGAGATGAGTCTCGATCCCCTCCCCGAGAGCGGCGTTGGCCAGGACCAGGCCGGGATAAGCCATGTCCAGCGAGCCCTTCGAGCAGATGATGGCCAGCTTCCGTCCGGACGTTTCTTCGTCGTCGAACACAGGAATCGGTGCTTGGAGTGTCATCGTCATGTCGCTTCCTCCGATCACACGCAGCCGGCCGGCTTGGGCAGACCTGCGATGTAGGACATCTTCTTGGCGGGTTTCTTCGGGAAAAGCCCGAACAAATCCTTGGTGGGGATGCCACCGACCGTCGTCACCCGGCGCAAGGTCGGGGTCTCGCCCTGGGATCGGTAGTCGTCGCGCAGGAAACGGATCACATCCCAGTGGGCGTCGGTGAGCTCGATGCCGATATTTGCGGCGAGAGTCGAGGCCAATTCCTCGGTCCACTCGTCATATTCGGTCATGAAGCCCTCGCCGTCGACGTGGACCTCCCGGCCGGCAAGTGTTGCCAGGCTCATACTTTCTCCTTTTCGATCTCTGTTGTGTCGGTCACTTCCTTGCCGGTCATCGACATCGAGGTCGGGACGGGAAGCCGGCGCCCCGGGAGCAGGGCGTGCCAATAGATCCACTTGAAGGCCAACTTGCCCCAGTGGTTCACCCGCCGCTCGGCGAGAAGGGTCATCGGGCCGATCACGGGGATGGGGAACTTTCCGGGGACGGGCTCCTGGTCGTAGTTGAAGTCGATGAGCATCGCCTTGCCCCCACCCGACTCGACGAAGCAATTGGCATGGCCATCGAAGCGCTCGGTCATCTCCTCGCCCCGGATGTGCCTGAGGAAGTTGCCGGTGAAGACGTCCACGGCGAAGTGTGCGACCGAGCCCGCCTTGGAGGTGGGGACGTCGGATGCGTCGCCGATGGCGAACACGTTGTCCCAGCTCGCCGACTGGAAGGTTTGCTTGTCGACCGGCACGTAGTTCAGCTCGTCACCCATCCCGCTCCGCGCCACATAATCGGCTCCCATGTTGAGGGGGACCGTGACCAGCAGATCGAAGGGGATCTCCCTCTCGTCGTAGGAGACGAGCTTCTTCGCCTCGTCGTCCACTCGCTCGATGTAGAAATCGGGCTCGATCTTGATGTCTCGCTGCTCGAGCATCCCGTTGAGCATCCGGGAGGCAACCGGCTTGGTGAACGCACCATCGAGCGGGGTCACAAATGTGATCTCTACCCGATCTCTCATCCCTCTCTCTGCGAAGAAGGAGTCGGCGAGGAAGGCGAACTCCAGCGGCGCCGGCGGGCATTTGATCGGCATCTCGGTGATGTGCACCACCAGCCGACCCCCCTCCCAGGTGGCCAGCTTGTCCGCCAGGGCCTTGGCCCCGTCGAGGGTGTAGAAGTCGAAAACACTCCGACGCCACTCCGCCCCCAGCATGCCCGGTGTCTGGTCGGGCCGGGGGGTCGTCCCGGTTGCCATCACCAGTTGGTCATAGGCGAGCACGCGCCCGTCGGCCAGTCTCACCTCGTTCTCGTCGGGTCGGACCAGATCGATCTCCCCAAACACCAGGTCGACGCCTGACTTCAGCTGATGGCGGCGCGGCCTGACGACCCCACTCGGCGAGTGTGAGCCGAAGGGGATGAAGAGGAGCCCGGGCTGATACAGATGGACGTCGTCCTGATCAACGACTGTTATCGACCATTCGTCGTCGGCGAGCAGTGGTCGGAGCTTGTTCACCACCATCGTTCCTGCGGTGCCTGCTCCCAGCACCAGAAGGCGCTTCATCGGCAATCTCCTCATCGGGGCAGGTTTGGGCTCCTGCCATCAATAGGAGTCTCGGCACATGATGCCGACGAAAACAGAGCAGGACGGCCGATCGACATGGGACCAATGGCAGGTGGTCCCGGGCGATGGGAGCCTACGGCCGGGGAGCGAGCGCGCCGATTGCGGCCGCGACCTGGGAAGGCTGGTCGAGATGGGCCTTCCATGAGTCGGCGAGGACCTCGAAGCCGGCTTCGGGAAGTGCCTCCTGCACCCGGTCGACAGACTCGCGCGGCACTTCGCCCTGCTGGCTCCACAGATAGTGAACGGGAGCCGTTATGTCGGCGAGCTCCGAGGGCACCTGCGAGGCCGCGGGCGTGCTGTGGAATGCCTGGATCGAGGCTGCCGTGTCGACGATGGTCTCGGCGAGGTCCCGAGACTCGACCTGGCTCTCCGTCGGGCACCAGCCCCCCTGCTCACAATTGGGAGCCCACCGCCCGGCGGCGAGCGGGCCTGCCGTCTCCAGGGCGAAGCTGGCTGCCTTGCCTACCCAAGGCAGCTTCTGGACGAACTCGTCCCAGCCGTCTGGCTTGTAGAAGTCGACGTCGACAAGGACCAGACCGGACACCAGGTCGGGCCGCACGACCGCGATCTCGGCCCCGACCTCGCCGCCCAACCCGATACCGGCGATCATCACCGGCTGGTCGAAGACCTGCTCGGCCGCCTCGGCCACCTGCTCCGCCATGGAAGCCACGGTGTGCCGCCGGCCCTCGGTGGGCATCCGCTCGCTGAGCCCGAATCCGGGGAGATCGACGCGCAGAACCGTGAACCCAGGGTCGAGCCCGGCCACCACTCCGTCCCAGATCACACCCCCCGCCACGTCGATGTCGTGCAGCAACAAGAGGGGCACAGGGCCGGCGCCCTCACGCATCAGGTTGAGCTCGGTGCCATCGCTGGTCACGAACGGCTCCATCTCGAGCTCGTCCAGTGCCTCGTCCAGTGCCACGTCTTCGATGAGATCGATGCGTTGCTCGGTCACCGCTGTCCACACGATCACGCCGGCGGCGAGAACGAGGACCACCAGAACCAGCATGCGCAGGGCAACGCGGGTTGGTGCTTCCGGCTTGGGGGGAGGCCGGAGGCCGCTCATCCCTGGTTCGCCCGTCGCCCAGGTCGACTCCCCCCGGTCGTTGCGTGGCCCCGCATGGGGCCCACGATAGAAAGGGCATCGGCCCGCAAGGGGTCAATGCCGGTCTTGGCGCGGCTCACCCCATGCGCTTGGCGACGGTCTCGGCGATCCGATCGACCGAGGGGATGGCCATGTCCTCCAGGGACTCGGCGGCCGGGAGCGGGATGTGCGGGGTCGTGATCCGCACCACCGGGCCGTCGAGATCCCAGAACACCTCGTCGGCGACGATGGAGGCGACCTCGGCGCCCCAACCGCAGAGACGAGGGTTCTCCTCGACGGTGAACAGCCGGCTCGTCTTGGCGACCGACCCGAGAATGGTCTGGGTGTCGAGTGGGACCAGGGAGCGCACGTCGATCACCTCGGCGGAGATCCCCTGATCGGCGAGCCGATCGGCCGCCTCCACGGCGCGGGGGACCATGAGGGCGAGGGCGGCGATAGTGCAGTCGGTTCCCTCCCGTACCACACGGGCCACTCCCAATTCGTCCACGATCTCGCCCTCGGGGACGTCGCCCTTGTCCGCCATGAGGGACTTGTGCTCCATGAAGACGACCGGATCCGGATCGCGGACGGCAGCGGCCATCAGACCGACGACATCGAGAGGCGTCGAGGGGGCCACCACCTTGAGCCCGGGAATCATCATGACCCAGTTCTCGACGCTCTGTGAGTGCTGGGCGCCGAACCGGGAGCCGCCGCCGTTGGCGGTGCGGACGACGACCGGGACGCTCACCTGGCCACCGGTCATGTATCGGGACTTGGCCATCTCGTTGGCCAGCAGGTCGAAGCAGACCGCGATGAAGTCGGAGAACATGATCTCGGCGATCACCGGGATACCGGTCATGGCCGCCCCCATCGCCGCACCGAGGATCGCCTGCTCCGAGATCGGGGTGTCGCGTATCCGATCGGGCCCGAACTCCTCGAGCAGGCCGACCGTCGTCTTGAACACTCCACCGGCCCCGGCGATGTCCTCCCCGAGCATCACCAAGCTCGGGTCGCGCCGCATCTCCTGGGCGATGCCGTAGGCCACGGCCCCCCGGTAGGTCAGTTCCGCCATGCCGAGCCCCCGTCTGCCCACACATCCGTCATCAGATGCTCCTCGCCCGGCGTCCCCCCGCTCTTGGCGAACTCGGTGGCCTCGTCGACCCGTCTCGCCACCTCCTGCTGGATGGCGCTGAGGTCGGCCTCGGGCACACCGAGACGGAGCAATCGCTCGTGGTACATCGGGATCGGGTCCCGCTGCTTCCAAGCCTCCACCTCGGCGGGCGGCCGGTACTTGCCCGGGTCGGCTCGGCTATGGCCCTGCTCCCGGTAGGTCTGCGCCTCGACCAGGGAGGGGCCCTCGCCCCGTCGCGCCCGCTCGATCACGCCCACCGCCACGTTGTGGACCGCGTCGGCGTCGTTGCCGTCGACGATGATGCTCTCCAGCCCGTAGGCCGGGGCCCGGTCGGCCGCCGGGTTGGGCACCGCGGTGATCAGGTCGATCGGGGTGTACTCCATCCAGAGGTTGTTCTCGCAGACGAAGACGACAGGAAGGTCCCAGATCGCAGCCATGTTGAGCGCCTCGTGGAACGCCCCGATGTTGGTGGTCCCGTCACCGAAGAAGCACACGGCTACCTGGTCGGTGCCCCTCATCTGGGCCGACCACGCGGCTCCATTGGCGATGGTGAGATGGGCGCCGATGATGGCGTACGAGCCCATCATCCCGTGCTCGACCGAAGTGAGGTGCATCGAGCCGCCCTTGCCCTTGAGGATGCCGTTCTCCCGGCCCAGCAGCTCGGCCAGCACCCGCCCCGGCTCGGCCCCTCGAGCCAGGGTGTGGGCGTGACCACGGTAGGTGGCGAATGTGTAGTCGTCAGGACGCATCGCCTGGCCGAAGCCGGTGGCCACCGCCTCCATGCCCAGGGAGAGATGCGACGTTCCCTTGACCAGGTTCTGCATGAAGAGGTCGTAGGCCCGCTTCTCGAATTGCCGCAACAGCTGCTGCAGCTCGTACATCGCCAGACGCTGTTCGAGCGCGATGGGGAGCTCGTCGTTGTCCCGATTCTCCGGTGGAGGCAGCCGGGGCTCCCTCAACGCGTAGTCGTACAAGCCGGTGTCGGCCTCCGTCGTTTTCATCGGCATTCTCCTCGCATTGCGGGAAAGGTACTGGCCACCGGCGACACCGTCACCCGAGCAAACGCCTGGCGTTCTCCGAAGTGATGGCACTGACCTCCTCCGGGCCCAGACCAGGGGTCGAGTTGACCAGCGCAACGGGGTCCTGGTCTCCCATCGGGAAGGGGTGATCGGTCCCGAGCATGACCCGGTCGACGCCAAGCATCGCGACGAGATGGGCCAGCGCCTGCGGGTCGTGGACGATGGTGTCGGCGTACACCATTTTCAGATAGTCGCTGGGCGGTTTCGAGATGCGGGCCCCGGCGACGTCCGGGGCCTGTCGGAATGCCTTGTCGAGCCGACCGATCTGATAAGGCAGGAATCCGGCGCCGTGAACGGCGCACAGGACCAGGCCGGGAAATCTCTCGAAGACACCCGACATGATCAGACCGGCCAGGGCGACGCTGGTCTCGACCGGACGCGCCACCGCGTTGTCCATGGCATAACGTGTCAGGTCGAGACCGGAAAGCGGCCGCATGGGGTGGAGGAGGACGAAGGCCCCCAGATCCGCCGCCGCCTCCCAGAACGCGTCAAGCCCCTCCACCTGGTCCAGGAATCGCCCCTCAACTGTGGTCGCCACCTGGACGCCGCTCATCCCCAGCTGGTTCATCGCATGGTCGAGGGCGCTCACCGCGAGATCGGGGAACTGGAGGGGGACGGTGCCGACGGAGCGGAACCGAGTCGCCGCCCGGGAGGCTTCGCCGGCCAGCGCCTCGTTGTGGGCCCGTGAGTACTCCAACGCCCCATGGCGACCGAGCTCGTATCCGGTCAGGTCGACCCACCCGGCCAGAACCTGGACCCCGATGCCCATACGGTCCATCGCCTCGAGACGGGCGTCCCCATCGGTCAACGAGCTCTGTCCGAACTGCGCCCCGGTGGTCACCTTCCCGGCGAAGTCCACCGCCTGACCACCCTTCACCTCGACGATGCTTGCCCCGATCGCGGGCCCCCTCTTCGCGAGCCAGTCACGGAAGGCCATCGGGATGCAGTGAGCGTGTACGTCGTACGTCATCGAGGCGGGGAGGATACCGAATGCATCATCGGTCGCCTGCGGGCGGCGCCAAATCGACCGGGTACGATCGGCCGATGCCTTGTCAGACCCTCCACGTGCCGGGCGGGTCATCTTGACCACCAGGCGATTCCGCCATTCGTTCAAGGTCTGGGCCCAGGAGGCGGAATGGGACCATCTCCGGCGGATCTGGGTCGAGGCGGACCGGGAGGGTTTCTGGGACGCGGTCTGGCTCAACGACCATTTCTACCCGCCGCGAGCCGACGACACGCGCCCCATCATGGAGGCGTGGGCCCTGTTGGGCGGCCTCGCCGCGGTGACCAGGCGGATCCGATTCGGCACCATGCTCACTGCGAACACCTTCCGCCATCCTGTGGTCCTGGCCAAGCAGGCCACGACCGTCGACCGGATGTCGGGAGGCCGGCTGGAGCTGGGCGTCGGGACAGGCTGGCACCAGCGCGAGCACGAGGCATTCGGCATCGATCTGCCCCCGATCGGGGAGAGGTTCGATCGGCTCGGGGAGACCTTTGCCGTCCTCCACGGGCTGATGACCGAGGAGGTATTCGATTTCAGGGGGAGACACCACACCATCGACTCGGCCCGGTTCGAGCCGAAGCCGGTGCAACGCCCCCGTCCGCCCTTCGTGGTCGGTGGAACCGGCCCCAAGCGGACCATCCCCCTCGCGGCGCGTTGGGCCGACCAGTGGAATTTCCCGGACTTCACCTCCGATCTCGGTCTCTTCCGAGCACGCCTCGGACTGCTCGATGAGGTGTGCCAGGCGATCGGGCGGGATCGAGCCGAGATCGAGGTGTCGGTCCAGTTCCGCTATCCGGGCGACCCGGCCGAGACGGCCGATCGAGTAGCCGCCTACCGGGAAGCCGGCGCCAACCACGCACTGGTCACTTTCTTCCCCCCGACTGCGGAAGACGAGCCCACGGCGGTGGCCGAGGCCCTGGCCAGGTGACCGGCACTCCTTCCTGGACTGCGGCGTGGCTATCGTGAGGCGGTCGACCCAAGGGTGCCTAGGGTTCCGATCGGCTTTGCCGAAGACTGGTCCGAGCGGCACAGAAGGCCCGCAACAGGGCTAGCACCTCACTGGACAAAAGCCTCGAGGGGACAAGTCGGCACGTATTGGCGCGTGCCGAAAGGAGAGCGTTTTGTCCGGAACCCGAGAGCACAGAGGCGCCCTCCTGGCGGCGCTGTTCGTCACCTTCCTCTGGTCGACGTCATGGGTTCTGATCCGCTGGGGCTTGGACGGCGAGTCACTGAGCCCGATCGTCTTCGCCGGGCTCCGCTACCTGCTCGCCGCGGGTCTCCTCTCCGCGCTGGTGGCGGGGGCGCCGCGGCTCCGCCCCGAGGTCGCCTCCTTGGGGCGGCGCCGGTGGGGGCAACTGGCGGTCCTCGGTCTGGTGTTCGTCGCGGTCGCTCAGGGAGCACAGTTCGTCGCCATCGACTCCCAGCCGGCGGCGACCTCGAGCCTGGTCCTCGCCCTAACTCCCCTGTTGGTCACGGCCATGTCGACCGCGGCGCTGGGCGAGAAGCCGACGGGTCGCCAAGTGGCCGGGGCATTGCTCATCGTGGCCGGTGCCGCCGTCTACTTCTCCGGAGAGCTCGGCTTCACGGTCATCGGGCTGGCTGCCTCGACCGTCGGGCTGGTCGCCAACGCGGCCGCGGCCCTGATCGGAAGGGGTGTGAACCGGCGCCGGGATCTCTCTCCGGTGGTGGTGACCGTGGCGAGCATGATGGTCGGGGCGGTCGCCCTCATGGTCGTCGGCGTCACCGTGGAGGGGATGCCATCGATCTCCGCCCGGGCTTGGCTGATCATCGGTTGGCTCGCCGCGGTCAACACGGCGTGGGCATTCACCATATGGAATCGGAGCCTCCAGAGACTGTCCGCCTCGGAGTCGGCGGCGGTCAACAACACGATGCTCATTCAGATCGGACTCCTGGCCTGGCTGTTCCTGGACGAGGTTCCCGGGCTCCTCGACCTGATTGGAATGGGCGGGGTGTCGATCGGGGTCTATCTTGCCCAGCGTCCTCGATCCGAAGCCAAGATCCCTGGTTGAGTGCATCTCCCTCCCCGAGGCGAGGCGCCGATGCCTCGGCTCGATCGAGGCCATCTCGGTGAGATCGCCGTTGCTAGGCGTCGGCGATCAGGTGATGTCGGCAAGGGCCCCCGCCAACGCCTCGACGGTGCCTCCATCGTGAACGGCCGTGAACCCGAAGATGACCACATCGATCCCGGCCTCGAACATCGCCGCGGCTCGGGAGGCCACCTCGGCGGGGTCGGGCTCCGCCCCCACCGCGAGATGACTGGAGCACGAGATTTCGCCAGGATCGCGACCCACATCCTGGCAATGTCCCCAAAGCACCTCGCGCAGGCGCAGCCATTCGTCTTTCTCCTCTTCCACGAACAGCGCATCCCACATCGACGCGAAACGCGCCACCAGTCTGAGGGTCCGCTTCTCCCCCCGTCCACCGATGACGATAGGGGGCCGAGGATCCTGCACGGGCTTGGGCTCGTTCCGTGCCCGCTCGAGTTTGAAGAACCGCCCTTCGAAGTCGGTGTGCTCCTCGGTGAGGAGGAGGTGGATGACCTCCGTCCCCTCCTCGAAGCGTGTCATACGCTCGTCGACGGTGCCGAGATCGATGCCATAGGCATCGGCTTCGAGCTCGTACCAGCCGGCCCCAAGACCCAGCTCGAACCGACCTCCCGAGACGATGTCGAGCGAGCTCGCCATGGATGCCGTCACCGCAGGGTGGCGGAAGTGCATGCCGTTGACCATGGTTCCCACTCTGATCCTCCCCGTGGCCTGAGCCAACGCCGAGAGCGTCACCCATGCCTCGAGACAAGGCCCGTCGGTGTCGCCACGGATCGGATAGAGGTGGTCGAAGTTCCACGCCGACTCGAACAAGTCGATTTCATCGGCGGTGCGCCATACCTGCAGCATCCGATCCCATGTCGTGTGGTGTGTGGGTGTCTTCACCGCAAAGCGGCCCAATTCTTCCTCCGTGATCGCGGCACACTCAACGCTAACCAGGAGGGCACCCGAGACGGAAAACGATTGCAGCATCTTGGCTGGCTCGGCCTGCGATCAGCCCATCTGTTGCACCCCCCACGTCGGCGCTATATCGTGCGGCCGGGGCTCAGCAAACGATTGCTGAGCGTCGAGGAGAAGGATGACGGTCAGGGTCAACACCAGACAGGAGCGAGCGACCCGGCCGCTCGTCGCCTCGGTCCGTGACCTCCGGGTCTACTTCCAGGCGAAGGCCGGCGTGGTGCACGCGGTGGACGGCGTCTCCTTCGACATCCGCGATGGCGAGACTCTCGGGTTGGTGGGCGAGACCGGCTGCGGCAAGAGCGTGACCGCGCGCTCGTTCATCCGTCTCGTCCCCAGCCCTCCCGGGATCTACGCCGGCGGGCAGATCGACTTCTGGTCGGCCGAGGCACGTCAAAGCGACGGCCCGCCCATCGATCTCCTCGCGATTCCTCACCGCGAGATGCTGTCGATCCGCGGCGATCGGATCGCCATGATCTTCCAGGATCCGGGCAAGGCGCTCAACCCCGCCCTCTCGATACGCAGCCAAATCGCTGAAGTGTTCTACGAGCATCGGTCCGAGGAGATCATCGCGTCGCTGGGCCACGACTTGCCTCCGATCATCCACCGGGCCGCGCGGCAGCGGACGAACCGGCTCGAGAAGCTCCTGCTGGAGATCCCACCCTTGCGGAACACGGCGGCCAAGCTGAGACGGCGGGTCGACGAGCTCGTGGCCGACGCGCTCACCGAGACCCAGATCCCGAATCCCCGCAAGATCATGAACAGCTACCCGCACGAGCTCTCGGGTGGGATGAAACAGCGGGTGCTCATCGCCCAGGCTCTTGCCTGCAACCCCGACCTGCTCATTGCCGACGAGCCCACCACGGCACTGGACGTGACCATTCAGGCGAAGATCCTCGAGCTGATCGCAGAGTTGCAGGCGCGTCTCCAAACCTCCGTCCTCT
>Ga0214468_1000012_pt1 | contig 58408 bp, 49 predicted proteins | sample RVTome_9_FD_187334 | JGI IMG/M metagenome (GOLD analysis project Ga0214468, IMG submission 187334) | Soil microbial communities from uranium-contaminated site in the Upper Colorado River Basin, Wyoming, United States - RVT155D38 HiSeq ...
CCAGACGTCGGTCCACGCCGGCGGGATGACCAGCTCTTCGATCCGGCGGCGCACCCGCGGGTCGCGCACGGTCTCGCCGTCGGCGCCGAGGTAGGTGAAGCCGCGGCCGCAGCGGCGGCGGCGGATGCCCGGCTCCTCGCCGTCGACGTAGCGCAGGCCGGCGAGCCGGGCGAGGGCTACCGGGTCGTCCTCGTCGAGGACGGCGGCGGCGGCGAGGACGTCCGCGGAGAGCGGGCGGGCGGCGGCGGCGAGCATCGTGCTCCCGCCCGGGTGCAGGAGCGCTGCCAGGCGGTGGCACTTCGCTTGCTAAACCTCAGATCGCACCGGAGCGGCGGGATCCGGGTCGAGGTGGTTTCGAGCCACCGGCGATCGGCGGGGTCCCGCCCGCGGGAGACCGCGCCGCCGTAGCGCATCGGGGGACGCCCCCAGGCCGATCGGATGTCAGGCGCGACCATCTAGGAGGAGCCGACGCCGTGTCCGCAGTCCAGCCCGTGTCCGCCGCCGAGCCGTACCCCTCCGCCGCCACGACCTCCTCCCGCCCCCGCCTCCGGCCGGCGGGCTTCCGCCGCCTGCTCGTCGCCTCCAACCGCCTCCCCGTCGTGCTCGAGCGGGGCGGCAACCGGAACGCCGGCCGCTGGCAGGCGCGGCCGGCGAGCGGCGGCCTGGTCACCGCGCTCGCCCCGGTACTGCGCCGGACCGGCGGGCTGTGGGTCGGCTGGCCCGGGGTCGACGGCGGGCCGGGGGACGGGATCGCCGCCGCGCTCGACGCGCGCGGCCGCGACGAGGGCTTCTCGCTCCGCCCCGTCGGCCTTTCCGCCGAGGAGGTCGACCTCCACTACCGCGGCTTCTGCAACGAGGTGCTGTGGCCGCTCTTCCACGACCTTCCGGCGCGCTGCAACTTCGACCCGGTCTACCGCGACGCCTACGAGGGCGTGAACCGCCGCTTCGCCGAGGTCCTCGCCCGCGAGGCCCGGCCGGGCGACCTGGTCTGGGTCCACGACTACCACCTCGCCGGCGTCGCCGCGGAGCTGCGCCGGGCGGGGCGGAAGGACCTGCCGATCGCGTACTTCTTACACACGCCGTTCCCGCCGCCCGACCTGTTCCTGTCGCTCCCCTGGCGCGAGGAGCTGATCGACGCGCTGCTCGCCCACGATCTGGTGGGCTTTCAGACGGACCGCGACCTCGACAACTTCGCCCGCTGCGTGGCGACGCTGCGGCCCGAGCGGAGCCTGCACACGCCGGCCGACGGCCGCGCGCGCCGGCCGGCCGGGCCGGCCGCCGGCCCGGTGCACGCCGGCGCCTTCCCGATCAGCATCGACTTCGACGAGTTCGCCGGCGCCGCGGCCGCGCCGGCGGTCGCCGCGGCCGCCGAGCGTCTGCGCCGCGAGGTGGGTGCACGGATCGTCCTCGGGGTCGACCGGCTCGACTACTCGAAGGGGCTGCCGCTCAAGCTCCGCGCCTTCGCCGCCGCGCTGGAGCGCCGCCCCGAGCTCGTCGGGCGGGCGACCCTGGTCCAGGTCGTCGTGCCCAGCCGCGAGGGGATCTCCGCGTACGGCGACCTCAAGCGGGAGCTCGAGCGGCTGGTCGGCGAGATCGACGGCCGCTGGTCGCGGCCGGGCTGGCAGCCGGTCCGCTACCTCTACCGCTCGCTCTCCCGGGAGGAGCTCCTGGCCTGGTACCGGGCGGCCGACGCCGCCCTGGTCACCCCGACCCGCGACGGGATGAACCTGGTCGCCAAGGAGTACTGCGCCGCCCACGGCGGTCCCGGAGAGCTGATCCTCTCCGAGTTCGCCGGGGCCGCCGTGGAGCTGGCGCCGGCCGACGGGCGGGGCGCGGCGCGGGTCAACCCGTACGACGTCAGCGGCGTCGCCGAGGCGATCTACCGCGCCCTGACCCGGCCGGAGGGCGAGCGGCGCCAGCGCATGCGGTGGCTACGCGAGCGGGTCCGCCGCGCCGACGTCTACCGCTGGGTGGACCGCTTCGTCGCCGCGGCCCGCGACGCCGCCGTCGCCCCGCGCGCCAAGCGGCGCGCGCCGGCCCCGTTCCCCCGCCTGCTGCGGGCCCCGGCGCGCGCAGCGGCCCGCTCGGCGCCCTGAGCCCGCGGGCCGACGTGCACCCGTCGAGCGGCCCCCGGTGGAACGCAGGAGGCGGCCCGCGCGGAGATCGCGGCGCGAGCCCGCCGGCGTCCGCCGCGGTCCGCTGGACTCCACCCCGGCGCGGCGTTAGACTGCCCAGCGGTCCTTCGGGCCGACGGGGACGGGGCCGTGGCCCCGGGCGCCGACCGGTCCGCGTCCTCACCGGCGCCGGCGTCGTCCGACGATCCGCCTCGGACCGATCCGCTCTCCCGGCTCGCACAACTCCGGAGTGAACCCGTGAACGTTTGGGTCAAGTGCCTGTCCAGCCGTCTCGACCTCGGCCTCCTGCTCATCGGCGAGGACGGCGAGCTCGACCTCGCCAGCGACCAGGCAGCCGCACTGCTCGGCCTCGACGAGGGTGAGCAGCACGCCCAGTGGCGGCAGCTCCGCGACCGGATCGCCGATGCCTCCGGGATCGACGTCTGGCGATCGGAGCGGCCGGCGGAGGCCGAGCTCGCGGTGGACGTCGACGGCGAGGGCCGGCGCCTGACCTTCGACATCCTGCCCGTCGACGAGGACGACTGCCACGGCCACATCGTCCTGGTGCGCGACGCCGGCGAGGCGAAGGCGGTCGAGCGCGACCGGCGGATGGCGAGCCAGATGCGCTCGCTCTCCCGGCTCTACCGCTCGATGGCCCACGACCTGCGCGCGCCGCTCAACGCGATGGTCGTCAACCTCGAGCTGCTCCAGGACGCGGTCGCCCCGGGCGCGAGCGGCGAGAACCTCGACGAGCGCCGGCGCCGCTACGCGCGGGTGCTCAAGGAGGAGATGGAGCGGCTGAACCGCTACCTGCAGGCCTTCCTCACCCAGACCGCGCCGGAGAGCGAGGGCGACCGCCGGCTCGACCTGCGCCAGCAGCTCGCCGACCTCGTGCAGTTCGTCGAGCCGCAGGCCAAGAAGCAGAAGGTCGAGCTCGATCCCGAGCTGCCCGACCGCCAGGCGTGGGTCTACGGCAGCGCCGACCAGCTTCGCCAGGCGGTCCTCTCCCTGGTGGTCAACGCCCTCGAGGTGCAGCCGGACGGCGGCTGGATCGGCATCGGCCTCGAGGAGGCCGACGGGCGGGTCCGGGTGTGGGTGGAGGACGAGGGACCGGGGATCCCCCCCCGCTACCGCGAACAGGTCTTCGGCATGCACTTCACGACGAGGGACGGCGGCAGCGGGATCGGCCTGTCGGTCGCGCGCGACATCGCCGAGCGGCACCACGGTACCCTGCGGCTGACCGGCGCCGAGCCGGGCGAGGGGACCCGCTTCACTCTCGACCTCCCCGCCGCCCCCTCCGAGGAGGCCTGATCCCATGCCGCACGCGCTCGCCGTCGACGACGACCCGAACTTCCTCAACGCGCTCGCCGAGCTGATCGAGGGGCAGGGCTTCACCACGAACACCGCGACCACCCTGCGCGACGCGCGGGAGCGGATGCTCCACCGCCAGCCGGACATCGCGCTGATCGACCTGCGGCTGCCCGACGGCAGCGGCCTCGAGCTGCTGCGCGAGCTCGAGGGCCAGCCGGCCACCGAGGTGATCGTGATCACCGGCCATGCCGACGTCGACTCGGCGATCGAGGCGCTACGGATCGGCGCCGCGGACTACCTGACCAAGCCGCTCGACGTCGGCCGGCTCAAGGAGATCCTCGCCGAGGTCGCCCGCGGCGGTCCGGTCGTGCCCGATGGCGGCCGCTCGCCCGTCGAGACGGCCAAGGAGGAGGGGCGGCTCGGCTACCTCCTCGGCGCCAGCCCGCCGATGATCGAGGTCTACGAGCAGCTCAGCCGGGTGGCGCCGACCGACGCGACGGTCTTTCTGGTCGGCGAGAGCGGCACCGGCAAGGACGTCGCCGCCCAGACCCTGCACGTCATCTCGCGCCGCTCGGGCGAGGCCTTCCTGCCGCTCAACTGCGGCGCGATCACCCCGACCCTGATCGAGAGCGAGCTCTTCGGCCACGAGCGCGGCAGCTTCACCGGCGCGGCGAAGCGGCACAAGGGCTACTTCGAGCGCGCCGACAACGGGACGCTCTTCCTCGACGAGATCGGCGAGATGCCGCTCGAGCTCCAGATCAAGCTCCTGCGCGTGCTCGAGACCGGCAGCCTGGTGCGCATCGGAGGCGACCAGTCGGTCGAGGTCGACGTGCGGGTGTACGCGGCGACCAACCGCGACCCGCACAAGGCGGTCGAGGAGGGAAAGCTGCGCGAGGACCTCCTCTACCGGCTGTCGGTCTTCCCGGTCCACATGCCGCCGCTGCGTGAGCGCGGCGACGACATCGACCTGCTGGCCGACCACTTCCTCGCCCAGCTCAACGAGCGGGCGGCAAAGAGCGGCTCCGACGTCGAGAAGACCTTCGGCGACGACGTGCGCGAGACCTTCCGCGCCCACCGCTGGCCGGGTAACGTCCGAGAGCTGAAGAACGTCGTCCACCGCGCCTTCATCATGGCCGACGAGGCGATCGACACCGCGTGCCTGCCGGCGCGGATGCGCGGCGCCAGCGACGGCGACCGCTACCTCCAGTTCCCGGTCGGCACCTCGATCGCCGACGTCGAGCGGCGGCTGATCATGGCCACCCTCGACCACCACGGCGGCAACAAGAAGAAGACCGCGGACGTGCTCGGAGTGAGCCTGAAAACGCTGTACAACCGGCTGAACTCGTACAAGGAGGACGGCGGGGACGCGGAGAGCTGAGGCTCTCGGAACCGTCCTCGCCGCCGAGCCCGGCGGAGGGTCGAGTTGTGATACCCTCTCGCCGTTTCCGGTCAACTAGGATGAAAGGGGAGAAACAGAGATGAAGAAGTTCTTGTCGCTGCTCTGTCTGCTGGGCCTGCTGGCCATGCCTCTCGTCGCCTGCGCTCCGGAGGAGCCCGAGGAAGACGTCATGGACGTCGAGGTCGAGGAGGAGCCTCTCGAGACCGAGATGGACGAGGGCATGGAAGAGATGGACGAGGGGATGGACGAGATGGGCACGGACATGGAAGAGGGCATGGAGGAGATGGAAGAGGAGATGGAGCCTCCTCCGGCCGAGTAATCCGGTCCACTCACGGGCCCGAGCGCCCGTTTTCGAGGGAGGCGTCCACCCCGCGTGGCGCCTCCCTTTTTCTTTGCCCGCTCCTTTCATCCGCGCCCCTTGCGGCGCCGGTCGGGGCGCGGCAGAAGGCGCCGGCGAGCGGGTCGGTTTGCTACGGTCCGGAGTCGATCGACCGCAACGGCGATCACGACCACGGACGTGCCATGCGACGACTCCCCTTATCCGTTGTGTGCCTCCTCATGGCCCTCTGGATCTTCGTACCGACGGCCTCGGCCGGGGAGGTCCATCTCGACAACGGGGACCGGATCTCCGGGGAGATCGTGAGCCTCGTCGAGGGTACGCTGACGGTGGCGACCGACTACGCCGGGGAGGTCGAGATCGACTGGGCGCGGGTGGTCGGGCTGGCGAGCGAGGAGCCGCTGACCGTGGTGCTGGAGGACGAGACGCGGCTCGAGGGCACGGTCGAGAGGACCGCGGAGGGGCTGCGGATCGTGACCGTGGATCGGGAGGGGGCGGTGGTCGCGGGGGTCGGAGAGGTGGTCGCCGTGAACCCGCCGGAGGTCCCGGCGGTCCGGCTCAAGGGTCACCTCACCGCGGCACTCGCCGCGAGCTCGGGCAACACCGAGTCGGACCGTGGCCATCTCGAAGGACGCTTCGTGGCACGGACCGACCGGAACCGGTTCACCTTGACCGGCGCGGTCGAGGAAGCGAGGGAGGACGGGCGGACGAGCGCCTCGCGGACGTCCGGCGGGCTCGGCTACGACCACTTCGTCAGCGAGCACTGGTACTGGAGCGCCACGGCCACCCTGACCGAGGACGAGCTCAAGGACCTCGCCCTGCGCACCGCCGTCGCCGCCTCGGCGGGCTACCAGGCCTACGAGGGCGAGCGCACCAACCTGGCGCTCGAGGCCGGCGCGAGCTACGTCCACGAGGACTTCGAGACCGTCGGCGACGAGAGCTACCCCGCCGCCCGCTGGGCCGTCGACTTCGACCACGACCTCCTCGCCGACCGCCTCGAGCTCTTCCACCGCCACGAGCTCCTCGTCTCCTTCGAGGACTCCGACGACCTCCTCGCCCTCACCCGCACCGGCGTCCGCTTCAGCCTCTTCGCCGGCCTCCTCGCCTCGGTCCAGCTCCACTGGGACCACGACGAGAGCCCCGCCCCGGGCCGGCAGCAGGACGACACGACCTGGCTGCTCAACCTCGGGTACCAGTGGTGAGAACGACCCGGCCAGCGAGAAACCGCTTGCTAGACTGATCTCATGGAGACCACCGTCGAGAGACCCGCGGCCGGGGGCCGCTCCGGGGGGCGGCCGCCCGCCGGGGAGGCGCCGCCGGCCGACTTCATCCGGGCGAAGGTCGCGGCCGACCGGGCGGCCGGGAGGTACGGGGGGCGGGTGGCGACGCGCTTCCCTCCGGAGCCGAACGGCTACCTGCACATCGGGCACGCGAAGTCGATCTGCCTGAACTTCGGGGTGGCCGAGGAGCTCGGGGGGACATGCAACCTGCGGTTCGACGACACGAACCCGCTGACCGAGGACATGGAGTACGTGGCGGCGATCGAGCGGGACGTCGCGTGGCTCGGGTTCGCGTGGGACGGGCGGTACTTCGCGTCGGACTACTTCGAGCGGCTGTACCGGTGGGCGCTCGAGCTGGTGCGGCGGGGGCGGGCGTACGTCGACAGCCTCTCGGAGCGGGAGATCCAGGAGCACCGCGGGACGGTGACCGAGCCGGGGCGGGAGAGCCCGTACCGGGAGCGCTCGGTCGCGGAGAACCTGGACCTCTTCCGGCGGATGCGGGCCGGCGAGTTCCCGAACGGGGCGCACGTGCTGCGGGCGAAGATCGACATGGCGGCGGCGAACATGAAGATGCGCGACCCGCTGCTCTACCGCATCCGCCACGCCCGCCACTACCGCACCGGCGACGAGTGGCCGATCTACCCGATGTACGACTTCGCCCACTGCCTGTCGGACTTCCAGGAGGGGATCACCCACTCGCTCTGCACGCTGGAGTTCGAGAACAACCGCGAGCTCTACGACTGGATCCTCGCCGCGCTCGAGCCCGAGCCCCACCCGCAGCAGATCGAGTTCGCGCGGCTCAACCTCTCCTACACCGTGCTCTCGAAGCGGCGGCTCCTCGAGCTCGTGCGCGACGGGCACGTCGACGGCTGGGACGACCCGCGGATGCCGACGCTCTCCGGCCTGCGCCGGCGCGGCTACACGCCCGAGGCGATCCGCGCCTTCTGCGACCGCATCGGCGTCGCCAAGGCGAACAGCCTGGTCGACGTCGCCCAGCTCGAGCACGCGGTCCGCGACGACCTCAACTGGACGGCGCCGCGGGTGCTCGGCGTCCTCGAGCCGCTGAAGCTGGTGATCACGAACTACCCCGAGGGAGAGACCGAGGAGCTCGACGCGCCCTACTTCCCGCGCGACGTTCCCCGCGAGGGCTCGCGCACCGTGCCCTTCTCGCGCGAGCTGTGGATCGAGCGCGAGGACTTCGCGGAGGATCCGCCGGAGGGGTTCCACCGGCTCGCCCCCGGGCGCGAGGTGCGCCTGCGCTACGCCTACTTCGTGCGCTGCGAGGAGGCGGTCCGCGACCCGGAGAGCGGCGAGGTCGTCGAGGTGCGCTGCACCTACGACCCCGAGACCCGCGGCGGCGCGGCGCCCGACGGCCGGCGGGTGCGCGGCACGTTGCACTGGGTCTCGGCCGCCCACGCGCTGCCCGCCGAGGTCCGCCTCTACGACCGGCTGTTCCGGGTCGAGGACCCCGGTGCCGACGGCGGCGACTGGCGCGAGCATCTCAACCCGGAGTCGCTCCGGGTCCTCGCCCGGGCACGGGTCGAGCCCTCGCTCGCCTCCGCCGAACCGGGCGACCGCTTCCAGTTCGAGCGCCAGGGGTTCTTCTATCTCGACCCCGAGGCCGACGGCGGCGGCGGGGCCGGCCTGGTCTTCAACCGCACCGTCACCCTGCGCGACACCTGGGCGAAGATCGCCGGCCGCAGCGAGGACGACGACAAGGCCGACGGCCAATTCGTCGACCTAGGCGCCGACGAGGGCAAGGCGGCGGGCGGCCCGCCGGCCGCGCCGCGCGACCCCTTCGCCGGGCTCGACGATCTGGCGCGGGCGGTCGCCGAGCGCTACCGCGACGCGCTCAGCCTCTCCGCGGAGGAGGCCCGCGTCCTCGCCGACGACCGCGAGCTCGGCCGCTTCTTCGAGGAGGCGCGCGGCCTCCACCCCGACGACCGCACCCTGGCGAGCTGGGTCGTCAACGAGCTCGCCCGCGAGACCAAGGAGCGCCCCCTCGCCGAGCTCGGCATCTCCCCGGCGTCGCTGGCCCAGCTCGTCTCGCTGATCGGCGAGGGGAAGATCTCCGGCAAGATCGCCAAGGACGTCTTCGCCGTCCTCGTCGCCGAGGGCGGCGACCCCCGCGCCATCGTCGACCGCCGCGGCCTCGAGCAGCTCGCCGACCGCGACGAGCTCGGCCCGAAAGCCGCCGAGGTCGTCGCCGCCCACCCCGACGAGGCCGCCCGCTACCGCGCCGGCGAGACCAAGCTCCTCGGCTTCTTCGTCGGCCAGCTCATGCGCGCCACCGGCGGCAAGGCCAACCCGAAGCTGGCCAACGAGCTGCTGCGGGAAGCGTTGGCCTAGGCGCGGCCGCCGGACGCTGCGTCGACGATCCGCCGCGCGTGCTCGAGCTCGTCGTCGGAGATCGTGTGGCCGAGGCCCGGGTAGCGGCGGACGGTGACGCGAGCGCCGAGGTCGCCGAGGACGGCTGCGGACTCCTCGACGCGCCACCAGGGGACGTGGGGGTCGGGGTCGCCGGCGCCGAGGAAGGCCGGGGTGCCGTCGAGGGATCCCTCATAGGTACGCGGGGTGCCCGGAGGACCGATCAGGCCGCCGGTGAAGGCGACGAGGCCGCCGTAGCGGCGCGGGTGGCGGGCGGCGGTCTCGAGCGCCAGGCAGGCGCCCTGGGAGAAGCCCATCAGCACGGTGCGCTCGGGCGGGACGCCGCGGGCGGCGAGGCTCTCCACCATCCCGTGAAGGAGCGCGATCGCCGAGGAGAGGCCGGGCTCGTTGGCCTCGAGCGGGGCGAGGAAGCTCTGCCGGTACCAGGCGCCGCCGGCCGCCTGCGGGGCGAGCCAGGCGATCTCGGGGCGGTCGAGCACGCGGGCGAGGTCGAGGATGCCCTCGGCGGTGGCGCCGCGGCCGTGGACCAGGACCACCGCCGCCCGCGCCTCCTCGGGCGCGGCGCCGCAGGCGGCGACCGGACCGCCCTGGTGGACGGAACTCGTCATCGGTCGGCCTCGGTTGCAGCGCTCACCGCGACGGGCGCTGCGGCGGGCTGGACACGGCCGCTCACGTCCCGCCCCCCGGGCTCCCGGCCGGAGCAGAGAGGGGTGGAAGGGTCGCCTCGATCCGCGTCCGGTGCGGCTCGAGCCACGGCGGCAGCCGCAGCGCCGAGCCGAGCTCTTCGGGCGGCTCGTCGAGGGTGAAGCCCGGCGGGTCGGTGGCGATCTCGAACAGCACGCCGCCGGGCTCGCGGAAGTAGATCGAGTGGAAGTACTGGCGGTCGAGGACCGGCGTCACGTTGAGGCCGCGGCCGGCCAGGGCCTCGCGGCGGGCGAGCTGGTCGGCGTCGTCCGCGGCGCGGAAGGCCACGTGGTGGACGGTGCCGGCCGCGACCCGGCCGGGCGGCAGGTCCGGGGAGCAGAGAACGTCGACGACCCGCCCCGGCCCCTCCCCCGCCGCCATGAACCGAAACCGGTTCCCGGCCTCCCCCGCGTGCTCGAACTCCATCGGGCCGGTGAGCAGCTCCGCGGTCGCCTCGTAGCCCTGCTGGGCCAGCGTCACCCCGTGGAAGCCGCGGATCGCGTGCTCCGCCGGTACGGGTCCGCCGTCCCACGGCTCCGCCTCCCCGGCGCCGGCGTGCGCGACCAGCTCGAGCTTCAGCCCGTCCGGGTCGAGCAGCGTCAGCACCTCCTCGGCGAACCGCCGCGCCGGCTCGTCGTGCGCGACGCCATGCGCCGCGAGCCGCTCGCGCCAGAACCCGAGCGACCCCTCCGGCACCGAGAACGCGGTCACCGTCGCCTGCCCCGTCCCGCGTGTCCCGCGCCGAGCCATCGGCCAGGGGAAGAAGGTCAGGATCGTCCCCGGCCGGCCGGTCTCGTCGCCGTAGTAGAGGTGGTAGGTCCCGGGGTCGTCGAAGTTCACCGTCCGCTTGACCAGCCGCAGCCCGAGCACTCCGGCGTAGAAGTCGACGCTGGCCTGCGGATCGCGGGCGATCGCGGTCACGTGGTGGATGCCCCGGCTGGTCGGCGTCATCGGGTCGCTCCTCGTTCCTCGGGTCGGTCCCGCATCATCGCGGTGAATCTATCGTTCCGACCGCAAGGTTCGAACCTCGGTCCCGGATGGAGCGACAGCTTCCGCGGAGGTACACTGGTATGAAGCCCGCGGTCGAGGTCGCCGAGAGCTCAAGTCAAAGGATCCTCGAATCCGCACACTGGCACCGATCCATGGCCACGCCGATCTCCCAAGAACCCCGACCCACCTTCGTCGTCTGTCTCGACGATGGCGGCCATCCTCTGTCGCTTCAGCCGCGGACGATCTATCGCTAGCCCGTGGAGCGGGTCGAGCTCCGGCCCCACCGCGAGTCCGAAGCCGAATGTACGAGGATTCAGCGGACGGAGCCGAGGCCAGATGGGCCGAGACGTGGTCGCTGCTCGGGCTCGCGCCCCCGACCGGCCCGCTCACCCTTCTCGTCGAGCGCCACCGCGAGTCGCACCGGCACTACCACGTCCTCGGGCACGTCCTCGACTGCCTCGGCCAGGCTGCCGCCTGCCGACCGATCCAGCGCCGGCCCGCCGCCGTCGACCTGGCGCTGTGGTTCCATGACGCGGTCTACGACACCCGCCGCTCCGACAACGAGGAGCGCAGCGCCGAGCTGGCGGCCGAGCAGCTGTCCGGCATCGTCCCGGAGGATCTCCTGGCCGAGGTCGGGCAGCTCGTCCTCGCCACCCGCCACCGGCCCGAGCCGCCTCCGTCGGGCGACGCCGCCGTCGTCGCCGACGTCGACCTCACGATCCTCGGGGAACCTCCGGACCGCTTCGACGCCTACCAGGCCGCAATCCGCCGTGAGTACTCCTGGGTGCCGTCGTTCGTGTACCGCCGGCGCCGCGCCCGCCTCCTCGAGGGTTTCCTCGCACGCGAGCGCATCTATGCGACGGACCGGTTTTACGAGCGGTACGAGGCCGCGGCGCGGCGAAACCTGGCCCGCGCTCTCCACGACCTCTGACCGGGGCACAGTATCGTCGGCCGGGAGGACCCCGATGACCGAGAACAAGCAGACCGTCTCCCGCTACCTCGACGGCTTCCGCGAGACCGACCACGCGAAGATCCTGTCCTGCCTTACCGACGACGTCGAGTGGGACATGCCGGGCTACTTCCGCCTCGCCGGGAAGGACGCCTTCGACCGGGCGATCGAGAACGACGCGTTCCAGGGCAGCCCGACGATCACCCTCCGCCGGATGGTCGAGGAGGACGGCGTCGTCGTCGCCGAAGGAGCTGTCCGTAGCCGGCGCAAGGACGGCGGACTCCTCGACGCGGTGTTCTGCGACGTCTTCGAGATGCGCGACGGCAAGATCGCGCGCCTCACGACGTACCAGTCCGACGCGACCTACCCGGACGAAGCCTGATGCGGCCGAAGGACGTCGTACGCGCCTGGGTCGAAGCGTTCAACGCCGGCGACGCCGACCGGGCTCGCCGCGCTCTACGCCCCGTCGGCGGTCAACCACCAGGTCGCCGAGGAGCCCGTCGAAGGCCGCGAGCAGATCCGCGCGATGTTCGAGCGCGAGCTCGCCGCCGCCGAGATGACCTGCCTCGTCGAGAACCTGTTCGAGGACGGCGAGTGGGCGATCCTCGAGTGGCGCGACCCCCTCGGCCTCCGCGGCTGCGGCTTCTTCCACGTCGTCCGCGGCGAGATCGCCTTCCAGCGCGGCTACTGGGACAAGCTCTCGTTCCTCCGCCAGCACGGGCTGCCGATCCCGCCGGCCTGAAGCGGGAGCGGAGGCCCGCGGGCCGGAGAATGCTCCTCGGTTCCGCCGGCCGAGGCGTTCGTCGAGACCTACCCCCGTTTACGCTCAGCGCGCGGATCGTCGGCGCCGAGCTGCTTGGCGAGGAAGCTCGCGGCGCGGCGGACGAACCGGTCGCCCCACTCGTGGCCGCCGTCGAAGACGAGCGGTTCCGGGGTCACGCCCATCCCGGCCAGGGTCTCGAGGTCGGCCCGGAGCTTCGCGTCGTCGTACCACTCGTCGCCGGTGCCCCGGCCGAGGAGGACGGGGGGCGGGTCGCGGAGGTCCCGTTCTGCGACGTCCGGCGGGACGTCGCCGGCGAGGACGACCAGCGCGTGCACCCTTCGGGGCGACGCGGCGGTGGCGCGCCAGGCCATGGCGACGCCCTGGGAGAAGCCGGCGAAGGCGAGGCGCTCGAGGGTGGGGTGGCGGCGGTGGAGGTCGTCGACGACGGAGGTGACGTAGCGGACGTTGTCGGCGATCGCGTGGTCGCGGTCGAACCTCGTCATCCAGCCGGCGACCACCTCGCCGGTGCGCTTGTAGAAGGGGTGGAGGGCCTGGACGGCGCAGAGGAGCCAGGCGTCGGAGGTGGGGCGGGCGGCGGCGGCGAGGCGGCGGAGCTCGGCGAGGTGGTCGGCGGCGGTCTCGCCGTAGCCATGGAAGCCGACGACCGCGGCGCGGGGTGCGCTGGCGGGCGGCGGCTCGACCAGGTAGGTGCCGTGGACCGGGGTGGCGAGGGTGTGGGTCTCGAGGGGACGGGCGGCCGGCGCAGGCGGCTCCGGCGAGATCCCTCGTGCCGCTCGCGAGCGAGCGGGGGCTCGGGATGACATCGGTGGGCGATCGTCCCGGGGCGGCACGGTCAGCGGCGCCCCAGGAGGCCGCGGCGGCGGGGGGGCGCGTCGCGGAGGCCGGCGGCGAGCTCGCGGACGCGGGCCTCGACGAGCCCCGGCAGATCCGGATCGTCCGCTGACTCTTCGACGAGGCGGACGAGGGCGCTGCCGACGACGACGCCTTCGGCGAGGCGGCCGACCTCGGCGACCTGAGCGGCCGAGGAGATCCCGAAGCCGACGGCCACGGGGAGCTTCACCCGCCGGTGGACGCGCCGGAGCTCGCGGGGAAGGCCCGGCGGCAGGGCGCCGCGCTCGCCGGTGACGCCGGTCCGCGCCACGTAGTACACGAAGCCGCTGGAGGCCTCGGCGACGCGGGCGATCCGCGCCCTGTCGCTCGTCGGGGCGAGGAGGAAGACGGTGTCGATCCCGTGGGCGCGGAGGGCCGGCGTGTAGCGCTCCTCGGCCTCCTCGGGGGGCAGGTCGACGCAGAGGACGCCGTCGACGCCGGCGGCCGCGGCCTCCTCGGCGAAGCGCTCGGCGCCGCGGGCGTGGATCGGGTTGTAGTAGGTGTACAGGACGAGCGGGACGTCGCCGAGGACCTCCCGCTCGCGGGCGACGAGGTCGAGGACGGCGGGGAGCCGGGCGCCGGCGGCGAGCGCCCGGGTCGCGGCCCGCTGGTTCACGGGTCCGTCGGCGATCGGGTCGGAGAACGGGACGCCGAGCTCGATCAGGTCGGCGCCGCCGGCGGTGAGCGCACGGAGGAGCCCGCCGGTGGCCGCCAGGTCGGGGTCGCCGGCCATCAGGAACGGGACGAAGGCCGCCCGGCCCTCCTCGCGGCAGCGGGCGAAGGCGGCGTCGATGCGCCCGGCGGCGCGCCGCGCCGCGGCGCCGGGACCGGTGGTTCCGCCGGAGCTCACCGGCCGCTCCCCGGTCCGCCCGAGCCGACGCCCGCACCGCCGCCCGACGCGGGGTCGACCGCCGACGGACCTCTCTCACCGCCTTTCGACGAACCGCCCGGAGCCGGCGCAGCGCCCTCTTCCCGAGCCGCCGGCTCGCCCCCGTACCGCCGGTCGGCCAGCCGCTCGACCTTACCGCCCTGCTCCGGGTCGACCACGTCCGCCGCGCTCGCCGCCGGCGCCCGGTCGGCGTCGAACTCGAGCACACTCCGGAGGTCCTTGTCCCCGCGGCCTGACAGGTTGACCAGCACGATCCGGTCCGCCGGCAGCTCCGGCGCGCGGCGGACCGCCTCGGCGACCGCGTGGGCGCTCTCCAGCGCAGGCAGGATCCCCTCGGTCTCGGCGAGCAGATGGAACGCCTCGACCGCCTCGGCGTCGCCGACGGAGGTGTACTCGACCCGCCCCGCGTCGTGCAGCGCCACGTGCTCCGGGCCGATCGCCGGGTAGTCGAGGCCGGCGGAGACCGAGTGGGTGGTTGCGATCTGGCCGTCGTCGTCCTGGAGGACCAGCGTGCGGGTGCCGTGGAGGACGCCGAGCCGGCCGCCCCCGAAGCGGGCGGCGTGGTCGCCGAGGTCCGGCCCGCGGCCGCCGGCCTCGACGCCGATCAGCCGCACCCGGGGGTCGTCGAGGAAGGCCGAAAACAGGCCGATCGAGTTCGAGCCGCCGCCGACGCAGGCGATCGCCAGGTCGGGCCGCCGGCGCTTCGCCTGGCGGCGGAGCTGGGCGCGCGCCTCCTCGCCGATCACCCGGTGGAAGTCGCGCACCATGCGCGGGAAGGGCTCGGGGCCGAGGACCGAGCCGAGCAGGTAGTGGGTGGTCTCGACGTTCGTCACCCAGTCGCGCATCGCCTCGTTGATCGCGTCCTTGAGCGTGCGGCTGCCCGCGTCGACCGGCACGACCTCGGCGCCGAGCAGCCGCATCCGCTCGACGTTCGGGCGCTGGCGGCGCATGTCCTCGGTGCCCATGTAGACGACGCAGGCGAGGCCGAGCCGGGCGGCGGCGGTCGCCGTCGCCACGCCGTGCTGGCCGGCGCCGGTCTCGGCGACCACCCTCTGCTTGCCCATCTCCACGGTGAGCAGCGCCTGGCCGAGGGCGTTGTTGAGCTTGTGGGCGCCGGTGTGCAGGAGGTCCTCGCGCTTGAGGTAGACGCGGGCACCGCCCAGCCGCTCCGTCAGCCGCTCGGCGAGGTAGAGCGGGGTCGGCCGGCCGGCCCAGTCGCGGAGCAGGCCGTCGAGCCGCCGGCGGAAGGCGCGGCTCTTCGCCGCGCGGTCGTAAGCACGGGCGAGCTCGGCGACCGGCGCCATCAGGGTCTCCGGCACGTAGCGGCCGCCGTAGGGGCCGAAGTAGCCCGCCGCGTCAGGCGCGGTCTTCGCCATCGGGTGCCTCCATGGTATCGGTGGGCGCGGCGGGGCCGCGCGACGGAGGTCGTGGGGTCGGGGAGCGTGCGTCGTCGGCGTCGGCCTTATCGTACCGGGCCGGGCGTGCGGCGCGCGCCGCCCGGAAAAGACCTTCGAGGAGGGCGCGATCCTTGACCCCGGGCGCCGACTCGACCCCCGAGCAGACGTCGAGGCCGGCGGCGCCGCTCGCCGCCAGCGCGGCCGCGGCGTTGTCCGGGCGGATGCCGCCGGCGACGAGCAGGGGCCGGCCGCCGGCGTCGGCTCCGGCGACGGCGTCCCAGCTCCAGCTCCGCCCCGTGCCGCCATGGAGGGACTCGTGGCGGACGTCGACGAGGAATCCCCAGGCGGCCGGGTGGGCGGCGAAGGTCGCGGCGAGCGCGGCGGCGGCCGGGCGCTCGCCGGGGGCGAGCCGGAGCACCTTGACGGCGCGGGCGCCGAAGGGCGCGAGGTCGTCCGGCCCCTCGCCGCCGTGGAACTGGAGGAGGTCGAGGCCGACCGCCGCGTCGATCGCCTCGACCTCGGCGCGCGGCCGGTCGACGAAGACGCCGACCACGCCGACCCGGCCGCGCGCCCGGGCGGCGAGCGCCGCCGCCCGGTCCCGCTCGAGGTAGCGCGGGCTCGGCGGGTGGAAGTTGAGACCGACGAGGTCGGCGCCGAGCGCGATCGCCAGCTCGAGGTCTTCGGCGCGGGTGATCCCGCAGACCTTGACGAGGGGCGACCGCCACCCGTCGTCCCGAGCCTCCGCTCGCGCGCGAGCGGCACGAGGGATCTCGCCGGTCGAGCCCCGCACTACCCGCCCTCCTTGGCAGACCCGTGAGATCCCTCGGTCGCTGCGCTCCCTCGGGATGACGTGGACTCGCCGCCCGCCGCCGAGGGCTCGCCGCCCGTGGCCGAAAGCTCGCCGCCCGCGGTCGAGACCAGCTCGGCGAGCTTCGCGGCGGGGTCGTCGGCGAGGAGCAGCGCTTCGCCGACGAGGAAGGCGTCGAAGCCGGCGGCGGCGAGGCGGTCGACGTCGGCGGCCGAGGAGATGCCGCTCTCGGCGACGCGGATGGCGCCGGCGGGCAGCCGCGCGGCGAGGCGCGCGGAGCGCTCGACGTCGACCTCGAAGGTGCGCAGGTCACGGTTGTTGATCCCGACCAGCTCCCAGCGGCCGCCTTCCTCGGCGGCCGCCGCGAGCTTCGCGAGGTCCCCTTCGTCGTGGGTCTCGACGAGGGGCACGAGACCGAGGGCGCGGGCGCGGCCGGCCCACGCGGCGAGCTCAGGTGCGGAGTAGAGCGCGGCGATCAGCAGCACCGCGTCGGCGCCGGCGGCGCGGGCGAGCTCGAGCTGGCGGGGGTGGACGACGAAGTCCTTGGCGATCGCCGGCAGGCCGGAGACCTCGCGGCAGGCGGCGAGCAGCTCCCACGAGCCATGGAAGTGGTCCGGCTCGACGACCACCGAGAGCGCCGCGGCGCCGCCCTCCGCGTAGAGGCGGGCCTGGGCGAGCGGGTCGACCCGGCCGGCGAGCGAGCCGATGCGCGGCGAGCCCATCTTGATCTCGGCGACGATGCGGCGGCGACCGGGCGCGGGGGCGCGGAGGGCGGCGAGGAACGGGTTGACGCCCGAGCCGCCGACCGGGCCGCTCCGGGCCGTCGAGGGCGGCCGGCGCGTCTCCGCGGAAAGGTCCGTACGCGGCGATCCGCCGCTCGGCTTTCGATCGCCGACCTTGAGCGGCCCGTCCGTCGCCACTCCGAACCGCTCCCTTCGCCGCTCGACGATCTGTCGGAGGACGTCGGGCAGGGTCACCGGCCGAACTCCTTGAGCTCGTCGAGCTTGCGCGCCCCGGCGCCCTCGGCGAGGAGCTGCCGCGCCCGCTCCACCCCGGAACGCAGGTCGGGCGCGGCGCCGCCCACCCACAGGGCGGCGCCGGCGTTCGCGGCGCTGACGTCGGCCAGCGGGCCCGGCTCGCCTTCGAGCACCCGGCGCATCGCGGCCGCGTTGTCCTCGGGCGCGCCGCCGCGCAGGTCGTCGAGGGCGGCGCGGGGGAGCCCGAGCTCCTCCGGCGTCACCTCCCAGGTGCGCACCTCGCCGCCGCGCGCCTCGGACACGGTCGTCGGGCCGGTGGTGGTGATCTCGTCGAGGCCGTCGCTGCCGTGGACGACCAGGGCGTGCTCGCTGCCGAGGTCGGCGAGCACCCGGGCGACGAGCGGCACGAGCCCCGCCGCGTAGACCCCGACGAGCTGGCGCCGCGCCCCGGCCGGGTTGGTCAGCGGACCGAGGACGTTGAACACGGTACGCGCGGCGAGCTCGCGGCGGACGCCGATCACCTCGCGCATCGCCGGGTGGAAGAGCGGCGCGAAGAGGAAGGCGATGCCGATCTCGTCGAGCGCCCGGCCGGCCCCCTCCGGCCCCATCTCGACGTCGACCCCGAGCGCGGCGAGGACGTCGGCCGAGCCCGAGCGGCTCGACACCGAGCGGTTGCCGTGCTTGGCCACCGGCACGCCACCGGCGGCGGCGACGAGCGCCGCGGCGGTCGACACGTTGAAGGTGTGCCGGCCGTCGCCCCCGGTGCCGCAGGTGTCGACGGCGTCGGGGCGGGCGTGGCGCACCGGGGCGACCCGGGCGCGCATCGCCGCCGCCGCCCCGGCGATCTCGGCCGCCGTCTCCCCCTTCATCCGCAGGGCGACGAGGAGCGCCGCCTTGAGCGGGTCGGAGACCTCGCCGTCCATCAGCGCGCCGAAGACGTGCTCGACCTCGTCGCGGGCGAGGTCGCGGCGGTCGAGCAGGCGGGCGAGCGCCTCCCGGGGATCGATCACCGGCCGTCCCTCCCCTCCCCGCAGAGGCGGAGGAAGTTGCCGAGGAGCGCCGGCCCGTCGGCGGTGAGCACCGACTCGGGATGGAACTGCACGCCCTCCCACGGCAGCTCGCGGTGCCGCATCCCCATCAGGGTGCCGTCGTCGCTCCAGGCGGTGGGCACGAGCTCGCCGGGCAGGGTGTCGGGGTCGACGTCGAGCGAGTGGTAGCGGGTGGCCTCGAACGGGTCGGGCAGGCCGGCGAAGACGCCGGCGCCGTCGTGCGAGACGCGCGAGGTCTTGCCGTGCATCAGGTGCTCGGCGCGCCGCACGGTCGCCCCGAAGGCCACCCCCATCGCCTGGTGGCCGAGGCAGACGCCGAGCAGCGGCAGCGCCGGCCGGCGGGCGAGGAGCTCGAGGCAGACGCCGGCCCCCTCGGGCCGCCCCGGTCCGGGCGAGACGACGATCCCGGCCGGCCGGCGGGCGAGCAGCGCGTCGACCGGCTCGGCGTCGTTGCGCACCACCTCGACCTCCGCCCCCGCCGCGGCGAGCATCTGCACCAGGTTGTAGGTGAACGAGTCGTAGTTGTCGATCATCAGGATCATGCCGGTTCCAGCTCCTCGGCCAGCGCGGCCGCGGCGAGCAGCGCCGCCGCCTTGTGCTCGGTCTCGCGCTCCTCGCGCTCGGGGTCGGAGTCGGCGACGATGCCGGCGCCGGCGGTGACCGAGGTCTCGTCGTCGCCGACGACCAGGGTACGGATCGTGATACAGGTGTCGAGGTCGCCCGAGTACGAGAGGTAGCCGACCGCGCCGGCGTACGGCCCGCGCGCCTCCGGCTCGAGCTCGTCGACGATCTCCATGGCGCGGATCTTCGGCGCCCCCGACACCGTGCCCGCCGGGAAGCAGGCGACGAGCGCGTCGAGCGCCCCGCGGCCCGGCGCCAGCTCGGCCTCGACCGAGGAGACGAGGTGCATCACGTGGCTGTAGCGCTCGACCTCGAGGAAGCTCGCCACCTCGACGGTCCCGGGCGCGGCGACCCGGCCGAGGTCGTTGCGGCCGAGGTCGACGAGCATGACGTGCTCGGCGCGCTCCTTGGGGTCTGCGGCGAGGTCCTCGGCCAGCCGGCGGTCGCCCGCCTCGTCGGCGCCGCGCGGGCGGGTGCCGGCGATCGGCCGGGTGGCGACCCGACGGCCGGTCTTCCGGACCAGCATCTCGGGCGAAGCGCCGACCAGCGCGGCCTCGGGCGCCTCGAGCAGCACCATGTAGGGCGACGGGTTGACCCGGCGCAGCGCCCGGTAGAGGCCGAGCGGCGGCACCCGGCGCGGCAGCCGGAACCGGCGGGCGAGGACCGCCTGGAAGATCTCGCCCGCGGCAATCGCCTCCTTCACCGTGCCGACCGCGCGGCGGAAGGCGGCGCCGTCGAGGACCGCCTCGACCCCGGCCGGTGACGCAGCCGGCGCGCCGGCCCCCCAGCCGGCCGGCATGGCCACCGCGCCGAGCCCCGGGCCGCCGCCCGCGGTCAGCACCGCGACCAGCTCGGCGAGCCGCCGCTCGGCCTCGCCGGGCGTCGCCTCGCCCTCGACCTCGTTGGCGATCGCCAGCACCCGCTGGTGGGCGTGGTCGAAGACGACGACGTCGTCGAAGCGGCCGAGCCAGGCGACCGGCAGGCCGAACGGGTCGGGCGGCCGGCCGGGCAGCCGCTCGACGAGCCGCACGAGGTCGTAGCCGAACCAGCCGACGAAGCCGCCGGTGAAGGGCACCGGGCCGGCCTCGGCCTCGGCCGCCGAGACGGCCCGGGCCAGCGCCTCGAGCGGCGGGCCGGGGAGCGGCCGCGGCCGGGCGCCGCCGCGCAGATCCTCCACCTCGAGCCGGTCGGGCCAGAGCCGGTAGACCTCCCGCGGCGCGGCGCCGAGGAAGCTGAAGCGCGACACCCGCTCGCCGCCGGTGACGCTCTCGAGCAGGAAGCGCACCGGCGAGAGCGCGCCGAGCCGGCGGTAGGCGGCGAGCGGCGTCAACCCGTCGGCGAGCAGCTCGCGCACGTGGGGGACGGCGCGGCGGGGGGCGGCGGGCGGGTGCGGCGGGTGCGGCGGGCAGCCGGGCGGCGCATGGCCGGCGGGGGCATGGCCGTCGGCGCTCATCGACCGCCCGCCCCGTCGTCGCCGCGGCGTGCCTCCGCCGCCGCCGTCCCCTCCGCCGGCAGCCCGAGGAGCCGGGCCCCGAGCCCGGCCGGCAGCTCCGCGCCGGTCATCACCCGGAGCTGGTCGATCGCCTGGTGGAGCAGCACCTCGCGGCCGTCGACCGCAGCCAGCCCGCGCGCCCGGGCCGTCGCCACGAGCGGCGTCGGCTCGGACGGCCGGTAGACCAGGTCGACGACCACCGCGCCCGCCGGCAGCTCGTCGACCGCGAAGGGCGGCGGGTCGTCGTCGGAGCGGCCGAGCGGGGTGGCGTGGACGACCAGGTCGTGCTCGGCCGGCCGGAAGGCGGCCAGCGGCACGAACGGCAGATCGAGCCGCTCGCTCGCCTCGCGCCCGCGCTCCTCGCCGCGGTTGACCAGGGTGACGTCGGCGCCGGAGCGCGCCAGGGTGAAGGCGGCGGCCCGCCCGGCGCCGCCGCAGCCGACGACCGCCGCGGACCGTCCGGCGCAGGCGATGCCGCGGGCCTCAAGCGGCCCGAGCACGCCCCGCGGGTCGGTCGACTCGGCCTCCCAGACGCCGCCCTTGCAGGTCAGCGTGTTCGCCGCGCCGACGCACTCGGCGAGCGGGCTCACCGCCCCGGCGACGGCGAGCGCCGCCCGCTTGTGCGGCGCGGTCACCGACAGACCGCCCAGCGGCATGCCGATGCGGTCGAAGATCCCGCTCTCGACGACCTCGAGCCAGAAGTCGCCGAAGGCGTCCGTCTCGAACGGCAGGTAGGCCGCCGGAAGGCCGAGGGCGCGGTAGGCGCCGTTGTGGAGGCGGGGCGAGAGCGAGACGCCGAGGACGCTACCGCCGGAGATCCCGAACAGCCGCTCGACCGGCGGCAGCTCCGGCAGGCCGAAGTCGCACGCCAGCTCCTCGACCGTGAGCTGGCCGGCAGCGCCCTCGGTGCCCGAGAGAGCCGAGCCGAAAACGACCCGCGCGCCGAGGCGGGGGGCGACGAACCGGGTCCAGGCGGCGGCGCGTCCGGCGGCGAAGGCGACAAGGTCGTCGCGCCGCATCGCGCCCGCGAGGTCGACGATCCCGACCTCTTCGCCGGGCCGCGTCGCGAGGACGACCATCTTGTACAGCCGCGCCGGCACCGCGGCGAGGCGGGCGAACCGCTCCTCGAGCTCGACGAGGTCGCCCGTCGGCCCGTGCCACGAGACGATGCGCCGCTCGGCCGGCACCCGCTCGAGAACCTCCGGGCCGGCGTCGCGCTCCGCCTCGAGGTCGACGAAGTCGTAGGCCTCGGCCGCCCGCACCAGCCGTTCGCGCCGCCGGTCGTCCGATCCGTCCCAGTCGCCCCCCTCGGCGCGGCTACGCAGGGTGTAGAGGAGCTTGCCGTCGAAGCCCTCCCGGAGCTCGCCCGGGTCGAGGTCGCCGAGCGCGTCGGCCCGCACCTCGAGCACCTCGGCCCGGCGGCCGACCGCCCCGAGCAGGTCCCGGCGCGCCGCCGGACCCGCCGGCAGCGCCCCGGCGAGGGTGGCGACCACGGTCGCCCGCGCCGGGCCGCCCGCCCGGCCGGCCGGGCTCTCAGTCTGCCTGTCGCTCTCGGGCTGCAAACGAAAACTCCTTCCGGGGTCCCGGAAGGAGTCGAGGGTGCTGCGTCGGAGTGTCTCGTCCCGGGACCCGTGGGGCCGGGACGCGCCCGGCCTAGCTCACGCCGTGGAGGCGCCCACGCCAGCCCCAGGCGGCGGTCGGAACGGTCGCGAACGGGGTCCGGGTCGGCATGGCGCGGCGATTACAGCAGCCGTCACCGGCGGCTGTCAAGGACGCCCCGAGGCGGCCGCCGGAGCGCACCCCTTCCGCTACACTGCGCCGCATGAGCGCGGAGCGCGAGACGCTGGAGATGGACGTGCTGTTCGTCGGCGCGGGGCCGGCCGGGCTGGCCGGGGCGTACCGGCTGGCGAAGCGGCTCGAGGAGCACAACCAGCGGGCGGCGGCGGGCGAGGGCGAGCCGCTGGAGGTGACGATCGGGGTGCTCGAGAAGGGGAAGGAGGCGGGGGCGCACGCGTTGTCGGGCGCGGTGGTCGACCCGGCGGCGCTGCGCGACCTCTTCCCCGACGAGTGGGAGGAGGCGCCGTTCGAGGCGCCGGTCGGCGAGGAGGCGGTCTGGTGGCTGACCGAGAAGCGCGCGCTCCCCTTCCCGGTGATCCCGCCGCCGCTCAGAAACCACGGCAACTATGTCGCCTCGCTCGGTCGGCTGCTCAAGTGGATGGCGCCGAAGGTCGAGGACGCCGGCGTCGACGTCTTCTACGAGTTCGCGGCGGCCGAGGCGCTGGTCGAGGAAGGCCGGGTCGTCGGCGTGCGCACCGGCGACCGCGGGGTCGCCCACGACGGCTCGAAGAAGGCGAACTACGAGCCGGGGATCGACATACGGGCGCAGGTCACCGTGCTCTCGGAGGGGGTGCGCGGCACGCTGGTCAAGCAGCTCGACCGCCGGCTCGGCCTGTGGCGGGACCAGAACCCGCAGGTCTACGCGGTCGGCGTCAAGGAGATCTGGGAGGTGCCGCCGGGGCGGATCGCGCCCGGCCAGGTGATCCACACCCTCGGCTGGCCGCTCGACCAGCGCACCTTCGGCGGCAGCTTCCTCTACGGCATGCGCGACGACCAGCTCGTCGTCGGCCTGGTCGTCGGCCTCGACTACCGCGACCCGTGGCTCGATCCGCACCGCGAGCTCCAGCGGCTGAAGACCCACCCGAAGATCCGCGCCCTGCTCGAGGGCGGCCGGATGACCTTCTACGGCGCCAAGGCGCTGCCCGAGGGGGGATGGTGGTCCATGCCGCGCAGCCACGGCGACGGCTTCCTGATCGTCGGCGACTCGGCCGGCGTCCTCAACTCGCAGCGGCTCAAGGGGATCCACCTGGCGATGCGCTCGGGGATGCTCGCCGCCGACACCATCTTCGACGCGCTCGCCGCCGGCGGGGTCAGCGGGGACCGGCTGGCGCGCTACGGGGAGCGGCTGGCGGACAGCCCCGTCCGCGACGAGCTGTGGGCGGTGCGCAACTTCCACCAGGCCTTCGACCACGGGGCGCTCGCCGGCATGCTCCAGGCCGGGCTCGGCCTAGTCACCGGCGGCCGCGGCTTCGGGGTCGCCGACCGGCTGTCCACCGAGCCGGGTCACAGCCGCATGCTGACCCGCCACCAGGCGATGGGCCACGGGCTCGGCCCCCGCGAGCCGCTCGCCTACGACGGCGAGCTGACCTTCGACAAGCTCGCCGACGTCTACCACTCGGCGACCGCGCACGAGGAGGACCAGCCGGTCCACCTCGTCGTCACCGACCCCGACGTCTGCGTCGACCGCTGCACCTTCGAGTACGGCAACCCGTGCCAGCGCTTCTGCCCGGCGCACGTCTACGAGATGGTCGACGACCCCGGCTCGCCGGCCGGCCGGCGCCTGCAGATCAACTTCTCGAACTGCGTCCACTGCAAGACCTGCGACGTGATGGACCCCTACCAGGTCATCGACTGGGTCCCCCCCGAGGGCGGCGGCGGACCGAACTACAGCCGGATGTGAGGGACCGCCCGGCCGGCTACCGGCCCGGCGCCACGACCGCGTCGCCGCTGCCGGTGTCGATGACGATCCGGGTGCGGCCGTCGCCGCGCTCGGCGCCGACCACCTTGCGGCCGTCGCGGCGCAGGGTCGCATCGGCGTAGCCGACGCGCAGGTCGCCGCTCCCCTGGTCGGCGACGACCCGGAACGAGGCGTCGGGTCCGCCGTAGATCTCGACGTCGCCCGAGCCGGTGTCGGCGCGGATCGAGCTCGCGCCGGCCAGCGAGCCGGCGAGCCGGATGTCGCCGGAGCCGGTGTCGAGGTCCGCCGTCCCGACGTCGACGCCGAGCACCTCGACGTCGCCCGAGCCGGTGTCGACGACGAGCTCGCCGACCCGGCCGTCACGGAGGACGACGTCTCCCGAGCCGGTGTCGGCGACCAGCTCCTCGGCGTCGAGGCCGCGGACGAGAACGTCGCCCGAGCCGGTGTCGAGGTTCCCCTCGCCGCGCAGCGAGGCGACCTCGATGTCGCCCGAGCCGGTGTCGACGACCAGCCGGCCGTTGAACGCCCCGAGCTCGACGTCGCCCGAGCCGGTGTCGACCCGCAGGTCGCCGTAGAGGTCGCCGGCGGTGACCTTGCCGACCGCCTGGTCGAGGTCGAGGCCGGGGTTGGCCGGGAAGGCGATCTCGAGGTCGACCCAGAGGGTGGGCGCCGAGCCGCGCGCGGTGCCGCGGATCGACACCCGCCGGCCGAGGTACTTCGTCGTCGTGTGGCTGCCGAACCAGCCGAACGAATCCCCCTCGGCGTAGCGGTAGGTCGTGTGCCGGTCGACCGGGTAGGCGATCGCCCAGCCGCCGGTCCGCTCCGGGTCGCGCACGAAGTCGATCCCGGCGAGAAGCGCCCTCGTCTCGGCGGCGTCGCGGCCCTCGGCGTGGGCCGTCGCCTTGACCCGGACCTCGTCGGCCGCGGTGTTGACCAGCCGGACGGTCCCGGCGAGGTTGGCGAGCCGGAACGGCTCGGAGCCGGCCGGGAAGGCGCGGGTGACGACCCGCGTCTCGACCGCCGCGGCGGCCGGCAGGGCCGCGGCGATGAGCAGGCCGGCGGTCGCCAGGGTGGACAGCGTGCGGCGTCTCCGGAGCGTGGACGTCTCGGACATGGGAAAGGCCTCCTCGGGTTCTCGATCGGTTCTGCCCGGACTACGGCCCCGGCGGCGAGAGGGTTTCAGGCGGTTGCGCTCCCGCCGCACCGGGTGTCGAATCGAGAGGACACGAGAGGAGACCCGAGAGAGGAGGTAGCCGTGGCCTGGATCCCCTTCGCCGTCGCACTCTCCGCCAGCCTGGCCGTGGTCTCGACGCCGAGACCGGCGCCCGAGCCGGCTCGCCCGTCGCGCGCACCGGCACAGGTGTGCGCCGCCGCTCGCGCCATCGCCGAGATGCCCCCCTGTCTCGACCCCGCGAGCTGCCAGGCCGTCGGCGCCTGGCGACAGCTCGTCGCTCCACCCGACATCCGCCTCGCTCCCGGACCGCCGCCGGCGTCCGGCCCTCCGGGGCGGCGCGGAGACCCTCCTCGCAGGCCGGCTCGCTGGAGCGTCGGGACCTGCCTGGCCGACCGTCGCTGAGCGAGCGGGCGGGCGGGCGCCCAGTCTCACGCCGAGACGACTGTCCGCGGAGTTGCGGCCCTGGCCGTCAGCGCCGCGCGACGAGGAACGAGCTGCCGGAGCCCTCGGCGGCGAGGCCGTGGGTGCGCAGGATGACGTCGAGCGCCTGGTCCCAGGGCACGTCGTGGAGCTCCACCGTCACCCGGCCCGAGACCCCCGGCTGGATGACGACGTTCACCTCGCCGATGCGGGCGAGCGAGCGGATCGTCTCGACGAGGTCCGCGTCGCGCAGGCTGAGCGAGCTCGGCTCGCCGACCCAGCGCGCCTCGGCCGGCCGGCCCGGCAGGACGTCCCAGCCGGGCGGTGCCGCGGCGGCCGAGGCGCCGGCGTCGCCGGCCTCGCCGCCCTCTCCCTCGCCGGCACCGCCGGCCCCTTCACCCCCCTCGTCCGCGGCCGGCGCCGGCTCGCTCCACGGCGGCACGACCCCGTTCATCCGCGCGTAGGCGATCGACTGGCCGAGGTGCTCCTGGAGGTGGCCGAGGAGGATCATCGTCACGTCCCCCTTGGTCAGCTTCATGCCGAACAGCTCCACCTCCTCGCCGAGCTGGTCGGTCGCCATCGCCTCGAGCGCCGAGCGGGCGTGGGAGAGCGACGCGTCGAGGGCGGCGAGGACCGCCGCCTTCTCGGTGACCGACTCGAGGTTGCCTGGGTCGACGCCCTCCGGCACGGCGGCCCCGAGCGCCCGCGACAGCCCGTAGTTCGCCGCCGCGACGTGCATGTAGGCCTCGCTGATCGAGCGCACGCCCTCGGCCGGGCGCCAGCCGTACTTGTCGGCCGGCACGGCCTCGGCCAGGCTCTGCACCTGCCCGGCCGCCCGGTCCCACCAGCGCATGTAGGTGCTCTTCATGTCCGGCATCGCCGCCCCCTCGTCGTGGGCCAGGGCGGGGACGGCGGGGAGCGCCGCGGCAGCGACGGCGGCCGCGGCGACGAGGCACGGGACGACACGACGGATACGCGACATGGCGTTTCCTCCTCCGCAGGTTCTTCGATTCGACGGGGCCCAGTCTACTCCACCTCTCGGGCGGAACCCGACGCCGACCGATCCTTGCGGCGAGCTGCTTCGCTCATCGCGTGGCTCCGGTAGGATGCGGCGTTCCGGAATCTCGTCCCGTCCCCCATCCCCACGTCCCCGGAGGCCGCATGCCGAGACGTCTCGCCGCTCCGTTCGCTCTCCTCGCCGCCCTCGCCCTGCTCACCGCCGCCCCGCCGGCCGCGGCCGAGATCCACGCCTTCGTCGGCGCCCGCCTCCTGCCGATCGCCGGACCGGAGATCGCGGACGGGGTGCTGGTGATCGACGGCGCGCGGATCGTCGCGGTCGGCCCGCGGGGCGAGGTGACGGTGCCGGAGGGGGCGGAGGTGCACGACGTCGCCGGCAAGGTGATCCTGCCGGGGCTGGTCGACACCCACAGCCACCTCGGCGACGTCGAGGGGGGCGACCGCTCCGATCCGATCCAGCCCGAGGTGCGGGCGCTCGACGCGATCGACGTGCGGTCGAGCGACTTCCAGCGGGCGCAGGCGGGCGGGGTGACGACGGCGAACGTCATGCCCGGCTCCGGCCACCTGATGAGCGGGCAGACGATCTACCTCAAGCTGCGCGACGGGGACACCATCGAGGAGCTGGCGATCCGCCGCCCGGACGGGTCGATCGCCGGCGGGATGAAGATGGCCAACGGCACGAACTCGCGCAAGGACCCGCCCTTCCCCGGTACGCGGGCGAAGTCGGCGGCGCTGGTGCGCGAGGCGTTCGTCGAGGCCCAGGAGTACCGGCGCAAGCTCGAGGCCGCGGACGACCCGGCGAAGCGGCCCGACCGCGACCTCGGCAAGGACGCGCTGCTCGAGGTGCTCGACGGCACCCGGACGGTCCACCACCACACCCACCGCCACGACGACGTGATGACGGTCCTCAGGCTGCGCGACGAGCTCGGCTTCCGGGTGGTGCTCCACCACGTCTCCGACGCGGCGAAGGTGGCCGACGAGATCGCCGCCGCCGGGGTGCCGGTGTCGCTCATCCTGATCGACTCGCCGGGCGGCAAGCTCGAGGCGCGCGACCTGCTGCTCGAGAACGCGGCGGCGCTCGAGCGCGCCGGGGCGACGGTGGCCCTCCACACCGACGACTGGATCACCGACTCGCGCCTGTTCCTGCGCATGGCGGCGCTCGCGGTGCGCGCCGGGATGAGCCGGCAGGGCGCGCTCGAGGCGGTGACGATCCGCGGCGCCGAGATCCTCGACCTCGGCGACCGCGTCGGCTCGCTCGAGCCGGGCAAGGACGCCGACCTCGTCGTCCTCTCCGGCGACCCGCTGTCCGTCTACACCGAGGTGCTCGAGACCTGGGTCGAGGGGGAGAAGGTCTTCGACCGCACGCGCGAGCCGGACCGGCTGTGGGCCGAAGGCGGCTGGGGGGCGGGCGACCCGCGCCACGGCCACGTGGCGTGCTTCGACGGGGAGGCGGGACGATGACCGGCGGCCGCATCGGCGCGTGCCTCGCCCTCTTCGCCGCCGGCCTTGTGGCTTCCGCCGCGACTCCCGCCGGGGCGGCGTCGCTGGTCGTCCGCGGCGAGACCGTCTACCCGGTCTCCGGCCCGCCGATCGCCGACGGCGTCGTCGTCGTCGAGGACGGCAGGATCACGGCGGTCGGCCCGGCGTCAGAGGTCGCGGTGCCCGCCGGCGCCGAGGAGCTCTCCGCCGCGGTCGTCACCCCCGGGCTGGTCGACGCCCACACCACGGTCGGCCTGACCGGCCTGCTCAACCAGGCGCACGACCAGGACCAGCTCGAGCGCTCCGAGCCGATCCAGCCCGAGCTGCGGGCGATCGACGCCTACAACGCCCGCGACCCGCTGGTCGACTGGGTGCGCGATCTCGGGGTGACGACCGTGCACACCGGCCACGGGCCGGGCGAGCTGGTCTCCGGCCAGACGATGGTCGTCAAGCTGCGCGGCGACGAGGTCGGCGACAACGTGCTGGTGCCCGCGGCGATGGTCGCCGCGAGCCTCGGGCGCAGCGCGGTGCGCGAGGAGGGGTCGAAGCCGCCGGGGACCCGGGCCAAGGCGATCGCGCTCCTGCGCTCGCAGCTCCTCGCCGCCCGGGAGTACCACCGCAAGCTGGAGACGGCCGAGGCCGACAAGCGACCGGGGCGCGACCTGCGGCTCGAGACGCTCGCCCGGGTACTCGACGGCGAGCTGCCGCTGCTCGTCACCGTCCACCGCCACCACGACATCCTCTCCGCCCTCAGGCTACGCGAGGAGTTCGACCTCCGGATGGTGCTCGACGGCGCCACCGAGGCCTACGTCGTCGCCGACGAGATCCGCGCCGCCGGCGTGCCGGTGATCCCGCACCCGCCGATGGCCCGCGCGGTCGGCGAGCTCGAGAACGCGACGATGGAGCTCGCCGCGAAGCTCGCCGAGGCGGGCATCCCGTTCGCGCTCCAGACCGGGTTCGAGTCGTACGTGCCGAAGGTCCGCGTGCTCCCCTTCGAGGCGGCGATCGCCGCCGCCCACGGCCTCGGCTTCGAGCGCGCTCTGGCCGCGGTCACCCTCGACGCCGCGCGGCTTCTCGGGGTCGACGACCGGATCGGCTCGCTCGAGCCGGGCAAGGACGCCGACCTCGCGCTGTGGGACGGCGACCCGTTCGAGTACACCACCCACGAGATCGCCACGGTGATCGACGGAGAGGTCGTCAGCCGCACCGTCCGCTGAGCCTCCGCCGCGACCTCCTCTCCGCGTGCTCGACCGAGGCGGTGTGCAGGGCGCCCGGGGCCCGCCGCGGCGGGCCGTCCCGGGCGATAGGCTCGTCGCTCCGAGGACTCCCGGAGGATTGCGATGCTCGAAGCCCCGCCGCGCACTACCCCGCCGCGCAACGCCCCGCCACGTGACGTCTCGCCGCGCAAGGCCTCCATGCACAAGGTCTCGCCGCGCAAGGTCCCGTCGTGGACCGACCCGCCTGGCGACGCACCTTCAACGCCGCCGGCTTCGGCGTCGCTCTCGGCCCGAACGCCGGCCCGACGCCGCACGCCGCGGTCCGCGCTCGCCGCCGTGGCCGGCTGCCTCGCCCTCGCCGCCGGACCGGCCGCTCCCGCCGCCGGGCAGGCCGTTCCGGACCGCCCGGCCGAGCTGACCTTCGAGCGGATCTTCGAAGGCGTCCAGGCCGGCAGCGTGCCGGACGACCTCCTCTGGTCTCCGGACGGCCGGCGGCTCGTCTACCGGTTCGACGACGGCGAGGGGACCGGGCTGTGGGTCTTCGAGCCGGGCCGCGGCGAGCCGCGGTTGCTCGTCCGCGACCCCGAGCCGGAGGATGGAGCGGGCGAGGCTTCCGAGGCCGACGCCGAAGTCCCCGAGGCGGCGGACGAGGGGCCGGGGAAGGTCGGGGAGTACGCCTGGTCGCCCGACGGCGAAGCGCTGGCCGTCGTCGCCGGCGGCGACCTGTGGCTGGTGCCGGCGAACGAAGGTCCGCCCGTCCGGCTCACCGAGACCGAGGACGACGAGGAGGCCCCCGCCTTCTCGCCCGACGGCGGCCGGCTCGCCTTCATCCGCGACTTCGACCTCTGGCTGCTGGACCTCGAGACCCGGAGCGAGCGGGCGCTGACCGCCGACGGCGTAGAGAACGAGGTCCTCAACGGCACCACCGACTGGGTCTACTGGGAGGAGATCTGGGGGCGCGACGCGACCGGCTACTGGTGGAGCCCCGACGGCTCGCGGATCGCCTACTACCGCTTCGAGGAGGAACCGGTCGGCAGCTACCCGCTCGTCGACTTCACCGCCGTCCCCTACCCCGAGGTGACCTGGCAGAAGTACCCGAAGGCGGGGACCGACAACCCGCGGGTCCGGGTCGGCGTGCTCGAGGTCGCGGCGGCCGACCCCCAGGCCGCCACCGTCTGGCTCGACACCGGCGGCGACGGCGGCGAGTACCTCGCCCGGGTCGACTGGCGGCCCGACGGCCGGCGGGTCGCCGTCCAGAAGCTCGACCGCGACCAGACCCGGCTCGACCTTCTCTCCTGCGATCCCGGCGCGGGCGTCTGTGACCTGCTGCTCCGGGAGACCTGGCCGACGTGGGTCAACCTCGGCGACGACTTCCGCTGGCTTCCGGACGGCCGCTTCCTCTGGGGCTCCGAGCGCACCGGCTGGCGCCACCTCTACCTCTACTCCGCCGACGCGACACTCGTCCGGCCGCTGACCGCGGGCGAGTGGTCGGTGACCTCTCTCGACGGCGTCGACGCGGAGCGCGGACGGGCGGTCTTCACCGCCTACGCACCCGGCCCGCTCGGCGCGCGCGACCGGCGGGTGGCGGCGGTGGCGCTGGACGGCGAGGGGGCCGGCGCGGGAGACGGCGGCGCGGGTGGGGACGCCGGAGACCGCGGCGCGGCAGACGGCGCGGCGGGTGGCGGAACAGACGCCCGGGCCCGCGGCGAGACGGCCGCGAACGGCATGGTCGTCCCGCTCACGGAGGGCGACGGCTGGCACGCGGCGACCGTCGCCCCGTCGGGCGGCCGCTGGGTGCACGGGTGGAGCGACTCGGAGACCCCGCCCCGGCTCGCCGTCCGCGAGGCGGACGGCCGCGAGGTGGCCGCCCTGCCGGCGGTCGCGCCGGCGTTCGACCCGGCCGCGCTGCCGCACTGGCGCTACTTCACCATCGACGGCCCCGACGGCGCCGCCCTCCCCGCCCGCGAGCTCGCGGCGGGCGGGCGCCCGGCCGGCGAGCGCGGCCCGGCCCTGATGTACCACTACGGCGGCCCGGGCTCGCAGGTGGTCGCCGACCGCTGGGGCGGCGAGCGCGACCTGTGGCACAAGCTGATGGCCCAGCGCGGCTTCACCGTGCTGTCGGTCGACAACGTCGCCTCCGCCTTCTTCGGCAAGCGGGGCGAGGACCGCCAGCACCGCCGCTTCGGCCCGCTCAACCTCGCGGCGCAGCGGGCCGGCGCCGCCTGGCTCGCCGCGACCGGCCGGGCCGACCCGGCGCGGATCGGCCTGTGGGGCTGGTCGGGCGGCGGCACGAACACCCTGTACTGCCTGTTCCACAGTCCCGGCACCTGGGCCGCGGGGACGGCCGGCGCCCCGGTCACCGACTGGCGCCTCTACGACACCATCTGGACCGAGCGCTACCTCGACCACCCCGAGGCAAACCCCGAGGGCTACGCGGCCTCCTCCCCGATCACCCATGCCGCCGCCCTCGCCGACCGCCTGCTCCTCGTCCACGGCACCGCCGACGACAACGTCCACCCGCAGAACACGATCGCCCTGACCGCGAAGCTCGTCGCCGCCGGCAAACCGTTCGACGAGGCGATCCACCCGCGCCAGAAGCACGGCTTCCGCGGCGCCGACGAGCGCCACTTCTACGAGAGGATGACCCGCTTCTTCGAGCAGGAGCTCGGGGTGGGCGCGGAAAGTCGCGAGCCACAGCGAGCCTCGAGCCGATCGAGGTGAGGGCGGAATCGCGGCCGCACGCGTGCGATCGAGCCGTCAGGTCGGCCGCGGCGCGCGGACGAGCTCGACCCGGTCGCCCAGCCGCTCGACCCAAGGGGTGGTGGTGCGCTCCGCCGTGAGGAGCGCCACATCGAGCTCGAGGCTCAAAGCGATGTAGACGGCGTCGTAGGCGGTCGCCTGGTAGTCGAGTGCGATCTCGAGGACCCTCCGACGGTCCGGCTCACGGACCTCGAGCGGGGCTTCGAGGTGCAGCCCGTAGGTCTCCGACGCCAGCTCCGGGTCGATCTCTCGCCGCCTCACGTAGGTCCGCAGGACGTTCGCAAGCTCCCAGAAGTGGAAGCCCGGAACGACGAAGCGCACCTCGTCGTCGAGGGCTCGCCGCTGCCATTCCCGAGCCGCCGGCTGAAAGTCCTCCGGAAGGTACCAGGCGATCGCGACGCTGGTGTCGAGGACGAGCGTCCTCAAGCCCGCTCCCGGTCGGAGCGCAGGACGGCGGACGGTCTCTCCCGCAACCGCAGGCCGCCGAGCCGCGCGTCGAGGCGGCACAGCCGGTCGCGGTACGAAGCGCGCCGCGCCTCCTCGCTCTTGACCTCGACGAAGGTCGTGAGCGCCTCCTCGACCAGCGCGCGCTTCGACCTCGCACGGCTGTAACGCATGGCCTCGCGCACGAGCTCGTCGTTCAGCACGATGTTCGTCCTCATACACCTCATCTTACACGCAGTGTACCGACCTGGGTATACGGCGAGAGCTTCTGGACCTCGCAGGCGGTCCCCCGACAGCACGACCCCCCGGCCGGGCCGTCCGCAGCCGCCCCCTCACCCAAGCTCACCGGAGCGGCCGCGGCGGGTGCCCGGCCCGGGGATGTCGGAGGTGGCGCACGTGCACGAACCGCGGAACGCCTGCATCGGTCCGGCGCCGCCGACGCCAAGGCGAGGGCCGCCCCGCCATACTCACCGTAGCCCGAGCCGGTCCCCGGGCCGGGCACCGGCCGCGGCCGCGGCCGGTGCGGCCCGCCCCCGTGCTCAGCCGTCCCAGCGGCGCATCAGCAGCGCGCCGTTGGTGCCGCCGAAGCCGAAGGAGTTGGTCAGGGCGTACTCGAGGTCGACCTCGCGCGGGACGTTGGGGACGAAGTCGAGGTCGCAGCCCTCGCCGGGCTCGTCGTGGTTGATCGTCGGCGGCAGGGTCTGGTGGTGGAGGGCGAGGGCGAGGATGCCGGATTCGAGACCGCCGGCGGCGCCGAGCAGATGGCCGGTCGAAGACTTCGTCGAGGAGATGGCCAGCCGGTGGGCGTGCTCGCCGAAGACCCGGTGGACCGCCTTGACCTCCGAGAGGTCGCCGAGCGGAGTCGAGGTGCCGTGGGCGTTGATGTAGCCGATCGCCTCGGGGGTGACGCCGGCGTCGGCGATCGCCCGTCGCATCACCTCGGCGGCGCCGTCGCCCTCCGGGTGGGGGGCCGAGATGTGGTAGGCGTCGCCGCTCATACCGTAGCCGACGACCTCGGCGTAGATCGGCGCCCCGCGCCCGCGCGCCCGCTCGAGCTCCTCGAGGACGACGATCCCGGCGCCCTCGCCCATGACGAAGCCGTCGCGGTCCTTGTCCCAGGGGCGCGAGGCGCGCTCGGGTTCGTCGTTGCGGGTCGAGAGCGCCCGCATGGCGGCGAAGCCGGCGAGCGACAGCGGGGTGAGAACCCCCTCCGTGCCGCCGGCGATCATCGCCTCCGCCTCGCCGTGCTGGATCAGCCGGTAGGCGTCGCCGACCGCGTGGAGGCCGGTCGTGCAGGCGGTGCAGGGGGCGGTGTTCGGCCCCTTGGCGCCGAAGCGGATCGACACCTGGCCGGCCGCCATGTTGACGATCAGCCCGGGGATGAAGAACGGCGATACCCGGCTCGGCCCCTTCTCGCGCAGCACGTCGTGCATCTGCTCGATCAGCGGCAGGCCGCCGATCCCCGAGCCGATGACGACGCCGACCCGCGACGCCTCGTCCTCGCCGAACGCCAGCCCCGCGTCGTCGACGGCGAACTGCGAGGCGGCGATCGCGTAGTGGATGAAGGTGTCGCTCTTCTTGACCTCCTTCTTCTCGACCCACTCGAGCGGGTCGAAGCCGGCGACCTCGCCGACGATGCGCGAGGGGTACTCCGAGGCGTCGAACCGGGTGATCGGGCCGATGCCGCTCTCGCCGGCCAAGAGCCGTCGCCAGGTGACCTCGGTGCCGATCCCGAGCGGGGAGACCAGCCCGACGCCGGTGACGACGACGCGCCGTCTCGGGGAAGGGGTCAAGGGGAAGGGAGGGAGGGGGTCAGTTCTCGGAGCCGGAGTGCTCGTCGATGTAGGTCACCGCGTCGCGGACGGTCGCGATCTTCTCGGCGTCCTCGTCGGGGATCTCGATGCCGAACTCCTCCTCGAACGCCATGACCAGCTCCACGATGTCCAGGGAGTCCGCCCCCAGGTCGTCGGTGAAGCTCGCGTCCATGGTGACCTCCTCCTCGTCGACACCGAGCTGCTCGACGATGATCGACTTCACCTTCTCTTGACTCGCCACGCTGATGCCCTCCTTTCGAGCTGAGTCTCGCAGTCCGATTCTCGCAGCCGCTCACGGGCCGCCGCGTCCAGCCGCCGCGGCTCGCCCAGAGCCCCGCGGTTTGTAGCACACCGGACCCGGCCGAGTCCAAGGCGCGGGGGCCGATTCTATCCCGCCGCCCGTCAAGGGGCGGGGAGCGCGCCCGAGGAGCGGGAGCGACGCCGCCGGGGGCCCGCCCACCGCCCGCCCGTCAGATGTAGAGCCCCCCCGACACGTTGAGCACCGTACCGGTCACGTAGCCGGCCTCCTCGCTGGCCAGGTAGAGGACCGCGGCGGCGACGTCGTCCACCGTGCCGAGCCGCCGGAGGGCGATCGCCCCGGACAGGTCCTCGCGCGCCTTCTCCCCCAGCCGCTCGGTCATCGCCGTCTCGACGTAGCCGGGGGCGACCACGTTCACCGTGATCGACCGGCTGCCGAGCTCGCGCGCCAGCGACTTCGTGAAGCCGACGAGCCCCGCCTTCGACGCCGCATAGTTCGCCTGTCCGACGTTGCCCATCAGCCCGACGACCGACGAGACGTTGACGATCCGCCCCCAGCGGCGGCGCATCATCCCGCGCAGCAGCGCCTTGGTCAACGCGAAGGCGCCGGTCAGGTTGACGTCGAGCACCCGCCGCCAGTCGGCGAGGCTCATCCGCGCCAGCAGGTTGTCCGCGGTGATCCCGGCGTTGTTGACCAGGACGTCGATCTCCGCGAAGTCCGCGGGCAACGAGTCGAGCCGCTCGCCCATCGACTCCGGGTCGGCGACGTCGAGCTCGAGCGCGTGCGCCGCGCCGCCGGCCGCCCCGATCTCGTCGGCCAGCCGCGCCAGCTTGTCCGCGCTGCGCGCCGCCGCCACCACCTTCGCGCCCTGGGCGGCGAGGAGCCGCGCCACCGCCTCGCCGATCCCCTGCGAGGCGCCGGTGACCAGCGCCGTCCGCCCGTCGAGCCGGAACATCCCGTCCGCCGTCCCGCCGCCGCCCCCGCCGTCGCCGCTCATCCCGCGTCTCCTCCTCGGTCGGCGCCCAGCGCCGCGGCGAGCTTGTCGAGCCCCGACGGCTCGGCGAGCGACAGCGCCCCGGCGTCCGGCGCGATCCGCCGCACCAGGCCGGAGAGCACGCTCCCCGGCCCGACCTCGACGAACAGCCCGATCCCCATCTCCCCCGCCATCCGCTCGACCGACTCGACCCACCGCACCGCGCCGTCGATCTGCCGCACCAGCGCGTTCCGCAGCTCCGGCCCCTGCGCCAGCGGCCGCGCGTCCACGTTGACCACCACCGGCACCGCCGAGTCGCGGAAGTCCGCCGCGTCGAGCAGCGGCGTCATCCCCCGCCGCGCCGGCGCCATTAGCGGCGAGTGGAACGGCGCCGACACCGGCAGCGTCATCGCCCGCTTCGCCCCCCGCTCCTTGGCCAGCCCCACCGCCCGCTCCACCGGCGCCGCGTGCCCGGCGACGACCGTCTGCTCCGGCGCGTTGTAGTTGGCGACCGCGACGACGCCGTCGTCCCCCTGGGCATCGGCCACGATCTCCTCGACCGCCGCCGCGTCGAGCCCGAGGATCGCCGCCATCGCCCCCTCTCCGGCCGGAACCGCCTCCTGCATCAGCTCCCCCCGCCGCCGCACCAGCCGCAGCGCCTCCCCGAACTGGAGCGCGCCGGCCGCCACCAGCGCCGTGTACTCCCCCAGGCTGTGCCCGGCCACCGCCGCGGGCGAGAGCGCCACCCCTTCCTCCTCGAGCCCACGCAGGATCGCCACCGAGGTCGCCAGGATCGCCGGCTGCGTGTTCGCGGTGAGCACCAGCTCCTCCTCCGGGCCCTCCCGCACCAGCCGCGAGAGCTCCATCCCCAGCGCCTCGTCCGCCTCCTCGAACGTCGCCCGCGCCGCCGCCGACCGCTCGGCCCACCCCTGCCCCATCCCCACCTTCTGCGACCCCTGCCCGGGGAACACGAGCGCGATACGGGTCAACGGAGCCTCCCGATCCTCATGGGTGCGGAGGTTAGCAGGGGCGGGAAAAGCGCTCGGGCGATGGAATGATCGGGCCGTCGGACACCGCTCGAGAAGCGACGGTAGAACGAGCCATCGGCACCGAGCGGGTCACCGCGGCGGACCCGCGGGCTAGAATCTTCCCGACATGCCGTCTCCTCGAATCGAGATCCCGCGCACCGAGCTCGCCGAGTTCTGCCGGGTGAACCACATTCGGCGACTGTCCCTCTTCGGATCGGTCCTCCGCGACGACTTCCGAGCCGACAGTGACATCGACGTCTTGGTCGAGTTTCAGGAGGGCCACGTCCCCGGTCTTCGCTTCTTCACCCTTCAGCGCCAGCTCTCCCAGCTGTTGGGGCGGAAAGTGGACCTCCACACGCCCGGTTTCCTCAGCCCCTACTTCCGGGACGAGGTCCTCTCCGAGGCCCAGGTTCAGTATGACGCGGCGTGAGCCGCATCTTCGCCTGCGGCACATGCTGGTCCATGCGCGGGAGGCGCAGGAGATGGCTCGCGGGCGAGCTCGGTCAGATCTCGACGAGGATCGCCAGTTGGAGCTCTCCATCGTCCGTCTCCTCGAGATCATCGGCGAGGCCGCGAGTCGGGTCCCCGATGAGGAGCGCGAGCGATTGCCCCAGATCGCGTGGCGAGAGATCGTCGACTTCAGAAATCGGGTGATCCACGGCTACGACACGGTCGACCTCAACATAGTCTGGCAGATCGTACAGGTCGATCTGCCTCGGTTGGTCGCGGCGCTGGAAGCGACGGTCGACGCCGAATCCTGACCGCTACCCCACCGTCTCCGCCTTCCCCAGCAGCCGCTCCTCCTGGCTGTGGAGGACCTCGACCTTGTCGCGGATCTTGGCGGCGAGGTCGGCGGCGACGAACTCGACGGCGCGGCGGATGGAGGAGTGGATGGCGCGGGCGTTGGAGCGGCCGTGGCCGATGAAGCAGCCGGCCTCGACGCCGAGCAGGGGGGCGGCGCCGTACTCGCGGTAGTCGGTGCGGCGGCGGAGGTTGTCGAAGGCCGGCTTGGCCATCAGGTAGCCGAGCCGGGTGCGGGGGAGGTCGGAGAGCTCCTCGCGGAGCATGCGGCCGAGGACCTGGGCGAGGGCCTCGGCTCCCTTGAGCAGCACGTTGCCGACGAAGCCGTCGCAGACGACGACGTCGGTCGAGCCGTTGAAGACGTCGTTTCCCTCGACGTTGCCGACGAAGTTGAGGCCGGTCGTCTTGAGGACCTTGAAGACCTCGCGGGTGACCTCGGTACCCTTGCCCTCCTCCTCGCCGATCGACATCAGGCCGATGCGCGGCGACGGCGTGCCGATGACCTCCTGGGCGTAGAAGTGGCCCATCACCGCGAACTGGCGCAGGTGGGCGGGGCGGGTGTCGACGTTGGCGCCGACGTCGAGCAGCACCGTGCGCCCGGTGGCGTTGGGAAGGACGGCGGCGAGCGCCGGGCGGTCGACCCCGGGCAGGGTGCCGACGACGAGCTTGGCGACGATCATCGCCGCGCCGGTGTTGCCGGCGGTGACCATCGCTTGCGCCCGGCCCTCGCGGACGAGCTCGGCGCAGAGGCGGATCGACGAGCGGCGCTTCTGGCGGATCGGGGCGATCGCCGGCTCGTCCATGCCGACGACCTCCTCGGCGTGGACGAGCTCGAGCAAGCCGTTGCGGGCGAGCCGGCCGACGCCGCCGTGGCGGTCGAGCTCGGCCTGGATGCGCGGCTCGTCGCCGACGAGCGCCACCCGCACGCCGTCGTCGGACGCGGCCCGCCAGGCGCCCTCGACGACCTCGCGCGGCGCGTGGTCTCCCCCCATGGCGTCGACGGCGATGAGCATCGCGAGCGCCCGCGGCGCCCCCAGTGGCTGTGCTGCTAGAACGCCTCTTTCGGCTCGACGACCTCGCGGCCGCGGTAGTGGCCGCAGTGGCTGCACGCGCGGTGCGGCAGCTTGACCTCGCCGCACTCGGGGCAGAGGGAGGTGGCGGGCTTGGCGAGCGCGTCGTGCGCGCGGCGCCGGTCCCGGCGGGCCTTGGAGTGTCGTCGCTTCGGATTCGGCATCGTTCGGTACCTCGTGTCGCCGCGCGCCGCGGTCGTCGTCGTCAGTTGTCGGAGCGGAGCTTCTCGAGCGCCGCCCAGCGGGGGTCCACGGTGCGGGTGTCGCAGCCGCAGTCCCCGGCGTTCTTGTCGGCCCCGCAGACCGGGCACAGGCCCTTGCAGTCGGGCCGGCACACGGGCTTCATCGGCACGTCGAGCTGGAGCTGCTCGACGACGAGCGGCCAGGTGTCGAACAGCTCGTCGTCGAGGTGGACGATCCCGAGATCCTCCTCCGACAGCTCGTGCTCGCCCTGCATCGGCCGCGGCTCGTCGACGAGCAGCAGCACCTCCACGTCGGAGCGGCGCCGCTCGGTGATCGGCTCGAGGCAGCGGTCGCAGGACAGCGTCTGGTCGTACTCGAGCCGGCCGGTCAGGTAGTAACCCGGATCGGCCCACACGACCTTCCCGCTCCACTCGACCGGCCCGAGCGCCACGACCTCGTCCCGCTCCAGCAGCTCGGGCGACACCTCCAGGGTCTCCGCGAAGCGGAGCGGTTCCCGCCGGACGCGCTGGAGGTGGATCTTCATGGCCCCGAGGAGGCTCCGGAAAGCCCGGGCCGAACGACGAGGATACGCGACAGGGGGCCGGGCGGTCAAACCGCGGGCCGGCGAGCGCGGGCGCCGCCGGCGCCCGAAGGGACAGGGCCGAGGTCCAGGCCGAGGTCCAGGCCGAGGTCCAGGCCGAGGTCCAGGTGGTGCGCGGGGAACCGGGTCGAGCCGGCCCCCCGAGCCGGAATCACCGCTCCAGGCGGAGGCGGAGATCGTCGCCGGCGGCGAGGAGCGAGACCGACTCGTAGCCGGCGAGGGGGGCGAGCACGGTGCGCCAGTCGCGCCAGCGGGCGAGGTCGTCGCGGGGGACGAGCGGGACCTTCTCGAGCAGGTCGACGACCGGGTCGACCGCGGCGAAGGCGGCGCGGGGGGCGACCCACAGACCGAACCTGAGGTCGCCGGCGAGGCCTTCCACGGTGGGCGTCAGCCGGCGGGCTCGGGCGAGGGAGTCACCGCCGGTTGCGACGAGGGCGAAGGACGCGCCGTCGCCGCCGGCGTCACGCGCCCGGCCGCCGGAGAACAGCGGGGCGAGCAGGCGGCGCGCGGGACCGGGCTCGCCGAGCCCGGGGCGGTACCAGACCGCTGCGCCCGGAACCGCGACGGCCCGCCGGAGGAAACCGCGCAGACTCAGTCCGCGCCCGGTGCCGTCCGCGGGGAAGAGGGCGACGGCCGCGGCGGCCAGCCGGTCGCCCTCGCCGGCCAGCGGTCCGCCCGGCCCCGAGATGGCGAGTACGGAGACCGCAGACCCGGCGAGGAGGTCCGGGGCGACCGCCGGAAGGTCCGCGGCGCCGGCGTTCGCGAGAACGAGATCCCCTCCCTCGGCGACCAGGCGGTGCCGGCCGACCGGGAGGATCGACAACGGCTCGCCGAGGGCGAGGATCGCCAGGGCGGGCCCGTCGGGGCCGGGAGGCTCGGTCGTTTCGCTCGCACCTCCATCGTCTCCCCGGCCGCCGTCTCCCGCCGGTCCGTCCTCGTCCTCGGGGCCGAGCTCGCCCAGCCGGGCGAGGATCTCCTCGCCGCCGGCCGACGCGACGCTCCAGCGGAGCCCGTCCCAGGCGACCCGCGCCCGGCCGCCGAAGGCGTCGACCTCGCCGCCGGAGAGCCACGGGTTGCCGGCGACCGCGCCGGCCAGCCGGGCGAGGACGGCGACCGCCGGGTAGATGCGGGCGGCGACGAGGACGCGGCGGCCCTCGACGTCCGAGACCGCGATCAGCTCGCGGGACGGCGGGGCGGCGAAGGGGCCGAAGCGCGGGAGCTCGAGCTCCGGCAGGCCGGCGAGGCGGGCGGCGGCGGCGAGGAAGCGGTCGCGCTCGGCGGCGTCCTCGCCCAGGCCCCGCTCGAGCGCGGCGAGGTTCTGGTGCGGGTAGGCGATCCACAGGGCGACCGCCGGGACGGCCTCGCCCGCGCGGCCCCCCTCGGCCGCAGCCAGCAGACGGGCCGCCGGACCGTCCGCCGCGGGGCGGCCCGCCCGGACCCGGGGGAGGTAGCTCCAGGCGAAGTGGGCGGCGAGAGCCAGGACCGCGATCCCGACGGTGAGCGCGGACATCCGCCGACGCCGCGGGAGCCCGCCGCCTCCCTGCGTTCTGTCCGGTCCGCCCGGCGCACCTGCGGTCATCGCGACCCTCCGGCGCCCGCCGCTACGTGCGGTCCGTCGCGCCGGCCCCGAACGGCGAGGTCAGGACGCCCGGTACCCGCCCCGCGCTGCGGCCCGACCGCGTCGAAGCCGAGCTCGACGATCGCCTCGGCGAGGGGAGCCAGGAGATCGTCCTCGTCGGAGCCGACGCCGAGGTCGGCGGCGGCGGCGGCCACGGCGACCACGAGGTCGGTCAGCAGGTCGTCCTCCGGCCACGGGACGAGCGGGGCGACCGGCGGCCGGGGCAGGGCGAGCGCGCCCGACTGCCGGGCGGTGTGGATCTCCCGGAGGAACTCGGCGTAGCGGCGGGCCGAGGCGCCGAGCGCGTGGTGCTCCGCGGCGTGACGGCGGGCCGCCTCGCCCATCTCACGCCGCAGCTCGGGATCGCGGGCGAGGAGCCCGAGGTACGCCGCCAGGAGGTCCTCCTCCCGCTCGCCGGGCGGCACCTTCGCCGCGCAGCCGTCGGGGATCTCGGCGAAGGCGCCGGCGTCGGTGACCACCAGCGGCCGGCCGAGGCCGAGGAGGCGGACGACGGTGCCGGAGGTCTCGCCGCCGGTCGGCCAGCGCAGGTTCGCCGCGACGTCGACCGCCCGCATCCAGTCGAGGAAGCGGCCGAGATCGTCGACCCGGCCGACCCGCCGCACCGCTTCGCCGAGGCCGGCGCCGCCGAGCTCGTCCTCGACCCGCCGGTCGACGTCGCCGACGACGAGGAGGAGGGGGCTCGGCCCGCCGGCCCGTTCGAGGTCCGCGCGCAGCCGCGCGAAGGCGCGCAGCAGCACCGGCAGCCGTTTCGCCGGGTTCTGGTAGCCGAAGGTGCCGACGAGGAGGGCGTCGGGGTCGAGGCCGAGCCGGCCGCGGGCGGCGGCGCGGGCCGCCTCCAGGTCGGCCCCGGCCTCCGTCACGGCGTCCGCACCGTCCCCCACGCTCAGGTGGTGCGGCACCACCCGCACCCGCGCCCCGGGCCGGCTGGCGAGCACCCGCCGCCGGGTCGCCTGGCTGTGGACGACGACCCCGAGCGCGGCGTCGACCGCGCGCTCGAATAGCGGGTGGCTCCACGGGTCGAGCGGCACGCCGGTGTCGACCGAGCGGCGGGCGAGCGCCCGGCCGGTCCGCCCGTAGGCGTAGCCCATCTCGTCGGCGTAGCCCGCCGGGTCGCCGGCGACCAGGGTGATCTCGCGCAGCATGTGGTGGAGCACGTGCTCGTGGAGGACGACGACGCCGGGCACCTCGAGCAGCGCGCGGTAGACGGCGCCGTGGAAGCGCGGGTGGTTGCCGAGCTGGTAGAGCGGCAGGTCGACCTCGCCGGCGGCGGCGCGCGGCGCCAGCTCGGCGAGCGGACGGACCGGGAAGCGGCGCGCCAGGCCGGCGGCCGGCGCCGGCAGCCCGGGCGGGGCGTAGAGCTCGAGGTCGACGTGCTCGGCCAGGGCGGGCAGGAGCTCGGCCGCGTAGTCGGCGATCCCGGAGGGTGCCGGCGGCAGCGGCCCGGCGTGGCCGACCCGCAGACGCCGCGCACCGCGCTCGTTCGTCGGGCCCCGGGCGCTCACCGCGCGGTCACTCCATCAGCCGGTCGACCACCCGGTCCCAGGCGATCTCCTCGACCCGGGCCCGCCCCCGCTCGCCGAGCCGGCGGGCGAGCGCCGGGTCGGCGAGCAGGCGGTCGAGTGCGGCGGCCGCGGCGCGCGCGGAGCCGGGCGGGCAGACGAATCCGGTCTCGCCGTCGCGCACGAACTCGAGCGGGCCGCCCGCGTCGGCGCTGGTGACGACCGGCTTGGCGCAGCGCATCGCCTCGACGGTCACGTAGCCGTAGTCCTCGTCGAGCGGCGCGTACCAGACCGCCCGGCAGCCGCGGTAGAGCCGTGCCATCTCCTCGTCGTCGACGAACCCGGGCAGGCGCACCCGGTCGGCGATGCCGAGCTCGCCGGCCAGCCGCTCGAGCTCGCCGCGCTCCGGCCCCTCGCCGGCGACGATCGCCCGCAGCCCCTCCCGGCTCTCGGCGACCGCCCGCACCAGGAGGTCGAACCGCTTCAGCCGGTCGAGCCGGCCGGCCGATACGACGTAGGGCGGCTCCCCCTCCGGCTCCTCGCCCGGACCGAGCAGGTCGGCCCGCGGCGGCGGCGGGTGGAGCGGCTCGGCGGCGAGGCCGACGTGCTCCTCGAGCCGGCGGGCGACGTTGGCCGAGATGGTGAACAGCCGCCGCGCCTCGGACAGGGTGCGGCGGTCCATCGCCCGCACCATCTCGACCGCCCGCCGGTCGCGCGGGGAGTCGCCGAAGTCGCTGAACTCGGTGCCTTTCAAGTCGTAGACCTGGCGGAGCTGGTGGATGAGCCAGACGACCTTCACCGGGTGGCGCACCAGGTACGACGGAAAGCGGGTGCAGATCACCCGGTCGACCGGCGCCCAGTCGACCGTCTGGAAGTCGACGAGCCGCCAGGCGAGCGCGCTCTTCAGCAGCTGCGTCCGGCTGGTCATCGCGAACGGGATGCGGACGACCTCGGCCTCGACGCCCCGCTCGCCGAGCGCCCGGACGAGCGAGTCGACCAGCATCTCCGCCCCGCCCCGGGCGAACGGGACCTGCGCGGCGCAGACGACGACCCGCGGCACGCGCTCAGCGCCCCGGCCGCGCGCCGGGCGCCCGGGCCTCCGACTCGGCCGCGCCGGGACCGGCCTCGGCGTCCGCCGCACCGCCCCGCGAGCCGTCCATCCCGCCGCCCGCGTCCGCGCTCTCGGAGCGCACGGCGACCGCCCCGCCGCCCTCCTCTCCGCCCGCCTCGGCCGCGTCGAGCCGGCCCTCGAGCTCGCCCACCCGACGCGTCAGGGCGGCGACGCGCTCGTCGGCCGCCTGCTCGCGGGCCGACAGGTCGCGCAGCAGCCGCACCGCCGCCCGGTTGAACGCGTTCTGCCGGTGCAGCACCGGGCGCGCGTGCCACTTGTGGAAGAGGTGGAAGAAGGCCTTGCGCGCGAAGACCAGCAGCCGCCCGATCCCGGGCCGCGGCGACACCGGCACCGGCTCCTCCACCCACTCGAGCCCCTGGAGCTCGACGAGCGCCAGCCGGCGGTCCTCGCGCTCGGCGTCGACCGTCGCCAGCTCCGCCTGCCGCTGCATCACCCCGGCACGCACCCGCTCGAGGACCGCCGCGACCCGCTCGCGCTCCGCGTCTGATTCGTCCGTCTCCGGCCCCGGCCGCGGCCCGCCGCCCGTCGTCGCGCCGGTCCCTTCGGCCTCGCTCTCGTCGGCCGCCGTGCCGAGGCGCGCCTCCCCATCGCCCGCGACCATGCCCGTCCCCTCGCTCATCGCCGGGAAGCCTACCGCGCGGCCGGCCCGGCCGGGCTCACGGCCCGCCGCCGGTGAAGCTGAGGAAGACCGACAGGTACCGGTGGTCCTGGCTGTCCGGGTCGCGGCGCGCCGGCATCCAGCCCCCGGCGGTCGACAACTCGAGGCGGTAGAAGACCTCGTGCGGCGCGCGGTCGAGGTAGCCGAGGTCGCGGGCGATCGGCTCGACCGGCACCTCCACCGGCACCCCGTCGCGCCGCGCCGCCTCGGAGTCGAACGGCACGACCACCCGCTCGCCGCCCGAGCCGATGGTGAGGACGGCCTCCGGCAGCGGCGAGAAGGCGGTCAGGTAGACCGTCCGCAGCGGAATCGGCGAGATCACGATCACCTCGGTGGACTCCACCCCGCCGCGCATCCAGGTGCCGTTCGGGTGGTTCTCCTGCGGGAAGAAGTCGTCCTTGCGCAGCACCCAGGTGCCTTGCCCCCAGTTGCGGGTCGCGTAGCCGGGGAGCTTGTGCCCCTTGAGCAGGGTGAGCTCGAGCGGCAGCACCTGGAAGGTCGGGCTGCGGACGTGGCTCTGCAGCGTCGCCTCGGGCGCGATCTGCTGCATCGGCACGGCGAGCACCGAAGCCGTCCACAGGCCGGCGGCCACGAACGGCACCAGCAGGCTGCGCCGGAGGTCGACCCGCCGCGGCAGGAAGAGCAGCGCCGGATAGATCCCCGCGAAGTAGCGGTTGCCGATGAAGCCGGCGCCGCCGTGGTAGTTCCACGGCCTGAGGAGCAGGAAGAACAGCACGTAGAGCCCGACGGCGGCGAGGGTCAGGTGGCCCAGCCGGTCGCGCGGGCCGGCGAGGTAGAGGGCGAGCGCGAAGAGGGCGAACGGGAAGTAGGGCAGGAGCCCCGTGTGGCGGCCGAAGACGAAGTAGACGAGGTCGTGGAGGAAGGTGCGGGGCGTCGCCTCCGGCCCGAGCCCCGACCACGAGCCGTAGCTCGTCCCGCGGTAGGCGGCGAAGAAGTCGCGGTCGCTCTCGAAGGGGTAGTTCGTCTCGAACGACTGCCGCTGGACGTCGCGGTAGGGGCTCCAGGCGTCGGTCAGCTTGTACTGGATGCCGACGAGGACGGCGAGCCCGAGGAGGCCGCCGGCGACGACCGCCGTCAGCCCCTTCCACCGCCGGCTCCACACCAGGTCGACGCCGAGCGGCAGGGCGAGCACGGCGAGCGGCTCCTTGGAGACGAAGGCTGCCGCCAGCGCCAGCCCGGCGGCGACCAGCAGCGCCGGCTCGACCCACCCCCAGCGCCGGCGCCCGCGGATCCCCGCCCACACCGCGAGCGGCAGGAAGGTGCACGCCATGTTGAACACCTCGGGGTGGATCCAGAAGACGTAGACGAGCGCCGCCGAGGCGAAGAAGAAGCCGGCCAGGAAGATCCCCGCGTACCCCGAGCCGGCGACCGGCCCGGCGACGTCCGGCGCCCCGCCGGCCGTCTCGAACCCGGCCTCGGCCGCCGCCGGCCGGCGGTGGTAGAGCCACCAGGCGGCGCCGAACATCCCGAGGTAGAGCGCCATGTTGAAGACGAGGAAGCCCTGCGTGCCGAAAAGCAGGACGAACGGCAGCGCCGCCGCCGAGTAGACGAACGGCTTGCCGAAGTAGAGCGATTGGCCGCCGTCGGTGGTGAACAGGATGATCCCGTACGGCCCCTGGTCCCACAGGTCGTAGGCGCGGGCGAGGTCGCGGTGGTCGAACGACAGATCGTGGTCGTGCCACAGGCTCTCGGCGAGCAGCGCGTAGGCCGCCTCGTCGGCCACCGGCCCGGGCGGGAAGTGGACCTTGTACAGGGTGCCGGCGAGGCCGAGCAGGACCACGGCCAGGCAGACGGCGTGGGTCGGCCGGAGGGTCTTCGGCGGGGCGAGGGGCATTCGGGGAGCGAGGATATGATGCCGCGTTCCGATGCGCCAGGAAACCAGCGCGGGGCAGGGATCGGGCCGCGGGGACGGCGTGCGCGCGGCCGTGCTCCGGGCGATCCCGGGGCTGCGGCCGCTGGCGCGCGCCGCGCGGGCCGGGGCGGCTCCCCTCCGCCCGCGCCTGTGGCGGCTCGCCCCCGGCGCCTGGCTGCGGACCGCCCGCTGGGCCGCCGCGGCGGCGGCCGCGGTGCGCCGGCGCCGCCGCGAGCGGCGGCTGACGGTGGCGGTCGACGTGGTGTCGTTGTGGGAGCCGCTCACCGGCATCGGCTGGTACCTCTACGAGCTGCTCGAAGAGCTCGCCGGCCGCGACGACCTCGCGCTGCGGCTCTACGGGCCGACGATGGTCCGCGCGCCGGGGGTCGCGGAGCCGACCGTGCCCTTGCCGGAGGGACCGGCCCTGGAGCGGGTCGGCTACGAGGTGCCGGACGACCTCGTCCTCGGCCAGCGCTGGCTGGTGCCCCTCGTCCGGCGGCTCGAGCCGCTGCTCCTCGCGGCGGACCGCAACCGGGTCGCCTTCGCCCCGAACTACATCCTGCCGCCGGCCTTCCGGCTCTCCCGGGCGGCGCGGGTGGCGACCGTCCACGACCTCTCCGTGCTGCGCGTCCCCTGGGCGGTGCGCCCCGACACCCGGGTGGCGCACGAGGAGCGCCTGGCCTCGACGCTCCGCGAGGCGCGGCGGGTGATCGCCGTCAGCCGGACGGGGGCCGGAGAGCTCGAGGAGCTCGCCGGCGTCGCACCGGACCGCGTCCGGGTGGTGCCGCACGGGCCCGGCCAGCTCGCCGCGCGGGCGACGGCGGGCGGCGACGCCGCGGACGGCGGAGCGCTCCAGGAGCCCGATGCGCCCGCGGCGCCGCCGGGGACGCCGGCCGACTTCGGCCTCTACGTCGGCACGCTCGAGCCGCGGAAGAACGTGCCGGGCCTCGTCGCCGCCTGGCGCGAGCTCCGCCGCCGGCTGCCCGCGGCCCCGGCGCTCGTCCTCGTCGGCCGCTACGGCTGGGGGGTGGACGAGATCCGGCGGGCGGTGGACGCCGCGGCCGCCGAGGGCTGGCTCGTCCACCACGGTTACGTGTCGAGCCGCGAGCTCCTCGCCCTCTACCGCGGAGCTCGGCTGCTCGCCCTGGCGTCGTTCTACGAGGGCTTCGGGCTGCCCGTGCTCGAGGCGATGTCCCTCGGCACCCCCGTGGTCCTCTCCGACATCCCGGTGTTGCGCGAGCTCGCCGGCGACGCGGCCCTCTACGCGCCTCCGGACCGGCCGGAGGAATTCGCCGAGCGGCTGGCCGAGGCGATCGAGCGGCCGCAGGAGACCGCGGCCAGGGCCGACCGCGGCCGCCGGCGAGCCGGGCGGTTCACGTGGGCGCGGGCCGCCGACGAGACGGCGGCCGTCCTGCGCGAGGCGGCCGGCGCCCGGCCGTAGGATCGGACGGTGCGCCCGAGACCCTCTGCGCTCGACGCCGCGACGCCGCTCGTCGCGGCGGCCGTGCTGCTCGCCGGGGCGGTCCCCGGCGACCCGCCGGACGCGCTCGGCGCCGCGGCGGCGGCCGCCCTGCTGATCGCGCTGGGCTCGTTCGGCCTGCGGGTCGCGGGAAAGCTCCTCGGCAGTCCGGGGCCGGCGACCCTGGTGGCCGCCGCCGGCGCCCTCGGCTCGGCCGGCGCGATCGTTCCCGCGACTCTCCTCGGCCTCGCCGGCCACCTCCGCCCCGGGCCGTTCCTCGTCGCGGTCGCCGGGCTCGCGGCGCTCGCCGCCTGGCTGCCGCGCGTCCGCCTCGGGCGCGACCCGGCGAGGCCCGGGGACGGCGCCGCCGCCGAGACCGCCGGCGCCCGCCCCTCCCCGCCGCACCTCCTCCGCCGCGCCGAGACGGCGCTCCTGGTGGCCGCGCTCGCCGCGATCGCCCTGCACGTCGCCGCCACGGCCGCTCGCGAGCGCTGGGAGCCGCCGCGCAAGCTCGACGACCCCTCCTACCACCTGTCGACGGTCGCGCTGTGGACGCACACCCACGACCTGCGCAGGATCAAGCTCCCCTACGGCGACCCGAGCACCGCATTCTACCCGATCGGCGGGGAGCTGACCGCCTGGGCGCTGGTCGCGCCGCTAGGCGACGGCGACTGGATCGCGCGCTGGAACCAGCTCCTCTTCGGCTTGCTCTCGGTGGCGGCCGCGGTCGCCGTCGCCCGGCGTCTCGGCGTCTCGCGCCGCGGCGCGCTCGTCGTCGCGGTGCTCTGGGCGTCGGTCCCGCGGGCGTTTCCGGCGCTGCTGTTCACCGCCGGCAACGACCACTCGACCGCCTTCTACCTGCTCGTCCTCGTCGACGCCGTCCTCCTGGCGGCCGTACGGCCCAGCCTCGGAACGGCGGCCTTCACCGGAGTGGCAGCGGGCCTCCTGGTCGGCACCAAGTACCTGGGTGTGCTGCTCGCCGCACCCGTCGCCCTCCTCGCCGCGGCCCTCGTCGCCCTCGGTCCTCGCGTCCGCTGGCGCCGGCGGCTCGCCTTTCTCGGCGCGGCCGCCGCGATCGCCGTGGCGGTGGGCGGGTACACCTACCTGCGCAACGCCACCTCGACGGGCAACCCGCTCTTCCCCGCCCCCATCGCGCTGGCCGGGCTCGAGCTGCCGGGCTGGGAGGTGGTGACCCTCGAGGTCCGGCGCCGCCTGCCCCAGTGGGCGCTCGATCCGGTCCGCTTCCTCCTCCGGCGCGACCTGTTCGGACAGGCGTTCGTGCTGGTCACCCTGCCCGCGGCGCTGCTCGCTCCGTTCCTGGCCGCCGGAGCGCCCGGCTCGGCGTTCGACCGCCTCGCCCGCGCCGGGACGTTCGCGCTGCCCTGGGCGTTCTACGCCCTCTTCGTCCTCGTCGTGCACGACCATCGGGAGAACCGCTACCTCTTCGCCGGCATCGCCCTGGCCGCGGTCGCCGCCGGCTGGATCCTCGACCTGCTCGCGGCACGCGGCCGGCGAGCCGCGGCGGCGGCGAGCCTCGTCGGTGCGGGAGTCGGCCTCGTGGTCCTGCGCGACGTGTTCCTCCGCTACGACGGCCCCACCTGGCAGATGCTCGCCGCGGCGCTCTTCGTCCTCGGGCTGAGCTGGCTGGCGACGGCGCCGCTCGCATGGCACCTGACGGAGCGCGGCCCGGTGAGCGCCCTCGGCCGCTCCCTCTCGCTCCCCCTCGCCGCGGCGATGGGGATCGCGGCGGCCGCCGCCCTCGGCGACCACGAGCTCGACCTCTATCGGGACCGCCAGCTCCGCGACGAGCCGATCGCCGACTGGCTCGACCGCCGCACCCGGGCGCACGGCTCGGTCGTAGCGTACCTCGGCTTCAACAGCCCCTACCCCTTCGCCGGCGCGCGCCTCCAGAACCGGATCGAGCTCGTCCCCCGCAACTGGAACCTCGAGGGCCGCCACTTCCGGTGGGGCGACAGCCCGGAGATCCCCGCCGGGCGCGGCAGGTACGCGCGCTGGCGGACGAACCTCGAGGCCCTGGGCGTCGAGTGGGTCGTCGTCGACCTGCGCGGCCGGCCGAACCCCGAGCGCCGATGGATGCTCGAGCGCCCGCGGAGGTTCCGCAGGCTCTGGCACGACGACCACCTCGAGCTCTGGCGCGTCGCGACAGGCCCCGCGTGAGAGAGAGCCGAGAGACCCCGACCGGACGCTCCACCGCCGCCCGTCGCGCCGCGGCCTGGGGCGAGGGGGCGGTCGCGTTCCTCGTCTACGGGGCGGCCGCGCTCTTCTACCTGCGTCCGGTGTGGAGGGTCGGGACGCACCGTCTCGTCGACCTCGGCGACCCGATGTTCAACGTCTACGTACTGAGCTGGGTGGGTCGGCAGATCCGGCTCGGCCTGCCCGACCTCTGGGGGGCGAGCTTCTACTTCCCGATGCCCGACGCGCTCGCCCTGTCCGACCACCTGCTCGGGCCGGCCGCGGCAGCGCTCGCCCTGGCGCCGTGGACCGGCGGGACGGTCGGCGCCTACAACGCCCTGACCGTCCTCTCCTTCGCGCTCTCGGGGACGACGACGTGGGCGGTGCTCCGCGCCACCGGGCTCGGCCGGGTGCCGGCGTTCCTCGGCGGCGCCGTCTATGCCTTCGCACCCTACCGGTGGCAGCAGCTCGCGCACCTTCAGGTGCTGCTCGCGCAGTGGGTGCCGCCGCTCCTCTGGTCGTTCGACCGGCTGCTCGCGCGTCCGGGCGCGCTGCGGGCGCTGGCGTTCCTCGCCTTCTACGCCCTCCACGTGACGGGCGGCAACTACCTGGCGTTCCTGGTCCACGTGCCGCTGGCGGCGCTGCTCCTCCACCGCCTGCTCGGCGGGGGCGGAGCGAGGCTCCTCGCGGCCCGGCCGCTCCGCACCCTGGTCCCCACCGGTCTCGCCTGCGCCGCCCTGCTGGCGGCGATCTTCGCTCCCTACGTCGAGGTCTCCCACCGCCTCGGGCTCGGCCGCGCGGCGGAGAACTTCCGGCTCTACGGGGCCAACCTCGTCGCGCACCTGGTGCCCGCCCGCGAGAGCCACTACCACGACCTCGCGGCCGCGACGCTGCCACGCCTCGCCCCGGGGCTGGGTGCGGCGTGGGAGGTCGAGAAGGCGCTGTTCCCGGGCTTCGTCCCCGCGCTCCTGGCGCTCGCCGGCGCGGTCGTGCTCGTGCGGCGCAACCGCCGGCCGGCCGGCGCGCGGCCCGGGACCGCCCGCCGCCTCGCCCTGGCGGCGCTCGCGGTCCTCGGGATCGCCGCCTTCGTCGCCGCCGACCTGTTCACCCTCGGCTGGTGGTCGTGGGCGCCGGGCGATCCGCGCTCGGTGGACGCGGTCTACACGGTGCTGGGTGCGGCGGTCCTCGGCGCCGGGCTCGCATGGGCCCTGCTCCGCCGGCACTGGACGGGCCGGCCGCCGCTCGCGCTCCCGGCGGAGAGCCGCTGGGAGCGCGGCATCGTGTGGGCCGGGCTCGCCGCCTGGCTCGTCTCGTTCCCGGCCGTCTTCGAGCCGCTGGCCGAAGTGGTGCCGGGGTTCGCGAACATGCGGGTGCCGGCGCGGTCCCACGTCTTCACCCTCTTCGCGCTCGCCTGGCTCGCGGCGCGGGGGGCCGCGGCGCTCCTCGGTCGCCTGCGCCGGCCGGCGGTCCGGAGGCTCGCCGGCGCCGCCCTGGCGGCAGCCCTGCTCGCCGAGGCGGCGCCGTCGGGCATCGAGTGGCACCCGGTCCCGGGTCTCCGCGAGCGCCCGGTCTACGGCTGGATCGCCGGATCGCCCGAGGTCGAGGCGCTCCTCGAGCTGCCGATCCGCGAGCACCCCCCCATGGAGGCGCGCTACATGTGGGCCTCGACCCGCCACTGGCGGCCGATCGTCAACGGCTACAGCGGCCACACGCCGCCCCACTACGAGCGGTTCCGCCGGATCTGCTGCTGGCCGGTGCCGGAAGCCGAGGCGCTCGCGCTGCTACGCGACTTCGGAGTGACCCACATCGTCGTCCACCGCCGGTCGGTCACCACCCGCTGGAGCCAGCGCGCCTTCGCCCGCTGGGAGGCGGCGATCGAGGCCGACGAGGTCCCCGGCGTGCGACGGGTCTACGCGGACTCGTTGGGCGACCGCGTCTACGCGATCGGCGGGCCCGCGGACGCGCGGCCCGCCGGCGGCGATCGCGCCCCGTAGGATCGCCCGATGCCGACCACCGAGCCGATCGACCGGACAGCCGCCGGAGGGCCCGCGGCCGACCGCCGCCCCACCGTCGCCGTCGACCTCCGCGCCCTGGTGCCCGAGGCGACCGGGATCGGCGTCTACACCCGGGAGCTGCTCGCCCGGCTGGCCCGGCCCGGGGCGCCCTACCGCTGGCTCGGCCTGGCCCACCGGGCGCCGGGGGAGGACGCGGCGCCCCCGGCGGCGATGGCGGTCGAGGTGCGGCCGGCCCCCCTCGGGGTCCTCTGGCAGCAGCTCCACCTGCCGCGGCGGCTGGCGCGCGGCGACGTCGACCTCTTCTGGTCGCCGCTCCTCACCCTGCCGCTGCGCTGCCCGGTGCCGGCGGTGGTCACCGTGCACGACCTGACGGCGCTGCTCTTCCCCGAGGCGCACCGTGCCAAGGTGCGGTGGAGCATCGTCCCCTTCCTCGGCCGGTCGCTGGCGGCGGCCCGCCGGGTGGTGACGATCTCCCACGCCACCGCGCGCGACCTCGCCTTCCACTTCCCGGAGAGCCGCGGGCGGGTGCGGGTCGTCGAGCCGGGGGTGGACGAACGGTTCCGGCCGGCCGGCGCCGAGGAGGTGGCCCGCATCCGCGCCTCGGTCGGCGCGCCCGAGGGCTACCTGCTCTACGTCGGCACCCTCGAGCCGCGCAAGAACCTCGGCACGCTGCTCACCGCCTGGCAGGCTCTCGCCGCCGACGACCCGCGCTTCCCGCCGCTGGTGGTCGCCGGCGGGCCGGGCTGGAAGAGCCGGCATCTCGCCGCGCGGCTCGCGGCCCTCGAAGGGGAGGGGGTGATCCGCGCCGGGCGGGTCGACGACGAGCGGCTCGTCGAGCTCTACCGCGGGGCGCTCGCCTTCGTCTACCCGTCGCTCTACGAGGGGTTCGGCCTGCCGCCGCTCGAGGCGATGGCCTGCGGCGTGCCGGTCGTCGTCTCCGACGTCTCGAGCCTGCCCGAGGTGGTCGGCGACGCCGGGCTCCGGGTCGACCCGCGGGACGCGGCGGGCCTGGCCCAGGCGATCGGCCGCCTGGTCGCCGACGCCGGCCTCGCCGCCGAGCTCGGCGCGCGCGGAGCCGAGCGGGCACGGCGGTTCACCTGGGAGCGGGCGGCGCATCGCATGGAGGAGGTGTTCGGCGAGGCGGTAGATTAGGCGCGTGGCGCACCACATCTGCATCGACGCCCGCAAGCTCGAGGACTTCGGGATCGGGACCTACGTCCGCAACCTGGTCGTCCATCTCGCCGAGATCGACAGGGAGAACCGCTACACCCTGCTCGTCCGCGTGCCGCCGCGCGAGTTCCCGCTCGAGCTGCCGGAGACCTTCCGGCTGGTCCAGGAGCGGGCGCCGGTGTACTCGCTGCGCGAGGTGCTGTCGGTCGCCTGGCGGCTGTTCCGGCTCGACGTCGACCTCTACCACGCGACGCACTACGTGCTGCCGGCCGCGGTCCGACCGCCGGTCGTGGCGACGATCCACGACATCATCCACCTGCTCTACCCGGAGTTCCTGCCCAGCCGGCTGGCCTTCTTCTACGCCCAGCGGATGATCCACCGCACCCTGATGCGGGCCGACCGGGTGGTCGCCGTGTCGCGCAACACGAAGGCCGACCTGCGCCGCTACTTCGACGTCGACGGGGCGAAGATCCAGGTCGTCTACAACGGGGTCGACGACGTCTTCCGCACCCGGCTCGCGCCCGACGACGTCGACCGCTGGCTGCGGCAGCTCGGCATCGAAAGACCGTACGTGCTCTTCGTCGGCAACGCGGCGAAGCCGCACAAGAACCTCGACCGGGTGGTGCAGGCCTACGCGCGGGCGCGCAAGCGGGCCGGGTTCACGGCGTCGCTGGTCTGCGTCGGCGACCGCTCGGCGGCCGAGTTCAAGATCCGCCAGCGCGCCGAGCAGCTCGGCATCGCCGACGACGTCGTGCTGCTCGGTCACGTCGCCGGCGAGGCGCTGCCGGCGATCTACCAGGGCGCCACGCTGTTCCTCTACCCGACGCTCTACGAGGGTTTCGGCCTGCCGGTGATCGAGGCGATGGCCTCCGGCGTGCCGGTGGTGACCTCGAACACCTCGGCGCTCAAGGAGGTCGCCGAGGGCTACGCTCACCTCGTCGATCCCCTCGACGTCGAGGCGGTGGCCGACGCGATCGCCCAGTGCATGGGCGACGCCGACCACCGCGAGTCGCTCGCCAAGCTCGGCCTGCGGCGGGCCGACGACTTCTCCTGGCGGCGCACCGCGGAGCGGACGCTCGAGATCTACGAGCGGACGATCGCCGCCGCGGCGGGGAGGCGACGCCTCCTGGGCAGCGGCCGCGCCCGGCCGGCGGCCCCGCCGGGCGCCGCGGCGGAGCCCTCCCCGGCGCCGCGCGAGAAGCCCGCCGGATGAGCGCCGGCGCGGCCGGGGCGGGCACGGCGGACGAGGTCCGCCCAGACCGGGCCGCGAGCGGCCCCGCGGCCGGCGGCGTGGCGCTGGTCCACGACTGGCTCACCGGCATGCGCGGCGGCGAGAAGGTGCTCGCCGAGCTCGCCGCCCTGTGGCCGGAGGCGCCGATCTACACCCTCTTCCACTTCCCGGGCTCGGTCTCGGCCGAGCTCGAGGCGCACCCGATCCACACCAGCTTCCTGCAGCGGTACCCCGGCGTGCGGCGTCACTACCGCCGCTACCTGCCGCTGTTCCCGGCGGCGATCGAGGACTTCGACCTCGGCCCCTACCGGCTCGTGGTGTCGACCAGCCACTGCGTGGCGAAGGGCGCGATCCCCGCCCCGAGCGCGCTGCACGTCTGCTACTGCCACAGCCCGATGCGCTACGCCTGGGACCAGGAGCACGCCTACTTCCCGCGCCGGCGCGGCCCGGCGGCGCGGCTGCGTGGGCTGGTGCTCACGGCGCTACGCGCCTGGGACGCCGCCTCCTCGGCGCGGGTCGACGCCTTCGTCGCCAACTCGCGCTTCGTCGCCCGGCGGATCCGCCGCTACTACGGGCGGGAGGCCCACGTGATCCACCCGCCGGTCGACGTCGAGGCGTTCCCGCCGGGGGATACGGCCCCCGCCGAGCGCTGGCGGGCCGAGCGGCCGTACGCGCTGGTCGTCTCGGCGCTCGCCCCGTACAAGCGGGTCGACCTCGCCGTCGAGGCCTGCGAGCGGCTCGGGCTCGACCTGGTCGTCGTCGGCACCGGGCCCGAGCGGCGGCGCCTGGCGGGAATGGCCGCCTCGCACGCCCGGTTCCGAGGCCGGGTGGAGGGCGAGGAGCTCGCCCGGCTCTACCGCGGGGCGGCCTGCTTCCTCCAGCCGGGCGTCGAGGACTTCGGGATCGCCTCGGTCGAGGCGCTCGCCGCGGGCACCCCGGTGGTCGCCCTCGGCGAGGGCGGCGTGCTCGACGTCGTCGAGGACGGGGTCCACGGCGTGCTCTACGAGCGGGCCGGCGACCCTGCCCCGCTGGCGGCGGCGATTGACAAATCCCGCCGGATCGGCTTCAATGCATTGAACCTTCGCGCCCGGGCCGAAGCGTTCTCCCGCGCAGATTTCCGCGAAAGGTTCCGACGTTTCGTCGAGGCGAGACTCGTGGACGACACCGCGGACCTACCCCGAGAAGGGACCCCTTGATTCGCACACGGAATCGCGTCACGGCCGGCCTGTACCTGTCCGCCGACCTCGTCGCGACCCTCGCCGCCTTCGCCGCCGCCTGGTGGCTGCGCTTCGACCCGCTGACCGAGGTCCTCCGGAAGAACCCTCCGGAGTCCTTCGTCCCGTACCTCCAGCTCCTGCCGGTCGTGCTCGTCACCTGGGCGGTGGTCTTCTACTTCCACGGCCTCTACCAGGCGCGCCGCGGCAGGAGCCGGGTCGACGAGGCGCTGACCGTGGTCCTCGCCGTGCTCCTCGGCACGGTGCTGGTCTCCTTCTTCATGACCTGGTGGCGCCCCCAGGGCGAGATGCGGCCCGACGGGACCTTCGAGTACTACACCTACAGCCGGGCCTTCTTCGCGCTCTTCGCCGCCATCGACGTCGTCTTCGTCGTGCTCGCGAGGGCGGGCGTGCGCGGCTGGCTGCGGCGGCGGCGGCTCGCCGGCGAGAACCTGCAACGCATCCTGGTGATCGGCGCCGGCGCCCTCGGCCGTGAGATCACCGCCAAGCTCCTCGCTCACCGCGAGCTCGGCTTCGAGGTGGTCGGCTTCCTCGACGACGACGTCAACAAGCAGGGCAAGGCGGTCGACGGCGTGCCCGTGCTCGGCGCGACCCGCGATGCCGGCGACGTCATCGCCGAGCGCTCGGTCGACCAGGTCTACGTCGCCCTGCCGCTCGAGGCGCACAAGAAGATGATGCGCATCCTCCAGCAGGTGGGGCGCGAGTGCGTCGAGGTCAAGCTGGTGCCCGACATCCTCCAGTACGCCACCCTCAAGGCGACGCTCGAGGACGTCGACGGCACCCCGGTCATCAACCTGTCGCAAGTGCCGCTGCAGGGCTGGCACAGCCTGGTCAAGCGAACGATGGACATCGCCCTGGCGACCGCCGCGCTGCTCGCCCTGCTCCCGGCGCTGCCCGTCGTCGCGGTGCTCATCTGGCTCGAGGACCGCGGGCCGATCTTCTACCGCCAGGAACGGATGGGGCTCGACGGCCGGCCGTTCATGATCCTCAAGTTCCGCTCCATGCGGGTCGACGCCGAGGCGACCACCGGCCCGATCTGGGCGGTCAGGGACGACCCGCGCCGCACCCGCATCGGCGAGCTCCTCCGCCGCTGGTCGCTCGACGAGCTGCCGCAGCTGTGGAACGTGGTGCGCGGCGACATGTCGATCGTCGGCCCGCGCCCCGAGCGCCCCGCCTTCGTCCAGGAGTTCAAGCACAAGATCCCGCAGTACATGGTCCGCCACCGGGTCAAGGCCGGCATCACCGGCTGGGCCCAGGTCCACGGCTGGCGCGGCAACACCTCGATCAAGAAGCGCCTCCAGTACGACCTCTACTACATCGAGAACTGGACCCTCACCCTCGACCTCAAGATCCTCTGGATGACCGTCCGCCACGGCCTCCGGCACAACGCGTACTGAGGGCGTCGTAAAAGAGAAACCTCCCGAAACACCGGGGCCGGATCTCCGTATCACCGGGCGTGCCGACCGACTACCGCTGTCGACAGCGTCTTCGGCGGAGGGCGCGCAGCTTCCGCCGCTCCATCCTCCTCGTCGGGCTCTCCGCCTGGATGGCCGCGCCCGCCGCGCTGGCCCAGCCGCCCGAGGACGACGCTCCGGCGGCCGGCCGGAACGGCCCCACCCGCGGCGAGCCGTTGACGATCTCCCGCGCCGCCGGGCCGATCGAGGTGGACGGGCGGATCGACGACCCGGGGTGGGAGGGGGCGACCCGCGTGACGACCTGGTTCGAGACGAACCCCGGCGACAACCTGCCGGTGGAGACGCCGAACGCGGCTCTCTTGACCTACGACGACCGGTTCTTCTACGCCGCCTTCGAGCTCACCGACCCGCGGCCCGCCGCGATCCGGGCGCCGCTCGGCGACCACGACCAGATCGGCGGCGGCAACTACGCGGACTACGCCGGAGTGATCCTCGACACGACGAACGACGGCAAGACGGCGGTGCTGCTGCTCACCAACCCGCGCGGGGTGAAGTACGACGCGGTCTCCTCGGACGCCTCGGGCGAGGACTCCTCGCCCGACTTCTACTGGGACTCCCAGGCGCGGATCACCGAGACCGGCTGGACGCTCGAGATGCGGGTGCCCTTCTCCTCGCTGCGCTACCAGGGGACGTCGCCCGAGTGGGGCATCCTGCTCTACCGCAACATGCCGCGCGACTTCCGCATCCAGCACTTCACCTCGCGGCTGCCGCGGGACGAGAGCTGCTTCATCTGCCACAGCCATCCCCTGCGCGGGCTCGAGGGGCTGCCCGAGGGCGGCTCGCTGGTCGTCGCCCCGTACGCCACCGCCGCCCAGAGCTCGGCGCCCCGGGCCGGGCTCGGCACGCCGCTCGAGTCGGGATCGGCCGAGGGCGAGGCGGGGCTCGACGTCAAGTGGCTGCCCTTCTCCGGGCTCGCCGTCGACGCGACGGTCAACCCGGACTTCTCGCAGGTCGAGGCCGACGTCCCGCAGATCGCTGCCAACGAGCGGTTCGCGCTCTTCTTCCCAGAGAAGCGCCCCTTCTTCCTCGAGGGGATCGACCTGTTCTCGACCCCGATCCAGGCGGTCTACACCCGCACCATCACCGAGCCCGACTGGGGGGCGCGGGCGACGGGGCGCTTCGGCGAGACCTCCTACACCGTGCTGGTGAGCGACGACCAGGGCGGGGGCAGCCTGATCCTGCCGGGGCCCCAGAGCTCGAGCCTGGCGCCGGTCGACTTCGGCTCGACGGTCGCGCTCGGCCGGCTGCGCCACGACCTCGGCCGCTCGTTCGTCTCCTTCGTCTTCACCGACCGCGAGTCCGACGGCGGCGCCTACAACCGCGTTCTCGGCCCCGACTTCGAGTGGCGCCCGACGCCGGTCGACACGATCAGCGGCCAGCTCCTGTGGAGCGAGAGCCGCACGCCGAACCGGCTCGACCTGGCGGACGAGTGGGACGCGCGCGAGCTCTCGGGGCACGCGGCGCGGGTCTGGTGGAGCCACGGCACCGACACCGTCGACTGGTACGCCTCGTACTGGGATTACGCCGACGAGTTCCGCGCCGACAGCGGGTTCGTGCCGCAGGTCGGCATCCGCGAGGTGTACGGCGAGACCGGGTACACCTTCCGCCCGGAGGAGGGCGCCGTGCGGCGGCTGCGCACCTTCGTCTTCGGCGACCGCACCGAGGACCGCGACGGCAACGTCGTCTTCCAGGGGATCTCCCCCGGCTTCGGGATG
>Ga0214468_1000013_pt1 | contig 58390 bp, 49 predicted proteins | sample RVTome_9_FD_187334 | JGI IMG/M metagenome (GOLD analysis project Ga0214468, IMG submission 187334) | Soil microbial communities from uranium-contaminated site in the Upper Colorado River Basin, Wyoming, United States - RVT155D38 HiSeq ...
GTGGGCGGCTGCGATCGACTCTATCAACCGTCTACGGCATCAACCGTCTACGGCCCGCCCTGGCGCGCGGTTATCATCGCGCCGATGCTCACGCAGCTCCACGTGCACAACCTGGCGGTGATCGCCGAGGCGGCGGTGGAGCTCGGACCCGGCCTCAACGTGCTCACCGGCGAGACCGGCGCCGGCAAGTCGATCGTCGTCGACTCGCTGACGCTGCTGGCCGGCGCGCGCGCGGTCTCCGAGCTGATCCGCACCGGCGCCGACACCCTGACCGTCACCGGCGTCTTCGCGCCCGAGTCCGACGGCTGGCGTGCCGTCCTCGCCGCGGCCGGGGTCGAGCCCGAGGAGGAGGGCGGGGACGATGCCGGCGGGGACGGCGAGGAGATCATCGTCCGCCGCGAGATCAGCCGCGCCGGCCGCAACCGGGTGTTCGTCAACGACCGCCCGACCACCCTGCGGCTGCTCGCCGACCTCGCCCCGCACCTGCTGCGCATCCACGGCCAGCGCGAGGAGCTGGGGCTGGTCGACCCGGAGCTCCAGCGGGTCTGGCTCGACCGCAGCGGCGGCGCCGAGGCGCGCGGGCTCGCCGCCCGGGTCGAGACCGCCTTCGCCGAGGCCGACCGGCTCGGCGCGCGGCTGGCGCGGGCGGCGGGCGACGAGCGCGCCCGGCTCGAGCGGCTCGACCTGCTGCGCTTCCAGGCCCGCGAGCTCGCCGGCGCCGGTCTCGTTGCCGGCGAGGAGGCCGAGCTCGCGGCCGAGCGCGACGTCCTGCGCAACCTCGAGACGATCACCCGCGCGCTCGGCGGCGCCTACGGCCTGATCTACGAGGAGGACGGGGCGGCCGCCGAGCGGCTCGCTCGGGCGGCCGAGATGCTCGAGGAGGCCGCTGCCTGGGAGCCTGCCGCGGCGGCCGGCGCCGCCGAGCTCGAGGAGGTGCGGGTGCGGGTGGAGGAGCTGGCGCGCGACCTCGGCCGCCGGCTCGACGGGCTCGACGCCGAGCCGGGCCGTCTCGACCGGGTCGAGGGCCGGCTCGCCCAGCTCGAGCGCCTGTTCCGCAAGTACGGGCTCGAGACCGCCGCCGAGCTGATCGCCCGCGCCGCCGAGGTCGACGCCGAGCTCGCCGAGCTCGAGAGCGACGCCGAGGGGCGCGAGGAGCTCGAGGCGCGGTTCGGCGAGGCTCTGGCCCGCTACCGCGAGGCGGCGCTCGAGTTGTCGGCGGCCCGCGAGCGCTGGGGGAAGCGGCTGGCGGCGGCGATCGAGGCCGAGCTCGGCGACCTCGGGCTCGGCAAGGCGGAGCTCGCCTTCGCGCTGGAGCGGCGGGAGCGTCAGGCGAGCCCGCTCCGGGTGCCGGCCGGCTCGGGCGGCGGCGGGGACGTCGAGGTGCCGGTCGATTACGGCCCGCAGGGGATCGACCAGGTCGTCCTCACCTTCGCCCCGAACCCCGGCGAGGAGCCGCGCCCGCTGTCGCTGATCGCCTCGGGCGGCGAGCTGTCGCGGATCTACCTGGCGCTCCAGCTCGCCTCGGGCGGCGGCGGCGAGGGCGGCGCGGACGGGGGGAGGCGCCGGCCGACCCTGGTCTTCGACGAGGTCGACACCGGGATCGGCGGCGCCCAGGCGGCGGCCCTCGGGCGCAAGCTCCAGCGGCTGGCCGCGGAGAGCCAGATCCTCGTCGTCACCCACCTGCCGCAGGTGGCGAGCTACGGCGACCACCACCTGAAGGTCGCCAAGGAGGTGCGCGGCGAGCGCACCTTCACCCGCGTCGAGCGCCTCGGCGAGGCGCCGCGGGCCGAGGAGGTCGCCCGCATGCTCGCCGGCGCCGAGACGACCGACCTGTCGCTCTCCCACGCCCGCGACCTGATCGCCACCGCCGCCGCGGCCCGCGAGGCGGGCGAAGGCGCGCGGGCGGCGGGATGACCGCCCGCTGGCGGCCGGGCGATCCACCGGGGACCCTCTTCGCGGCCGCCGCGCGCGGCGCCGTCCTCGCGGTGCCGACCGAGTCGAGCTACGGGCTCGCGGTCGACCCGAGGAACCGGGCGGCGGTCGAGGCGGTCTACCGGGTGAAGGGGCGCGAGGCGGGCAAGCCGCTGCCCGTCGTCGTCGCGGGGGCGGACCAGCTCGCGCTCCTCGGGGTCGACCCGGCGGATTCGCGGGCCGTCCGGCTCGCCGGCTGCTGGCCCGGTGCGGTCTCGGGCGTCCTGCCGCTCCGGCCGGGCGCCCCGGACCTCCCGGCGGCGGCGGGCGAGAGGACCGTCGCCGTGCGGGTGCCGGACCACCCGCTCCTCCTCGAGGTGCTCGCGGCGGCCGGGCCGCTGACGGCGACGAGCGCGAACCCGAGCGGGGAGCCGCCGCTCCTCGACCCGGAGAGCGTCGCGGCGCTGCTGGACGGCCGCGACGCGCTGGTCGTAGACGGCGGTAGGCTCGGTGGCGGGCCGCCCTCGACCCTCGTCGCCTTCCGCGCGGGCGGCGGGTGGGAGGTTCTGCGGCCGGGCCGGGTCGGCGCCGAGCGGCTGACCGTCTGCCTCGGCCCGGCGGCGGGCGCCGGCGGGAGGGAAGGATCGCCCGGCCGGGCGGGTTGAAGCCGGGTGAGGATGCCGCAGGGGGTGGCGGTGCCGCAACCGTGCGCCCCCGCCGCCGTATCCGGTGCGCGGCCAGGCTCGCGGAGCGGGCCGCGCCACAGCGACGAGGAGGAGTCGAGACGCGATGCAGCCGAGCCGTCGAACGTTCGTGAGGACAGTCCGGGGGGGCCTGACCCCCGTCGGCGCCGTCGCCCTCCTGTCCGCTCTCCTTCTCGCCGTCCCTCCGGCCCGGGCGAACGGTCCGGTCCCCGCTGCCGAGCAGGCCACCGCGCCGTCCTCGGACGTGCCGGCCGTCGCCTCTCCCGAAACGCCTGCGGCGATCGACCTCGCCGCCCCCGGCACCCTCGAGGTGATCCCGATCGAGGAGATCGAGCCGGGCCTGACCGGCTACGGCTACACCGTGTTCTCCGGCCGCGAGCCCGAGCGGTTCGAGGCCGAGGTCGTCGGCGTGATGCGCAACGCGGCGCCCGGCACGAGCTACATCCTGGCCCGGTTGTCCGGGCGCGGCCTGGAGAAGACCGGGGTCGCCGGCGGGATGAGCGGCAGCCCGGTGTGGATCGACGGCCGGCTCGCCGGCGCGGTCTCGTTCGGCTGGCCGTTCGCGCACGAGGCGATCGCCGGCATCACCCCGATCGAGGACATGCGGGAGATCGCCGTGGCGGCCGCCGGACCGGCCTCGGCGGCGCCGGCCGCCGCCGCGTCCTCGCCGCCGTCACCTCCGGTGGGGCTCGAGCGGCTCGCCGCCGCCGACCTCCCCCACGACCTCCTCGAGCGCGAGCTCGCCCGGCTGCGCCCGACCGCGGGGGCGGGAGCGGCCGGCGCTGTGCCCGGGATCCAGTGGTCGACCCTCGGCTTCGGCGCCGAGAGCGAGGCGCTCCTGCGCCGCGGGCTCGGCACGGTGGCGCCGGCCGGCGAGGCGGCCTCCTCGCAGCCGGCCGACCCGCCGCTCGTCCGCGGCGGCGCCGTCGCCGCGGTGCTCGTCGACGGCGACCTCCGGCTCGCCGCGACCGGCACGGTGACCGACATCCTCGGCGACCGGGTGCTCGCCTTCGGCCACCCGTTCCTCGGCCTCGGACCGGTGTCGCTGCCGATGGCCTCGGCCGAGGTCGTCACGGTGCTCTCGAACGCCTACAGCTCGTTCAAGATCTCGAACCTCGGCCCGGTGGTCGGCGCCTTCCGCGAGGACCGCCAGGCCGGCATCCTCGGCCGCCTCGGCGAGACCGCGCCGACGATCCCGCTGACCCTGCGGGTGGCCGGCGGCGCCGAGACGCCGCCGCGCGAGTTCCGGATGCGCCTGGCCGAGGTGCCGCAGATGACCCCGGTGCTGCTCGCCATCTCGACCCTCGCCGGGCTCGACGCGGCGACCCGTGCCGGCGGCTCGCAGGGGCTCGACCTCGCCGCCCGCTTCCGGCTCGCCGGCCACCCCGACCTCGAGGTGCGTCAGAGCTTCGACGGCGACGGCGCGGGCCTGAGCTCGGCGATCTACCTGCTCTCGTTCGCCGGCTACCTGCTTCAGAACGAGCTCGCCGAGGTCGACATCGAGGCGATCGAGATCGACCTGGTGCAGAGCCCGCGGCCGCGGGTGGCGAGCCTCGTCGGGGTGAACGCCGAGCGCACCGTCGTGCGCCCCGGCGACCCGGTGCGTCTGAACCTCGACTTCACCGCATGGCGGGGCGACACCTTCCGGCGGACCGTCGAGGTGCGGGTGCCCGAGGACGCGCCGAGCGGCGCCTACCACCTGTTCGTTGGCGACGGACCGAGCGTCGACGCGGCGCGGCTCTCCATCGAGCGGGCGGCGCCGGTCAACATCCGCCAGGCGCTCGAGCTGATGCGCTCGTTCCACTCGCGCTCGGACCTGCTGGTCATGGGCGTGGCGCCCGGCTCCGGGCTGACCGTGGCCGGCGAGGTGATGCCGAACCTGCCCGGCTCGGTGCGCAGCATCTGGTCGGCCGCCTCCTCCGGGAGCGCCGTGCCGCTGCGGCTCGCCGTCGTGCAGCAGGACGTCGAGCCGATGGGGGTGCCGGTCGAGGGCCTGGTGCGGGTCGACCTGCGGGTCGAGCGCCGCGAGCCCCTGACCCGCGAGACCGCGGACAGCGGCCCGGCCGAGGACGGCGAAGAGCCGGGCGTCGAGAACGCCGAGGAGGAGAAGGGTGGGGACGCGAGCGAGGCCTCGGCCGCGCCCGCCGCGACGCCGCCGCCGGAGGCGGGATAGATGCCGCTCCGTTCCGCGCGCGCGACAGCCCTCGCCCTGATCGCCGCCGCGGCGGCCGCCTTCGCCGCGGCGCCGGCCGCCTCGGCCACCGGGGTCAAGATCTTCCGCACCCAGAGCCAGCGTGCCTTCCTCGCCGGCAACCTCGAGGGGATCGGCGTCGACCCGCTCGGCCGGCTGCGCCTCGCCGACCGCGTCGAGCGGCTGACCGCGATCGCCGAGCCGTTCCTGCTCTCCGCGGCGGTCCACCCCGAGGGCTGGGTCGTCGGCACCGGCAACGCCGGCCGGGTGCTCCTGGTCCGCCGCGACGGCTCGGTCGAGGAGCTCTTCGCCACCCCCGAGCCGGAGGTCTTCGCCGTCCATGCCGACCCGGACGGCACCGTGTGGGCGGCGAGCTCGCCCGGGGGGAAGCTCTACCGCCGGGCGCCGGAGGGCGGCGAGGCCGAGGTCTACTACGAGCCCGGCGAGACCTACGTCTGGGCGATCGAGCGCTCGGCGGACGGCGACCTGCTGCTCGCCACCGGCACCCAGGGGCGGCTCCACCGGGTCGGCGGCGAGGGCGAGGGCGAGGTCGTCTACGACAGCGACGACACCCACCTGCGCGCGCTCGCCGTCCTGCCGGACGGTGAGGTGATGGTGGGCACGGCCGGCGAGGGGCTGGTCCAGGCGGTCGCGCCCGGCGGCTCGGCGCCGTGGAAGGTGCGCACCCTCTACGACGCCGACGCGCCCGAGATCGTCGCCTTCGCGGTGGCGCCGGACGGCACCCGCTACGCCGCCGCGGTCGCCTCGGAGGCGAGCCTGGTCGACCTCTCCGCGGCGCCGTCGTCGGCGAGCCGCGGGGACGGCGGCGACGACGACGAGAAGGACGAAGAGGACGGCTCGGACGGGAGCGTCGTCATCACCGTGACCCCGAGCGGGCCGATCGGCCCGAGCCCGCCGCGCGCCGGCCGGCGCTCGTCCGGCGGGCCCCGCAGCGAGGTCCTGGCGATCACCCCGGCCGGGGTCGTCTCGCGCCTCGTCGAGCTCGACGGCGACACGGTGTTCGATCTCCTCTGGCACCGCGGCCGCCTGTGGGTGGGCACCCGCCTCGAGGGCAAGCTCTTCGCCTGGAACGGCAGCCAGCTCGTGCTCGAGAAGGACGTCGACGAGCGGCAGGTCGTCGCCCTCCTCCCCGACGAGCCGGGCCCGGCCTTCGCGACGACCAACGCCGCGGCGCTCTTCCGGGGCACCGGCAGCACCGAGCGCGAAGGGGTGTACACCAGCGCCGCCCTCGACGCCGACCAGCTCGCCCGCTTCGGCACCTTCCGCTGGCGCGGCGAGGTGCCGCGCGGCGGCGGGCTCGCCTTCTCGTTCCGCACCGGGATCAGCGCCGAGCCCGACCGCACCTGGACGGACTGGTCGGAGTGGTCCGCGCCGGCTCGCGGCGGTGCCGACGGGGGCGAGGTGGGGCTCGGCGAGCTGCCGCGCGGCCGCTACGCGCAGTGGCGCGCCCGTTTCGAAACCGGCGGCGGCGGCGGCGGCGAGTCGCCGCTCCTCTACGGCGTCGAGCTGACCTACCGGCAGGAGAACCTGCAGCCGCAGATCGAGCGGCTCGAGGTCCTCGACCCCGGCGAGATCCTGGTGCCGGCGAACTTCAACCCGGGCAGCCAGGTCTTCGAGCCGGCGAGCCCGTCGCGCGAGCGGATCTTCACCACCCTCGAGCCCTCCTCGCGCGACGGCGACGGCCGGCTCAAGTCGCTGTGGAAGCCCGGCTTCCGCTCGCTGCGCTGGGAGGCCGAGGACGACAACGACGACGAGCTCGTCTACCGGCTGTCGTTCCGCCCGGCCGGCGACGGGGTCGAGGACGGCGCGGACGGTACGGCCGGCGGGACCGGTGCCGCCGCCGCGGCGGCCGACGGCTGGATGGAGATGGCCGACGAGCTCGAGGAGACCCACTACAGCTTCGACTCGCGGGTGCTGCCCGACGGGGTGTACCGCTTCCGGCTCGAGGCGAGCGACCGGCCCGAGAACCCGCCGGGCGAGGCGCTCACCGTCGAGCGGCTCAGCGAGCCGGTGGTCGTCGACCACAGCCCGCCGCGGCTCGCCGCCGTCGAGCGCGCCGGCGCCGACCGGCTGCGGGTACGGGTGGAGGACGCCCTGTCGCCCCTGCGCGAGGTGCGGGTGTCGATCGACGCCGGGGAGTGGCGCGACGTGCGGCCCGACGACGGCCTGCTCGACGGGCGGGGCGAGTCGTTCACCTTCGCCGCGCCGGCCGGATCGCGGCTGGTGCTGCTCCAGGCGACCGACGCCGCGTACAATGGGGCGACCTTCGACCTGGCCGGCCGCGGGTCGCGGAACGGGTCCTGAGCCCGGCGCCCGAGCGCGCCGCCCGGCCCGGCCGCCCCGGCCCGGCCGCCCCCGCGCCCGAGACCTGCCGCTCCCGTACGCCATGAGCCGAACGATCGCCGTCTACCCGGGCTCCTTCGACCCGATCCACAACGGCCACCTCGACATCATCGAGCGCTGCGTGCCGACCTTCGACGAGGTCGTCGTCGCGGTGCTCTACAACGAGCAGAAGCGGCCGCTGTTCCCGGCCGAGGAGCGGGTGGAGATGATCCGCGAGCTGCTCGCCGACAAGACCCGCTGCCGGGTCGAGAGCTTCTCGGGCCTGCTCGTCGACTTCATGGACCACCTCGGGGCGCGCACCGTGGTCCGCGGCCTGCGCGCGGTCTCCGACTTCGAGACCGAGTTCCAGATGGCGCTGATGAACCGCCGGCTCAACCCGCGGGTGGAGACGATGTTCATGATGCCGCGCGAGGACTACAGCTACCTGTCGAGCCGGCTGGTCAAGGAGGTCTACGCGCTCGGCGGCGGGGTCGACGGCCTGGTGCCCCCGTCGGTGATCGAGCGGCTCGGCCGGGCGATGGAGCGACGCTCCGGGCTGCGGGTCGCGTCGCCGGCGGGAGGGCCGGAGCCCGGCCGGGTGGAGCCCGGCGCCGGCGGGGAGGGGGAGGCATGAGTCTCGAGGCCTTCGCCCTCCGCATGCCGAAGGCGGAGCTCCACGTCCACCTCGAAGGGTCGATCCGCCCGGCGACGCTGCTCGAGCTGGCGCGCCGCCACCGGGTGGAGCTGCCGGCCCGCGACGTCGCCGGGCTGCGCGAGTGGTTCCGCTTCCGCGACTTCGACCACTTCGTCGAGATCTACCTCGCGGTGTCGAGCTGCCTGCGCGACCCGGAGGACTTCCGCACCCTGGCGCTCGACTTCCTCGCCGAGCAGGCGCGCCAGAACGTGCTCTACAGCGAGGTCCACTTCACGATCGCCACCCACCTCGCCGCCGGCGCCGACGGCGAGGCGGTCGCCGCGGCGCTGTGGGAGGCGATCGAGGAGGGGGAGCGCGACTACGGCGTGCGCATGCGGCTCGTCCCCGACATCGTCCGCAACGTGCCGGCCGGCGCCGACGCGACGCTCGAGTGGGCGCTGGCGAACCGCCGCCGCGGCGTCGTCGCGCTCGGCCTCTCCGGGATCGAGGCCGGGTGGTCGAACGAGCCCTTCCGCGAGCACTTCGCCGCGGCCGAGCGGGCCGGTCTGCACCGCGTCGCCCACGCCGGCGAGCACGCCGGGCCGGAGTCGATCCGCTCGGTCCTCGACGCCGCCCGGGCGGAGCGGATCGGCCACGGCGTGCGGGCGGTCGAGGACCCGGCGCTGGTCGCCGAGCTCGCCCGCGACGGCGTGCCGCTCGAGGTGTGCCCGGTCTCCAACCTGCGGCTCGGCGTCTTCCCGACGATCGAGGCGCATTCGTTCGACCGCCTCTACCGTGCGGGCGTGCGGGTGTCGGTGAGCTCCGACGACCCGCCGCTGTTCAGCTCCACCCTGACCGGCGAGTACCTGGCGCTGGCCGGGGCCTTCGGCTACGGGCCGGCCGAGCTCGCCGGCCTGGCGATCGCCGCGGTCCGCCACGCCTTCCTGCCGGTGGAGGAGGCGGCCGCCCTCGAGGAGCGCTTCCGCCGCGAGGTCGCCGCGTTCGGCCGCGAGCTCCTCGGCGCCCCGGTCGAGCCGGTGCTGCCGCCGGGCGAGGCCGAGCCCGCCGAGGCCCGGGCCGCCGGCGCCTCGTCCGCCTGAGCCCGCGCCCGGCGGCCGTGCCCGGTCGTGCCGGAAGGGGCCGCCGCTCTACAATGGGGGAGGCGGCCGGACCGAGACGACGCCTACCCGCCCTGAGACGACACCCCCGATTCCCCAGGAAGGACCGACACCGATGACCGTCGAGCTGGAAGCCCCGCCCGCCGTCGACACGGCGATCCGCAAGGTCCGCGAGCAGGACCCCGACGTCGAGGAGACGAGCGAGTGGATCGAGGCGCTCGACGACGTGATCAGCGTCGCCGGCCGCGACCGCGCCCGCTTTCTGCTCCGCCGGCTGCTCGACCGCGGCCACCAGCGGGGGGTGCGGCTGCCCTTCGACGCCTCGACCCCGTACGTCAACACCATCCCCAAGGCCGAGGAGCCGCCCTACCCGGGCGACCGGGCGATCGAGCGGCGGATCAAGAGCCTGATCCGCTGGAACGCGATGGCGATGGTCGTGCGCGCGAACAAGCACCACGAGGGGATCGGCGGCCACATCTCGACCTTCGCCTCGTCGGCGACCCTCTACCAGGTAGGGATGAACCACTTCTTCCGCGGCCGCGGCGAGAGCGGCTTCGGCGGCGACGTCGTCTACATCCAGGGGCACGGCTCGCCGGGCATCTACGCCCAGGCCTACCTCGAGGGGCGGCTGTCGGAGAAGCAGCTCGAGAACTTCCGGCGCGAGCTCCAGCCGGGCGGCGGGCTGTCCTCGTACCCGCACCCGTGGCTGATGCCCGAGTTCTGGGAGTACCCGACGGTGTCCATGGGGCTGGCGCCGATCTCGGCGATCTACCAGGCGCGCTTCAACCGCTACCTCCACGACCGCGGCCTCCTCGACACCTCGGGCCGCCACGTCTGGGCCTTCCTCGGCGACGGCGAGACCGACGAGCCCGAGAGCCTGGGCGCCATCACCCTCGCCTCGCGCGAGCGGCTCGACAACCTGATCTTCGTCGTCAACTGCAACCTCCAGCGGCTCGACGGGCCGGTGCGCGGCAACGGCAAGATCATCCAGGAGCTCGAGACCGCCTTCCGCGGCGCCGGCTGGAACGTCCTCAAGGTGATCTGGGGCGACGACTGGGACCCGCTGCTCGAGGCCGACGAGACCGGGCTGCTGGTCGAGCGGATGGGCGAGGTGGTCGACGGCGAGTACCAGAAGTACACCGTCGAGCCCGGCTCCTACATCCGCGAGCACTTCTTCGGCAAGTACCCGGAGCTGCTCGAGCTCGTCGCCGACCACTCCGACGAGGAGCTCGAGAAGATGCGCCGCGGCGGCCACGACCCGGCCAAGGTGCACGCCGCCTACCGCGCCGCCGTCGACCACGAGGGGGCGCCCACCGTCATCCTCGCCAAGACGATCAAGGGCTACGGCCTCGGCGAGGCCGGCGAGGGCAAGAACGTCACCCACCAGCAGAAGAAGCTCAACGAGGAGGAGCTGCGCGACTTCCGCGACCGCTTCGACATCCCGGTCACCGACGAGCAGCTCCCCGAAGCCCCCTTCTACCGGCCGCCGGACGACAGCGAGGAGATCCGCTACCTCCTCGAGCGGCGGCGCGAGCTCGGCGGCTTCGTGCCCAGCCGCAAGGTCACCGTCGGCCCGCTCGACGTCCCGAAGGCCGACGCCTACTCCGAGTTCTACTCCGGCGTCGACCGCCCGGTCTCGACCACCATGGCCTTCGTCCGCATGCTCACCCAGCTGATGAAGGACGACGAGATCGGCAAGCGGGTGGTGCCGATCGTCCCCGACGAGGCCCGCACCTTCGGCATGGAGTCGCTCTTCCGCCAGTTCGGCATCTACTCCCACGTGGGCCAGACCTACGAGCCCGTCGACGCCGGCATGCTGCTGTACTACAAGGAGGCCACCGACGGCCAGATCCTCGAGGAGGGGATCACCGAGGCCGGCTCCTTCGCCTCCTTCAACGCCGCCGGCACCGCCTACGCCACCCACGGCGTCGACATGATCCCCTTCTTCATCTTCTACTCGATGTTCGGCTTCCAGCGGATCGGCGACCTCATCTGGGCCTTCGCCGACCAGCGCGGCCGCGGCTTCCTCTGCGGCGCCACCGCCGGCCGCACGACGCTCAACGGCGAGGGCCTCCAGCACGAGGACGGCCACTCCCACGTCCTCGCCACCGTCGTCCCCAACTGCCTCGCCTACGACCCCGCCTACGCCTACGAGATCGCCGTCATCGTCCGCGACGGCCTCCGCCGCATGTACGTCGACCGCGAGGACGTCTTCTTCTACCTCACCCTCTACAACGAGAACTACGAGATGCCCCCGAAGCCCGAGGGCGAGGGGGTCGACGAGGGCATCCTGAAGGGGCTGTACAGGCTGCGGACGGCGCCGGAGGGCGAGGGCGAGGGGGACCGTCCGAAGGCGCAGATCTTCGGATCCGGCCCGCTGCTGCGCGAGGCTCTCCGCGCGCAGGAGATCCTGGCCGAGCGCTACGGCGTCGCCGCCGACGTCTGGAGCGCCACCAGCTACAAGGAGCTGAGGTGGGACGCCCTCCAGTGCGACCGCTGGAACCGCCTCAATCCCGGCGAGGAGCCGCGCGTGCCGTACGTGACCAGGGCGCTCGAGGGCGCCGAAGGCCCGGTCGTAGCCGTCACCGACTACATGAAGATCGTCCCCGACCAGATCTGCCCCTGGGTCCCGAACGGCCTGACGGCGCTGGGGACTGACGGCTTCGGCCGGTCCGAGACGCGCGAGGCCCTGCGGCGCTTCTTCGAGGTCGACGCCGAGAGCGTGGTGCTGGCGGTGCTGAACCGGCTGGCCGGCGAGGGGAAGGTGGGGGCGGACGTGCCGGGGAAGGCGGTGGAGGAGCTGGGGCTGGATCCGGAGAAGGTGGACCCGGTGCGGGCTTAGCAGCTACAATTTGACGGGAACCCAACGTGTCAAAGAAGCCGAGGATCGGGGTCGTTCTAACCAGCGAGGCGCGGACGGCGCTCGAAGATGAGCCCGTCCGGTTGTTCCTTCGGGAAGGCCGACATTTCAATTGCGACAGCATCGATCAGGATGGCTATCTTCTTCACATGGAAGTCAGAGAGCCCGATACGGATGACGCCTTTCGCGTAACTATTCCGATCCAGTTTGTGCTTTATATCGTATCGACCGAGACCGGGTCGATGCTAGGTTTTAAGTGACGTCTCGGGTATCCGACTTTCCACTCTGACGCCGTGAACGCTCACGTGAAATGTTTCGCCCGCGCGCAGCATCCGGGAAACCCATTCCCCTCGAGCTCCAAGTCAGCCTGCTGCTTTCCGCGCAGAGTCGACACGTGGGAGTCGCGGCTCCCCGTCGGTGCCGGGTGATCGCACGGGCGCGCTTCGGATCAGTTCGGTAACATCTAGCGGATGGCTGAGACTGCAGCGCGTCCCCGTGGCTGGCACGACATCCTCGGAGCCCCCGAGGGGCTCAGGGCCGAGGTGGTCGGGGGAGATCTGTTCACCTCGCCGCGGCCGCATCCGCGGCATGGCGTCGCGCAGGCGGTGCTCGCGGTCGAGATCGCCGGGCCGTTCCAGGTGGGGCGGGGCGGTCCGGGCGGCTGGTGGATTCTGATCGAACCCGACGTCGCGTTCGGGCCGCACGACATAGTGTCGCCGGATCTGGTGGGGTGGCGTCGGGAGCGGGTGCCGGAGTTTCCCGACGAACAGCCCGTATCGATCCGACCTGACTGGGTCTGCGAGGTTCTGTCGCCGCGAACAGCTCGGCGCGACCGGACCGCAAAGTCCGATCTCTACCTCGGAGGCGGAGTGCCGCACTTCTGGCTGGTCGACCCCGAGGAGCGGACGCTGGAGGCCTTCGAGCTCGACGAAGGAGGCTGGCTGCGCCTCGGTGCCTGGGGTGAGGGGGACCGTGCCTGCGTGCGGCCGTTCGACGCCGTCGAGATCGACGTAGGCGCGTTGTTCCCTCCGCGGAGCGGCGACTAGCTCCCTCGTCTCGCTACTCGACCACGAATTCCTCGATCATTCCCTGGCCCGCGTAGCCCTCGGAGATCCAGGCGTAGCGGCCCGGCTCGAGGTCGACGGTGAGGTAGGACGCCTCGCCGGGCGCGACCTGCTCGGCACCGCCCAGGAACTCGACCGGCGAGGGCGGCGTCAGGCCGTCGACCCAGTCCATCCACTCGGCGACCTTCGCCATGTCGGTGCCGTCTTCGAGCCGGGCGAGGTGGACGTCGTGGCCGAGGAGGCCTTCGGGTCTCTCCTCGACGGCGACGCGGACGGTGTTCTCGCCGGGCCGCAGCTCGCCCTCGGTGCGGATCTCGTAGTTGGCCAGCGTCAGCTCGGCGTCGGCCTCCGGTGGCGCGGCGGCGGTCGACTCCGTCGTGACCGTCAAGGGGCGGAGCATGCCGAGGTCGTTGTGGATCTTGCCTTCGGTGTTGACCATGTAGCATTCCATGACGTAGGTGCCGGGTTCGAGCTCGACGGTGGTCTCGGCAGTGCGTCCGGGGGAGAGGAAGCCGGGACCGCCTCGGCCGATCGCACCCAGGTCGAGCCACTCGGGCAGGGCGCCGCCGATCTCCTCGTAGAGCTGCTCGCGGGTCAGCTCGCCGGCCTTGTAGCGGCCGAGCTGGGTGACGAAGGGGCCGACGACCGTCTCGGCGTACTCGTCGAAGGTCCTCCCCTCCGGCAGGCGCCAGAAGATGAGGAAGTGGGGCTCTCGCCCCTCGTTGGTCATCCGGAAGGTGGTCCAGCCGGAACGGAGCTCGGAGGGCGCATGGAAGGCGTAGTCGGTCGTGCGAACCTCGACCACCGGCGGCGCGTCGGGTGCCGCTTCGGCGGTCGTCTCCACGGGCTCGGGCTCCTCGGCGCCGCGGCACGCGAGCAGGGTGGGAACGAGGAGAACGGCGGCGGCACAGGCTGCAGCGGGGCGAAGGGACATCGAGATCCTCCGTCGGGCCGTGGTCGGCGGCGGGCGAAACGGGCTACGTGTCGACGCGAGTATAGGGGCCGGAACTTGGGCCCGTGGATCGTAGTAGCGTCCGGCCGTGACCTTCGAGGACCATCTCCAGGAGCTCCACCGTCTCTTCGCCGAGGCGCCGGTCACCCGGTTCGTCGGGCAGGAGCTGCGGGTGTGCCGGGACGGGACGGCGGAGGTGGCGCTGCCGTTCCGGGAGGAGCTGCTCCAGGGGCTGGGCGTGGTGCACGGCGGGTTCGTGACCTTCGTCGCCGACACCGCCGGGTGGTTCGCGGTGGCCTCGCTGGGGCACGCGCGGCTGGCCACGGCGCAGCTCGGCCTGAACTTCACCGCGCCGGTCCGGTCGGAGGAGCTGCTGGCGACGGCCCGGGTGCTCAGCGCCGGCAAGCGGCTCGCGGTCTGCGAGCTACGCGTGACGACGCGGTCCGGCACTCTAGTCGGGGCCGGCCAGGCCACGTACGCGATCCTGGTGCGGGGACGGTCGGAGCCGCCTCCCGGTGCCGGCGAATTCGAGAGCGCGCAGGCCGACACGGCGGACCGTGCCGAGGAGATCCTCGGCGAGACCGGGTTCGGCGAGCCGAAGAGCGGGTGACGTTCGTCCGGCGCCCGCGCGGCCTCTCCTACGGCCAGTACCCCCAGCTCGGACTCGACGGCGGCGTAGACGGCGTCGAGCTCGGCGACGTCCCCGGTCCGCCCGGGCGCCCGGCCGCCGCCGGCGATAAGCTCGTCCGTGTCATGCCGCTGCGATTCGTGCTCCTCCAGGCGCGCCGCGCCGACGACCCGATGCTCGAACGGGAGCGCCGCTCGTTCGCCGAGCACCTCGACGTCGAGGCGGAGCGGATCGTGCCGCTCAACCTGCTCGACGGCCCGGTCGGCCCGGCCGACCTCGACCGCGGCGACGCGCTGCTGGTCGGCGGCAGCGGCGAGTACTACGTTTCGAAAGACCACCTGCCTCACGCCGAGGAGGTGTTCGACCTGCTGCGCGAGGTGACCGAGCGCGGCTACCCGACCTTCGCCTCCTGCTTCGGCTACCAGCTCTTGGTGCGCGCGCTCGGCGGTGCGGTGGCCCACGACCCGGCCTCGACCGAGGTCGGCACGGTCGAGCTGAGGCTGACCGCCGAGGGGCGCGGGGACCCGCTCCTCGGCCAGATGCCCGAGCGCTTCGCCGGCCAGCTCGGCCGCAAGGACCGGGCGGTGACGCTGCCGCCCGGCGTCCCGAACCTGGTGGCGAGCGAGCGCAACCCGCACCAGGCCCTGCGCATCCCCGGCAAGCCGGTGTGGGCGACCCAGTTCCACCCCGAGCTCACCGGCGAGGAGAACCGCGCCCGCTTCGAGCGCTATCTCGACGCCTACGCCGAGCACATGAGCGCCGAGGAGCGCGAGCTGGCGCTGGCCGGCTTCCGCCCGAGCCGCGAGTCGAACACCCTGCTGCGGCGCTTCGTCGAGCTGGTCTTCGGGTAAGCGGCCGCGGCGCGGGCGGCGGGCCGGGTAGGATCGGCGCGAGCACCGATCCGGTCCGGGCCGGCGCCCGGAGTACCCTACGCCGACCGAGCCGGCCCGAAACCCGATCGACCGAAACCACTCGACGGAGGTCCTTCCATGCGTCGCACGCTGCTCCTCGCGCTCCTCGCCGCGCTCGCCGTCCTGCCACCCGCCGCCCCGGCGGCCGCGGCGACCTACGAGATCGATCAGGCGCACTCGAACGTCGGCTTCACCGTCCGCCACCTGGTCACCGAGGTCCCGGGCCAGTTCAACCGGTTCGACGGGACGATCGTCTACGACCCGCAGGACCCGGCGGCCTCGAGCGTCGAGCTCGTCGTCGACGCGGCCTCGATCGACACCCGCAACGACCGGCGCGACAACCACCTGCGCTCGGACGACTTCTTCGCCGTCGAGCAGCACCCCCACCTCACCTTCGAGTCGAAGAGGGTCGCCGCGCTCGGCGACGACCGGCTGGCGGTGACCGGCGACCTGACGATCCGCGGGGTCACCCAGGAGGTCACCGTGTCGATCGAGATCGTCGGCGCGATGGGCGACAAGGTGGGCTTCACCACCGAGTTCACCGTCGACCGCCTCGACTACGGCGTGCGCTGGAACCGCACCCTCGACCAGGGCGGCGCGGTCCTCGGCGACGAGGTCGACGTCCGCATCGACGTCGCCGCCGACCGCGTGAAGCCGGAGGAGGGCGGCGGGGCCTGAGCCCACCCCGTACGACGGCGCCGAGTCAGCGGCGTCCGGTCGCGATCAGCTCGACGGCCTGGCCCGGGTCGGCCGAGGGCGGGACGATCGATCGCAGGCCGCGGTCGAAAGTCGCCACCGCCCCTCCGTGCCCGAGCGCGACGGCGAGGAGGTGGGCGTCGGTGACCTGTCGATAGCCGGTCAGCTTGTCGACCGCGACGAGCTCGGACGAAGAGATGGACGTCGTGTCGTCCCAGAAGGCGTGATGGGGGAGGGCGATGATGCGGCGGAGGAGCTCCACGGCCTCGCGCGGCCGGCGAGCCTCCGGCGTCAGGCGCGGGTTCGAAGAGATCCGCACGAACCCGCTCTCGGTCAAAGGGCAGGTCGCCCAGCCATCGGCTTGGGCTGCCGCGAACCAGGCCTGCGCCGCCTGATGGTGGACGTGGTTCGGCCATGCGAGTGCGACGAGGACGTTGACGTCCGGCAGCTTCGCCGGCACCCTGGCCGTCACTCGCTGTCCTCGTCCAGGATCTCGCGAACTCTCTCCGTCGTGATCGGCGGCGCCTCCGGCGACACCTCGAAAACGGGAAAGCCTCGGCTGAGAGCGATCCGCGGCTCGGGCGCCAGCCCTTTCCGCACAAGGTCGGACACGACATCGCCCAAGGTCCGCCCTTCGGAGCGGGCGAGGCTCCGCGCCGCTTCGAGCATCTCGTCGTCGATCGTCAAGGTCGTACGCATGAGGCGATGCTAGTTCTGAAACCTCACGATGTCAAGATGCGGCGATGTGACGGCATCGTCCAACGGTTATCGTTTACGCCCCCCCTCCACTGCCGCCACCGCCTCTTTCCGGGCCGCCTCGAACTCGTCGCCCGGGTTCCACATCGGCAGCGCCTTCTGCTCGGCGATCAGGTAGCCGGCGTAGAAGCCGAGGCGGGCGTCCTGGACCATGCCGTCGTAGTTCCACTCGTCGGTCAGCTCGTCGCTCGGCTGGTGGTAGTCGCGCTCGGTCCACGCCTCCTGCTGGGCGCGGCCCCAGCCCTCGGGCCGGCCGACGACATCGGTGCCGGCGTCGAAGTAGAGGGCCGGCACGCCGATCTTGGCGAAGTTGAACTGGTCGGAGCGGTAGAAGAAGCCCTTGTCGGGGAACTGGTCGGCGAGGAGCTCGCGACCCTGGGCGCGGGCGACCGCGTTCGCCACCTCGTCGAGCTCCGACTTGCCCTTGCCGATCAGGGTGATGTCGCGCGTCGGGCCCCAGATGTTGCCGCCGTCGAAGTTGAGGTTCCCGGCGATCTTGCCGGGCGGGAAGGTCGGGTGCGCGGCGTAGTACTCCGAGCCGAGGAGGCCCTGCTCCTCGGCGCCGACGAAGAGGAAGAGCAGCGAGCGGGCGGGCGGCTCGGGGAGCAGGGTGAAGGCGCGGGCCATCGCCAGCACCTGGGCGGTGCCGGAGGCGTTGTCGAGCGCGCCGTTGTAGATGCGGTCGGCGTCGGGGTCGTCGCCGAGGGGCGCGATGCCGAGGTGGTCGTGGTGGGCGGTGAAGACGACGACCTCGCCGGCGAGCTCGGGGTCGCTGCCGCGCAGGAGGCCGGCGACGTTCGCGGTCTCGACCTGGGAGATCCGGTTCTCGAGCGCGATCGAGGTGGTCACCCCGAGCGGCACCGGCCGGAACTCGCGGGTCTTCGCCGCGGCGACGAGCTCGTCCCACGACTTCCCGGCGAGCGCGATCAGCTCCTTCGTCGCCGCCTCGGTGGTCCAGGCCTCGACCTGGAGGCGCGGCTCGTCGCCGGCCGGCAGCTCGAACTGCTCGCCGCTCCACGAGGTCTGCACCACCTGCCACGGGTAGCCGGCCGACGGCGTCGTGTGGACGACGATCGCCCCCGCCGCTCCCTGCCGCGCCGCGCTCTCGTACTTGTAGGTCCAGCGGCCGTAGTAGAGGCGGCGCTCGCCCTCGAACAGCTCGGGGTCCCAGTCGGGGTCGTTGTTGAGCATCAGGAGCACCTTGCCGCGGAGGTCGGCGCCCCCGTAGTCGTCCCAGTCGTACTCGGGTGCCTCGATGCCGTAGCCGACGAAGACGAGCTCGGCGCCGTCGATCGCGGCCCGCGGCCGCTGGACGCCGGAGGCGGCGATGAACTCCTCGGAGCGCTCGAGGACGACCTCCTCGCCGCCCTTCGTGAAGGTCCAGGTCGCGGGCAACGTCGCGTCGATCCCGACGATCCCGAAGGGCTGGAACCAGGAGCCGTCCGGACCGCCCGGCTCGAGGCCCATGAGCCCCATGACCGAGGCGAGGTAGAGCTGGGTCAGGCGGTCGCCGCGCTCGGCCGGGCCGCGCCCCTCGAGCAGGTCGTCGGCGAGGTAGCGGATCGGCGCCTCGAGCGTCTCGGCGGTGATCGCGGTGCGCGCCGCCTCGGCGGCAGCCTGCGGGACGCCCGGCGGCAGCGTCTCGGCGTCGACGGTCTGGGCGGCGGCCGGCGCCGCGGCGAGGGCGGCCAGCGCGATCGCCGCGAGGGCGACCGGCGCGAGGGCCGCGAGGCCGGGGGGGGCGGCGCGGCGGGCGGTGCGGGGGCGGTCGGAACGGGCCATGGATGTCCTCCGGAGTGGGATGTGCTGGATGGGTCGGGAAGGGCCGCGGCGGCGGCCCGCGCCGGGCGCCGCCTTGCGGCAGCCCCCGCGCCGCGCTATTTTCTCATCAATCCCGACCGGATCCCCGCTCGGCGAACCCGCGGCCGCATCGATGCGACTCCGAACCCTCGTCCGCGACGCCCTCTACCTCAACTGGGCGGTGCCGGCCGACGCCCTCCCCGCGCCCCCCGAGCCGCTGCGCTACCAGCTCCGCGAGCACGCCGGCCGCGACTGGGCCTTCGCCTCGGCGCTGCTGTTCCGCAACCGCGGCGTCCACCTGCCGCACCTGCCGCTCGTCCGCCTCTCCTACCCGCAGCTCAACCTCCGCCTCTACGCCCTCGACGGCGACGGCACGCCGTGCGTGCTGTTCCGCGAGATGCTGATGCCCGCCTGGGTCGGCCCGGCGGTGCGGCTGGTCTCCCAGCAGCCGGTCTCCTCGGCGCGCTTCGACTACCCGGAGCCCTCGCGCGACGCCGAGGAGGACGCCTGGCGCTGGCGGGTGGCGCGCGACGGCGAGCTGGTGGTCACCGCCCGGCGCGGCGCGCCGCCGGCCGGCGAGGGGCCGCGGCTCGGCGGCTGGGAGGAGACCGTGCGCTTCTTCCGCGAGCGGCCGCGCGGCTACGCCAAGACCGACGGCCGCTTACGGAGGATCGAGACCGAGCACCCCGACGTCGCCGTGTGGCCGGTCGCTGCCGAGATCGCCGACGCCTCGCTCCTCGCCCGCCTCCTGCCGCTCGACGGCGAGGGCTCCTGGCCGCCGCTCCACTCCGCCTTCATCTGCCCCCGCATCCCCTTCGTCTTCGCCCTCGACCTGGTCCCCGAGGTCGAGCTCGAAGGCGGCCGCCTGCCGCAGGCCGCGGCGTCGACGCGATCCTGGTCGACGCGGGCCGCTCTTTAGCCACCCGTCAGTCACACCCACCGGCCCGGATGCGAGCGCCAGCGAGCGACCCAGCCCGCCCCTCAGCCATACCGAGCGCGTAGCGTGCCGGAGATCGGGCGACGCGGACCGAGGAGTCGAATGAGGGGTGCTCATGCACGCCGCAGTGAGCGACGAGGGAGCACCGCCCGAGATCCGGTGCGATCCGCGCTCGGCTGGTATCCTTGCCGGCCATGATCCAGGATCCGGTGGCGGTCGGGGCGGTGCTGGTCGGGGTGTGCGCGCTGTTCTTCTGGCTCGAGCGGGCCACCGGGTGGAAGATGTTCCAGTACCTGGTGCCGCTGATCTGGATCTACGCGACGCCGGTGGTGCTGCGCAACGTGGGGCTCCTGCCGGCGGAGTCGCCGACCTACGGGGTGCTGCGGGACGTCGGCCTGCCGGTGGTCATCGTCCTGCTGCTCCTCGGCGTCGACGTCGGGGCGGCGGTGCGGGTGATGGGCCGCGGGCTAGGGGTCATGCTGCTCGGCACCGCCGGGATCGTCGTCGGCGCGCCGATCGGCTACTGGGTCGTCCACCGCTGGCTCGAGCCCGACGCCTGGAAGGGGTTCGCGGCGCTCTCGGGGAGCTGGATCGGCGGCACCGGGAACCTGGCCGCGGTCGCCGCCGGTCTCGACACGCCGGCCGACATGTTCGGGCTCGCGGTGATCGCCGACACGGTGATCTACATCGGATGGCTGCCGCTTCTCCTCGTCTCGAAGGTCTTCGCCGAGAAGTTCAACCGCTGGGCGCGGGTGCCCGAAGGGCGGCTCGAGCAGATGGAGGTCGCCGCCGCAGCCGAGGCGACCGAAGCGCAGGTCCCCGAGATGCGCCACTACGTCTACCTGGCGCTGCTCGGCCTGGCGGTGACCTGGCTCGCGAACTGGCTCGCGCCGATCCTCCCCGAATCCGCGATCGTCTCCGCCTCGACCTGGCTGATCCTGATCGTCACCGCCGGCGGCATCGCGCTCTCGTTCACCCCGGCCAGGGCGATCCCCGGCTCGCACGACCTGGCGATGGCGATCCTCTACGTCTTCGTCGCCCGGATGGGCGCCACCGCCTCGCTCGAGGGGCTGACCCAGGCCCCGGCCTTCCTGCTCGGCGCGGCGATCTGGATCATCGTCCACGGCCTCTTCTGCCTCGCCGGCGCCTGGCTGCTCAAGGTCGACGTCCACAGCGCCGCGATCGCCTCGGCGGCCAACGTCGGCGGCGCCGCCTCGGCCCCGGTCGTCGCCGCTTACCACCGCGAGAGCCTGGTCCCGGTCTCCATCCTGATGGCGCTGATCGGCTACGCGATCGGCAACCCGCTGGGCCTCCTCGTCGTCGCCCCGCTCTGCCGCTGGGTAGGGGGCGGCTAGGCGTCCCGGCGCCTCGCCGGGCGGTCCGGAGAGGGCCGCCCCGCGTGCTAGCATCCCCCTCCCATGAGCGAGGCCGGACCCCCCTCCGAAGCGCAGCCCCTCCCCCCCTCCGAGCGCCGTCCGCAGCGCGTCGCGGTGATCCCCGGCGACGGGATCGGCAAGGACGTGACGGCCGAGGCGGTGAAGGCGCTGGAGGCGGCGGGGGAGCGGTGGGAGCTGCCGCTCGAGCTGGTGCGCTTCGACTGGGACGCGGACCGCTACCTCGAGACCGGGGAGACCCTGCCCGAGGGCGCGCTCGACGACCTGCGGGACAACTTCTCGGCCATCTTCATCGGCGCCTACGGCGACCCGCGGGTGCCCGACATGAGGCACGCGGCGGACATCCTGCTCGGCATCCGCTTCGGGCTCGACCTCTATGTCAACTACCGGCCGGTCAAGCTCTACGACGAGCGGCTCTGCCCGCTCAAGGACAAGACCGCCGCCGACGTCGACTTCGTCGTCTTCCGCGAGAACACGGAGGGCGCCTACGTCGGGATGGGCGGCATCTTCAAGAAGGGGACGCCGGACGAGGTCGCGCTGCAGGAGGAGATCAACACCCGCAAGGGGGTGGAGCGCATCCTGCGGGCGGCGTTCGACTACGCGGAGGCCCACGGGCGCCGCGAGGTGTGCATGGTCGACAAGTCGAACGTCATGCGCTTCGGGCACGACCTGTGGCAGCGGGCGTTCGCCGAGGTGGCGGCGGACTACCCGGGGATCGCCACCCGGCACCTGTTCGTCGACGCCGCGGCGATGCAGATGATCCGCAAGCCGGAGACGTTCGACGTGGTGGTCGCCAACAACATGTTCGGCGACATCCTCACCGACCTCGGGGCGGCGCTCCAGGGCGGCCTCGGCCTGGCCGCGTCGGCGAATCTCCACCCCGGGCGCACCTCGATGTTCGAGCCGGTCCACGGCTCGGCCCCGAAGTACGCCGGCACCGGGCGGGCGAACCCGCTCGGCGCGGTGCTCACCGCCGTGCTGATGCTCGAGGAGCTGGGCCACGCGGAGGCGGCGGCGGGGATCGAGGACGCGGTGCGCGAGCTCGTCCGCCGCGGCGAGACGACGCCGGACCTCGGCGGCCGGCGGACCACGGCCGAGGTGGGCGACGCGGTCGCCCGTAGCGTCGCTGCCCCCTCGCCGGTCGGCTGAGCCGCGCGCCGGCGCCCGGCGCCCGCCGCGGATCGCCCGGCCCGGCGGGCTCAGGGGTAGTCCTCGAGCTCCTGGAAGGGGAGGCCGCCGGGGTAGAAGAGGTTGAACACCGGCTGCTCGATCCGCTCGGCGAAGGCGAGCAGCCGCGGCCCCCAGGTCTCGATCGGCGACTCGCCGGCCTCGATCGCGCGGTAGTCCTCCTCGCCGATCCCGAGCGCCGCGGCGACCTCCGCCGCGCCCTTGCCCCGGCGCTCTCGGTGGTGGCGGATCAGCCGCCCGGCCTGGCCCGGCTCGCAGTCGGCCGAGCGCCCGGAGTCGGCGAGCAGCCGCGAGGTCGGGGTCTCAAGCTCGATGGCGATCTGCGCCAGCCGCGGCCCCCACGTCTCGGCCGGCGTCTCCCCGGCCTCGAGCGCCGCGTACTCCTCCTCGGAGACCCCGAGATGCTCCGCCACGTCGGCGGCAGGGACCTCCCGCTTCTCCCGTTCCTTCCGCAGCACGTCGCCGAGCTTCACCAGGGTCTCCTTTCCGTCGTCGCGGCCGTCCGGCGCCGCGATCCTACCCGCGGGGCGGGGGCCGTGCCGCCGGCCGCGCGGTATGATCCCGGCCATGCCCGACGACCTCCGCTCCGCGCTGATCCACGACTGGAACCGCGCCGGCGACGGCGAGTCGCGGCCCGCCCGCGGCCGGGTCGAGCTCGACGACGAGACCCTGCGCGACGGGCTGCAGAGCCCCTCGGTGCGCTCGCCGGCGCTCGAGGAGAAGGTCGAGATCCTCCACCGGATCGCCGGGCTCGGCATCGAGGCGGCAGACATCGGCCTGCCCGGCGCCGGGCCGCACGTCGTCGAGCAGGTGACCCGGCTGGCGCAGGAGATCGTCGACCACCGGCTGCCGGTGTCCGCGAACTGTGCCGCGCGCACGGTCGCCTCCGACATCCTGCCGGTCATCGAGATCTCGCAGAAGGTCGGGCTGCCGATCGAGGTCGCCTGCTTCATCGGCTCCTCGCCGATCCGCCAGTACGCCGAGGCGTGGGACTTCGACCGCATGCTGCGGCTGACCCGCGAGGCGGTCGAGCTCGGCGTGCGGGAGGGGCTGCCGGTGATGTTCGTCACCGAGGACACGACCCGCGCCCGGCCCGAGGACCTGCGGCGGCTCTACCGCGAGGCGGTCGACGCCGGGGCGGGGCGGGTGTGCATCGCCGACACCGTCGGCCACGCCACCCCCGACGGGGTGCGCAACGTGGTGCGCTTCATCCGCGGCGTCGTCGGCGACGAGGTGGCGGTCGACTGGCACGGGCACAAGGACCGTGGCCTTTCGGTGATCAACTCGCTCGCCGCCGCCGAGGCCGGCGCCGATCGGCTGCACGGCACCGCGGGGGGGATCGGCGAGCGGGTCGGCAACACGCCGATCGACCTGCTCCTGGTCAACATGCAGATGCTCGGCTGGATCGACCGCGACCTCACGGGTCTGGCGGACTACTGCGCCTACGTCTCCGACGTCACCGGCGTGCCGCTGCCCGACAACTACCCGGTGGTCGGCCGCGACGCCTTCCGCACCGGCACCGGCGTCCACGCGTCGGCGATCATCAAGGCGCGGGCGAAGGGCGACGACTGGCTCGCCGACCGCGTCTACTCGTCGGTGCCGGCGAGCCTGATCGGCCGCCGCCAGACGATCGAGATCGGCCCGATGTGCGGCGAGTCGAACGTCGTTTACTGGCTCGAGGAGCGCGGCATCGCGCCCGAGCGCCCGCTGGTCGAGGCGCTGTTCCGGGCGGCCAAGGCCGCCGACCGCATCCTCGAGGAGGCCGCCGTCCTCGAGATCTGCCGCGACCACGGCAAGACCCCCGCCGCCGCCACCGCCTGACCGGTGCCGTCCCCCACGGGCGAGCCTCGCCGCGGCCGAATCCAGCGATGACCGACCTCCCCACGACCGAGCCCGCGCCGGCCCCGGCCGCCGCCGCGGCCTCCCCCGTCCTCGCCCGCTTCACCGTCGGGCCGTTCGCCGAGAACTGCTACCTGGTCGGCGAGCCGCCGGCGGTCGCGGTGGTCGACCCGGGCGGCGAGAGCGAGCGGGTGATGGCGGCGATCGACGAGCGCGGCTGGCGCCCGGAAGCGATCCTCCTCACCCATGGCCACCTCGACCACATCGCCCACTGCGCCCACGTCGCCGAGCGCTACGGGATCGGCCTGACGATCCACCGCGGCGACCTCTACCTCCTCGAGCACGTCCAGATGCCCGAGCTCGCCCAGATGCTCGGCTACCGCAAGCCGCCCGCTCCCGAGCGCTTCTGGGAGGACGGCGAGACGGTCTCGGTGGTCGGCATGGAGCTGCGGGCGATCCACACGCCCGGCCACACCCCGGGCGGCGTCTGCCTGGTCCACGAGCGCTCCCGCACCCTCCTCGTCGGCGACACGATCTTTCACCGCGGCATCGGCCGCACCGACCTCCCCGGCGGCGACATGCCCACCCTCGAGCGCTCGATCCGCGACCGCCTCTTCGCCCTCGACGGCGACTACACCCTGTGGCCCGGCCACGGCCCCGAGACCCGGCTCGCCGAGGAGCGGCGCGACAACCCGTTCTTCGGCGAGAACGCCGTCGCCTGGCGATGACCGCCGGCGAGCCCCCCTGGCGGCGGCTCGTCGGGCGCTGGCTCGACGAGCTCGCCGTCGAGCGCGGGCTGGCGGCGAACACGGTGGCGGCCTACCGCCGCGACCTCGAGCGGCTCGGCCGCGACCTGGCGCGGCAGGGCAGCGACCTGGCCACCGCCGGCCCCGCCGAGCTCTCCGCCCACCTCCGCCGCCTCCGCCGCGAGGGGCTCGCCCCCCGCTCGGTCCGCCGCGCGCTGTCGTCGATCCGCGGCTTCTACGGCCACCTCGTCGCCGCCGGCGAGCGCGACGACGACCCGGCGGTCAACCTGCTGCCGCCGCGGCTGTGGCGGCAGCTCCCCAGGGTCCTCTCCGAAGGCGAGGTCGAGGCGCTGCTCGCCGCGCCGGACCCGGCCGCGGGGGCGCTCGGCCTGCGCGACAAGGCGATGCTCGAGCTCCTTTACGCGACCGGCCTGCGGGTCTCGGAGCTCGTCGGCCTCGTGCTGGCGCACCTCCAGGGGATCTCGCGCAACCGCGAGGGCCGCCGCGAGATCGACTTCCTGATCGTCCCGGGCAAGGGGTCGAAGGAGCGGGTGGTCCCGGTGGGGGAGCAGGCGGTCGCCTGGCTCGAGCGCTGGCTCGCCGAGGGGCGGCCGGAGCTCGTCCGCGGCCGCCACGAGGTCGTCTTCGTCAACCGCCTCGGCGACCCGCTGACCCGCCAGGGCTTCTGGCTGATCCTCCGCGGCCACGCCCGCTCGGTCGGCATCGACCAGGTCTCCCCCCACGTCCTCCGCCACAGCTTCGCCACCCACCTCCTCGAGCACGGCGCCGACCTGCGTGCGGTGCAGACCATGCTCGGCCACGCCGACGTCTCGACCACCCAGATCTACACTCACATTCACCAGCAGCGGCTGCGCAGCCTCTATGACGAGTTCCACCCGAGAGCGTAGAATCCAGCGAGAGTCGTGCTCGGCGGGTGGAATCATCGGCCCGCGCAGCCGGTTGCACGCTCAGGAACCGATGCCGTCCATCCGCCCCATCTCCGTCCGTCCGTGGGCCGCCGCGGGCCTGCTGCTCCTCGCCCTCGGGGCCGCCCCGGCGCCGGCCGGAGCGGAGCTCGTCATCCTCGAGGGCGGTCGGTTCTACAAGGCGTCGGCCTTCGAGGTGCGGGGCGATCGGGTCCGCGTCGAGCTGTGGGACGGCGGGGCGGTCGTCCTGCCGCTCGCCCGGGTCGAGCGGATCGTCGACGACGAGGTGATCCCGCAGCCCGATCCGCCGCCGCAGGTGGCCTCGGCCGTCGCGGCCGGCGCCTTCGAGTGGCGGTTCGCCGAGGGCCAGCCGGTCCCCGAGATCCCTTTCGGCGAGCTGATCTTCGCCGCCGCCGAGCGCCACCAGCTCAACCCGTCGCTGGTCGCCGCCCTGGTCCGCGCCGAGTCGGCCTACGATCCCCGCGCCGTCTCCCACAAGGGCGCCCGCGGCCTGATGCAGCTCATGCCGGCCACCGCCCGCCGCTTCGGCCTCGCCGAGCACGAGATCCTGGTCCCCGAGCGCAACGTCGAAGCCGGCACCCGCTACCTCCGCTGGCTCCTCGACCGCTTCGACGGCGACGTCCCCCGCGCGCTGGCCGCCTACAACGCCGGCGAAGGCACCGTCGACCGCTACGGCGGCATCCCTCCCTACCGTGAGACGCGCACCTACGTCCGCCGCATCTACACCACGCTCGGCCTCGGCGACCAGATCGCAGCGCTGCTCTGAGGACCACTAGCTGCACGCCGGCGGGGGCCCCGCCCAGCCACCACTACCGGTACCGCATCACCACCAGCGTCCGGTCGTCGTCGATCCGCTTTCCCCCGGTGTGCCGGTTTACGGCTGCGACCAGGGCGTCGCGGACGGCCGAGGCGGTGAGCTCGAGCCCGCCGGCGTTCCCCACCAACCTGCCGTTCCCCGCCAACCCCGCCACGGCCGCCAGCGCCCGCTCGACGCCGTCGTAGCCGAAGGGCTCGCCGGCGTGGTCGGCGGCTTCGATGAAGCCGTCGGAGAGCCAGACGGCGACGTCGCCGGGGACGAGGGTCAGGTGCTCGCGGCCGTAGTCGTGGCCGAGGCCGCCGAGGGGGGAGCCGGGGAGGAGGATCTCGCGGACGCGACCGCCGGAGAGGAGGTAGGTCGGCGGGTGGCCGGCGTTGGTCAGCTCGAGGCGGCCGTCGCGGAAGTCGAAGATCGCCAGGGTGGCGGTGACGAAGAAGCGGCCGTCGTCGTCGAGGCGGACGACGGAGTCGAGCTTGCGGAGGATCTCCTCGGGGTCGGCGGCCTCGCCGACGAGGATGGTCAGGGCCGCCTTGAGCATGGCCATCCGGAGGCCGGTCGGCAGGCCGTGGCCGGAGACGTCGGCGACGATCACCGCCAGCCGGCCGTCGTCGAGGCGGAGGATGTCGAAGTAGTCGCCGCCGATCGCCGCGGAGGGCTCGAAGACGGTGGCGAACTCGACCCGCTCGCCGTCCGGCAGGTCCGCGGGGATCAGGCTGCGCTGGAGATCGCGGGCGATCTCCAGCTCTTTCTCCAGCAGCTCCTTCTGGGTGGCGGCGGAGACGAGCTGCTCGAGGTTCTCGGCCATCTGGTTGAACGAGCGCTGGAGCTCGCCGATCTGGTCGCGGCGGCGCACCGGGATGCGCACCGAGAAGTCGCCGGCGCGGACGGCGGCGGTCGCCCGGGAGAGCCGGTTCACCGCCCGGGAGAGGGCGAAGATCATCACGCCCGCGAGGAGCGCCGCGGCGGCGTAGACCCAGAAGAGCAGCACGGCGAAGAGGAGCAGCCCGGACCACACCTCGACGTCCACCTCGGCCGAGGCGGAGAACAGGTGCCGGCGGAGGGTGCGCGGCGGGGCGTTGAGCGACACGCCGAAGAGCGGCGAGACGACCTCGCCGGTCGCCAGGCCGCGCAGCGGCCCTGGCACCTCGCCCCACCAGAGGAAGGGCCGGTCCCACCAGCGGGCGAGCCAGCTGTCGTCGGGAGCGGTCTCGGCGCGGGTGGCGAAGAAGCCCGCGGCCTCGGCGGCGGAGCGCTCGGGGTCGGTCTTCAGCGTGACCCCCTTGCCGAGCACCTCCACCCGCACCCGCCGGTCGGCCTCCTCGGTGGCCGGGCCGTGCAGGCGCACCCAGACGTCGCTCGCCTCGCTCAGCGCCCGGGAGAGGTCGCCGGTCCACACCGAAACGGCGCCGTCCGAGGCGTCGCCGGCCGCCGCGGCCAGGGTCGGCACGCCGCCGTCGCCGACGCTGACCCAGGCGGCCTCGTCCTCGTCCGCGATCGGATCGGTGTCCCCGGCGGCGCGGTCCCCGTCGTCCGCGGAGTCCGAGGCGCCTCCGGGCGGGCCGGGCGCCGGACCTCCGGCGGTCTCCGCCCCGGTGTCGGCGACGCCCGCCGAGCCCCGCGGCCCCTCGCCGCCCGCCGTCGCCTCGCTCGGCTCTGCGATCTCGCCCTCTCCACCCGGCCCTTCCTCGCCCCGCGCCGCCAGCCAGGCGGGCCAGGTCTCGGGCAAGCGGGGGTCGCCGGCGACCCGGCGGCCGTCGCGGTAGAGGGCCGTGGCAATGGGGTCGGCGTCCGCCCCGGAGGACTCGCCGTCCGGCACCCGCTCCTCGGCCAGCCGATGCGCGGCGGTGGCCGCCAGCTCGCCGGAGAGCTCCTCGACCGCGTCGCGGTAGAGGTGGCCGAGGACGTGGCCGGCGACGATGTAGGCCGCGAGCCCGAGCAGGAAGGCGACCATCGGGATCGGCAGCACGCCGATCAGGAAGTAGGAGAAGGCGAGCCGCCGGCCGACCTTCCACAGCGCCCGCTGGTAGAGCCGCCAGGCGCCCCACAGCAAGAGCAGGAGGATGCAGCCGCCGAGGAGCACGGCCCCGAGCGAGCGGACCGCCGTGATCGGGGTCGCCACCATCAGGCCGGTCGCGCCGAGGACGGCGACGACGGCCGCGAGGAGGCGCAGGCTGCGGCGGGTGGGCATTCTCTTCGCGGGGCTCGGGTTGGCGCGGCGCCGCCGGCGGCGGCTGGGGGGATCTCGGCGGGCAGGCGGCTCCGGGTTCTACGGACCCGGCGGGCCGATTGTTCCGCGCAGGGGGCTCCCGTACAATGGCCCCGGGCCCGGCCTTCGCCCGGGCGCCGGCCCCCGTCGAGCTTAGCGCGAACCCCGCCAGAGGAGAGCCCGTGTCCCGCATCCCCCGCCACCTCGAGCACCTGAAGGCCGGCTTCACCGCCGAGGCGGTCTCCGCCGCCCGCTTCCGCGCCTACGCCGCCCGCGCCGAGGCCGACGACCACCCCAACCTCGCCCGTCACTGGCGCCGGCTCGCCGCCGAGAAGGACGAGCTCGCCGTCCGCCAGCTCGCCGCCGCCGGGCAGGTGCGCGGCGCGGCGACCGACATCGTCTCGGCGCTGTCCGACGAGCGCTACGAGAACGACGTCCTCTACCCGAAGATGCTGCGCGAGGTCGACGGCGACACCGCCGACACCTTCCTCGCCGTCATCTCCGAGCAGAAGGACCACCTGAAGCGGCTGGAGGACCTCCGCGAGCGCTACATGGCGGCCACGGGGGACGTCGACCTGCCGCCGGAGGTCGACGAGGGGGAGGCCGCCGAGCCGGCCCGCCGCACGGCGGGGTAGGCGGGGACGCTCTGCAAACCTCTGGGAACACGAGATTTCAGCGCTTGTGCGCGAATGGAACATGCGCTACGCTCACGCTGTTGGAGAGGGAGGGCCGGCACGGCCCATGCGTAGTCCCGAGGCACCCGTGAGCACCCCCGCGACAGGAGCCACCCGATGATCGGCGAGAGCTGGATGACGACGAAGTTCGAGAAGCTCGAGGACTGGGCGCAGCGCCACAGCTTCTGGCCGTTCCCGTTCGGCACCGCCTGCTGCGCGATCGAGTTCATGAGCACGGTGTCGTCGCACTACGACATGTCGCGCTTCGGCTCGGAGGTGGTGCGCTTCTCGCCGCGGCAGAGCGACATCCTGATCGTCGCCGGCACGATCAACGACAAGATGGCGCCGGTGCTGAAGCGGATCTACGACCAGATGGCCGACCCGAAGTGGGTCATCTCGATGGGCGCCTGCGCCTGCTCGGGCGGCTTCTACCGCGCCTACCACGTGATGCAGGGGATCGACGAGATCATCCCGGTCGACGTCTACGTGCCGGGCTGCCCGCCGTCGCCGGAGGGGCTGATCTACGGCATCCTCCAGCTCAAGGAGAAGGTCGCCCGCGACCGGGCGCGCGAGCACGGCGAGGGCCGCCCACCCGTCGAGGAGGAGGTCCAGAGTGCCAGCTCTGGCGGAACCCTCCCGGCCTGAGCTCGCCGAGCTCGAGCGGGCCCTCGGCGCCGACGGCGGCCTGCCCGAGGGCGCGGTCGTCCCCGAGGGCGACCCGTCGACCGGCGCCGACCAGCCGACCTGGCGGGTCGACCGCGGCTCGCTCGTCGCGGTCTGCCGCGCGCTCCGCGACTCGCCGGAGACCCGCTTCGACCTCCTCCTCGACGCCTGCGGGGTCGACTACCCCGACCGCGACGACCGCTTCGAGGCGGTCTACCACCTCTACTCGATCCCGCGCGGCGAGCGGCTGCGGCTCAAGGTCCCGCTGTCCGAGGACGACCCGACGCTGCCCAGCCTGATCCCGGTGTGGAAGGCGGCCGACTGGTTCGAGCGCGAGATGTTCGACATGTTCGGCTTCCGGGTCGAGGGTCACCCGAACCTCTCGCGCATCCTCTGCCACGAGGGGTTCGAGGGGCACGCGCTGCGCAAGGACTACGACCCGGCCCGGCGCTGGATCCTGACCGAGGACAAGATGTACACGCCGAAGTTCGTCGACCTGCCGCCCGCGGGCGACGACGACATGTTCGAGCGGATGACGGTCAACATCGGGCCGTCGCACCCGGCGATGCACGGCACCTTCCGGGTGATGGCGGTGCTCGACGGCGAGGAGATCATCGCCTCGGACGTCGAGATCGGCTACCTCCACCGCTGCTTCGAGAAGATGTGCGAGACGCACACCTGGCAGCAGGTGATCCCCTACACCGATCGGCTGAACTACTGCTCGTCGTTCATCAACAACGTCGGCTACTGCCGGGTCGTCGAGCGGATGCTCGGGGTCGAGCCGCCGCCGAAAGCGGTGTGGGCGAGCACCATCCTCTCCGAGTTCTCCCGCATCATGGACCACTGCGTGTGCAACGGCACGACGCTGGTCGACGTCGGCGCGCTGACCAACTTCTGGTACCTGTTCCAGATCCGCGAGGAGATCTACGGCCTGCTCGAGGCGTGCTTCGGGGCGCGGCTCACCGTCTCCGGCACCCGGATCGGCGGTCTGCTGGCCGACCTGCCCCCCGACTTCATGGAGCGCTCGCGGAAGATCCTCGAGATGATCCCGCCGCTCGTCGAGGACGTCGAGAAGCTGATCGACAAGAACCGGATCTGGATGGACCGCTCGGTCGGCATCTCGGCGATCTCCGGCGAGGACGCGGTCGACTGGGGCTGGACCGGGCCGTGCCTGCGGGCCTCGGGGGTCGGCTACGACGTCCGCCGCGCCCACCCCTACGATCTCTACGACACGCTCGACTTCGAGGTGCCCGTCCTCTACGGCGGCGACGTCTACGACCGCTACAAGATCCGCATGCTCGAGATCCGGCAGTCGGTCTCGATCATCCGCCAGCTCCTCGACCGCGGCATGCCCGACGGCCCGTGGATCGTCGACGACCCGCACGTCGCGCTGCCGCCCAAGGACGCCGCCTACAACGAGATGGAGGCCATGATCTACCACTTCAAGCTGATCATGGACGGCATCCAGGTGCCGGCGGGCGAGCGCTACGGGATGGTCGAGGGGGCCAACGGCGAGCTCGGCTACTACGTCATCTCGGACGGCTCGGGCAAGCCCTACCGGATCAAGGTCCGCCCGCCCTGCTTCCCGATCTTCTCGACCTTCCGCGAGCTGATCCGGGGCGGCTCCATCTCCGACGCCGTCGCCACGCTCGGCGGCCTCAACGTGATCGCCGGGGAGCTCGAACGATGACCACGGCAGAGCCTACGACCGCCGGACCGACGACCGCCGGGGACGGGCAGGCCGCCCCGCCGGCCCGCCCGCGTACCAACGTCGCGGTCGGCCCGCACCCGAGCGAGCCCGAGCCGAAGCGCTACTCGCTCGCCGAGCGCCTCTACCTGCCGCTGGTGGGCGGGATGATGGTGACGATGAAGCACTTCCTCGGCAACCTCCTCGGCCGCCGCAAGAGCTACACGATCGAGTACCCGGAGGAGCGGCGCGAGTACAGCCACCGCTACCGCGGCCACCACATCCTGACCACCCGCCCCGACGGCTCGGTACGCTGCGTCGCCTGCTTCCTCTGTGCCCAGGCCTGCCCGGCCGAGTGCATCCACATCGAGGCCGGCGAGCACCCCGACGAGAACATCGAGAAGTACCCGCTCGTCTACGAGATCGACATGCTCCGCTGCGTCTTCTGCGGCTACTGCGTCGACGCCTGCCCGGAGGAGGCGATCATCATGTCGAACAACTACGACATGGCCTACTTCACCCGCGAGCAGTCGATCGTCGGCAAGAACGAGCTGGTCAAGCCCTACACCTTCGACGAGGAACAGCTCGGCTACCGCCCCTCCTACCCCGAGGAGGAGGTGCGCCGCGCCCGGATGCGCCGCGACGCCTTCGACCTGGTGAGCGCGGCGCGCGCCCAGTCCGAGGGCACCCGCGTCCCCAACGCCGAGGAGTCCCAGCGCGAAGAGCGGGCCCAGGCCGGCTGAGGTCGTCTCTTTCCGGACACTCCGGAGCCCCTGCTAGGATCTCGGTGAGATGGCCACCGAGCCGCTGCAAAGCCTGAGTCCGCAGGACTTCCTCGCCTTCGAGCGCGAGGCGGAGACGAAGCACGAGTACGCCGGCGGCGAGGTTCTGGCGATGACCGGGGCGAGCGAGCGCCACAACTTGATCGTGGCGAACCTCGCGGGTGAGCTCTATCTCCAGCTCCGGGACCGTCCCTGCCGCATCTACTCGAGCGATCAGCGGGTCGCGATCTCTCCGGAGGGGCCGTTCTACTACCCGGACGTCGTCGCCCTCTGCGAGGCGCCGCGCTTCCTCGACGAGGAGGACGACACGCTGCTGAACCCCAGCGTCCTGGTCGAAGTGCTCTCGCCGTCCACCGAGGCCTTCGTCCGGGGCCCGAAGTTCTCCGACTACCGGACGATCGAGTCCGTCCAGGAGATCGTCATCGTGGCCCAGGACGCGATGCGGGTCGAGCACTTCGTCCGGCGGAATGACGGTCACTGGCTGCTCACCGACCACGCGAGCCCCGAGTCGGTCCTCGAGCTGGTCGCCCTCGGCTGCCGCGTCGAGCTGTCCCGCGTCTACGCCAAGACCGGGCTCTGAGCCGCAGACGCTGACACGCTATCCTCTCTCCTGAACCGCAGCTTGGAGAGAGGAGGTCGACGATGGTGCTGTCGCGCGAGGCGAAGCTCGTGTCGGGGATCACGCTGCTCGTGGTGCCGACGGCGATGTTCGGCGGGTGGACGCTCCTGGGGATCCTGACCGGTGGGGTCGCGGGGTGGGCGCCCGGCGGCCTGGAGCTCGACGCCGAGCAGTGGTCGCTGTGGCGGGCGGGTCACGCTCACGCCGGCGTGTGGCTCGTCCTCTCGCTCGTCGTGCAGGTGCTGCTCGACTCGGCGAGGCTCTCGCCGGCGGCGGCTTGGCTGGCGCGGATCGCGGCACCGGTCGCGGCCGTCGCGGTGTCCGGAGGCTTCTTCGGCCTCGCCTTCTTCCCCGGCTTCCGGTGGCTGCTCTACCTCGGTGCCCTGTGTCTTGCGGTGTCCGTGGTCCTCACCGGAGTCGGGCTGCTGCGCAACCTGCGGACAGAGCCCGCGTCGACGGGGGCCGCCCCGCCGAGGGGTTAGCGGCCGCTCCACCTCCTCGCGTCGCTTGCCGAGCGCATCGGGCTCCCTTTCTCGGTTCCTTGGTTGACCGGCCGTAGCTCACGGGCGTCCTCGTGGACCTCGGTGGGCGGCGGGCTCTGGGAGGCGGGCGAGAGCTCCGCCGGTCGAGGCCGGTGCGTGGCGGTCTTGTACGATCTTCCGGGAGCCGAGATCCTGCGATGACGACGCCCGATCCCAAGCCGCCCGCCGCGTCCGGGAACTCGCGGCCCACCGTCCGCTGCACGCGCCGCATCCAGTTCTGCGCCGGGCACCGGATCTGGGGGCACGAGAACGTGTGCGCGCACCTCCACGGGCACAACTACGTGGCGCTCTTCCACGCCACCGCACCCGAGCTCGACCCGCTCGGCCGGGTGATCGACTTCTCGGTGCTCAAGAGCCGGCTCGGCCGGTGGATCGAGGAGAACTGGGACCACGGCTTCGTGCTCCATCGCGACGACCGCGAGGCGATCGACGCCGTGCGCCGCGTCCCCGGCCAGAAGCTCTTCCTCCTCCCCGGCAACCCGACGGCCGAGAACATGGCGCTCCACCTGCTCGACGAGGTGGCGCCGGCCGAGCTCGCGGGCCTCGGCGTCGAGGTGGTCGAGGTCACCCTCTGGGAGACCGAGAACTGCTTCGCCGAAGTCGGACGATGAGCGCGCCCAAGACCTACCGCGTCAACGAGATCTTCTACAGCCTCCAGGGCGAGGGCGTGCGCGCCGGCACCCCGAACCTCTTCCTGCGCTTCTCGAAATGCAACCTCGCCTGCTCGCAGGAGACCCACGGCTTCGACTGCGACACCGAGTTCGAGTCCGGCCGGCGGATGACCGCCGGGGAGATCGCCGACGAGCTCCGGCGCCTGTCGGAGGGCTGCCGCTGGATCGTCCTCACCGGCGGCGAGCCCGCCCTCCAGCTCGACACCGAGCTGATCGCCGCGCTCAAGGCGGCCGGCTACCGGCTGGCGATCGAGACCAACGGCAGCGTCGAGCTCCCCGCGGGCCTCGACTGGATCACCGTCAGCCCGAAAATCGCCGAGCACGCCATCCGCCAGCGCGCGGCCGACGAGGTCAAGTACGTCCGCGCCTACGGTCAGGGGATCCCCGAGACCGTCGTCGAGGCCGACCACCGCCTGATCTCGCCCGCCTTCGACGGCGACGAGCTCGACCGCCGCACCCTGGACTGGTGCATCCGCCTCGTCGAGGAGAACCCGCCCTGGCGGCTCTCCGTCCAGCAGCACAAGGGGTGGCGGGTCAGGTAGCGACCGGAGCGGAGGCCTTTTTCGGCGGATCGGCATCGGGCTCGGCACCCGAGGGCGCGGTGTCTTTCTCCCGACCGGCGGCCGGAGCCGGCGGGGCCTCGGCGACCTTCTCAGCCTCGTCCCGCTCCGCGGCGGCGAAGGTGGCGAGCGCCAGCCCGATCACCCGGTCCTCCGCCACCTTGATCGCCTCGAGGTGCTCGGCCTCGGGCACGATCAGGACCTCCGCGCGCGCGAGCCGCGCCAGCTCCCGCGTGTCCTCGGGCAGGACGCCGGGATCGTCCGCACCGCTGACGTAGGCCGCGCGCCGCACCCGCAGCGCCGGCGCGTGCTCCCGCAGGTCGAGGAACCGGTGCCCCTGCGGGAACAGCAGCGGGAACAGCCGGAAGATCGGCCGCGCCCAGGGCGACGTGCGCCGCGACCACTCGAGCAGGTGGTGCGACACCTCCTCGAAGAACGCGCCCCACACCTCGTCGCGGCGGGCGAGCACCATGTGCGCCCAGTAGCCCCCCGAGCTCACGCCCCAGACGTGGAGCGGCAGCCGCGCGGCCCGCGCCGCCAGGTAGTCCAGCCCGTCCTCCACGTCCCGGTCGAAGTACCCGCCGACCGGCCCGCTCCCCCCGAACCCGGGGAAGTCGAGGGTCAGCACGTGGTAGCCGGCCTTCCGCAGCGCCGGCACCCGCCCCCGCCGGTGGAAATACGCCCGCCCCCACTTCAGCCACGGCGGCAGCAGCAGCACCGCCCCGCGCGTCTCCCCGGCGGCCGGGAACCACGTCCCCCCGAGCGTCCCCTCCCCGTGCCGCCGCGGCACCCGCACGTGCTCGTACGGCCGCAGCCCCGGCGGCGGCTCCGGCTGCTCGACCCGCTCCAGCCGCGGCGCCATGCCGAAGAAAAGGCGCCGCCCCCACCGCTCGCGGGCCGGCGAGGGGCGGGGGGGCGGGGCGGTGGAGGGGAGGGTCGGTGAAGTCGTAGGCGCGGTACGCTTGTCGTCATTCATCGGGAGGTTGGGCGGCAGGGGCGGGAAATCCCCGCTCGTCGAAGCCGATGATCTGGTCAGCGGTGCGGAAGTCTGTGATCGGGAGGCGGGAGCACCGCTCTCTGATCATTCTCAACTGATCGCGCAGTCTCATCGTTTCGCTAGGGCTCGGCCTGAAGTCGGCTGTTTGCGTCAGTGGCCGGAAGCTGGACTCTACCTCTCGGCATCCCGGAGCTGTGGTAGAACCTCGCGGCCAACTCCGACCTATCGCTAACGCCGGGAGGTGCGATATGCTCGTCACCGACGCGATTGAGGAATTCTTGGTGGGCTACTTCTCGACCCACGACCGAAGTGAGAAGACAGTGGCCGCATACTCCCTCGACCTGCGACAGTTCACTGAATTCCTCCCGGAACCGGCGCAGCGCCTCCGCGGCCTGGGCCCGGACCTCTTGGAGAATTGGGCCTCGACCCTCCGTGAGCGCGGTTACGCCTCTGCCTCGATCCGCCGCAAGTTCGCCTCCCTCCGCGTATTCCTGAACTACTGGGTGCGGCGGGGCGCCCTCTCCCGCTCCCCGATGTGGCAGATCCGCCTCGATCTCCAGCGCGAGCGCATCCTCACGCCGACCCTGAGCCAAGACGAGGTCCGGCGTCTCTTGTTGAAGGCACACGAGAACGTCGGGCGGTGCACCACCCCGACGCCGGGCTTCGCAGAGACCCGTGACGCGGCCGTGATCGAAGTACTCTTCGCCACAGGGATTCGGGTCGGAGAGCTCACGGCGCTACAACTCGGCGACTATCGGAGGAGCGCTGGCGAATTCTTGATCCGAGGGAAAGGCGCGCGGCAGAGGCTCGCGATCGTCTCCGACCGAGTGACTCGTGAAATCGTCGACAAATACGTCGCCGCGAGAGATCAGCTCTCGACCCGGGCCACCGCGTTCTTCCTCGGCAATACAGGACGTCCCCTGACCACCCAAGCGGTCGCCGGCATCCTGCGCCGGGTCGCCAAGTCCGCTGGCCTAGATCGCCACATCACCCCGCACATGATGCGGCACACTGTAGCCACCCTTCTCCTCCGTAACGGCGCGGACCTACGCATCGTCCAGGAGTTCCTGGGTCACGCCTCTATCACTACAACAGAACGCTATACCCATATCAGTAAGCGCCATCTTGAAACGGCTCTACAGGAGCATCATCCGAGCATAAGATTGAGAGCATCGCATCAGCGCCTTGCACCAAGAACGGATAACTAGGAATTATCCTCCGGAAGGCGGACCGAATCTTAGACAGGTTCGGGCTTACTACAACCGCATCTCCGGACCCCCATGGGACCACTGGCACGACCATCAGGTCGAACAAATAAAAGAGTTTTTACTGCAAGAATTGCACACGATCGACGTGATCTTGGATGTAGGTTCAGGGACAACGCCGCCCTTCTCAACCGGCCCACGAATCAGTCTAGACATTGCGGTAAGACCGCTGATCAATAAGTCAAGAGCGGTCATTGGTAATGGCGAGTCTCTTCCATTTCGTCAATCCGCCTTCATGGCTGTCACCTGTGTGGGGAGTGTACTCAATTACACCGACGCGAGCAGGACACTATTCGAAATAAGTCGGGTCCTCCGGAGGCGAGGTAAGCTGATCCTAGAATATGAGCGCAGCGAGAGTATTGAGTACCTGTTCACCTCTCACTACAGGCGCCCAGCATCGCCAGTCACTGTCTCGATGGTGGGAGAGGAGCAGACAATCTGGATCTATTCCGATGCCTACATCCTCAAACTTCTGACTGCTGCCGGTCTTCGACTGATACGTCGCAAACGGTTCCACATACTCTCGGCGCTCGCCAATCGACTGATTCAGCGCCAAGAGAGCGCAGCGAAACTTGCTCAGTTCGACAAATTGACAAGCTCTGTTCCTGTTCTCCGTTGGCTCGGAAGCAACACTATTCTCGCGTGCGAGAAAACTTGATCTCCTTCCAGAGCAACCGGCGCCACCGTGGTCGCGGCCAGACAAGAACCGCCACAAACACTCCCAGGCCAAGAACAATCCAGACTGCGAGCCGAAAAGGCTCAGGAAGGGTTCCTCCCGCCAGAGCAACAACTAGCACTATGGCGGCGCGCACCGCATTAGTGGCGAGATTTGTCTCTGCTGCCGAAGTAACGGTTTCCTCGGAGCCCAACGACTGAAGGGTAAGAGCGTTGCCATTGAGCCCAATCCATTTCGCTTGCCGAATCTCCCGCTCTATCCGGCTTTCTAGGGCCATCGTCCGCCGAAGTCGTTCTGAGCTCTGTCGCGGAGGGTAAATGGAGTACCAACGAATGTAATGCTGATGGTATAGAGTATTAACGATGGAAAGGTAGGTGTCCTTCTTGATCCTCTGCAATCTTGGGTCGCCAGCCAGAAGCAATACAGCGGGACACTCGCTTTCAATATTTGTGAGATCGAGAAGAGGTTGGTAATACGGAGCCCTTACCACCTTGAACCGCTCCATTTTCAGTAGTCGTATCAGGAGAGCTGCGTCTGCATCCGGCCGCGGTTGGTGTGTAAGCGTGACCTCAGCCGTAGCCCAGCGGACTGGCCAATTCTGCTCGCGAACGTAATCTCGGATCTGCTGAACGAACTCAAAGAAAACGTTGTTTTGTCGGTAAGCGGGAGTGATGACTAAGTAATCTATTGTCATCAGCTTTTCAGTTCTGAAGTATACCATCTGTGCATAGCCGACCACGTTTTCCCGGACTGAGAAGCTGAAGACTAGAAACTCGTCGGAGAACCGCTTCGCATATTCACTGAGCCAAAAGCTAATTTCGTTTGTGTCTGTCTGTAACGTAGGGGAGACGGTCTGCACGTAGATTGCGATCGCTTGTGCGAAATGTGGATCGGATGGGCGCGCGATCCGCTTAAGGCTGTAGCTTGAATGCCTGACGCGGCGCATAATTCCTAGTTATCGGGATCGAGTCTTGAGTGGGCAGCGTCACCTGGGCGGTAACGGGAGAGGGCAATGGGGGCGACGGTCCTGAAGTCGGTACGAGGAGGGAGCTCGTGTTTGAGAGGGAAGGCGCTCTGCTGAGGCTCTGTTAGAGTCTCCAGAGGGCCTTCGGGGTGACGAGAGGGCCTTCCGGAGGGCGGAAGACATCGTCCTTCGCCTAGAAGGGGAACGAATGACGGTCCTAGACAGCCCGAGCCAGCGCTCCCACGAGCCTGCCCGCGAGCGCTACCACGAGGTGGTGATCCGTTTCGCGGGGGACTCCGGGGACGGGATGCAGCTCACCGGGACGCAGTTCACGAACACGTCGGCGTTGATGGGGAACGACCTGTCGACGATGCCGGACTTCCCGGCGGAGATCCGGGCGCCGGCGGGGACGCTGGCCGGGGTGAGCGCGTTCCAGGTGCGGATCGCGGATCACGACATCCACACGCCGGGGGACGCGCCGGACGTGCTGGTGGCGATGAACCCGGCGGCGCTCAAGAAGGAGCTCGGCGACCTCAAGCCGAACGGGGTGGTGGTCGTCAACACCGACGAGTTCAGCGCGCGGAACCTGACGAAGGCCGGGTACGAGGCGAGCCCGCTCGAGGACGGGACGTTGTCGGGGTTCCGGGTCTACCCGGTGGAGCTGACGACGCTGACCCGCCGCACGCTCGAGGAGACCGAGCTCGACACGAAGACGAAGGACCGGTGCAAGAACGTCTTCGCCCTCGGGATGTGCTACTGGATGTTCAGCCGGCCGCTCGAGCCGACGATCGGGTGGCTGGAGCGGAAGTTCGCCAAGAAGCCGGAGCTGGTCGACGCGAACGTGCGGGTGCTCAAGGCGGGCTACTTCTTCGCCGAGACGACGGAGGTCTTCCAGGTCCGCTACGAGGTGGAGCCGGCGAAGCTCGCGCCGGGGACGTACCGCAACGTCCTCGGCAACACGGCGCTGGCGCTCGGGCTGATCGCGGCGTCGCGGCGGAGCGGGCTGCCGCTGTTCCTCGGCGCCTACCCGATCACGCCGGCCTCGTCGCTGCTGCACGAGCTGGCCAAGCACAAGCGGTTCGGGGTGACGACGTTCCAGGCCGAGGACGAGATCGCCGCGGTGTGCGCCGCGATCGGCGCCTCGTTCGGCGGCTCGCTCGCCGTGTCGGCGTCGTCGGGGCCGGGGATCGCGCTCAAGGCCGAGGCGATGAACCTGGCGGTGATGACCGAGCTGCCGCTGGTCGTCGTCGACGTCCAGCGCGGCGGGCCCTCGACCGGGCTGCCGACGAAGACCGAGCAGTCGGACCTGCTCCAGGTGCTCTTCGGGCGCAACGGGGAGTCGCCGCTGCCGGTGCTCGCCGCCGCCTCGCCGAAGGACTGCTTCGAGGTCGCGATGGAGGCGTGCCGGGTCGCCACCCGCTACATGGTGCCGGTGGTGCTGCTCTCGGACGGCTACATCGCGAACGGATCGGAGCCGTGGCGGCTGCCCGAGGTCGAGGATCTGCCCGACCTGCGAATCGACTTCCACACCCGGGCCGAGGGCTTCGCGCCCTACGCCCGCGACTCCGAGACGCTCGGCCGCCCCTGGGCGGTGCCGGGCACGCCGGGGCTCGAGCACCGGATCGGCGGGCTCGAGAAGGAGGACGTCTCGGGCAACGTCTCCTACGACCCGGCGAACCACCAGCGGATGACCGACCTGCGGGCCGAGAAGGTCGAGCGGGTGGCGCGCGAGATCCCGCCGACCGAGGTCGTGGGCGACCCCGGGGGCGGCGAGCTCCTCGTCGTCGGCTGGGGCTCGACGGCCGGGGCGATCACCGGCGCGGTGGCCGCGGCCCGGGCCGAGGGGCTACCGGTCTCCCAGGTCCACCTGCGCTGGCTCAACCCGCTGCCGCCCGACCTGGGCGAGGTGCTCGGCCGCTTCCGCCGGGTGCTGGTACCCGAGATGAACACCGGCCAGCTCGCGATGCTGCTGCGTGCGCGGTGGCTGATCGACGCCGAGTCGCTGTCGAAGGTCCAGGGGCGGCCGTTCTTCCGCCAGGAGATCCTCGACGCGATCCGCGAGCGCACCGCGGGCACGAACGGAGGCCCCCGATGACCGAAGCCGCCGCCACCCTGACCAAGAAGGACTTCCAGTCGGACCAGGAGGTGCGCTGGTGCCCGGGCTGCGGGGACTACGCGGTCCTCTCCGCGGTGCAGCAGGTCTTCCCCGACCTCGGCATCCCGAAGGAGCGGTTCGTCGTCGTCTCGGGGATCGGCTGCTCGTCGCGCTTCCCGTACTACATGAACGCCTACGGCTTCCACACGATCCACGGCCGCGCCCCGGCGCTCGCCACCGGGCTCAAGGTATCCCGCCCCGATCTCGAGGTCTGGGTGGCGACCGGCGACGGCGACGCGATGTCGATCGGCGGCAACCACCTGATCCACACCCTGCGCCGCAACGTCGGGCTGAAGATCCTGATGTTCAACAACCGGATCTACGGGCTGACCAAGGGGCAATACTCGCCGACGAGCGAGCGGGGGAAGCGCACGGCCTCGACCCCGCTCGGCTCGGTCGACAACCCGTTCAACCCGCTCGCCCTGGCGCTCGGCGCCGGCGCCACCTTCGTCGCCCGGGCCGTCGACATCTTCCTGCCGCATCTCAAGGACGTGCTCCAGCGCGCCCACCGGCACCGCGGCTCGGCGTTCGTCGAGATCTACCAGAACTGCAACATCTTCAACGACCGCGCGTTCGCCTACATGACCGACAAGGAGAACCGCGAGACGGCGATCGTCCACGTCGAGCACGGCAAGCCGCTGGTGTTCGGCGAGGGGAAGGCCCGCGGCATCCGGCTCGAGGGGCTGCGGCCGACGGTGGTCGAGCTCGGCGACGGGCTCACCGCCGACGACTGCCTGGTGTGGGACGAGACCGACTCCACCCTCGCCTGGGTCGCGGCGCAGATGCTGCCGCCCGAGCTGCCCACCCCGATCGGCGTCCTGCGCGCGGTCGAGGCACCCACCTACGACGGGCTGGTCGTCGAGCAGATCGAGAGCGAGCGCGAGCGGCACGGCGAGGGCTCGCTCGACGAGCTCCTCCGCCACGGCGACCTGTGGACGGTCGGCGCGGACGGCCACATCGAGAGTGCCGGCGCCGACGACGAAGCGCCGGCCGGCTGAGCGGCCCGGGCCCCGACGGAGCGCGCCGTGACGGACGAGCGGGAGCCGGCGGAGGTCCCGGGCGCTCTCGGAGCCGCCGGCGAGGCCGCGCCCGCCCCGCTCCTGATCCTCGCCCACGGCGACTCCTGGGAGCGCCGCTTCCAGGTCAGCTCGCTCGCCGCCTCGGCGGCCGCGGCCGGCCAGCCGGTCGACGTGGCGCTCTTCTTCCGCGCTCTGGCGGCCTGGACCGGCAACCGCTGGGACCGCCCCGAGCCCGATCCGCCGGTGACCCTCGACCGGCTCGACTCCCTGAACCTCCCGCCGCTGTCCTCGATGCTCGCGCCGGGGCGCGAGCGCGGCCTGGTCCGGCTCTACGCCTGCTCGGCCTCGACCCGCATCCTCGGGCTCGGCGCGGCGGCCGTCCAGGAGACCGTGGACGCGGTCGTCGGCTGGCCCACCTTCCACCGGATGGTCCGCCGGGCGGAGCGGGTGGTGACGCTGTAGCGCGTGCCGCCGCAGTGCCGCGGAGAATTCCTCGCTGGCGCTCGGAATGACGGGCACGCCGTCTCGCGGGGTGAGGGTTCGCTGCGGTCCGACCCTCCTCAGCCGGGCGGCTCGGCGACGGCGATCGCGGCGACCCGGGCCGGGGCGCCGTCGACGTCGACCTCGTCGCCCACGGTCTTGCCGAGCAGGCGCTCGCCGAGCTCGGTCTCGTAGGAGACGACGCCGCGCTCCGGGGCGCTCTCCCAGGGGCCGAGGACGGTCACCTCCCGCCGGCCGCCGCCCGCGACCTCCAGGCTCGCCCGGGTGCCCACCCGCACCTGGCCGGGATCGACTGCGGAGAGGTCGATCGGGCGGGCGCGGTGGAGGTCGCGGTCGAGCTCGGTCGCCATCGCCGAGAGGACCTCGTGGCGCTGGCGCGCCGCCTTGTACTCGAAGTTCTCGCGCAGGTCGCCCATCGCCCGCGCCTCCTCGATCGCCCGGCGGTTCGCCGGCAGCTCGACCTTGGTGATCCGGTCGAGCTCGGCGCGCTTTGCCGCGATCGAGGCGGGCAGCGCGTGGAGGACGTCGCCCGCCGCGGACTCGCCCCGCAGCGCCGGGAATCGCAGCTCGAGCGCCTGGGTCAGGTTGTCGCGCTGGTAGGCCTCGAGGCCGGCCGTACGGTGGATCGCCTCGCGGGCCGCCTCGGCCTGCTCGGGCGCCAGGTGGGGGAGGAGGCGCGGCAGGGTGCCGCCGGTGTCGGCCATGTCCTTGAGCTTCTGGCGCCAGGGGGCGAAGTCGTCGCGGCCGATCGCGGTGAGGACCTGCTGGAGCAGGCGGAGCGGGTTGCGGGCGCGCAGCGCCGGGTCGTCCCCGGCCCGCTCGGCGAGCCAGACGAAGGCGGCCGGCTGGCGGTGGGGCTGGGCGAGGAGGCCGTCGAGGAAGCGGACTGCCTCGCGCGGCAGGGCGGCGTCGCCCGCGTCGCCCTCCGCCCCGCCGGCCTCTCGCAGGGTCTCGAGCATCCGGTCGAGCGAGCGCGGCTCGTCCTCGCGGGCCAGTCGGACGACGAAGACCGCGCGCCAGTCGTCGCGCACCTCGCGGATCGCGGCGTAGGCGCGCTCGCGCAGGGAGCGGTCCTCGACCCCGGCGACGAGCGCTTCGGCCCGGCCGCGCGGGCCGTCGAGGAGGGCGGCCGGGGCGAAGGCGGCCGCCTCTCCGGCCCGCCCCGCGCGCTCGAGCGCCGCGTGGATCTCGAAGGCCAGGCCGGGGTCCTCGGCCGCGGCCTCCGCGCCGAGGCGGGCGAGGTCGGCCACCATGCGGTCGGCGAGCTCGCGGCGGCCGCCGGTCGGCCCGGGGCCGGTCTCGCGGCGGAACAGCTCGAGCCGGGCGCGTGGCGCGGCCGCCTCGAACGAGGTCCACACCGTGTCCTCGGCGTGGCCCGCCGTCTCCGCCCAGGCGTAGGTCTGACGCCCCTTGCCGGCAACGACGAGCTGCGGGTGCTTGCGCGCCGCCGACCAGAACGAGGTCCAGCGCGCGTCGGGGACCACGCCGGAGAGGTCCTGGCGGATCTCGCCGGCGGTCATCGCGCGCCCGCGGCTGGTCAGCACGATCCGCAGGAGCTCCGAGGGGTCGTCCACGGCGAGCCGCTCGAGCTCTTCGGGCGCCTCGAGCTTGCGGCGGAGGATGTGCCGCTCGCCGAGCGGCTCGAGCATTTTCGGGGCGGCGCGGAAGCCGACCTGGAGCGGGCCGTGCCCGGCGAAGTCGACCTTCAGGCTCTCGAGCTGGAAGTTCGCCTCGACGACGGTGCCGACGCCGCGGCCGTCCATCGCCACGATCGTCCCCACGTCGTAGACGAGGAGCTGCTCGAGGCGGTCGATCTTCTCCCAGGTCTTCGGCACGTCGTGGGTGGCGCGGTGGAGACCCGTCGCCTCGGCCATGCCGGCGAACGAGGGGCGGTCGGCGTGGAGCCGCTCGAGGGTGGCGACGATCTCGCCGTGCAGCGCGTCGGGCTCGGTGAGCAGGCTGCCGGCGCGGCGCAGCAGATCGAGCCGCGCCCGCCACAGGCCGCGCTCGGCGAGCTCGCCGTCGACCAGCTCGAGGAGGAACCGGGCGCGCTCCTCCTCGTCGACGCCGGCCAGGGCGCGGGCCGCGGCGGCGAGCGGCTCGACCTCGCCGGGACGGGCGGTGAGCCGCTCGGTCCAGGCGTCCTCCAGGCGGTCCCAATCGCCCTCCTCGATGTAGGCCTGGATGTCCGCCGGCACCGTCATGGGGGGTGCGAAGATAGCACGTGGGGGGCGGCCGGGCCGGTGGCACGCGTCCTGCGTCGCGTCCTCCCGACGATCGCCCGACGGGGGCCGCCGGTGGGCGTTCGTGGCCGGTTTTCCCCGATTTGACCGAGGGTTGTCCCCGGTTTAGAGTGAGCCGACACATCGTGCGCGACGACATCGACGACATGCCGCAGGACGATCCGGATCGGGAGTCCGCGGAAGAGGCACCGCTGCGCCCGCCCGAGGATGCCGAGGCCGAGCTCGGGGGCGTGCCCGGAGACGTGCCCGGGGACGAGCCGTCCTTCGACGCCGTCGCCGGCGGCGACGACGGCCGCCCCCCCGGCCGCGAGCTCCCCCCGGTGCCCGACGAGCCCGCAGGGCCCGAGCCTCGCCCGTCCCTCGCCGACGAGCCGCCCGGCGGACGGGCCGGGGAGCGCTCGTTCGGCACCTGGCTGCGCCGCCAGCGGGAGATGCGCGACATCGACCTGCGCGAGATCGCCGACAAGACGAAGATCAGCCTGCGCTACCTCAAGGCGATGGAGCAGGACCGCTTCGAGCTGCTGCCGGCGCCGCTGTTCGCCCGCGGCTTCCTGCGCGAGTACGCGAAGTACGTCGGCCTGAACGCCGACGAGGTGGTCAATTACTACCTGTCGGCGCACGAGGGGGCGGGGGAGGACGACGAGCTCGACCAGACCCGGGAGCGGCGCTACTCGGGCGGCTCGAGCGGGCCGGCGACGCGCGGCGCCCTGATGGTGCTGGTGCTCATCGTCGTCGTCGCGCTGGGGGCCTACTTCCTGTTCTGGCGGCAGAGCCGCGGGGGGGACGCGGGGGCGCGGCCGCCGATGGCGGCTCCCCCCGCGGTCCAGGTGCCGGAGTCCACCGTGCCCCCGCCGGCGCCGGAGGCCGAGTCGACCGCCCCGATCGTCGTCACCCTCGACTTCACGCAGATGTGCTGGGTCGAGGTGTCGGTCGACGGCGAGCCTACCCTCTCCCGCAACTTCGTCGCCGGCGAGTCGTCGCAGCTCGAGGCGCAGTCGAGCGTCCTCCTCGAGTCGATCGGCAACGCGGGCGGCGTCGAGGTGCAGGTCAACGGCATCCCGCTCGACCTCGACGCCGGGGAGGGCGAGACGATCCACGACCTGACGATCGACCTCGCCACCGTCGAGCGGCTGCGCCGACGGGCGGGATGACCGCGCCGGCCGCCGGTTCCCTGATCGAGAGGGTGCGGTCGGGCTCCGACCCGGAGCTCCGCCGCCACGCCGCCCGCGGGCTGCTGCCGCTCCCCCCGGGCGAGCTGCTGCCGCTGCAGGTCGAGCTGGCCCGCGGCGACGACCCCGAGCTCGCCGCGGCGGCGCGCGCCTCGCTGCTCGCCGCCGACCCGCGGGTGGTCGCCGAGCACCTGGCCCGCGAGGCGCCGCCCGAGGTGCAGGCCTGGTTCGCCGCCGCGAGCTCGGACCCGCGGGTGGTCGAGGCCCTCGTCCGGCGCCGCGACGTGCCGCGCGCGGTCCTCCTCGACCTCGCGCCGCGGCTGCCGGCGGCGCTCCAGGAGCTGCTCGTCCACCGCCAGGACGCCCTGGTCGACGAGCCGGCCATCGCCGACGCGCTCGAGGCCAACCCGGCGTTGTCGGCTCACGTGCGGCGGCGCCTCGGCGAGTACCGGGAGCACCTGCTGCGGCCGGCGGGCGAGCCCGTCCCGGCGCCGGCGCCCGAGCCCGTCGAGGAAGCCCGGGACGAGGCCTCCGACGACTCCCTGGCCAGGGCGCTGGCCGAGGCCGCCCGGCAGCCGGCGGCCGGCGAGCTCGAGCCCGAGACGAAGCTGACCGAGGCGCAGATCCGCTACCTGCCCGTCCCGGTGCGCATGCGCCTGTCCCGCGGCGCCCCGCGGACCCTGCGGGCGATCCTGCTGCGTGACCCGAACCCGCTCGTCGCCTGCTCGGTGCTCCACAACAACACCTTCTCCGACGAGGAGATCGAGCGGATCGCCAAGAACCGCAACGTCGACGAGGAGGTGCTGTCGGAGATCGGGCGGCACCGGGAGTGGTCGCGGAAGTACCGCGTGCTGCTCGCCCTGGTCCAAAACGCGAAGACCCCGCTCTCGCTCGCGCTGTCGCTCGTACCGCGGGTCGCGGTGCGCGACCTCCGCCGGCTGTCGCTCGACCGCAACGTGCCCGACGCGGTCCGTTCCCGGGCCAGGCGCTTGTATACAATCAAGCGGAAGTAGCCCATGGAGACCGACTACTACGCCGTCCTCGGCGTCTCCCGCGAGGCGGGCAGCGAGTCGATCCGGCGCCGGTTCCGCGCGCTCGCCAGGGAGCGCCACCCGGACCGCTTCCGGGACGACGCGAAAGAGCGGGCGGAGCGTGACTTCCAGGCGATCACGGAGGCGTTCAACGTCCTCACCGACCCCGAGCGCCGGCGCCAGCACGACGCTGCCCTCGCCGACCGGTCGAAGCGCGCCACGCCCCGCGAGGGCTTCGACCGCGAGGGGATGGTCAAGACGTACCTGGCCCGCGGGATCCGCGCCTACCGCGAAAAGCGCTGGCTCGAGGCCGCCGACAGCTTCGACCGCGCCGCCCGCGCCGACCCCGACCGCGCCCAGGCCTGGTACTACCTGGCGCTCGCCGCGAGCCGCGAGGAGCGCTGGCTGGGCAAGGCGCAGGAGGCGATCGCGCGCGCCTGCGAGCTCGAGCCGATGAACGCCGTCCACCTGCGCGCGGCCGGGCGGATCTTCGCCCGCGCCGGCGACCTTCCCCGGGCGCGCCGGTTCTACGAGCAGGCCCTCGAGTGGTCGGCCGACGACCCGGCGATCCGCGCCGAGCTCGACGCGCTCGCCGACCGGCCCCGGCGCGGCGGGTTCGCCCTCTTCGGCAAGCCGTGATGCTCGCCGTCCGCTCCTGCGGGATGAGCGACGTGGGGCGGGCGCGCGCCCACAACGAGGACTGCTACGAGATCGACCCCGACCTCGGCCTCTACCTGGTCGCCGACGGCATGGGCGGGCACCGCTTCGGCGAGGTCGCCGCCAGCGTGGCGGTCGAGTCGATCCGCGAGTTCGTCGCCGCGACGGCCGGCTCGGACGACACCTGGCCCTTCGTCTACGACACCCGGCTGCGCCGGCACTCGAATCTGCTGCGCCACGCGGTCGCCCAGGCGCACCGCCGGGTGCTCCACGCGATCCGCGACGACCGGCGGCTCTACGGGATGGGGACGACGGTCGTCGGCGTCTACTTCGAGGACGACGTCGCCGCGGTCGCCCACGTCGGCGACAGCCGCGCCTACCTGCTGCGCGGCGGCCGGCTGGAGCTGCTGACCGACGACCACACCTGGGTCAACGAGCAGGTCGTGGCCGGCCACCTCTCCGAGCGCCAGGCGCGGGTCCACCCGCTGAAGAACGTCGTCACCCGGGCGCTCGGCGGCGAGCGCGAGGTGCGGGTCGACGTCCGCGAGGTGGAAGCGGCACCCGGCGATCTCTACCTGCTGTGCTCCGATGGCCTGACCACGATGCTCGACGACGGGGAGATCACCGAGCTGGCCCGCCGGGCCACGGAAGGCGAGGAGAACGAGGCGGGCGAGCCCGAGGAGGCCCCGGACCGCCTCGAGGCCCTCTGCCGCACCCTCGTCGAGCGCGCCAACACCCACGGCGGCCACGACAACGTCACCGTGGTCGCGCTGGAGGTCGTCGAGGCGGCGTCCACCGAACCGGTCCCGCCCGGATCGGGCGCGTAGCGTGCGTGAGATCGGGCGACGCGGACCGAGGAGTCGAGTGAGGCGTAGTAGCGCTACGTCGAGCGAGCGACGAGGGAGCACCGCCCGTCCAGCCGCTCCGCGGCTGCAGGCGTGCGATCCGCACCCGATCAGCTGCCGTACTCGTAGCCGCGGCGTGCTCGCATTCTGAAGGTCGGGTTCTTGGCCTCCACGGTGACCCGCTGGAACCCTTCGGCGTCCGCGGGGCGGTCCGTCCGGTAGGAGAGCAGATAGTAGCCGCCGTTCTCCTCGGTGATCTGCTCGAGCGGCGTCTTGAAGCTGGCGTGGAACGGGTAGTAGCGGCCGCCGGTCTCGGTGGAGAGGTCGGTCAGCGCGTCCTCCATCGTATGGCTCACGTTCGAGGGCGTCACGTCGATCGGGTAGACGGCGACGTTCGCGTCGTTCAGCGCGCGGACCATCGGCGGGTAGTAGCGCTCGTCGCGCCGGTACTGGCCGAAGTCGTCGATGCGGCCGAAGCCGATGCCGAAGTAGACCAGGTTCTTGCGGCCGCGGACGTCGTCGACCGCCTGGGCGATCTCCTCGAAGGCGGAGTAGATGCGCGGCGTCGCCTTCGACAGCGCCTTGCCCTGCGGCAGGTCGTCGAGGAGCGACGGCCCGGCGGCGGCCCCGTCGGTGCGCGACGGCCAGGCGGCGTTGCCCTCGCGGCCGGAGGCGGCGCGCTCGAGCGCGGAGAGGAGCTTGGCCCGGTCGCGGGTGAAATCGGTGTGCACGTGGAGCGAGCGGTCGTAGGAGACCACCGCCACCCAGTCGGCCGGGGCGAGGTTCTCCTCGGCCCAGCGCCGGGCGTCGCGGCCGGCCCGGATCTGCTGCTGTACCAGGTTGACGTTCGGGCCCTCGTAGCGCTGGACGTCGTCGAAGAAGAGGATGAAGTAGCGGTCCTCCGGCACCGGGTCGATCCGCCCGCCGTCGGCCGCGAGCTCCGCCGCCGGCTGGGCGAGCCGGCTCGAGCTGTAGAAGGTCGCCGAGTCGACCTCGACCGGCTCGCCGTCCTCGCGGACCACGAAGTCGTCGGGGCCGAGGCCGACGATCACGTTGCCGTCGCGGTCGGTGACGAGCACGTCGAGGAGCACCTCGTCGACCCGCACCTCCTCCTCGAACTCGGCTTGCGGCTCGGCGGGCGGGGACTCGGTCTGCGGGGCGGCGAGGAGCGACGGCGCGGCGAGGATCGCCAGGGCCGTCGTCAGGAGCGTGAGCAGGTGTCGCATGGGGAAGCCTCCCTTGGAAAGTGTCTACCACGAGAGACAAGCAAAGCGCGGACCATGCAACTTCCGCCGCTAAGTTCATTTGGATCAGAGGCTTGCGAGTGGGCCGCGAGGCGGTTCGTCCTCTGGAGGTGACGGCTGGCCTGGCGCGCCGCCGCTGTAGTCTCGTCCCGATGCGACTCGCCGACCTCGTCGAGACCTCGCGGAAGATCGCCGCCACACGCTCCCGGCTCGCCAAGGCCGGCCACCTCGCCGAGCTCCTCGCCCGGTTCGCGCCCGAGGAGGTGGAGGTCGCCGTCTCGTGGCTCGCCGGCGAGCTCCCCCAGGGCCGGGTCGGCGTGGGCCCGGCGTTGCTGCGCGACGCCTGGCCGCCCGGCTCGGCCGACGAGGCGTCGCTCGCCGTCGGCGAGGTCGACGCGACCGTCACCCGGCTCGCCGACGCCGCCGGCGCCGGCTCCCAGCGGGAGCGCGGCGAGCTCCTCGTCACCCTCCTCGCGCGTGCGACGCCGGCCGAGCAGGAGTTCCTCGCCGGTCTGCTCCTCGGCGAGCTGCGCCAGGGGGCCCTCGAGGGATTGATGGTCGACGCCCTCGCCCGCGCCGCCGAGGTGCCGGCCGGGGCGGTCCGCCGGGCGCTGATGGTCTCCGGCGACCTTCCGGGCGTCGCCCGGGCCGCGCTCGAGTCGGGCACCGAGGGGCTGTCGCGCTTCGGCGTCCGCCTGTTCCGTCCGCTCCAGCCGATGCTCGCGCAGACCGCCGAGGGGGTCGACGAGGCGCTCGGCCGGCTCGGCCGTGCCGCCTTCGACGCCAAGCTCGACGGCGCGCGGGTGCAGGTGCACAAGGAGGGCGACGAGGTGCGCGTCTACTCGCGCGGCGCCAACGACGTCACCGCCGCGGTGCCCGAGGTCGTCGAGGTCGCCCGGTCGCTGCCGGCCGGCTCGGCCATCCTCGACGGCGAGGTCCTGGCCCTGCGCGGCGACGGCACTCCCCGGCCGTTTCAGGTCACCATGCGCCGCTTCGGTCGCCGCTCCGACGTCGAGGCGATGCGCGGCGAGCTGCCGCTCACCCCGTTCTTCTTCGACCTCCTGCTGCTCGACGGCGACGAGCTGCTCGACCGCCCGGCCGCCGAGCGCTTCGATGCACTCGCCGGTGCCGTGCCGGCGTCGGCCGCGATCCCCCGCGTCGTCGCCGCCGACCCCGCCGAGGCGGCTGCCTTCCTCGAGCGTACGCTCGCCGCCGGCCACGAGGGGGTGATGGCCAAGGCGCTCGACGCCCCCTACGAGGCCGGCAGCCGCGGGTCGCTGTGGCTCAAGGTCAAGCCCGCCCACACCCTCGACCTCGTCGTCCTCGCCGCCGAGTGGGGCAGCGGCCGCCGTAGCGGCTGGCTCTCCAACCTCCACCTCGGCGCCCGCGATCCGGCGGCCGGCGGCTTCGTGATGCTGGGCAAGACCTTCAAGGGGATGACCGACGAGATGCTCGCCTGGCAGACCGGGCGCCTCCAGCAGCTCGCCGTCGCCCGCGACCGCCGCACCGTCCACGTCCGCCCCGAGCTCGTCGCCGAGATCGCCTTCGACGGCGTCCAGGACAGCCCCCACTACCCGGCCGGCCTCGCCCTCCGCTTCGCCCGCGTCAAGCGCTACCGCCCCGACAAGCGCGCCGAGGAGGCCGACACGATCGAGACGGTCCGGCGGATCCGGTGAGTCAGCGGAACTCGGTTGCCGGGGCGTTGTGCCGGATCAGTTTGCCGTCGAGGTCGTACTGATCGATGACCACTTGCGAGCGGATGCCTTGGACGGCCTCGAAGAGGAACCTTCCTTCGAAAAAGGCGAGGTCGTCGATCCCCTCCGTACGCCATCCGGACATGTCCTTTCCGCGATGCTTCAGGTAGTCGATGACCCCGTAGAAGGGTCCACCCCAACCCGTGACGCCCGCCTCGCCCGTCGGCACCAGCCTGATCTCGTAGGTGCCCGCCACCTTGCAGGTGACGATCAGATCTGCGCGGAAACGGCGCTGCTCGAGCTGGAGCGTCGCTCGCACTTTCGAGCGCGGCGGCACCTTGATGGGCATGTCGACGCTCCAGGTCTGGCTGACCTCTTCGCTATGTCCCTCCTTGGCTCCGAGCGACAGCTTGGCGCTCAGCTCGACCTTGCCTCCCGCGATCTTCGGCAGGCCGACCTCGATCTCCGTCTTGGCTCCGAGCTCGAGCCCCTGAGACAGCTCCCACGAGAAGCTGTCCTTGTGGGTCTCCGACCGGCTGAAGCGGAACTCTTGAGGAACCTCGCTCCTGTTCTCGATATCGGTCCCATAGAGCCCGATCGGCGTGAGGACAGGCTTGTAGGTGGCATAGTGGGTATCCAGGATCTCGGTATCTACGTGGGCGGCCGTGCTCGCGAGCCTCCGGGGGGTCTGATTGGCCTTGTTCAACCCCTCGACGAGCAAGTGAGCCATGTCTTTGACGAGTTTCTCAGGATCGAAGACCTGAGCCATGCTTTCCTCCATTCGGGGGTAGCGCGTCGATGGGTGGGCGGAACGCTGTACTAGGCTGTTACCGCAGTCTCGGGCTCGGGCTCGCCATGGCCCTCCGGCACGTCCCCGAACCTCGCGTAGAAGCCGCCGGCCTCGGCGGTGCGGCGCAGGGGGCCGGAGGGGCGGTAGCGGTCGGGGTGGCTGACGGCGGGGGAGGCGGCGAAGCGCTCGAGGGTCTCGATCGCCCAGCCGAGGCCCTGGCGGTCGGCCCAGTGGCAGGGGCCGCCGCGGAAGGGGGGGAAGCCGGTGCCGTAGATCATCGCCAGGTCGAGCTCGCCGGCGGTGCCGACGACGCCCTCCTCGAGGCAGCGGGCGGCCTCGTCGATCATGCGCAGGACCATGCGCTCCTGGAGGTAGCGGGGGTCGGGCTCGTCGACGGTCGGCTCGAGGCCGAGGAGGCGGAGGGCCTCGGGGTCGACCCCCTTGCGCTTGCCCTTCTCGTAGCGGAAGAGGCCCTTCTGGTTCTTCTTGCCGAGGTAGCCGTTGTCGGGCAGGGCGTCGAAGGACTCGGGCAGCGGCAGGCGGTCGCCGTAGGCCTCGTGGAGGACGCGGCCGACCTCGACGGCGACGTCGATGCCCACCTCGTCGGTGAGCGTCAGCGGGCCGACCGGCATGCCCCAGCGCTCCATCGCGCGGTCGACGTCCTCGACCCGGTAGCCCTCGGCGAGGAGCCAGAGCGACTCGAGCGAGTAGAAGGTCAGGAGCCGATTGACCAGGAAGCCGGGCGAGCTCTTGACGACGACCGGGGTCTTGCCGAGCCGGCGGGCGAAGTCGAAGACGGTGTTCGTCGCCTCGGCGCCGCTACGCTCGCCGACGACGACCTCGACGAGCGGCATCTTGTGGACCGGGTTGAAGAAGTGCATGCCGACGACCCGCTCGGGGCGGTCGACGGCCGAGGCGATCTCGTCGATCGGGAGCGAGGAGGTGTTCGAAGCGAGGACGGCCCCCCGCGGCACCTTCCCGTCGAGCTCGGCGAAGACCTTCTGCTTGACCGGCAACTTCTCGACGACGGCCTCGACGACGAGGTCGACCCGCCCGAGGCCCACGTACTCGAGGGTGGGCTGGACGAGCGCCAGCTTGCGCTTGGCCTCGGGCTCGGTGAGCCGCCGCTTCTCCTGCAGCTTGCCGAAGAGCCCGGCGGCGTGGGCGACGCCGGCGGCGAGCGGGTCGGCGGCGATGTCCTTCATCACCACCGGCACGTCGGCCTCGTGGGCGACGAGCTGGGCGATGCCGCCGCCCATGGTGCCGGCGCCGACGACCGCGACCTCGCGCACCGGCCGCCCGCCCGCCCCCGGCGCGCCGCGCAGCTTCTTGCCCGCCTCGGTGAGCTGGAAGACGTGGATCAGGCTCTTCGACACGCCGCCGGCGGCGAGCTCGCCGAAGGCCCGCGCCTCGGCCGCGAAGCCGGCCTCGGGACCGCCCTCGAGGCCGGTGCGGACGACGTCGATGGCGGCCAGCGGCGCCGGGTAGTTGCCGCCGGTCTTCGCCAGCACGCTCTTGCGCGCCTGGTCGAAGACGACCTTGCGGCCGAGCGGGTTGCGCTCGAGCAGGAGCTCCTTGACGTCGAAGCCGCCGCCGCCGTCCCACAGCGAGCGGGTCTTCCGCCGGTGGGCGCGGGCGAAGTCGCGGACGTGGGCGAGGAAGCCGGCGGCCGGCAGCAGGGCGTCGGCGAAGCCGGTACGCAGCGCCTTCTTCGCCGAGAGGTTCTTGCCGGTGAGGATCAGGTCGAGGGCGTCGGGGAGGGCGAGAAGCCGCGGCAGCCGGGTCGTGCCACCCCAGGCCGGCAGGATGCCGAGCCGCACCTCGGGCAGGCCGATCTTCACCTCGTCGGAGTCGGCGACCACCCGGTAGGTCGAGGCGAGCGAGAGCTCGGTGCCGCCGCCCAGGCAGAGCCCGTCGATCGCGGCGACGGTGGGGAAGGGGAGCCGTTCCCAGGCGGCGAAGATCCGCTGGCCGGCGCGCGAGCCCTCGGCGGCCTCCGCCGGGTCGGCCAGCGCCTCGATGAGCGCCACGTCGGCGCCGGCGATGAAGCCGCGCTCCTTGCCGGACAGTAGCACCAGGCACTCGACGTCGCGGCGGGCGGCGAGCTCGGGGACCAGGGCTTCGAGCTCTTCGAGGACCGCCCGGTCGAAGACGTTGAGCTTGCGGCCCGGGGCGTCGAAGACGAGGGTCGCCAGCCCGTCGCCGCCGACGTCGAGGGTGAACGCGCCGCCGCCGTCCCGGGCCGGGCTCACGCCGCGCCCTTCTTCTCGGCCCGGGCGTACATCCGCTCGATCTCGTCGCCGTACTTGTCGTCGATCACCCGGCGCTTGACCTTCTGGGTGGGTGTCAGCTCGCCGCCCTCGAGGGTGAACTCGGCGGGCAGCAGCTCCCAGGCGACGATCCGCTCGTAGCTCGCCAGATCCTCGTTGACCTCGGCGACCTCGCCGGCGAGGAGCTCGCGCACCCGGTGGTCCTCGATCAGCTCCTCGGCGCCGCCGGCGGCGATCCCCTGACCCCGGGCCCAGGTGGCGAGCGCCTCGAAGTCGGGGACGAGGAGCGCGGCGAGGAACTTCCGCCGGTCGCCGAGGACCACCGCCTGCGACACGTAGCGGCTCGACTTCAGCGCGTTCTCGATCGGCGCCGGGGCCACGTTCTTGCCGTAGGCGTTGACGATGATCTCCTTCTTGCGGTCGGTGATCCGCAGGTACCCGTCGGCGTCGATCTCCCCGATGTCGCCGGTGTGGAGCCAGCCGTCCTCGTCGATCACCTCGGCGGTCGCCTCGGGTTTGCCGAAGTAGCCCTTCATCACGTGCGGGCCGCGGGTGAGGATCTCGCCGTCCTCGGCGATCTCGACCTCGATCCCCGGGATCGGCTTGCCGACCGTGCCGAGCTTCGTGATCCCCGGCGCGTTGACCGAGATGACCGGCGAGGTCTCGGTGAGCCCGTACCCCTCGTAGATCTCGATCCCGACGCTCCAGAAGAACTCGGCGAGGTCGGGGGCCAGCGGCGCGCCGCCCGAGACCGCGTACTCGAACCGCCCGCCGAGCCGCTCCTTGAGCTTGCGGAAGACGAGCGCGTTGGCGAGCGCGTGCTGGAGGCCCAGGAGGCCGCTCGGCTGCTCGCCCTTGAGCGTCCACGGCAGCGCCTCGCGCCCCACGCCCACCGCCCAGTGGAACAGCTTCTGGCGCACCGGGGGCGCGGCGGCGATCGTGTCCTGCACCCGGGCCTGGAACTTCTCGTACACCCGCGGCACCGAGACGAAGACGTGCGGCCGCACCTCCAGGATGTTCTGCGGCACCGTCTGCACCGATTCGGCGTAGGCGATCGAGACGCCCTTGTAGAAATAGCAGTAGTCGATCATCCGCTCGAAGACGTGGGCCAGCGGCAGGAACGACAGCGACGTCTGGTCGGCCCGGAAGTCGACCAGTCCCATCGCCGTGCAGATGTTCGACACGAAGTTGCCGTGGGTGAGCATCACGCCCTTCGGCTGGCCCGTCGTGCCCGACGTGTAGACGAGGCTCGCCAGGTCGTCGGGCCGGGCGCGGCGGGCGTGCTCCTCGAAGGCCGCGGCGTCCGCGTCGTCGCCGGTGGCGAGGAGCGCGTCGAGGGTCGTCGCGTCGTCGCCCCCCGGCTCGCCGTCGATCAGCACCAGCTTCTGGACGTCCGGGATCTCGGCGCGGTGCTCTCGCAGGCCGGCGAGCTGCTCGGCCGTCTGCACGACGACGACCTTGGCGCCCGAGTCGGCGACGATGTAGGCTGCCTGCTCGGGGAGCAGCGTCGGGTAGATCGGCACCGACGCCGCGCCGCGGCACAGCGCCGCGAAGTCCACCGTCGGCCAGTGCGGCCCGTTCTCCGCCATCAGCGCCACCCGGTCGCCGGGTCCCACCCCCAGCTTCTCGAGCGCCCGCGCCGTCCGCCGCACCCGGTCGACCAGCTCGGCCGTGGCGATCGGCCGATACTCCCCGCCGACCTTGTGCAGCAGGCAGTCCGGCTTGTGGTAGTCGGCAGCGACCAGGAACAGGTCGGACAGCGTCTCGATCGACATGCGGCGTCTCTCCTCCATCGTGCGGGACCCTCGTGACGTACGAGGAGTCAGTCTATCGCACGGCGGCGGCGATGCCGCACGTTGACGTCGGCGCCGCGGCGCGGGCGCCGACCGTCGTGACGTCGGAAAGCTCGGGGAGGAAGTGGTCGGGGCGAGAGGATTTGAACCTCCGGCCTCACGGTCCCGAACCGTGCGCTCTACCAGGCTGAGCTACGCCCCGGAGGACGGCGCGGGCGGACCGCTGCTACGGCGGTCGCCGCGCCGGAAGGGCGGAAGGATACCGCCGATGGGCGGGTCGGTCAACCGCCGGCGGGCGCTTCGGCGCGACGCCCGCCGGCGGGGGTCAGGAGGCCTTCTGGTCGCGGCCTTCGGCCAGCCACTCCTCGGCCGACCGCCGCCAGTCGGGCTCCTCCGCGGCGTCGAAGAAGCGGACGTCCTCGATGCCGCCCTCTCGTGCCAGCCGCCCCGCCTGGATGCGGGTGATCGCGCTGTTGAGGACCACCGCGTTGCGGTTCATCCCGTGCTGGCGGCAGAAGGCGATCAGCTCCATCAATCGCTCCTGCGCGTCGGCCGGGAACGTCCGCGTCTCGCGCAGGTCCACCAGCACGCCGAAGGGGCCGCGCTGGCGTTCCATCGCCGCCTGCATCTCGCGGCTCAGCTCGGAGATGTGCTCGCCGCGCGGGAACCCGGTGAAGGCGATCTCGAAACCGTACGGCTTGTCGTCGACTCGGAACATCGGACCCTCCTCGAGCCGGGCCGGAGCCCGGCGATTCGCACAACGAAGCCCGCGACGGGCGCGGGGAAGCACGGGGACTCGCCGGCCCCCGTCGCAACGCTAGTGCGCTCGGCCGCCGCGAGCGGGACAAGCCCACTCCGACCCCCGGGGCGGGCGGGCGACCGCACCGACTACATGCGGAACGTGATCGTCGCCAGCCCGGAGTCCACCTCCATCTCGTTGGTCACCCGGGTGCCGGGCACCGGCCCCGCGGGGGTGAGGAAGCTGCCGGTGACGTCGGACTCGAACCCGCGGTAGAAGCCCAGGTCGACCGTCCAGCCCGGGGAGAGCTGCCAGCCGAGCCCGAGGGTGAGGTGGTCCTCGAAGACCGCCGGCGAACCGACGTTGAGGAAGGCCGAGGCGTCGGGCACGGCGCTCTCCGAGCGGTTCCAGCCGGCGCGCAGGGCGAGCCGGGGCGTCGCCAGGTACTCGGCGCCCAGCGCGACGATGACGATGTCCTCCCAGCCGAGGCCGCGGGCGACGCCGTCCGGGCCGAAGCCGGACTCGAACCCCTCGGTGTCCGAGTAGCCGATCCACCGCCCGTCGAGCCCGGCGCGGAAGCGCTCCGACGGCGTCCAGCCGATCCCGGCGGCGAAGGTCTGCGGCACGTCGAGCCCGAAGCGCACCTGCCGGCCGGTCCCGAAGCTCGGCAGGCCGGGGTTCGCGACCTGCGAGTTCCACGAGAAGTCCTCGAACTTCTGCTCGCTCGCGTACGACGCCCCGAACGACCAGGCCGGCGCCGGCGTCCACAGCGCGCCCAACTGGACGCCGTAGCCGAAGGCCGAGTCCTCGGAGACGTCCGGGAAGAAGCAGCGGGTGGGCCCCGAGCAGTCGGGGGCGGTGGCGCCGAACGGCTGCGCCGCGAGGCTCGCCCAGCCGGCGTTGAGCGAGACGCCGAGGGCGATCCCGTCCGCCGGCCGCCAGGCGACGGCGAACGGGATCTTCATGAAGCGGTAGCTCGAGTACACGCCGCCGAAGCCGGCCGGCTGCGGCAGCAGGATCGGGTTCGTCGAGTCCTGCGGGTAGTCGGTGCCGAAGCCGGCGAGCGACAGCACCCCCATGGCCAGCGCCACCCGCCGCCCGCCCCCGATCCCGCGCGCCCAGCCGAACGAGGGGATGACCGCGACGTCCGACTGGTTCTCGGTGCGGCCGACGAACGGGCCGAACGGCGTCTGGACCTCGCTCTCGACCTCCGGCTTCGAGTCGACGAGCTCGATCGAGAACCCGAACTCGTGACCCTCGACCTCGGCGAGCATCGCCGGGTTCATGTAGAGCGCCCCGAGCGTGCCGACGGGCAGCGCCACCCCGACCCCGCCCATCGAGCTCTGCACCGCCCCGACCCCGTGGATGAAATGCCCGTTGCCGGCCGCGGCCGGCGAGGCGACGACGAAGACGGCCGCGAGCGCGGCGAGCGCGGGCGCGAGCCCGCGGCGAAACGCGTTGGTGCGCATGTGGTCCCTCCCCAAGGAGATTCAACGAA